>Ga0209253_10000001_pt1 | contig 172733 bp, 153 predicted proteins | sample FrelakmetBRP12BR_FD_187145 | JGI IMG/M metagenome (GOLD analysis project Ga0209253, IMG submission 187145) | Freshwater lake sediment microbial communities from the University of Notre Dame, USA, for methane emissions studies - BRP12 BR (SPAdes)... | ecosystem: Environmental > Aquatic >...
GGGGGCTGCCTTGTCGCGATGAGGGTCGTCGCCGTGCGCCCAGCTCGGGCCTGCCCCGATGACCAGGCACGCGAGCAGCATCATGCGTCGGCTCAGACCTGATCGTGTCATGTGGGTTCCGTCGTCCAGGGTTGGTTCGGCATGGATCACGCCAATCGACATCATCCAGGATTTCTGGCGCATCGCGCCCGCAGATGGCACACTCGGCCAAGGCGAGAATCACCCGATGCCCAATCCGACGAGCCTGTCCTTCATTTCACAACCAACCTGCGTGCACGCGAAGTGGAATCGGGTTCGTCTGTGCTCGTAACCGCAGGCCACCGCCTGGTCCGGGCCGCTGCGCTGGCGGGCGCGGTCGCACCGTCGTCGAAATACCTCGCCAACGCCATGGCGCGGGCCGCCGAGGGCGCCGCTGCGCTGGTTGAACTCGGTGCCGGAACGGGGCCTGTCACACGCGCTCTGGCGCAGATCTATCCGGAGCTGCGCCTGATCGTTGTCGAGTTGCGCAAGGACCTTGCCGGTGCGCTGCGTCGCGAGTTCAGAACGGCCGAGGTGCATGCGGCTCCGGCTGCAGCAGTGCTGCCGGGCCTGACCGGGTTGCCCGCTGCCACGGCGATCGTCTCCAGCCTGCCGTTCCGATCGCTGCCGAAGGCGCTGAAGCACGAGACGGTCGGCAGCATCCTCGACTTCCTGCGCGAGGGGCAAGGCCGGTTCATGCTGCAGTTCACCTACTACCCCGGCGTGCCGTTTCATGTGCCGCTGGGCTTCCGTTGGCGCAAGGTGGCGTTCGTTGCGCTCAACCTGCCGCCGGCGGCGGTCTGGATGCTGGAGCCCGCCGCAGGGCGGGCATTCACAAGTCGAAACGCAGTCTCTTAGTGCCTGTTCACGCTGTCTGCGTGCGCCGCCCGGACAACCGCGCAGCGATCCAGCGTCCGACTCGCATCGCCCCTCGCCACGCGAAACGCAGCAGCACCAGCGTCGCCACCGCCTCGAGCAGCGTCGCCATGAATGCCACGACCGTGTTCCAGCGCGCCGCGCGGCCGCGGAACTTGGCGACCGCACGGTCGCGCGCGATCTCGATCGAGTCGTAGAAGCTCGGGATCACCAGCAGCGTAAGCAGCGTCGAGGTGATGGTGCCGCCGATGATCGCCACTGCCATCGGGCGGTAGAACTCGCCGCCTTCGCCGATGCCGACGGCCACCGGCAGCATGCCTGCGATCAGCGCGAAGGTGGTCATCAGGATCGGGCGCAGGCGCTTGCGGCCCGCGACCATCAGTGCCTCCTCGCGCGGCATGCCCTCGGCCTCGCGCACGCGCGCGGCGTCGAGCAGCAGGATGGCGTTCTTGGCGACCAGGCCCATCAGCATGATCACGCCGATGAAGCTCATCAGGTTCAACGTGCCGCGTGTCAGCAGCAACGCGACCACCACGCCGATCAGGCTCAACGGCAGCGACAGCATCACCGCCAGCGGCGCGGTGAACGAGCCGAACTGCATCACCAGCACCAGGTACATCAGCGCCACGCCCATCACCAGCGAGGTGGTCATGTGGCTGAATACCTGCTGCTGATCGCGCGAGGCACCGGCCAGCTCCAGCGCATAGCCGGGCGGGAAGTCGATGGCGCGCGCGATCGTCAACGCGTCGGCGGTCACCTCGCCCGACGAGCGGTCCTGCACATTGGCCGAGACCGCGATCATGCGCTTGCTGTCGGCATGCTGGATCTGCGACGGCCCCTTGCCCATCGTCACGGTGGCAATCTGCTCCAGCGGCACCATGCGGTTGCTGCCGCTGACGGCGATCGGCAGGCGCTCGATGTTGCTGGCGTCGACGCGGTCGTCGGGGTGCAGGCGCACCGAGACGTCGCGCGACTCGCCGGTCGGGTCGACCCAGTCGCCGACCTCGACGCCGGCAAACGCCACGCGCAGCGCCTGCGCCGCGTCGTTGACCGAGATGCCGAGCGAGTTGGCCAGTCCGCGGTCGAGCTCGATCTTCAGTTCGTTCTGCGGGTCCTGTTCCGACAGGCCCACATCCACGGCACCCTTCACCAGCCGAAGATCGTCCATGAACCGATTGGCGATCACCAGCAGCTGGCGCGCATCGGTGCCGGTGAAGCGGATCTGCACCGGCTTGGCCGCGCCCATGTTCATGTCGTCGAGCACCGTGTACTCGGCGCCCACCAGGCGCTGCGTCAGGCCGCGCAGTTCGGTGCCGATCTCGGCGGCCGAGCGCTTGCGCTGCGTGCTCTTGCCGATGTCGACGTAGATGCGTCCGCCGTTCGCATTGACGTTGCTGTTGGTCGCCACCACTTCGGGCAGCGTGCGAGCCAGGGTGGCGGCGCCCTCCAGCTTGAGGCGCGCGTATTCCAGGCTGCTGCTCGAGGGCGTGCGCACTTCGATCGCCAGCGTGCCGGAATCGGACACCGGCAGGAAGCTCGAGCCACCGAACTTCATCTGCAACACCACCGCGCCGGCAAGGCTGAGCGCGGCGAAGGCCGCCATCCAGCGCCGGTGGTGCAGGGCCCAGGCAATGACGTCTCCGTAGCGGTCGGCCTGGTGGTCGAACCAGGCATTGAATCGCGCCAGCACCCGGCTGATGCCGCGCTTCTCGGCTTGGTGGCTGCCCGGCGGGTCGCCCCAGTAGGCCGAGAGCATCGGGTCGAGCGTGAACGAGATCAGCAGGCTGACCAGCACCGAGGCGACCACGGTCACCGCGAAGGGCCGGAACCACTCGCCCGACACGCCGGGCATGAACGCCACCGGCACGAACACCGCGACGATCGAAAACGTGGTGGCCGCCACCGCCAGCCCGATCTCGGTGGTGCCGAGCAGGGCGGCGCTGCGCCGGTCGGCGCCACGCTCCATGTGGCGCACGATGTTCTCGCGCACGACGATCGCGTCGTCGATCAGCACGCCGATCGCCAGCGACAGCCCGAGCAGGCTCATGAAGTTGAGCGTGAAGCCGGCGAGCCAGACGGCGATGAACGCGGCGATCACCGAAGTCGGCAGGCTCAGGCCCGTGATCAGCGTGGAGCGCCAAGAATTGAGGAACAGGTAGACGACGAGCACCGTGAGCCCGGCGCCGAACACCAGCGCATGGATCACGTTGTCGAGGCTGCTCTGCGCGTCGGCGCCGCCGTCCTGCGTGATCTCGAGCCGGGTGCCTTCGGGCAGCGTCTTGTTGATGTCGCCGACCAGGGCGCGGATCCCGTTGGCCACCGAGACCGTGCTGGCCTCGCGCGTGCGCGTGATCGACAGGCCCACGTTCGGGTGCCCGCTGCGCACCGAGAAGCCGCTGAGCTCGGCAAAGCCGTCGCGCACGCTCGCCACCTGCCCCAGGCGCACGAATTCGTTGCCGCGCCGCTTGATGACGATCTGCTCGAACTCGGCCGGCGATTCGATGCGGCCGACCAGGCGGATGCTCTGGTCTTCGAGCGCGCCGCGTACCTTGCCCACCGGCGCGGTGGCGTTCTGCGCCCGCAGGGCGTTGACGACCTCGGTCACCGACACCGCGTACTCGCGCAACTTCTCGGCGTGCAGCAGCACCGAAAGCTCGCGGCGCAGCGCGCCGTTGACGTTGACGACCGCCACCCCGGTGACGGCGCGAAACCGGTCTGCCAGCTGGTCGTCGGCCAGGCGCGAGATCTCGGCATGGCTCTGGTGCTGCGACGAGAGCGCCAGCTGCATGATCGGCTGGGCCGCCGGGTCCAGGCGCTGCAGCACGGGTTCGCGGATCTCCACCGGCAGCTTGTGGCGCACCGAGCCGATGGCGTTGCGCACCTCGTCGGCCGCCTCGACCATGTTCTTGTCGAAGTTGAAGATCAGAATCAGCTTGGCGTTGCCCTCGCTGGCCGTGGAGCGAGTCTGGTCGACACCGGCAATCCCCTGCAGCGACTTCTCGATGCGGTTGACGACCTCGCGCTCCACCGTCTCGGGCGAGGCGCCGGGGTAGCTGATGTTCACCACCAGCACCGGCTGCTCGACGTCGGGTATCTGGTTCACGCGCAGCTTGCCGAGCGCCAGCAGCCCCAGGCACATCAGCGCGATGAGCAGCACGAGCGTGGCGATCGGCCGCTTGATGCTGAAGTCGGAGAGGAACATGTCAGTATCGCCCGGCCGCCCGAACGTACTGACGCGCCAGCGGCGAGACGCCGCTGGCCCTCTTGCCGTCCAAGTCCGCGCAGGCGGACTTGGAGCTGCGGCACTCGGCCCCCTCGGGGGCGAGGCCGGACGCGAGCCAGCGCCGACGCGCTGGCAAACGCCTGCCGAGCCGGCCGGGCATGCAAGTCCGGCCGTGGTACGGCGAACGCAGTGAGCGTGGGGGCCGTTTCATTGTGCCTTACCTCTTGATGGTGCCAGGGGCCGATGGCGATGCCGACGCCGAGACGGCCGGAGCGGCGCTGCTGCGCGCGAACTCGACCTGCTGGCCGCTGACCAGCGCCGCTCCGGGGTTGCGCAGGATCTGGTCACCGTCGGCCAGGCCGGCCTGCACGGGGTACTCGCCGCGCCGCGGGTCGCGCTCGCCAAGCTGCACGGCGACCTTGGTGACCACCTTGTCCCTGACACGCCAGACATGGGCGCTGTCGCCGGTTCGCACCACCGAAGCCTCGGGCAGCATCAGCGCCTGTGTGACGCCGCTTTCGACATTCCCCTCCGCGAACAGGCCGGCCACGCGTGGCGCGCGGCCTGCGTCGGCAAAGGCCACGACGACCTCGACCTGCCGCGTCGTGGCGTTGGCCGTTGCGTCCACGCGCTTGATCTTGCCGCTGAAGTCGGTCTGCGGGTAGCCGTTGACACGGAAGGCCACGTTCTGCCCGATCTTGAGTTCGTGCATGCGGTCGGCGGACACCAGACCCTCGAAGCGCATGCTGTGCGGGTCGATCACCTTGACCAGCTCCTTGCCCACCTGGGCGGTGTCGCCGGCCGACACCTTGCGCTCGCTGACCACGCCGTCGAACGGCGCACGCACCTCGGTGCGTTGCAGCTGCTGGCGTGCCGTGGCGACCCGCGCCCGGGCGGCCACGAGATCGCTCTGCGCGTTGTTGCGGCGCACCTCGGCGTCCTCGAGCGCCTGCATCGACGTCATGCCCTGGCCCTGCAGCGTCTTCAGGCGCTGCACCTGGCGCTCCGCCTGGTCGAAGGCCTGCGCCGCGGCGCGCGCCGATTCGTCGGCCGAGGTCAGGCTGTCGCGGATCGCGGCGTCGTCCAGCCGCACCAGCAGATCGCCGCGCCGCACCGCCTCGCCGTTGTCCCTCACCACCTGCAGCACCACCGACGACACCTCCGCGCGCAGGTCGGCGCGCCGCTCGGGCTGGATCGAGCCGGTGATGACCGGACCATGCGCGCGGTCGCTCAGGCTCACGCTGCGCAGATCCTCCGGCGCGAGCAGCAGCGTCGGCGCGCTGTCGGTCTTGCCGCCATTGGCGGCGGGCGAATCCTTGCCCGGTCTGCCGCAGGCCGCCAGCAGGGGTGTCATCAACATCACAAGCAGAAGGCGGCGCAGCATCAGCGGGGCTCCGGGGATCGACGGGGAGGACTCGGACGCGCTGGACGCGCTGGTTCGGCGGTAACCGACCCGGCGCCACATCGCCCACGAGGCCGCAAGTCTCGCATCGAACCCGCCGTCCCGGGATCGGGCATGCGACGAAGCGTCGATACCGGGCGACAGGCCGGCGCCGCGGGGCGTCGCAAGTTCCGGCGGTCCGGGGCGGAGGGTTCGATTACGATCGCGCCGTGAAAGGCATCTCCAAGGCCGCCGTCCTGTCGTCTGCATTGGCGCTGTGCGGCGCGGCGCTGGGGCAGGACGAGGTGCCGTTCATCGCCACGCCCGACCCTGTGACGCTGGCGATGTTGCAGCTGGCCCGCGTCGGCGCGAAGGACTTCGTGCTCGACCTGGGCTCGGGCGACGGCCGCATCGTGATCGCGGCGGCCAAACGCTTCGGCGCGCGCGGGCTCGGCGTGGAGTTGTCGCCCGATCTGGTGCAGAAGAGCCGAGACAACGCGCGCGTGGCCGGCGTGGCCGGACTGGCGCAGTTTCGCGTGCAGGATCTGTTCCAGACCGATCTGTCGCAGGCCAGCGTGATCACGATGTACCTGCTGCCCGAGGTCAACCTGCAATTGCGTCCGGCGTTGCTGGCGTTGAAGCCCGGCACGCGCCTGGTTTCACACGACTGGGACATGGGCGACTGGGCGCCGGATCGCACGATCACGCTGGACGTGCCCGACAAGCCGGTGGGCCTGGAGAAGAAGAGCCGCGTGCATCTGTGGACGGTGCCGGCGCAGATGGCGGGTCTGTGGTGCGGCAGCGCGGCCAAGCGCGATGCGCGGCTGCGTCTCGAACAGAAGTACCAGGTGGTCCGGGGCGACGTGACACAGGGCGCATCGAACCAGTCGATCGATGCGCGCATCGACGGCAACATGCTGCGCGCGGCGCCGGACCCGAAGCACAGGCTGGAACTGGTCCTGCGCGAAGGCCAGCTGCGTGTCGAGTCGGCCGCAGGCGCCTTTGCCGCGTTGCGTGGTGTCGTGTTCGCGCCTGCCGGCGGCGGGGGTTGCTCGTGAGCGAGCACAGCGGAGGGCGCGCGGCGCCTGGACCGTGACAGACCGCGCCCGGCTGCATCCCGATCAGTTGGCAGCGCTGCCGGCGGCGGTCGCGCGTCCGGGCTACCAGCGCAAGCAACTGCGCCACGGCATCGTGCACCTGGGGCTGGGCGCCTTCGCACGCGCACACCTGGCCGAAGTCACCGACCAGGCGATCCAGGCCTGGAACGACCTGCGCTGGGGCATCGTCGGCGTGTCGATGTGCCATGGCGACACGCGCGATGCGCTGGCGCCGCAGCAGGGCCTGTACACGCTGGCGCTGCGCGACACGGGGCCGGACGGCGCGGCGCGCCAGCGCCTGCGCGTGATCGGCTGCGTGCTCGAACTGCTGGTGGCGCCGGAGGACCCGCAGACCGTCGTCGAGCGGATCTCGCACGCCGACACCTGCATCGTGAGCCTGACGATCACCGAGAAGGGCTACGCCGACATCGGGCCCGGCAGCGCGGTCGACCTGATCGTGCGCGGCCTGTCGATGCGCCGCGCGCGCGGACGCGCCGGGCTCACGCTGCTGTCGCTCGACAACCTGCCGGGCAACGGGCGGCAACTGGCGGCCAAGGTGCAGGCGCTGGCGGCGTGTACCGATGCGTCGCTGGTTGCCTGGATCGACGCGAAGTGCAGTTTTCCGAACTCGATGGTCGACCGGATCGTGCCGCGCACCACGGCCGCCGACATCGATGCCATCGATGCGGCGCTCGGGCTGCACGACGCCTGGCCGGTGGTCGGCGAGCCATTCTTCGACTGGGCAGTGGAAGACCGTTTCGTCGCCGGCCGCCCGGCCTGGGACCGCAAGGTCGTGCGCGTCGTTCCCGACGCGGCGCCGTGGGAGCAGGTCAAGCTGCGGCTGGTCAACGGCGCGCATTCGCAGATCGCCTACCTCGGCGCGATGGCGGGCTGGTCGACGGTCGACGCCGCGATCGCGCATCCGGAACTCGCGTCGCACATCGACGCGCTGCTGCGCGACGAACTGGAGCCGACGCTGCCGCCGCTGGACGGCTGGAACCGCGAAGCCTACCGCGTCGCGCTGATGACGCGTTGGCGCAACCCGGCGCTGGCGCATCGCTGCCAGCAGATCGCGATGGACGGCTCGCAGAAGATTCCACAGCGCTGGATCCGGCCGCTGGCCGAGCGCATCGCGGCGGGGCAGCCGATCAGGCGCATGGCGCTGGGCGTGGCCGCCTGGCTGCACTACCTGCGCGGCGTGGACGAAGCGGGCAACACCTATCCGATCGACGACCCGATGGCCCCGGCACTGCACGAGCTGGTCGAGTCGGCGTCGCGCGCCGGCGGCAGCGCCGATCAGGTTCGCGTGCTGATCAGCCTGGCGCCGGTGTTCGGTGAACTGGCCAGCCATCCTGCGCTGATCGAGGCCGTGGCACCGGCCTGGCAGGCGCTGCGCGAACAGGGTGTAGCGGTGACGCTCGCGTCGTTCGCGCCGGCCTGAGTCGCGCCAGCGATCAGGCGTTGCGCGGCGGGTCCGGGCTGCGCAGCGCGAGCCGCCACAGCACGGTCGCGCCGGCCAGCGCCAGCGCCGCGATCAGGCTGTGCGCAACGGCCTGGCCGAGCGGATACGGGCCGCGCGCCATCTTCAGGCCGAGCGCCACGGCGATCAGCGCCAGCGCCAGCGGCAGCCATGCCTTCCAGCGCAAGGACTGCCGCGCGCGCCAGCCGACGAAGGCCGACGCGGCGAGCACGATCCAGGCCACGCCCTCGTGCGCCAGCAGGACCGACCGGCGTTCGGCCGAATCGAGCGCGGGACTGCCGAGGCCGCTGTTGGCCAGGCCCGGGTCGAAGGCCGACAGCGTCCATCCGCTCAGGGCGCCGGGAATGCAGCCTTCGATGCACGCGGCCGCCGCCGCACGTGCGCTGACCAGGCCGCCAAGCGCGATCTGCAGCGCGACGATCGCGACGAAACCGAATGCCGCTACAGCGCCGATGCGCGGCGCGATCTGCGTGCGCGGCGCCGACAGCAACCACGCCAGCGCGGCCAGCAGGGCATGCCCGCCGAGCAGGTTGCCGAGCACCACGGCCGGCAGCGGCGACGGCGTATAGCGCCCGAGCCAGGCTAACCCCAGCGACGCGAGCAGCAGGCAGGCACCCGCGGCGCGCTCGCCGGCGTTCCAGCGCGCCCAGCCGAACAGCACCGCAAACACGAACATCAAGCCGACCACCGAGGCGCTGATGCGGTGCGTCACCCGCACCGGCTCGTGCCAGGCCGGCGCGCTGGCGGCCTGCGGCTCCGGCGCTGCGGCATGCGGCATGTAGCAAGCCGGCCACGGGCTGCAACCGACGCCGGCCTGCGACAGCCGCAGCGCCGAGCTGGCGGTGCAGACGACCAGCACGAGGACCGTCGCCAACCACAGCAGCGGCTTCATGCCGTCGCCATGCGCGGGCGCCGCGACAGCGCGCGCAACACCACCACCACGAACAGCAGGCCGCCGACGATCGCGACCAGCCCGCCGAGCCCCATCAGTCCCATGCCGGCCACCTCCTGCGGCGTGCGCAGCACCTGCTCTGCGCCGGCCACCTTGCGCTGCACACCGTAGCCGCCCGACCAGACCAGCCCGATGATGTGCATCAACTGGCCGACGCCGTAGATGCCGGGTTGCCAGACTGCGAGCCGGTCCGGCGCGGCCAGGCCCAGCGCGGGCAGCAATGCGTAGGTGGCGCCCATCAGCGCCAGCGTCACGCCGACGATCGAACCGTGGTAGTGCGCGGGAATGCGCACGTCGTTGCCTTGGATCAGGAAACCAATGCCCCCGCCGACGCAGAACAGAACCACCGACGAAACCAGCGCCGCGCGTTCGGGCCGCGCCGCCGGCGGGCAGGGCGGCGCGCGCCACAGCGCGACGATCAGCGCGAGCACCATCGGCAGGATCGCCAGGCCGCCGCCGAAGCGCATCAGCCAGGTGAACAGCCGGTTGTGCTCCACCGAACCGACTTCGAACGCGAGATAGATCACCGGCGTGGCGAACACCGACACCAGGGCTACGCCGAACAGCAGCAGCACGACGCGCGGCGACAGCGGAACCGGTGCGTCGATGCGCGTGGCCAGCCACAGCCAGCTCACCAGCATCAGCAGCGTCCAGGTGAACTGGACCACATGGCCGGCGCCCCAGAACAGCAACTCGAAGTAGGGCTTGCCGGTCAGCCCTGCGGTGGCCCCTCCACGCAGCGTCAGCCACGACCACAACAGCGAGCCCAGCGCGATCGCCGCGCTGATGGCGGCCGCGTTGAGCCCGAAGCGCAGCACCCCCGATCCGGGCAAGGCACTGCCGACGCGGCCGGGCAGGGCGAGGGCGCGCAGCGTCGTGGCGCCGAGCCCGACACCGAACACCGCCAGCCCGAACAGAAAGGCGCGCGCATCGAGCACCGGGACGTAGTTCGACATCACCGGGTTCACGGCACCTGCAAACGGCGCGATGGCGACGATCGCCGCACCGAGCGCCGCGAGCGTCCAGCCGAACCAGCCCAGCGACATCGCGCGTGCCGAACCGGCCAGCGTCCACAACAGGCCAGCCATCGCGAAGAACCACACCAGCACCGACAGGTCCACATGCACGACGAGCGCGACGTGGAAGAAGTCCACGCCCGGCAGCATCCGGTTCAGCCCCGGCGTGCGGGCGCCGACCAGCAGCAGCGCGAACAGGCCCGATCCGACCAGCGCCGCGGTGGCCAGCGCCAGCCAGGCACCGGCGAGCAGGCGCCGGTCGTCGATCGGCACGGCCAGCTCGTAGCGGTGCGCAGGCATCGCGAGCGACGGGCGGCGCTCCGGTACGGCGAAAGCCTCGCCTTCGGCGGGTTTCATTGGATCACCACGCCACCTTGTTCGGGCTTGAAGTCGATCAGCACGATCTGCCCGGCGCGCACATCGAGGTCGGCCTCGCGCTTGTAGACCGGTGCGTCGGGGCGCACATCGTCGCGCAGGCTCACGACCAACCGGTGCGCGCCGGTTGCGATCGGTGTGCGCCAGTAGCCGCTCGCGGCACCGTCGCGCGACAGGCCGGCCGGCGCGTAGGCCTGGTCGACCAGCACCCGGCCGTCGAGTTCGATGCGCACCTGCACCGGCGAGCGCTCGCGCTGGCAATCCATCGGCGTGCGCATCTGCGGCTGCAGCTTGGCCAGCTCTTCCGGCGTGCGCTGGCGGCACTCGGTGCTCACCTTGCCCGGATGCTTGAACGACAGACGCAGCAAGGCCTGGTCAGGCTCGAGCAGCGAATACGCGGGCCAGGTGGAGAACAGGCCGATCACGGCGGCGAACAGCAGATAGGCGATACCTTGACCGATCCATTTCAGGGCGCGTTGCATACGGAACTCTTAGAAGGGATGCGCGCCAGCGAGGCGCGGAAATCATCAATGGCACGCTGCAGGCCGGGCTTGTCCTCGCCCAGCGCCCAGTGTAGATGGACCCGTTCGCGCGGTACCTGGGTGCGCAGGCGCGGCGCGCGTTCGCCGGCCAGGCGTTGTGCGGTCCAGTGCGCGCCGAGGCGGTAGCAGCAGTCCTGCGGCGGGCAGCCGGCGATCAGCACGCCGTCGGCGCCGCCGCGCAGGGCGTATTCGACGAACACCGGCGGCCACAGCGCCGCGCAGGGCGCGGCGAGAGTCGCGACGCCCGGTGCTGCGTCGGCCTGGGCCGCACACTCGCAGCCGAGCACCACGATGCTTGGCTGGCCGCCGGACGATGCCAGTCGGTCGAGCGCGCTGTCCAGCCGCTCGCGCAACGCGGCCAGCGGCAACTGCGGCAGATCGATGCCGGTGGCGAACGGCGCACCGCGGCGGAACGGCGTGGCCGACGGGCAGGAGCCGACGCATACGCCGCAGCCGGCGCATTGATCGGTGCTGACCAGCGCCAGCCGGCCGTGGCGGCGCGGATCGGGATGCGGCACCATCGTGATCGCGCCGTACGGGCAGTCGGCCTGACACAGCGTGCAGCCGTTGCAGTGGTCCGGGTCCACAACCGCGGCCGGCGGTGCCCCGGCGCGCGTCGTCCACGGCAGCATCAGCAGCGCCACGGTCAGGGCGAACGAGGCGATCCAGGTGCTGCCTGGCGCGACATCGGCCAGCGGCAGCAGGGCCAGGTAGAACCAGTCGATATCCACGCGCTGCGGCAGGCGCGCCAGGTCGGCCAGCGCCATCGAACGCGCGGGCCAGGCCAGCGACAGCGCCGCCAGCGCGCCGAGGCTGGCGAGCGCGAGCACGCGCGTCGGCTGGGTCTGGGGCTGCACCAGACGCAGCAGATGGGCCCAGGCGCCGAGCAGCAGCAGCAGCGGAAGACCGATGTGCGTGAACGACAGCAGGCTGAAGAAGCGATCGGTGATCGAGGCGGGTTCGATGAAGTTGCGCACCAGCTCCGTGCCGACACCGGGCAGCCAGGCGGCCCATTCGAAGACCGCCGCGCCGATGTATTGGGCCCGCTGGTCCCACACCATCCAGTAGCCGACGATGCCCGACGCGACCGTCAGCCCGAGCAGCGGTACGCCGCTGACCCAGGTGAACCAGCGAAAGAGCTTGTAGCGCCCGAGCATCGCCTCGCGCAACAGGTGCAGCACCGACAGTGCGACGAAGGCGTCGGAGGCGTAGCGGTGCAGGCTGCGCATCAGTCCGGCGCTGAGGGGCTGCTGCTCGGTCATCGCCTGGACCGACGCATAGGCCCCATCGACGCTGGTCTCGTAGAGCGCGTAGATCCAGAAGCCGCTCGCCACGACGATCCACAGCATCCAGAACGTCAGCGCACCGAGCTGGCGCAGCGGATTGCCCTCGACGCCGAACCCCGCGTCGAACAAGCGTTCGGCGGCACGCACGCAGCGTGCCGAAAGACCCGGTTCGCTCATCAAGGCGCGCGCTTGCGGCGCAGCTCGCGTGCCATGAACGCCGCGAGCGCGGCCAGCACCGTCACGCCGCAGAAGATCTCGAAGAACAGCGAGTAGTTCAATCGGTAGCCGCCCGACGCCGGGTCGTACACGGTGCAATAGAGCTTGACCTTGCGCCACACGCTTTCCAGCGACACCGTGCGCGCGGCTTGGCCGGACAACAGATCCTTCAGCGGGCCGACGAACATCGGCAGCTCGAAGTTCTCGCCGTAGACCTGCGCCGCGATCATGCCGCCGGCGTCGACGACGCTGAGTTGCGTGACATGGTCGAAGCCCTTGGGCGTGGCCTCAAAGCTGAAGCCGAAGGCCTGCGTCAGGCGCGTCACGTCGGTGGCGGCTGGGCTCAGGAAGGCCCAGCGCGGATCGTCGACGCGGTTCTGGCGCGCGAACGCGCCCATCGCTGCCGGATCGTCAAACGGCTGGTTGAAGCCGATGGTCACGACCTGGAAACTGTCTTCACCCAATGCCGAGCGCGCGGCCTGCACGCCCTGCTTGAGCCTCTGGGTCGTGATCGGGCAGGCCTGGAAGCAACCGGTGTAGATGAAGCTCACGACCAGCGGCTTGCCGCGATAGTCGGCCAGGCGCACCGGGCGATTGAGCGCATCGCGCAGCGGCAGCGCGTCGATCTCGCCCGCGATCGAGCGTCCGATCGCCGCCTGGCTGGCGCGCAACGCGTCGTCCCAGGCCGTGCCGGGCGCTTGCGCCTGCGCGATCGTGCAGGCGGCCAGCAGCGCCAGCGCCCGCGCGATGCGCGCCGGCGTCACTTCAACTCCCGACCAATGCTGCGTCGATCATCACACCCAGCAGCACCAGCGTCAGTTGCACCAGCGAGGCGAAGAAACTGCGCAACGCACGCCCGCGCGTCGGCTGGAATTGCAGCCGCAACGCCTCGATGACGAACCAGCCGCCGCCGGCCACGGCCAGCACGGTCGTGACCCAGCCGTGCGACACCACCCCCAGCGCGACGCCGAATCCCAGCAGCAACACGGCATGTGCGGTGATCGCGACGGATGCCACGTGATCGCCCTTCACGACCGGCAGCATCGGCACGCCCGCCGCTGCGTAGTCGTCGCGGCAGGCGATGGCCAGGCTCCAGAAATGCGGCGGCGTCCAGAGGAACAGCACCAGCGTGAGCAGCCAGGCCTGTGCCGACAGATCCGGGTTCACGGCCGCGGCGCCGGCCAGCACGGCGAAGCTGCCGGCCGAGCCGCCGATGACGATGTTCCACCAGGTGCGGCGCTTGAGCCACACCGTGTAGACGATCGCGTAGACGACGGCCCCGGCCACGGTGTAGAGCGCGGCGGCGAGGTTCGACACCTGCCAGGCCAGCACGCCGGCGGCCAGCGTCAGCGCGCCGATCAGCACCGGCCAGCCACCATGCGGCCGCAACGCGCCGGTCACGAACGGACGGCCGCGCGTGCGCTTCATGTGCCGGTCGAGGTCGGCCTCCCACCACTGGTTGAATGCCCCCGCCGCGGCGGAGGCGAGCAGGACGCAAAGGAACAGCACCGCCACCTGCGCCGCGCCGGGCCCGCTGCCGGGCTGCACCGCGACGCCGCCCAATGCGGTGATCGCGATCACCAGCCCGATGCGCAGCTTGAACAGCGACAGGACGTTCTTCGCGGTGCTATTCATGGATGGCTCCCGATCAGCTCAGGCCCCAAACCGTCGACAGGTACTTCCAGTTCACGAAGTAGTACAGCACAAACGCACCGAGGAACACCAGTGCAAACACGAAGGTGCCCGGTGCGGCGAAGCCGCCGCCGTGCCCGCCGTGGCCAGCCAGCGCCGCTCCGGAGGGCATCTTCAGCACGGTGCGGGTCGAGCTGTAGGTGCCGGCATCGAGCTTCTTGCCGATCAACAGCGTGCCGACCGTGATGCCGACATAGATCGCGCCACCGACGATCGCGACCACACCGGCCGCGCCCATGATCGCCATCATCAGGATGGCCGAGCCCGGGAACTCGTAGGGCAACGCGGTACCGGCGAACGTGATGTCCCAGTGGCGGCGCGGCACGCCCAGCGTTCCGGCGCCCATCATCGCCAGGCAGAACACCGCCATGCCGCCGCCGAACAGGTAGGGCTGCCACTTGGCCAGGCCAGGCAGGATCACCTCGCGGTTGAACAGCGTGGGCAACAGGAAGTAGGTCAGCGCCATGAAGGCCAGCGTGGTGCCGATCACCACCGTGGCGTGGAAATGCCCCGGCACGTAGATCGTGTTGTGGATCAGCATGTTGAGCTGCTCGGTGCCCATCATCACGCCCGAGATGCCGCCGAGGAAACCGAAGCCGAACAGCGAGATGATCATGCCCGAAAACACCGGGTTGCCCCAGGGCGCCTTGCGCAGCCACTCGAACAGGCCCTTGTTCAGCCCCTTCGCGCGCTGAGCGACTTCGATCGAGCCCGGCACCGTGAGGCCGTGGATCATCGAGGCCAGCACCGCCAGGTACATCGCGTAGCTGGTGTTGAACACCTTCCACTCGACCGACAGGCCCGGGTCGCTCAGCAGGTGGTGCGCGCTGGCGAGCTGCAGGAAGCAGATGTACAGCACGAAGGCCGTGCGCGAGACGCGCTCGCTCATCGGCTTGGCGCCGAACACGATGGCGGCGATCGCATACCACACCGCCACGTGCGCGCTGACGTTGATCTGTTGCGACGAGTGGCCGAAGGCCCACCAGATGGTGCGGTACATCAGCGGGTCGATCGTCTTGACGTAACCCACCGACCAGAGGAAGGTGGGGATCAGGATGATCGCGCCCGAGGCGATCGTGAAGATCGCGATGATGCAGGCCGTCAGCGCGCCGAAGGTGACGAGCGGGATCGAGCCTTCATAGGTCTTCTCGGCCTTGGCCACCACCAGCGTGCCGAGGAAGATGAAGCAGCCGATCAGCGCGCCCACCGCGAACAGGATCAACCCGAGGTAGAACGCCGGATGCCCTGGCAGCGGAACGTACGACGTGAACATGACCGTCGCGTTGCCGGTGAAGACGGCGGCGTTGAAAGTGATCGTGCCGATCGCCATCAGCGCGAAGGCGAGCCACGCCAGCCGCGGCGTCGCCAATCGACAGCGCAGCAGCGTGGACGAACAGAAATACAGGACTGCGATCTCGAAGAAGATGATCCAGACCGCCAGCATGTCCAGGCCATGCGCGGTGAGGTAGAGGTAGAAGTTCTCGGCGTTGACGAGGTGGATCGCCTGCCAGCGCGTCAGCGTGATCAGCAGCGCGAGCACGCCGCCGACCAGCAGCGCGACGACCGCGGCCACCGCGTTGAGCTTGATCAGCGTCTCGGCCGACTTGTGGAACTGCAGCCCCGTGCGGGGGCAGACTCGAAACATGGCTGTCGTTGTCATGGGACCCCGCCTTACTTGACGTAGAGCTTCGACACCATCTTGTGGTGGCCGATGCCGCAGTACTCGTTGCACATGATTGCGTAGGTGCCGGCCCGATTGGGCGTGATCGTCACCACGTGTTCATAGCCCGGCAGAACCTGGATGTTGATGTTTTCGGGTTGCAGCGAGAAGCCGTGCTGATAGTCCATCGCAGTCAGATGCAGGCGATAGGACTTGCCCTTCTCCAGTTCGAGCATCGGCCACCAGGCCCACAGGCGCGCGATCAGGAACACGTCGGCACCGGCGGGCGGCTGGACGACCGGAATCTTCTCGTCGGTCTCGGTGCGCACCGTGTACTTGTCGACCATCTCCTGCGCGGCGCGCGCGAACTGCTCGGGCTTGACGCGGTAGGTCTCGTTGGAGAGGTTCTGTTTTCCGTACAGATGCCAGTAAGGCATCATGAAGAACATCACCATGCACCAGATGAAGGCGATGGCGATCCAGATGATCTCGACCTTGTCGATGGGTTGCTTCCACCAGACGCGTCGGGCGGGCGGGAGGATGGCGCTCATGGATGGCTCTCCTTCACTTGCCCAGCGGGCTGATCGGAATGCCGACGATTTCCATCACGCCCCACACGATGTAGAGCACGGTGGGCAACGCCACGCCGAGAAACAGCAGCAGGAACGGGTTTTCCAGAATCTGCTGGAACGCCGGTATGGGCCCGTCGTCGTCAGCGTCGTGCACAGGGGTTGGATCGGCCATCGTCGTTCTCCTTGGGACCGGATGTGCGCCGGACTCTAGGGACCGCGCGTTCGGGTGCCATTGAAGTGGATTAAGAAATCGATTGCCCCGCAGTGCAGCATCGACGCCCGGGTCGCTCGGGTTATCACTGACTCGCCCACAAGAAAATTGACGGGGTTTAAGGGCATCCGTGCGCCGTCGCTGATAGGGTGGCGCACCCTGACGACCCGAACGCGACCGATCCAACGTGCTTCGCCTCATCCCCGCAGCCGGCCGACGGCTCTTCCTGCTGGCCGACCGGCTGTTCAGCCGCCTGTTCGGCGACGCGCTCAATCCGCTGTACTACCTCGGCACCATCAGTTGCCTGATGTTCGCGCTGGTGACGGTGAGCGGCTTCTATCTGTATGCGTTCTACGAGACCGGCGTCGACACCACCTATGAGTCGGTCGAGCGGCTGACGCACGGGCAGTGGTGGCTCGGCGGCATCATGCGCAGCGTGCACCGCTACGCCTCCGACGCGATGGTGCTGACGATGCTGCTGCACCTGGCGCGCCATTTCTGCTTCGATCACTATCGCAGCTTTCGTGCCTTCTCCTGGATCTCCGGCATCGTGCTGCTGTGGCTGGTGTACGTGTCGGGTGTCAACGGCTACATGCTGCCGTGGGATCGGCTCGCGCAGTTCACGGTGGTGGCCACGGCCGAGTGGTTCGACGCGCTGCCGGTGTTCCGCGGTGCGCTGGCGCGCAATTTCATCCTGCCCGAGGCGATCACCGACCGCTTCTTCTCGCTGCTGCAGTTCCTGCACATCGGCATCCCGCTGGCGGCGCTGGGCGCGCTGTGGATCCACGTCCAGCGCGTGCCGCGCGCGCGCGTCGTCCCGCCCCGGCCGCTGCTGTGGGGGCTGCTCGCGATGATGCTGGTGCTCTCGCTGGCGCTGCCGGTGCTGAGTCAGGGTCCGGCCGAACTGACGAGCTCGCCGCAGGCCGTGCGCATCGACTGGTTCTATCTCGCCGTGCTGCCGCTGGTGCAGGACTGGAAGCCGCTGGCGCTGTGGGGCATCCTCGGCGGGGCGACGCTGCTGGCCGTCGCGCTGCCCTGGCTGCCGCCCAAGCGGCTCGGAACGAACGTCGAGGCCTGGAAGATGACGCTGCATCCCGGCGCGGCGTCGATTGCGGTGCGACCTGGGGAAACACTGCTCGAAGCCGGCCTGCGGGCGGAGTTGCCGTTGCCGTTCGAATGCCGCTCCGGTGGTTGCGGCCAATGCCGTGCCCGGCTGCTGAACGGCCGCGTCGACGATGGCGGCGACCAGGCCGTGGCCTTGTCGAGCGCGCAGCGCGCGCGCGGCGACATCCTGCTGTGCTGCGCGTGCGCGCTGTCGGATGTGGAGATCGAGGTCGCTGCCGAAGCGATGCAGCGCGGCGCTGCATTCGGCCGCTACCGCGCCACGGTGGTGGCGCTGGAACCCTTGACGCACGACGTGATGCAGGTCTCGCTGATGCTGGCCGGCGACGGCCGAATCGCCTATCAGGCCGGCCAGTATGTCCAGATCGTCCTCGAGGACGGGCAACGCCGGGCCTATTCGTTCACCGAGGCCAGTGGTGAGACGCAGCGCATCGATCTGCAGGTGCGGCGCATGCCCGGCGGGCTTTTCACGACGCGCGTGTTCGAGCGCATGCGCGTGGGCGACACGCTCGAACTCGAGGGCCCGTTCGGCGACTTCGTGTTGCGCCGGCCGAGCAGCAAGCCGCTGATCTTCGTCGCCGGCGCGACCGGTTTCGCCCCGGTGAAGAGCCTTCTCGAGCAGGCCTTTCGCGACCGCATGAGCCAGCCGCTGCACTTCTACTGGGGCGTGCGCCGACCGGAGGATTTCTATCTGCGCGCTCTGCCGGAAGCCTGGGCGCGCGAGCACCCCAATTTCCACTTCGTGCCTGTCGTCTCGGAACCACAGCCGGGCGACGGTTGGAGCGGACGCACCGGCCTGGTCCACGAGGCGATCCTGCGGGATTTCCCTGATCTGTCGGGGCACCTCGTCTATGCCTGCGGTTCGGTGAAAATGGTGCAGGCCGCGCGTCCGGCCTTCCTGCAGCAGGGCTTGGGCGACGATGCCTGCTTCTACGACGCATTCACGCCCGCATCGCCGGTGGTGGCGCCGCCGGTCGCGAACTGAGTCAGGTCACTTTCCACGCGGAGGGTGGCCGGCCACAATCGGCCCGCTCGTCGTGCGCCGGAATCATGATCATTGAATGGACATCCAACAGTTCGATCTGCCGCGTTACCTGTCGGTGCTGCCGCTGTTCAGTGACCTCAGCCCGGTTGAATTGCGGCGTGTCGCCGAGGGCTGCCATTTGCGACGGCTGGCGCGCGGCGAAATGGTGTTCCATGTCGGCCAGCCCTGCGAGGAGTTCCATGTCACCGTGCTGGGGCAGGTAAAGCTGTTCGCGATTTCGCCGGCCGGGCAGGAGAAGGTGATCGAGTTGATCGGCCCCGGCAACAGCTTTGCCGAGGCCTTGATGTTCACCGGCAGACCCTACATCGTGAACGCGCAGGCGCTCACCGATACCTTGTTGTTGACGGTGAAGAAGCAGGCGGTGCTGACCGAGATCGAAATCGATCCGAAGTTCGCGCTGCGCATGCTGGCCGGCATCTCGCGCCGGCTGCACGGCCTGGTGCACGACGTCGAGGCCTATGCGCTGCACAGCGGCGTGCAACGCGTGATCGGCTACTTGCTGCGCGACCAGTCGGCCGAGGGCAGCGCCAACGGCGAGGCGTTCACTGTGTCACTGCCGGTCAGCAAGGCCACGATCGCCTCGCGCCTGTCGTTGACGCCGGAATACTTCTCCCGCGTGCTGCACGAGCTCGAGGCGGCGCGCCTGATCGAGATCGACAAGCGCGAGATCCGCATCCTCGACGCGAACCGCCTGTCGACCTATCAGCTGCAGTAGATTCCCGCGCCATGGGCGTGCACGGACGCGACACCCCGGGGCGCGCGCTGCGCGGTTGCGTGTCGATCGCCGAATGCGCTACAGGGCTGCGAACGCGCGCATGAAGAAATCGGTGCCGCCGAAATTGCCCGACTTCAGCGCCAGGTGCAGGCCCGGCGCTGCGGCGTGACACCACGGCACGCCGGGGTCGATCTGCGGCCCGATGCGCAACTGCGTGATGCCCAACGCCTGCACGCATGCGCCCGAGGTCTCGCCGCCGGCGACGACGAGCTGGCGCACACCGGCGGCCACAAGACCCGCGGCGACGCGGGCGAGCGCATCCTCGACCAGCGCGCCGGCGCGCTCGGCGCCGAGCTTGGCCTGCACCGCACGCACCGCGGCCGGCTCGGCGGTGGCGTACACGAGCACCGGCTCGAGGCCGAGCAACGGCGCGGCCCAGGCCAGCGCGTCGGCGGCCATGTCCTGCCCAGCGGCCAGGCGCAGCGGATCGACCGCAAAGGCGTTGCCGCCAGCGGCGATGAAGGCCGCCACCTGCGCGTTGGTGGCCGCCGAGCAGCTGCCGCTGACGATGGCACGCGAACCGGTGGCATCCGGCAGGCGCTCGGCCTCGGCGCTCGGCGCCAGGCCGTGCAGTGCGGGGATTCCGATCGCCAGGCCCGAGCCGGCCACGACGAGGGCCAAGTCGCCGGTCGCGCTGGCCAGCGTGCGCAGGTCGTCGTCGGCAACCGCATCGGCGATCGCGAAGGCGATCCCTTCGGCGCGCAATGCGGCGATGCGTTCGCGCACGGCCGCGGCGCCGCGTGCGACCGTGCGATGCTCGATCAAACCCACGCGCGCCGACCTCAACTGCGCCTGCAGCACGCGCACCAGGTTGGCATCGGTCATCGGCGTCAGCGGGTGACTCCGCATCGGGCTGTCCGACAGCAGCATATCGCCGACGAACAGGTGCCCCTTGAACACCGTGCGGCCGTTCTCGGGGAACGCCGGCGTCACGATCGCGAAGTCGCCTTTCAATTCGGCCATCAGCGCCTCGGCCACCGGACCGATGTTGCCCTGCGCTGTCGAGTCGAAGGTCGAGCAGACCTTGAAGTAGATCTGCTTGGCACACTGCACGCGCAGCCAGCGCGCGGCCGAGAGCGATTGCGCCACCGCCTCGGCGACCGGGGCTGTGCGCGACTTCAGCGCCACCACCACCGCATCGACGCCCGCCACCGGCGCGACGGGCACGCCGATCGTCTGCAGGACGCGCATGCCCGCGCGCACCAGGTTGTTGGCGAGGTCGGTGGCGCCGGTGAAGTCGTCGGCGATGCAGCCCAGCAGCACGCTCATGCTGCCCTACCTTTCTCGTTGCCGAGTGATCGGTGCCTGGAGCGGCAGGCCAGCGAGCAGCCCAGGCCGTGTGGATGTTATCCCCTGGTCGCGGCGTGCGGCATGGCATGCTTGGCGTCGTGACACCACCTGCCCCCTTGATCCGGCGCGTCATGCCGGGCGATCCGGTTTCTGTCGACGAGCTTGCGGCACTGCTGATCGACGCCGTCTCTGGCGGTGCCTCGGTGGGTTTCCTCGACCCGCTCGATAGCGCGCGCGCGCGCCGGTACTGGAACGAGGTGCTCGCGGAGCTCGGCTTGGCGCATGGGCTCTGGGTCGCCGAGACGGAAGGACGCGTGGTCGGTTCGGCACAGTTGTCGTTGAGCACACGCGAGAACGGGCGACACCGTGCGGAGGTGCAGAAGCTGTTCGTGCTGCGCAGTCACCGGGGACGCGGCATTGCGACGCGGCTGATGGCCGCGCTCGAGGCCGCCGCGCGCCGGGATGGGCGCACGCTGCTGGTGCTCGACACCGAGGCAGGTTCGGCGGCCGAGGCGTTCTATGCGCGACACGGCTGGCAACGCGTCGGCGAGATCCCGGACTACGCGGCCGATCCCGCCGGCGCGCTACATCCGACCGCGCTGTACTACAAGCGGCTGTGAGCCGCGCAGGTCCGCAGTGGACCTGCGCACGTCCAGCCTCATGCCCGGCCGCCTGCATGCGGCCGGTCCTTCGCCAGCCGCAGCCCAGCACGCAGGTGCTGGGCTGCGCGCGGGCTCAGTGCGAGGTCCCCTCGGAGCGCGTGATCTTGTTCCAGACGTTGTACTTGCCGACCGGCTTGCTCATCGGCAGGCGCTTGACCTCCTTGAACGTCTGCGCGTCGTAGACGATCAGCGCCCCGTCGGTCTCCCACAGGCTGGCCAGCGCGAAGCGGCCGTCCCTGGTGAACTCGATGTGCGCCAGCGTCTTGCCGGGCTCGCGCACCTGCGCCACCGCCTCGAGGGTGGCCTTGTCGATGATCGTCAGCGTGTCCTTGGCGGTCGGGCTCATCATCGAATCGGCCCAGGCATAGGGCGTGTTCTCGTGGCTGCGCATGAAGAAGCCGGGGCCTGGCGTCGCAACCGTCTTGACCAGCGCCCAGCTCTTCATGTCGATCACGGTGATCGTGCCGTCCTTCAGGTTCGGGCTCGCCAGCACGGTCGAACCCTTCCACGCGAACGTGATGCCCGAGCCCAGGTGCGGCATGCCGGCGATCGGCAGCGTCGCGATGCGGCGCCGTACGTCGAGGTTGACGACCTGGCCGCTCGGCGCGCCGTCGGCGCGCGGCCGAGTCGCTCCGAGCGCGTGAGCGTAGGCCTTGTCGAAGAAGAAGTCGTCGAGCGGCTCGGCGAGCCGGGTGCGCTTGACACCGAGAAATCCGCGCTTGGCCACGCCCTCGCCCATGCGGAAGTCGTGCACCAGGCCGTCGTAGATGTCCTCGGCCTTCGGGTCGTAGGAGATCTCCCAGATCTCGGCGATGTCCTTCATCGCGACGATGAAGCTGCTGCGCGGCGCGGCGTCGTACACCGCCGACACGCGCGAGCTCGCCTTGCCGTCGGCGGTGGCGGCGGCGTAGGTTCGCACCAGATTCAGCTCGGCGTCGAACAGCGCCAGCGTGTGCGGAAAGTAGTTGGCCGCCATTACCCAGCGCCCGTCTGCGCTGACCGCGACGTTGCGCATGTTCAGGCCGGCGCGCACCTCGGCCACCACGGTCAGGTTCCACAGGTCGTATTTGGTGATCCAGCCGTCGCGCGAGCCGAAGAACACGAAGCGCCCGTCGGGCGTGAACTTCGGCCCTCCATGCAGCGCGTAGCGGCTGGCGAAGCGGTGGATCGGCTCGAAGCGGTCGCCATCGACCAGCGAGACATGGTGATCGCCGCCCTCGACGACGACGAACAGGTTCATCGGATCGGCCGACCATTTGGGCCGGTTCGGCAGCGCGAGCGCATCGGCAACCTGCGCGCGCGAGGCGCGGATGTCGGCCTCCGCCCACACCGGCGCCGGCGACACCGGCGTGTAGACCCATTGCGCCAATGCCGCGATCTCGTCGGTCGTGAGCCGGTCGCGAAACGACGGCATCTGCGTGGCCACGCGACCCTCGGTCACGACCTTCAGCGCCTCGGGTCTGCGCAGGCGCTCGAGGCTCTCGGGCAGCAATGCCGGCCCCATGCCGCCGGTGCGCTGCACGCCATGGCAGACGGCGCAATGCTGTTGGAACAGCACGGCGGGATCGACGGCTTGCGCATCGACAGGTCGCGCGCCCGGCAGCAGTGCCAGCACGACGAGCAACCGGGCGACGCGTTTCATGCGCGCATGCCTCACTCGATGGGCTGCGCGGCGATCGGCACGCGCCGCCTGCCGCTGAACGGCGTGATCGACACGCGAGCGCTGCCGGTTGCGAGGCCGATCTCGGCGTCGTCCAGATAACAACCCGGGTCCTCGGCCCAGGGATTGCCGGTGACCTGCTGCGCGCGCACGCGCGTGTTGCCGCCGCAGATGTCGAAGTGCGTGCACGACGCGCAGCGCCCTTCGACCGGCCGCGGGCGCGCCTTCAGGCCGGCCATCAACGGATCCGACGTGTCGGACCAGATCGCCGAGAACGGCCGCTCGCGCACATTGCCGAGCGTGTGGTGCCACCACATCGTGTCGGGGTGCACGTTGCCGAGGTTGTCGATGTTGGCGACGTTGACGCCGCTCGAGTTGCCGCCCCAGGCGACCAGATGCTCGCGCAGCGCGTCGTGCCAGTGCGGGAAGCGCTGCCGAACCCATTGCAGCAGGTAGGGGCCGTCGGCGTCGTTGTTGCCGGTGACGTACTCCTCGTCCAGCACGGATGTGTGCCCCCAGGCGCCTTCGGCACCGCCCCCCGAGGGGGTGCGCCCGCCTTGGGGCGGCCCGGCGGCGGGCGCCGCCCACGCCGCCTGCCAGGCCCGATCGAACAGCAGGTCCAGCGCCGCGCGGGTGGCGGCGAACTGCGCGTCCTTGGCGCGGTGGATGTTGCCGCGGCCGGCGTAGTTGAGGTGCGAGAAATAGAACTTCTCGACCTGCTCGTCGCGCATCAGTTGCAGCAGCGCCGGCAGGTCGTGCGCGTTGAGCGCCGTCATCGTGAAGCGCAGGCCGACCTTTACGCCGCGCGCGCGCAGGTGGCGTACGGCCGCGAGGCTGCGGTCGAAGGCGCCGTCGAGGCGGCGAAAGCGGTCGTGGGTTTCGGCGATGCCGTCCAGGCTGATGCCGACATAGTCGAAGCCGGCGGCTGCCACGCGGTCGGCCAGCGCCGAGTCGATCAGCGTGCCGTTGGTCGACAGCCCGACATAGAAGCGCATCGCCTTGGCGCGCGCGGCGATCTCGAACAGATCGGGCCGCAACAACGGCTCGCCGCCCGACAGGATCAGCACCGGCACCCGGTAGCGTTTGAGGTCTTCCATCACGCCGAAGATCTCGCGCTGGTCGAGTTCGCCGGCGTAGTCATGGTCAGCCGACAGCGCGTAGCAGTGCTTGCAGGTGAGGTTGCAGCGCCGGATCAGATTCCAGATCACCACCGGCCCGCTCGGCCGGGCGCTGCGCGCGCTCGGGGCTGCGCCGGTGCGTTCGGCCTGCACCAGGGTGCGCATGAAGTGAGTGATGCGAAACATCGGCGGGCTCTCAGGCGTCAACCGTCCGGGGACGCGATCCGAAGACCTGTCTTCTTGAGGATGGCCGTAGAGTACAGGATGTCGTGCGCGCGGCAGGCGTCGCCGAGCAGCGCCGCGATGCCCGCGGCCTGATGCGCGACCTCGTCGCGCGAACGCCCGTGCACCATCGCGAACAGGTTGTACGGCCACTCGGGACGATGGCGCGGCCGCCGGTAGCAGTGGCTCACGCCGGGCAGGGCGCCGATCGTCGCGCCGAGCGCATCGACGCGGGCATCGTCGACATCCCACACCGTCATGCCGTTGGCCGTGAAGCCGAGCTTGTAGTGGTTGGGCACCGCGCCGATGCGGCGAATCAGGCCTGACGCGAGCATGCTGGCCAGCCGCTCGCGCACCGCGTCGCCCGAAACGCCGAGCATCGCGCCGACGGCCTCGTAGGGCCGCGGCAGCAGCGGCAGGCCGCCCTGCGTGGCGGCGATCAGGCGGCGATCGAAGTCACTGAGCGTCATCGAACGGCCTTGGCGATCGGCAGCCTCAGCTCGACCGCGTACTCGCGTTCCTTGGGAAAGCGCAGTACCGCGAGCCCGGTCTCCGACTCGATGCGTCGCAGCGCCGCCTCGGCAGCCTGGGGCGACTCGGCGGCCACGACGAACCACATGTTCAAGGCATGCTCGCGCCGGTAGTTGTGGGCGACCTCGGGCAGCGCGTTGACCGCCGCGGCGACGCTGTCGAAACGCGCGTCGGGCACCGACATCGCGGCCAGCACGAAACACCCGCCCGCCTGCTCGATCTGGTACAGCGGCCCGAAGCGAGTCAGCACCCCGTGCGCGAGCAGGTGGCTCAGGCGTTCCATCACCTCCTCCTCGCCGAGGCCGAGTTCCGCGGCCACCGCGGCGAAGGGCCGGTCCACCAGCGGCAGGTCGCCGTGCAGGCGCACCAGCAGCGCCGCGTCGGCGCTGGCGATCCACGGATCGGCTTCAGCCGGCTGCATGACTGGCCTCTTCGACCGGAGCACGGAAGCGCCGAGCGCCAGCCTGCTTGAAACGGCGGCGCGAGAAAAGCACGTCGCGCTCGAAGGCGTGCAGGCCCTGGCGCTCGATGACACCGGCCAATACGTCGGTCACGGTCGCCCGGTCGCGGCCGTGCACCATGCAATACAGGTTGTACGGCCAAGTGCCGGCGCGCTCGCGACGGTAGATCAGCGTCAGCCCCGGTTCAGCGGCGAGCGCGTGGCCGATCCGATCCACGGCATCGTCGGGCACGTCGAACACGGCCATCGCGTTGGCGGCGAATCCCAGTTCGTGATGCCGGACCACGGTACCAAAACGCCGCAACACGCCGCTACGCAGCCAGCGTTGCAGCGTCTGCAGAACGTCGGAAGTCGGTCGTTCGGTGGCCAGCGCCCAGGCGTCGAACGGCAATGGCTGCAGCGCAAGGCCGGATTCCACCACCGCTGCGAGCGCCCGGTCCGATGGCAGCAGGGCCTCGGGTTCGGCAGTCGCTCCGAGCAGCGAGCGGCGGGTTTCGGCCCTGTGATGCCGTAGGTCGAAGCCGAGGTCGATGCGATAGACCTGGCGCATGGGCAGTCGAAGTGCCGGCAGTCCGGTGCGCGCCTCGAGATGGTCCATCTCGGCATTCACCGAGGACGCGTCGCGGCCTGTCATGACGAACCACAGGTTGAATGCGTGCTCGCGTTCGTAGTTGTGGTTGACGCCGGGATGCGCGGAAACGATGGCTGCTACCGCATCGAGCCGTTCGGGCGGCACGGCCATTGCGGCCAGCAGGCCCGCGCCGCCGGCGCGCGAATCGAACACGCCGCCGATGCGACTCAACGCGCCGCTTTGCACAGCGCTGCGGTAGGCCTCGATTACACGCGCTTCGCTCTGCGCGGTCACGCGTCCGATCGCCGCAAACGGCGCACGCACCAGCGGAAAGTCGCGTTGCCAGTCGTTGAGCAGGTCCAGATGGCGGACGACGGACTTCATGGTGTCAGAAACCGATGCGCGCGGCACGCGAGGTGAAGAAGATGCCGCTCGGCGCGTCGACCTTCAGCTCGGCCAGCGTGGCGAAGCTGCGCGTGTCGATCACGCTGACGCGGTCGTTGTCGCGCGAGCTGATCCACACCGCCTCGCCGCGCGGCGTGAACTCCATGTGCAGCACCGCGCGTCCAGGTTCGAGCGTGCGTTGCACCTGCTGCGTGAGCGTGTCGATCACCTGCACACGGTGGTAGTCGGGCACCGCGAAGTTGACCCAGACCTGGCGCCCGTCCGGCCGCGCGATCACGAACACCGGCTGGCCCGCCACCGGTATGCGCGCCACCTGTTGCCAGGTTTCGGTGTCGACCACCAGCACTTCATGGCGGCCGATCGCCGGCAGGTAGGCTTGGCGGCCGGCCACGGCCCAGCCGCGCAGGTGCGGCATCTTGTACACCGGCAGCGGCTGCTCGCCGCGGCCGTAGCCCGCGAGGATGCGGCGCGCGACGGGCTTGTCCTGCCACAGGTCGATCAGCGCCAGGCCGTCCTCGCCGAACAAGCCGGCGACGTAGTGCCTGCCGTCGGGCGTGACCAAGGCGTCATAGGGCTGGCGGCCGATGTTCTCGAACTTGGTGATCACCGGGCGTGCCGCGTCGGCCAAGTCGGCGATCCAGATCTGATCGGCGTCGAACAGCGCGTAGATGAAGCGCCGGCCGGGCAGATCGGCCAGGCCGACCACGCGCGAAAGCCGGCCCGGCGCGTATTCCGCCGGCAGGTCGGCCACCAGCGCCAAGGTGCGCGCATCGAAGACCTTCACGCCGCCCGGCGTGTAGTTCTGCGCCGCAACCAGTGCACCGTCCTGCGAGATGGCGCCGCCGATCGAGTTGCCGGCCTGCATGACACGCGCCTCGATGCGGCGCGTCAGCAGGTTGACCTTGCTGAGTGCCCCGTCGCGGCCGAAAACGTAGGCATTGGCGCCGTCGCGCGAGAACACCACCGACGCGTGCGACAGGTCGCCCAGGCCGTCGACCTCGCCCAATACGGTGCGCGAAGTAGTGTTCACGAAGGCGAGCCTGCCGCTCGCGCGTTCGACGACCACGCCGAGGTCGCCGGTGCCGATGGAGGGCGCCATGCTGGCGCAACCGGTGGCTGCGATGGCCGCCAGGCCGGCGAGGCATTCGCGGCGCCGCATCATCGACGGGGTTCCTCGGGGAAACCGGCGATCAGCCGCTCGGCGATCCAGCGCGCCTCGACTTCGCTCAGCATCAGCCGCCAGCCCGGCATCGGTGTTCCGGGCCTGCCGTGGAAGATCGTGGCGACCGTCGAGTCTACCGGCTTGTCGGCCATTGCTTCGCGCGTCAGCGCCGGCCCGAGTCCACCGGTCAGACGCATGCCGTGGCACGACCCGCAGTCCTGCCGCACGACGCGCACCAGCTCGGCCTGGCGCGCCGGATCGACGCCCTGCGCGCCGGCCAGCGCGACCCCCAGCGCCAGCGTCGTGGCGGACAGCGTGCGGATCGCGGCCTGCGGTTTCATGCCTGTTCGCGACAGCGTCGTCGTCAGCGGTGGGGCGGTGACTCAGTAGACGTCGTGCTGGGTGTTGTGCACGTTGAAATGCCCCGTCGGCGTGATCAGGCGCGGATCCTTGATCACGGTCTTGAGCTTGAGCGTCTTGTCGTCGACCACCACCAGCGCGGACTGCTTGTCCTTGGCCGACCAGACCGAGAACCAGACTTCGTCGCCCGCCTTGTTGTACTCGGGCTGCACGACACGCATTGCGCCACCATCGGTGATACCGGCCCATTCGGCGATCGGCAGCACCTTGAACCCGGCCTTCAGGTTCCTGATGTCGTACACCGCCACCGACTGGCTGATCTTCGCGTCGGGGTTCAGCGGCGTGTCGACATACAGATGGGTGGACTTCGGGTGCGCCTTGATGAACAGGTTGCCGCCGCCCTGGCCGTCGAGCGTTTCGCAGACCTTCCAGGCTTGCGCCTTGTGCTTGACCGGGTCGGTGCCGATCAGCGAGATCTTCTCGCTGCCCAGGTGGCCGGTGGCCCAGACCGGCCCGCAGGTCTTGTGCACGAAATTGGCGCCGCGCCCGGGGTGCGGGATCTTGTCGACATCGACGATCGCCGTGAGCTTGCCTTCCTTGGCGTCGATCACGCCGATCTTGTTCGACTGATTGGCCGCCATCATCACGTAGCGTCGTGTCGAATCCCAGCCGCCGTCGTGCAGGAAGCGCGCCACGGGGATCTCGGTGACCGTGAGGTTGTTGATGTCCTTGTAGTTGACCATCAGGACCTTGCCGGTCTCCTTGACGTTGACCACGAACTCGGGCTTGAAGTGCGAGGCCACGATCGCCGCGACGCGCGGCTCGGGGTGGTACTCCTGCGTGTCGACCGTCATGCCGCGGGTGGCGGCGATCTTCAGCGGCTCGAGCGTGTCGCCCTTCATGATCACGTACTGCGGCGGCCAGTACGAGCCGGCGATCGCGTACTTGTCTTCGTAGCCCTTGTACTTGCTGGTGTCGACGCTGCGCGCCTCGAGGCCGACGCGGATCTCGGCCACGTTGTCGGGCTTTTCCATCCACAGATCGATCATGTTGATCTTGGCGTCGCGCCCGATCACGAACAGGTAGCGCCCCGAGGCCGAGGTGCGCGAGATGTGCACCGCGTAGCCGGTCTTGACGATGTTGATGATCTTCTTGGTGTCGCCGTCGATCAGCGCCACTTCGCCGGTGTCGCGCAGCGTGGTCGAGAAGATGTTGGCGATGTTGTAGCTGTTCATCTTCTTGGTCGGGCGCTGCCCGACCGGCACCGTGACCTTCCAGGTCGCCCTCATCTCCTTCATGCCGAATTCGGGCGGCTGGGGTGGATCCTGCTGCACGTAGCGCGCCATCAGGTCGACGGTCTTTTCGTCCATCTCGCCCGAGGTCTGCCAGTTGGGCATGCCCGCGGGCGATCCGTAGGCGATGAACACCTTCAGGTAGTCGGTGCCCTTGCTGATCGTCAGGTCGGGCGTCAGCGGCTTGCCGGTGGCGCCCTTGCGCAGCACGCCGTGGCAACCGGCGCAGCGTTCGAAGTAGATCTTGCGCGCAGCGTCGAACTCGGCCACCGTCATCGGCGGCGCCTTCGGGTTGGTGCTCTGCACCATCGGCTCGCCGGCCAGTGGCGATTGGCCGGCCTGGTAGCTGATCTCGGGCGCGGTGACGCCTTTCTTGTCCTGTGACCAGGCCGCGCCGGCCAAGGCCACGATGGCGATCGCGAGACCCCATTGCGCAAGACTGACTCTGTTCATGGCTCGCTGCCCCAGTTGCATCGGCCCGCGGCCCGGCTCCGGCTGGTCCGGCACCGCTGATCCACCGACGCGCCCCATGACGGGGTTCGCTGATGGTTTTCGATTCAGCGTCGCCGGTCGTTGAACTGGTTCAAGAACGGGCAGCAATCGCGGCCTGTGGGGCTCGCGCGCCCCGCTGGGCCGCAGCGTTTCGCAAGAGAACTTGTTTCGGATTAAGTCGGCACCGGTTGCGCTGCACTACGCTTTTCCACGTTTTCCACCGACAGCGTGATGACTCGACCGTGCCGAGCGCATGCGATGAACATCTCCAGCCTCATCGTCGACGTGCGGCCCGAGCGACTGGCAGGCGTGCAACGCGACCTGCTGGATTGGCCGGGCATCGAGATCCACGCCGCGACGCCGCAGGGCAAGCTGATCGTCACCATCGAGTCCGACGCCGACGGTTCCTCCGCCGATGCCTTCGCGCGCATCGCCGCCGTCGAGGGGGTGATGTCGGTGGCCATGGTCTATCACCAGGTCGAACAGGAGATTCCCGATGTCGCTGACCCGACGTGATTTCATCAAGCAAAAGGCGGCCGCGGCCGCTGCTGCAGCCGCCGGCATCGCGCTGCCGGCGAGCCTCGCGCAGGCGCAGTCCGGCACAACCGACGGCGTGCGCTGGGACAAGGGCGTGTGCCGTTATTGCGGCACCGGATGCGGCGTGCTGGTGGGCGTCAAGGACGGTCGCGTCGTCGCCACCCAGGGTGACCCGGACGCACCGGTCAACAAGGGACTGAACTGCGTCAAGGGCTACTTCCTGGCCAAGATCCAGTACACCGCCGACCGCCTGACCACCCCGTTGCTGCGCATGAAGGACGGCAAGTTCGACAAGAACGGCGAGTTCCAGCCGATCAGCTGGAAGCAGGCGTTCGACATCATGGAAGAGAAGTGCAAGGCCACGCTCAAGGCCAAGGGACCGGTGGGCGTGGGCATGTTCGGCTCGGGCCAGTGGACGATCTGGGAAGGCTACGCCGCCAACAAGCTGATGAAGGCCGGCTTGCGCTCCAACAACATCGATCCCAACGCGCGCCACTGCATGGCGAGCGCCGTGTTCGGTTTCATCCGCACCTTCGGCGCCGACGAGCCGATGGGCGTTTACGACGACGCCGAACATGCCGATGCCTTCGTGCTGTGGGGCAGCAACATGGCCGAGATGCACCCGATCCTGTGGTCGCGCATCACCAACCGGCGCCTGACCGCCAAGCATGTCAAGGTGCACGTGCTGTCGACCTTCTCGCACCGCTCGTGCGAGGTGGCCGACGCCGAGCTGATCTTCACGCCGCAGACCGACCTGGCGATCCTGAACTACATCTGCAACCACATCATCCAGACGGGCGCGGTGAACCAGGACTTCGTCGCCAGGCATGTCAACTTCCACAAGGGCGTCACCGACATCGGCTACGGCCTGCGCGCCAACCATCCGCTCGAGCAAGCGGCGGGCAACAACGGCTACCCGGGCGCTGACGGCAAGCCCAAGGGCAACCCGACGGCCAGCTCGCCGATCAGCTTCGACGAGTTCAAGCAGTTCGTCTCAACCTACACGCTCGACTACACGGCGCAACTCTCGGGCGTGCCGAAGGACAAGCTCGAGGCACTGGCCAAGCTGTATGCCGACCCGAAGACCAAGGTGACCTCGTACTGGACCATGGGCTTCAACCAGCACACGCGCGGCACGTGGGTCAACAACATGATCTACAACGTGCACCTGCTGGTCGGCAAGATCGCGGAGCCCGGCAACAGCCCGTTTTCGCTGACCGGCCAGCCGAGCGCCTGCGGCACTGCGCGCGAATGCGGCACCTTCTCGCACCGCCTGCCGGCAGACATGCTGATCGCCAACCCGCAGCACCGCGAGATCGCCGAGAAGATCTGGAACCTGCCCGCCGGCACGCTGCGCGGCGAGGTGGGATTCCACGCTGTGCAGCAGGACCGCATGTTGAAGGACGGGGTGCTCAACTTCTACTGGACCACCACGACCAACAACATGCAGGCCGGGCCCAACCTGAACCAGGAGCGCTACCCCGGCTTCCGCGACCCGCGCAACTTCATCGTGGTCTCCGACGCCTACCCCACGGTCACCGCGATAGCCGCCGACCTGATCCTGCCCTCGGCGATGTGGACCGAGAAGGAGGGCGCCTACGGCAATGCCGAGCGGCGCGGCCAGTTCTGGCGCCAGCAGGTCAAGGCACCGGGCGAAGCCAAGAGCGATCTGTGGCAATACCTCGAGTTCGCCAAGCGTTTCAAGACCGAGGAGGTCTGGCCCGCCGAGTTGCTCGACGCGAACCCGCAGTACAAGAGCAAGACGCTGTACGAAGTCCTGTTCGCCAACGCCGAGGTCGGCAGGTTTCCCAAGGCCGAGGCGGCGCGGGTCAACGCGCATGCCTGGGCCGGCTACACCAACGACGAAACCGAGCATTGCGGCTTCTACGTGCAGAAGGGCTTGTTCGAGGAGTACCGCAAGTTCGGCGTCGGCAAGGGCAAGGACCTGGGCGAGTTCGACCAGTACCACAAGGTGCGCGGCCTGCGCTGGCCGGTGGTCAACGGCAAGGAAACGCTATGGCGCTACCGCGAGGGCTATGACCCGTACGTGAAGACCGGCGAGGGCGTGCGCTTCTACGGCAAGCCCGACGGCAAGGCGACGATCTATGCGCTGCCGTACCAGCCAGCGGCCGAACAGCCCGATGCCGAGTACGACCTGTGGCTGTGCACCGGACGCGTGCTCGAACACTGGCACACCGGCACGATGACGCGTCGCGTGCCGGAGTTGTACCGTGCGTTCCCCGATGCGGTGGTGTGGATGCACGCGAAGGACGCCGACAAGCGCGGCCTGAAGCACGGCGACGCGGTCAAGGTGGCCAGCCGGCGCGGCGAGGTGCAGTTGCGCGTCAACACACGCGGGCGCAACCGCATGCCCGAGGGGCTGGTGTTCATGCCGTTCTTCGACGAGCACCGCCTGGCCAACCGGCTGACGCTGGACGCCACCTGCCCGATCTCGAAGGAAACCGACTTCAAGAAATGCGCGGTGAAGGTCGTCAAGGCGTGAAGCAGCGCGGCGGCGCAACCCGCCGCCGCGCCGCGTGATGAAACCGGACTCGTGGCGTGACGACCGACAAGCTCCAGAATCGGACGGCTGTGCCGCGGCGGCAGTTCGTGTTCGACGCGGCGCGCCTGGCCTGCGGCGTCGGCGCGCTCGGGCTGGGCCTGGGGCTGGTCGCGCGGCACGCCAAGGCGCGCCCGCCGCAGGCGATCCGGCCGCCGGGCGCGCGGGTCGAGCCGGCGTTCCTGGCGGCCTGCCTGCGCTGCGGGCTGTGCGTGCGCGATTGCCCCTACGACATCCTCAGCCTGGCCACGCCCGAGGAGCCGGTGGCCAACGGCACGCCGTATTTCGTCGCGCGCCAGGGCCCTTGCGAGATGTGCCCCGACATCCCCTGCGTCAAGGCCTGCCCGAGCGGCGCGCTGGACCCGAAGCTCGCCGACATCAATCAGGCGCGCATGGGCCTGGCGGTGCTGGTCGACCAGGAGAACTGCCTGAACTTCCTCGGACTGCGCTGCGACATCTGCTACCGCGTCTGCCCGCTGATCGACAAGGCCATCACGCTCGAGCAGCAGGTCAACACGCGCACCGGGCAGCATGCGCGCTTCATCCCGGTCGTGCACAGCGACGCCTGCACCGGCTGCGGCAAGTGCGAGAAGGCCTGCCCGCTGCCCGCCGCGGCGATCAAGGTGTACCCGACCGAGCTCGCCAAGGGCGAACCCGGCAAGCATTACCGGCTAGGCTGGATCGAGAAGGACAGGGCGGGCGGCAGCCTGGTGGCGCCGGATGCGGAGCACCGGTACAACTTGCCCGAAGGCATGCGCTACGAGTCAGGACGCGGCCTGTCGCCGGGCGCTGCCAGCGCCGTGCCGCCCCAGCCGCCGGCCGCGCCCCGTGCGCTTCAGGGAGACCGGTTGTGAGCATCTTGCAGCGCCGCATCGGTGCCGACGCGGTGGCCGCCAAGGGCTGGCTGCGCGCGCAGCGCTGGCTGGTGTTGCGGCGCGCGGTGCAGGCTTCGGTGCTGGCGCTGTTCCTCGCCGGGCCCTGGTTCGGCGTGTGGATCGTCAAGGGCAATCTCACCTCGAGCCTGACGCTCGGGGTGTTGCCGCTGACCGACCCGTACGTGCTGGCGCAGTCGCTCGCCGCCGGGTATGTGCCGCTGCGCTCGGCCTGGATCGGCGCGGCGATCGTGCTCGTCTTCTACGTGCTGGTCGGCGGACGTGCCTTCTGTTCGTGGGTGTGCCCGGTGAATCCGCTGACCGACGCCGCAGCCTGGCTGCGCACGCGTCTGGGCATCCGGGGTGGCGCGCATGTATCGCGCAGGACGCGTTACGCCGTTCTCGCGTTGACCTTCGTGGTGGCCGCCGCCAGCGGCATTGTTGCGTGGGAGCTGGTCAACCCGGTGTCGATGCTGCACCGCGGGCTGATCTTCGGCATCGGCGCCATGTGGGCGATCCTGCTGGCCGTCGTCCTGTTCGACCTGTTCGTGATGCGCCGCGGCTGGTGCGGGCATCTGTGCCCGATGGGCGCGTTCTACAGCCTGACGGCGCATTTCAGCGTGCTGCGCGTGGTGGCGGCGCGGCGCGAGCGGTGCAACGACTGCCTCGACTGCTTTGCCGTCTGCCCCGAGCCGGTGGTGATCAGGCCGGCGCTCAAGGGCATCGGCGGTGCCGGTCCGGTGATCGGCGCGGCCAACTGCACCAACTGCGGCCGCTGCATCGACGTCTGTGCCCCGGACGTCTTCGAGTTCGGCACGCGCTGGTCCGCCCGCGCATCGCCGCGGCCGCAGCCGCGAACGGCGGCGCCCCAGGAGTGAACCCATGATGAGCCGAATGTTGCGAAAGGAAGCGAAGATGAAACACCCCATGAGGACATGGCTCGCCGCGGCGCTCGCCGCCGGCGTGTTCGGTTGTGCGCAGTTCGCCGGCGTCGCCACGCTGCGCGGCGCCGATGCGGCGACACCCGACCAGGCGGGCGAAGAGAAGCCCTACGCCGGCAAGCGCCCGGGCTCCGGACAATCGATCGCGCGCACCTTCGACGGGCAGCCGCCGCTGGTGCCGCATGCGGTCGACAATTTCGACGAGATCACCGTCAGCGAAAACCAGTGTCTGGATTGCCATGGACCCGACGCGGCCGGGAAGAAGAAGGCACCGCAGATGACCGATGGACACCTGTTGGTCGCCGGAGGCGCGCCCTCGGTGCGCATGGATCGCTACCAGTGCAACAGCTGCCATGTGCCACAGGTGGACGCCAAGCCGCTGGTGGCCAGCACCTTCGTCGGCAAGCCGCCGACGGCCAGATAGTCACGGGCCTCGGCGCTTGCCAATGATCGAAGGGCCGCTTCTTCGGCCCTTCGTCGTGGCAGCGCGCTCAGGGTGTGACTTCGACGAGCCCCTTCATCTCGGGATGCGGCCCGCAGCTATAGGGATAGCTGCCGGGCTTGTCGAAGAGGCGCTCCCAGTGCTCACCGGGGAACATCCGTTCGGACTCGAAGCCGCCGGCGCCGGTGAACAGGATCGAATGCGTCGTGCGCTTCTCCTGGTTGATCCATCGCACCGTGGTGCCGGACTTCACGGTGAGCTTGTCTGGAAAGAACTTGTAGTCGCGAATCTCGACCAGCAAGGCGGGCTCGCCAGCAGACGCGGCCAGCGCGGGCGGGCCTAACAAGGCCGCCACGCAGGCCTTCAGGAAGCGGCGGCGACGCTGCGCCATGCCCGACCTATTGCTTGGCCGCGCTGATATCGGCCTTGGCGTCGATGCCCAGCGTGTAGCCGAGCGACACATGATGGAAGCGACCGTTCGTGTGGTCGTCGTGGATCGCGAAGCCGAAGTTGTAGGTCTTGCCGCTGGCCAGCGCGATGTCGCCCTCGCCACCGCTCAGCTTGCGCGTGAAGACGACCACCCAATCGTCGCCCTTCTTCTCGCCCTTGGCGTCGATCAGCGCCTTGCCGCCTTCCATCACGCGCCTGTCGGCCACGTAGCCGTCGCTCTTGCCGCCCTTGCTGGTCCACTGCAGCAGGTCGTAGTAGACGCCGGTGGCGAGGTTGCCATCCTTGACGTACTTGGTCTTCTTGTCGTCCTTGGCCTCGGGCATGGTGCGCGCGTCGACATGGCAGGCTTCCCAGCAACCCGACAGGTTGGCGCCGGCGATCTTGTTGTCCTCCAGCATGAACGCCAGCTTGACCTGGTTGTCCGCGTCCATCTTCGGCCCGCCGCCGGCGGGCTGCTTCCAGCTGAAGCGCAGGTACAGCTCGGCACCGTCGTGCGCGGCCTGTACGTTGACCGGGATCGAACCCACCTTGCCCTTGATCGGCTTGGATTCGTGTTCCTTGCCGGTGACGACCTCGTCGCTCATATGGTCGGCATCGTCGTGGTGGCAGCTGGCGCAGGTCTCTCCCTTGCGCACGGCGCGCGCGCCGCCATGTCCGGCGCCGGCCTTGGTGACCCATTCGATCGGTGTTTCGCCAGGGTAGATCACAAAGATCTTGACCGCCGGCACCTTGGACCAATCGGGCGGTGCGGCCAGCGCCGCGCCCACCGACAGCGCGAGTGCCGCGAAGACGATGGCGGCGTTCCTGTTCATGGGCATGCTCCTATCCTTGTTCAGACATGCGACTCTGCGCATCCGCGCGCGGGCAGCGCACGGTGCGCGTGGCGCAATTGTGCCGGCGCCGCAGGCCGCGCGTGGATGCAGCGTGGCCCGGGCGTGCTCGGCGCGGCGATCAATAGATGTCGTGCTGCGTATTCCAGACGTTGAACTTGCCGGTCGGGGTGATCATCTTCGGATCGGTGATCACCTTCTTGAGCTTCAGCGTCTTGTCGTCGTAGATCACGATCGCCGACTGGTCGGTCTTGCCGCCCCACAGCGAGATCCAGACCTCGGTGCCGTCCTGGCTGAACTCCGGATGCACCGCGCGGCGCAGCGCCTTGGTCTCGGGCAGGCCGGAGTCCTTGGCGACGTCGAGCTTGACCGGGGCCTTGTTCAGGTCGGCCAGGCTGTACACGTACACCGACTCGGCGTTCTCACGCTCGGGGTTCATCGGCAGGTCGGCCCACAGGTTCTTGGATTTCGGGTGCGTCTTGACGAACAGGTTGCCCGCGCCCGGCATCTTCAGTTCCTGCACCACCTTCCAGTTGTGCTGCTTGTACTTGGCGTCCTCCTTCTTGTCGGAGGCTGTCGAGATCAGCGACACCGCCGCGCCACCCAGGTGGCCGGTGGCCCACACCGGACCGTACTGCGGGTGCACGAAGTTCGCGCCGCGGCCCGGGTGCGGAATCTTCGCGGTGTCGATCAGCGCGGCCAGCTTGCCGGTCTTGGTGTCGACCGCGGCCACCTTGTTCGAGGCGTTGGCGGCGACCATGAAGTAGCGCTTGCTGGCGTCCCAGCCACCGTCGTGCAGGAACTTGGCCGATTCGATGGTGGTGGTCTTCAGGTTCTTGATGTCGCTGTAGTCGACGAGCAGGATCTGCCCTGTCTCCTTGACGTTGACGACCCACTCGGGCTTGATCTGCGACGAGACGATCGAGGCCACGCGCGGCTCGGGGTGGTATTCGCCGTCGACAGTCATGCCGCGGGTGGAGACGATCTTCAGCGGCTTGAGCGTCTCGCCTTCCATGATCGAGTACTGCGGCGGCCAGTAGGTGCCGCCGATCAGGTACTTGTCTTCATAGCCCTTGAACTTGGAGGTGTCGACCGAACGTGCATCCGAGCCCATGCGGATCGTCGCCACCGTGGTGGGTTTCTCGAACCACATGTCGATCAGCGTCACCAGGCCGTCGCGGCCCACGGTGTAGACATAGCGCCCCGACGCCGACAGGCGCGAGATGTGCACGGCATAGCCGGTCTTCAGGATCGCCCAGATCTGCTTGGTGTCGCCGTCGATCAGCGCCAGTTCGCCCGCGTCGCGCAGCGTCACCGCGAACACGTTCTTCAGGTTGATCTTGTTCTGCTGCGTCTTCGGGCGCTGGGCGACCGGAACGATCAGTTTCCACGAGTCCTGCATGTCCTTCAGGCTGAACTCGGGCGGCACCGGCGGCGGCTGCTGGATGTAGCGCGCCATGATGTCGATCTCTTCCTTGGTCAGGATATCGTCGTAGTTGACCATCCCGCCCTCGGTGCCGAGCGCGATGATCTTGTCCAGGCGCGAGGTGCCGAGCTTCAGCGTGCCGCCTTCCTGCGTCGAGCCGTCGGCGGCCTTCCTCGTCCAATGGGGTTCGAGGTTCTTGCCGGTGGCGCCCTTGCGCAGCACGCCGTGGCAGCCCGCGCAACGCTCGAAGTAGATCTTCTTGCCGGTTTCCAGCTCGGCGGCGGTCATCGCCGGCGCCTGAGCGGGCTGCGCGGTCTGCGCCACGGCGCCGAATGACGCGGCCGACAGCAGCATCGCCGCCAGGCGCGCCAATTGCGGTGTTCTCATGATGTGCACTCCGTTGTTCGTGCCGCGCGATCGCGGACCGCCTGGACGGGCCGGCTCGCGTGCATGCGGCTGATGGATGCTTGCGAGCGCCGGCATGGTTGTCCGACAGGCACCGGGCCGTCCTTGAACTGGTTCAAGGACCGCTGCGGGTGACCTTCGAACAATGCACCTGCGTCAAACCCGGAGAAGAATGATGAGCGTGATCGACGAACCGCTGCGCTTCGATGCGCGGGCCCTGCTGGCCGGCGCAGGCGCAGCCAAGGTGACCTTGGTGGGCGCGGGGCCGGGCGATCCCGAGTTGCTGACGCTGAAGGCCGCCAAGGCCCTGGGTGCAGCGCGCGTCGTGCTGTACGACCACCTGGTCGGCGACGAGGTGCTCGATCTCGTGCCGAAACAGGCGCATCGCATCTACGTCGGCAAGCGCGCGGGGCACCACACTCTGAGCCAGTCGGCGATCATCGAGTTGATGTTGCGGCTGGCCCGAAGCGGCAAGCCTGTGCTGCGACTGAAGGGCGGCGACCCCTACATCTTCGGCCGCGGCGGCGAAGAGGCCCAGGCGCTGGCGCTGGCCGGCGTGCCCTTCGAGGTGATCCCGGGCATCAGCGCGGCGCAGGGCGCCGCCGCGTCGGCCGGCATGCCGCTGACGCATCGCGACCATGCCTGTTCGGTGGTGTTCACCACTGGACACCTGCGCGGCGAGGGCGAGACGCGCACCGTCGACCTGGACTGGGAGATGCTGGCGCGGCCGCGGCAGACGGTCGTGATCTACATGGGCGTGGGCACGCTGCCGATCATCTGCGAACAGTTGATCCGGCATGGCCTGCCGCCCGACACGCCGGCCGCCGTGGTGGAACGCGCGACACGGCCCGACGAACGCACGATCGACGGCACCGTTGAGTCGCTGCCGACGCTGGCGCTGGTGCACGGCGTGAAGGCGCCGGCGCTGATCGTCATCGGCGGCGTCGCGGGCTTGCATCCGGTATTGAAGCAGTCGACGGTGGCCGCGACGGCCTGACCCGTGTCGGGCGCGCCACATGGCGCGGCCCCACGGATCCTGGCTCATCCTGAAGCCCGCGCGCTCGACGCGATCGGCCTGCCGTGGCTTGGCCGATGAGGCGTCGCTCGCCGGCTGCTGATGCGCGTCAAGGAATGGTTGTAACTCAGTGTTCTCCGACTTGTGGACGCTAGATGTAGTGGGTAGGCTGCACCCCTCGCACTAGATGTAGCGTACACCACCCACCCACGCAGTCAGCCGGCTGTGGCCCAAGTGCGGCCGGCGCTGTGGCCGATCGACAGCCACAGGTGGCGCATCGCTGCACACAATGCGGCCAGGTGTTGGGACCCGGGGCCAATCCACAGACAGGAGACGTGATGACAGAAACCGCCCGGAAGAACGGGCCCCAAGGCACCGATTCGCAGCCGGCGCAACTCACCCCGCTGCCCCCGCAACCGATCAGCCAGGAGGTGCTGCTCGAGAAATACGCCAAGGGCGACGAACGAAGCGCGGACGATGTGCGTGCGCGCGTGGCGCGCGCGCTGGCCGCCGTGGAAGCACCCGCGATGCGCACGCAGTGGGAGACGCGTTTCTTCGATGCGCAGCGACGCGGCTTCATACCCGCCGGGCGCATCGACTCGGCCGCGGGTACCGCGCTCGGTGCCACGTTGATCAACTGCTTCGTGCAGCCGGTCGGCGATTCGATTGCGCAGCCCGAGGAAGGCTACCCCGGCATCTACACTGCGTTGACCGAAGCGGCCGAGACGATGCGCCGCGGCGGCGGTGTCGGCTACGACTTCTCGCGCATCCGTCCCAAGGGCGCATGGGTCGGCACGACGCAGTCGAGCGCGTCCGGGCCGGTGAGCTACATGCGCGTGTTCGACCGCAGTTGCGAGACGGTCGAGTCCGCCGGCAGCCGGCGCGGCGCGCAGATGGGCGTGCTGCGCTGTGATCATCCGGACGTCGAGGACTTCATCCACGCCAAGGACCGCGGCGACCTCAGCAATTTCAACATCTCGGTCGGCGTGACCGACGCCTTCATGCGCGCGGTGGAAGAAGACGGCGAGATCGAACTCGTGCACCGTGCCGAACCCGGCGAGGCGCAGAAGGCCGCCGGCGCGACGCGCCGCGCCGATGGCCTGTGGGTCTACAAGCGCCAGCGCGCGCGCGACCTGTGGGACCAGGTCATGCGTTCGACCTACGACCACGCCGAGCCCGGCGTGCTGTTCATCGACCGCATCAACGCCGACAACAACCTCGGCTATTGCGAACGCATCGAGTCGACCAACCCGTGTGGCGAACAGCCACTGCCGGCCTACGGCTGCTGCTGCCTCGGTTCGATCGATCTGACCTATTTCGTCGATGCACCGTTCAGTCCTGGGGCGCACTTCCAGGACGATGCGTTCGTCGAGGTCGTTCGGGTGGCGGTGCGCATGCTCGACAACGTGCTCGATGCCACCGTCTGGCCGCTCGCGCAGCAGCAGGACGAGGCGCGCGCCAAGCGACGCATCGGCCTCGGCTTCACCGGGCTGGGTGACGCGCTGATCATGCTGGGGCTGCGCTACGACACCGAGGCCGCTCGCACCGAGGCCGCGCGCATCGCCGCCGTGATGCGCGATGCGGCCTACGACGCCTCGGTCGACCTGGCACGCGAGCGCGGCGGATTTCCGCTGTTCAACGCCGACCTGTACCTCTCGCGCGGCAGCTTCGCCTCGCGCCTGCCGCAACCGCTGAAGGACCGCATCCGCGCGCACGGCATCCGCAATTCGCACCTGCTGTCGATCGCGCCCACCGGCACCATCAGCCTGGCCTTTGCCGACAACGCGAGCAACGGCATCGAGCCGCCGTTCAGCTGGAGCTATACAAGGCGCAAGCGCGAAGTCGATGGCAACTTCAAGGAGTATTCGGTCGAGGATCATGCCTGGCGCCTGTTCCGGCATCTGTACGGCACCGCCACGCCGCTGACCGATGCGTTCGTCACCGCGCTCGAAATGAGCGCGGAGAACCATGCGGGCATGGTCGCGGCGGTCGCGCCCTATATCGACACCTCGATCAGCAAGACGGTCAACGTGCCGGTCGACTACCCCTATGCCGACTTTCAGGGCTTGTACTTCTCGGCGTGGAAGTCGGGCCTGAAGGGGCTTGCGACCTACCGGCCGAACGCGGTGCTCGGCTCGGTATTGAGCGTGGAGCCCACTGCGACGCCGCAACTCGTGACCGCCGATGGCACCAACCAGCGCTTGCGTGTCGAGCGCTTGCCCGCGCCGGTGATGGCTTCGCTGCGCTGGCCGAGCCGGCCCGACTTTCCCGGCGGCAACCCGGCCTGGAGCTACATGATCCAGTATCCGCACGGCGAGTTCTCGCTGTTCGTCGGAGAACTGCCGGCCGAGGCCGGGCCCGAGCTGGGGCTGTTCGCGCGCAACCTGCCGTTCGAAGTGTGGGTCAACGGCGCCGAACAGCCGCGCGGCCTGGCCGCACTGGCCAAGACGCTGTCGATGGACATGCGGGCCAACGATCCGGCGTGGCTCAAGCTCAAGCTCGCCGCGCTGGCCACGGTGGCCGAGGAGCGCGCGTTCGAGATGCCGATGCCGCCGCATGGCGAGCCGCGGCTGTTCCCCGGCGTGGTGGCCGCCACGGCGGCGGTGATCCGCTGGCGTTGCGAACAACTCGGTGCCTTGCACGAAGGCGGGTCGACACCGGTGCTCGATGCGATGTTCAGCCGCGACGAGCCGCGCACCGGTACTTCGGGCACGCTGGCCTGGGCGGTGGACGTGGCCAACCCGGCCAGCGGCGAATCGTTCACCGTGACGCTGAAGGAGGTGCAACTGCCCGCCCCCGAAGGCAGCGGCGTCGCGACGCGTCACACTGAACAAGGGGCCGCGTACGTCACGCGGCCCTGTGCGATCGGTTTCTCCGGCAACTACCCGCGGGCGCTCGACGGCCTCGCGCGGCTGCTGTCGCTCGACATGCGGGTGATGGACCCGGCGTGGATCGGCATGAAGCTGCGCAAGCTGCTCAATGTGGGCGAGCCGCTGGGCCACTTCATGGCGGCGATTCCCGGCGAGCGGCGCCAGCAGTTGTGGCCGTCGACCGTGGCGTACATCGCGCGGCTGGTGATCCATCGCTATGCGATGCTCGGCGTGCTCGACGAATCGGGTTTTCCGCTGAACGCGATGGGCATCCTCGAGACGCCGGCCGACAAGACGCGCAGCGGCGCGAGCGCGCCGATGGCCGGCGCCCGCTGCCCGGAATGCGGCAACGCCACCGTGATCCACAAGGACGGCTGCGAGTTCTGCACCACCTGCGGGTATATCGGTGTCTGTGGTTGAGGCCGGGTTAACGCGAGCCGCCGACGCCGGCGAGCAGCGGGCCGAACGGCGCGCGGTGTCGCGGCGCTGAGTGCGCGGCCGGCGACCTGAGCGGCCGCGCAGGAGTCGATGAGACCGATCGGGTTCATGCTGTGGCTCGCCGTCGCCTGCCTGATTGTGTTGGCGGGAATCTTCATGTTCCAGGACCGACTGCTCTACTTCCCGTCCAAGGCCGCCGTAGCGGACATGGTCTCCCGCACGCTTCGCGTCTGGCCGGAGCCGCAGGACTTTCGCGGCTTGGTGGCGGAGCCCGCCGGCCCGGTGCGCGCGACCGCGATCGTCTTCCACGGCAACGCAGGAAATGCCGGCCACCGTGAGTTCTACGCCGCGGCGCTCACGCGCCTGGGGGTACGGGTGATCCTGGCCGAGTATCCGGGCTACGGGCCGCGCGGCGGTGCGCTCGGCGAACGCAATCTCGTCGACGACGCCGAACAGACCATCGTGCTGGCCCATCGGCTGCATGGTCCGCCGCTGCTGCTCATCGGCGAATCGCTGGGCGCTGGCGTAGCGGCTGCGGCCGGTGCGCGCCAACGCGACAAGATCGCGGGGTTGCTGCTCATCACGCCGTGGGATCGGCTCGAGCGCGTCGCCGAACACCACTATCCGTGGTTGCCGGTGCGATGGCTGTTGCGCGATCGTTACGACAACGCCGCCCACCTCGCGTCGTTCGGCCGCGCGATCCTGGTCGCCGTAGCCGAGCACGACAGCATCGTTCCTGCCCAGTTCGGTACCGCGCTCTACGAAGGCTTGACCGGACCCAAGCGCTTGATGGTCATTGAGGCTGCCGACCACAACGATTGGATCGAACAGATCGATGACATCTGGTGGCGAAAGGCGACCACCTTTCTTCTCGGTGAAACCGTCGCGCCGTGAGCCGTGTGCAACGCGTTGAACCATGAATTCGGCGGTCAGTGGCCGCTGACGAATGAGCCCGCACGGCCGCCTGAATGACGAATGCGGGTATCGACACCGTGGATGTGCACAGCAAGAGGATGATCGCCTGGCCCGGACCGACGCACCACCACTGCGCATCGTGCTCACCGTGTGCGACAACGCGGCGGCGAACGGGCCGACCCGGCTGGCGTGCGTGCTCGGAGCTGGAGGAAGCGGGACATATGACCGACCCAATGGACGGCCTGCGACGCGGACAGGACTAGACTGCGACGCCAGTGGAAAAGGCGTAATGGAGATGCGGGATTTCGATGCCGCTGAAACGATGAGTGCGATCGGCCAGCGGTTGAGATTGACCGGCGCATGGAATCGAGATATCCGCAGAACCCGCGACAGGGGCGACGTGGGCAACCCTGCGGCGCTGGTCCTTCGACGCCCAATGCATCGGAACCCACCGCCGATGCAGCCAGGAGATGCCGAGTGATCTACAGCGATCACCGCGAGTCGATGCGCAAGTCGGGCGCGCTGCTTGCGCTGCTTGCGCTCGGCCTGGTACTGGTCTGGTCGCTGCCGCCGCCGGCTGCAGCCGGCGGCATCGCCGGCTACGGGCCGCTGCACATGCTGTTCGAGACAATTGCCGTCGTCATCGCCGTGCTGGTGTTCGCGGCTGGCTGGAACGCCTACAGCCGCGATCTGCCGGGCAGCACGGTGCTGCTCGCCTGTGCATTCCTCGGCGTCGCGCTGCTCGATTTCTCGCACGCGCTGTCGTTCGCCGGTATGCCGGACTACGTCACGCCCAGCAGTCCGGAGAAGGCGATCAATTTCTGGTTCGCTGCCCGCACGCTGGCCGCGGTGGCGCTGCTCGCGGCGGCGGTCGCGCCGAGGCGGCCGTTCGCCCGTGGCGCGACGCGCCACCTGCTGCTGGTCGCCGTGCTCGCCGCCACCGCGTTCGCCCATTGGCTGTTCCTGTTCCGCCCCGATATCCCGCCACGCACGTTCTTGCCCGGCCAGGGGCTGACGCCGCTCAAGATCGCCTTCGAGTACGTGCTCATCACCCTCAACCTGGCAGCAGCGTTCGCGCTGTGGATGCGCATGCGCCAGCCGCAGTCGTTCAATGCCGCGGCACTGTTCGTCGCGGTCTGCACGATGGCGATGAGCGAATTCTTCTTCACGCTCTACGCCAGCGTGACCGATGTCTACAACCTGATGGGCCATCTCTACAAGGTGATCGCCTACCTGTTTCTGTACCGCGCAATCTTCGTCGAGACGATCGAACGGCCCTATGGCCAGCTGCGTGCCGCCCAGGACCGGTTGCGATCCACGCTCGAGACCATCCCCGACATGCTGTGGCTCAAGGATGTCGATGGGGTCTTTCTCGAATGCAATCCGACTGTCGAGCGCTTGTATGGCTGCAGCCGGGACGGCATCGTCGGCAAGACCGACTACGACTTCGTGTCCAAGGAGTTGGCGGATTCCTTCCGCGAGCACGACCGCAAGGCTATGGCGGCGGGCAGGCCGAGCATCAACGAAGAATGGCTGACGTTTGCGAGCGACGGCTACCGCGGGCTGTTCGAAACCGTCAAGACGCCGATGCGCGACGCGCAGGGCCGGCCGATCGGCGTGCTGGGTATCGCGCGCGACATCACGGCGGCGCGTGCGGCGCAGGAGGCGCAGCGCCTGAGCGAGCAGCGCCTGCAACAGGCCGTTCGCGTGGCCCGGATCGGCATCTTCGATCACGACCACCATACCGACACGATCCACTGGTCGGCGGAACAGCGCGAGATCTATGGAATCGGTCCTGACGAGGTCGTGACCCTACAGGTCTACCTGGAGCATGTGTTCCCGGCGGACCTCGACGCGATCTATGCGGCGGTCCAGCGGGCCCACGACCCCGCCGGTGACGGCCTGTTCGACGTCGAGCATCGAATCGTTCGCCGCGACGGCGCGGTCCGGTTCCTGACGACGCGCTCGCAAACCGTCTTCAGTGGTGAGGGCAGTGAGCGCCACAAGGTCCGCACCATCGGAGCCGTGCTCGATATCACCGAGCGCAAACGTGCCGAGGAGATCCTGCGTACCAGTGAGGAGAGCCTGGCCGTCACGCTGCAGTCGATCGGCGACGCGGTGATCGCCACCGATCTGAACGGCCGCGTCACGCGCATGAACACGGTCGCAGAACGGCTCACGGGGTGGTCGTTCATGCTGGCCCAAGGGCGACCACTGGCCGACGTCTTCAACATCGTCAACGCGGAGTCGCGAGCGCCGGTGCCGAGCCCGGTACAACAGGTTTTGGCGAGCGGGGAGACTCTGGGTATTGCCAACCACACGATGCTGCTGGCCCGCGATGGCGGCGAATACCATATTTCCGACAGCGCCGCGCCGATCCGTGACGGATCCGGCAAGGTCATGGGCGTCGTGCTGGTGTTCAGCGATGTCACCGAGCAGTACCGGGCGCAGCAGGCATTGCGGGCCCATGCCGACGCGCTGCGCCTGCGCAATCGGGCGCTGACCCAGATCTCGCAGGGTGTGATGATCACGGACGAGAAGCAGGTCATCTCCTACGTCAATCCGGGGTTCGAACGCCTCACCGGCTACACGGCGGCCGAGACACTCGGGCGCGACTCGAAGTTCCTGCAAGGTGCGCAGACCTCGGCGGCCACGGTGGCCGAGATCGACCGGGCCCTGCTCGCTGGCCAGGAGTTCCGCGGCGAGGTCCTCAACTACCGCAAGGACGGCGCGGGCATCTGGATCGCGCTCGACATATCACCGATTCGCGACGACAGCGGCGCGCTGACCGGGTTTGTCGGGACGCAGCGCGACATCACCGAGCGCAAGCAGGCCGAAGTCGAACGCCGCTCGCTGGAGGCGCAGCTGCGCGAGTCGCAGAAGATGGAGTCGATCGGCACCTTGGCCGGCGGAATCGCGCACGATTTCAACAACATCCTGGGCGCCATCCTGGGCAACGTGGCGCTGGCTCGCGGCGACCTGCCGGCGGAGCATCCTGCCCACCAGAGCCTGGACCAGATCAGCAAGGCCAGTGTACGTGCGCGCGACCTGGTGCAGCAGATCCTCACCTTCAGTCGCCGGCAGACTCAGGAGCTGGTTGGCCAGCCGCTGCGGCCGCTGGTGGAAGAGTCGCTCTCGCTGCTTCGCGCGACGCTCCCGGCCCGGGTTGCGCTGGAGGCCGACCTGACCGATGCATCGCTGTATGTGCACGCCGACGGAACGCAGATTCAGCAAGTGTTGATGAATCTTTGCACCAACGCCTGGCACGCGCTACCGGGCGGCTCGGGGTGCATCACGGTCGGTCTGGACGAGGAATTGCTGGATACCGCCGCAGCTCGGGCGGTGGGGGCGTGGCCGCCTGGCCGCTATGCACACCTGTGGGTGCGCGACACCGGCATCGGCATGAATGCGGAGACATGCGCACGCATCTTCGAGCCGTTCTTCACCACAAAACCGCCGGGGCAGGGTACCGGCCTGGGTCTTTCTGTGGTGCATGGGATCGTGGCCGCCCACCAGGGTGCAATCACCGTCGATAGTACGGCAGGGGCGGGGTCCACTTTCCATCTGTATTTCCCAGCGCAACAACACCTCGAGACAACTCCGACGAGTGAGTTGACGCGGCCCGCTGCGTTGGATGGGCAGGGCGAACATGTGCTGTACATCGATGACGACGAAGTGATGTTGTTGATGGTGGATCGATTGCTGCAACGATCGGGCTACCGGACCACCTGTTGCCAGAATACGCAGGACGCGCTGGCGGCCTTACGCGCCGCGCCGCAGACATTCGACGCCGTCGTCACGGACTACAACATGCCGGAGGCCTCCGGATTGGAGCTCGCCGGCGCGGTCAGCCGCATCCGGCCGGATCTCCCCGTGGTGATCAGCAGCGGCTACGTTTCCGAGGAATTGCGAGCCGGCGCCGAGCGGCTGGGCGTGCGCCATCTGCTTCACAAGCAAAACACCTTCGACGAACTGCCCCTGTTGCTGCGCCGCGTGCTGGCAGATCGACCGACTACGACGGTTCGCTGAAATTCCCATTGCCGAGCGGTGCCAGTTCGCGCAGGCACGCGATGCAAAGGCAGCCGGTGAAGGCGTCGCGCAGCGCGACCCGGGTCGACTCGGCCAGCGCGACCGTCGTGCACGCACAGGGGGCCGCGTCGTTCACGCCGCAATGGAACTCGCCGCCGCATCGAGGGCAGCGCGAGTTCACCAGGGGCGCGGCCTCAGGCGCCAAACAACCCCGCATGCTGCCCGCGCAGCAGGTTCTTCTGCACCTTGCCCATCGTGTTGCGCGGCAACTCGTTCACAACGTACACCTGCTTGGGTACCTTGAAGTTGGCGATCCTGGCCTTGAGGTCGGCAATGATGCCCCCCGCATCGAGCGTTGCGCCGGGCCTGGCGACCACGATCGCAATCACGGCTTCGCCGAAATCCGGGTGCGGCACGCCGACCACGGCGGATTCCGCGACGCCGGGCATCTCGTTGATGTAGCCCTCGATCTCGGCGGGGTAGACGTTGTAGCCGCCGCTGATGATCAGATCCTTGCTGCGGCCGACGATCGTCACGTACCCGCGTTCGTCGATCTTGCCGACGTCGCCGGTCTTGAACCAGCCGTCGGCGGTGAACTCCCCCTTCGTCTTCTCCGGCATGCGCCAATAGCCCGCGAACACGTTCGGTCCCTTGACTTCGATGCCGCCGATTTGGCCGGTCGCGCAGGGGCGGCCCTGTTCGTCGCGCACGCGCACGCCGACACCCGGCAGCGCGAACCCGACCGTGCCGCCGCGGCGCTCGCCCAGGTTCGAGTCGTAGGGGTTGGAGGTCAGCATCGCCGTTTCGCTCATGCCGTAGCGCTCGACGATCGTGTGGCCGGTACGTTGTGCCCAGGCGTTGAAGGTCTCCGTCAGCAGCGGCGCCGAGCCGGCGATGAAGAGCCGCATGTGGGCACAGGCCTCGCGAGTGAGCGCCGGCTCGGCCAGCATGCGCACGTACAGCGTCGGCACACCCATGAACACCGTGGCATCGGCGAAGCGCGCGATCGCGGCCTTCGGATCGAACTTCGAGAACCAGATCATCGGGCTGCCGTTGAGCAGCGCGCCGTGCGTGGCGACGAACAGGCCGTGCACGTGGAAGATCGGCAGCGCATGGATCAGCACGTCGCCGCGGCGCCAGCCCCAATAGTCCTTCAGCACGAGTGCATTGGAGAGCAGATTGCCGTGCGTCAGCATCGCGCCCTTGCTGCGTCCCGTGGTGCCGCTGGTGTAGACGATGGCGGCCAGGTCGTCGGCTCGCCGCTGCGCGGGTAGGTGCCGGTCGCTCATCTGCGCCGCGCGATCGAGCAGGCTGCCGCTGCGGTCGTCACCGAGCGTGAAGACGTTCTTGGTGCCAGCCCGGAAGGCGACGCGGCTGACCCAGGTGAAATGCTTCGGGGCGCACGCCACGACCGCAGGCTCCGCGTCGTTGATGAAGTACTCGATCTCGGCCTGCTGGTACGCCGTGTTCAGGGGCAGGTAGACGAACCCCGCGCGCAGGACGGCGAGGTACAGCAGCAACGCCTCGACGCTCTTCTCGGTCTGGACCGCCACGCGCGAACCCGGCGGCAGTTCGAGCGAGGCCAGCAGGTTGGCCAGCATCGCGCTGCCGCGCTCGAGGTCGAGCCAGGTGTAGCGCAGCGGCGCCGCCGGGCCATCGGACGTTTCGATCGCCACAGCGTCGAGATCGGCCGGAAAGGCGGCGCGCAAGGCCGCGAACAGGCTCGCGTCGCTCATCACCGATCGCCTTCAGTCCAGCTTTGCTCCGGAGGTCTTCACGACCTCGGCCCAGCGCAGGACCTCGTTGCTGACGAATCTGCCGAAGCTGTCGCCGTACAGGTTCGGCGGGTCTGCACCCAGGCTGGCCCAGGTGGTTTTCAACTCGTCGGAATCGAGCGCCTTCTTCATCTCGGCCTGCATGCGCTCGATCACGTCCTTGGGCGCGCCCTTGGGCGCCCACAAGCCGTACCAGGTGGCCACCTTGTAGGTGGGCACGCCGGCCTCGGCCGTGGTGGGCACGTCGCCGAATCCCGGCGCGCGCTTGTCGGAGGCGACGGCCAGCGCCTTGATGCGGCCGCCCTTGATGTGCGAAGCCGACGAGCCGAGGCCGTCGAACATGATGTCCACCTGGCCGGCGATCAGGTCCTGCAGCGCCGGGCCTGCGCCGCGGTAGGGGATGTGCGTGATGAAGGTCTTGGTCTGCAGCTTGAACAGCTCGCCGGCCAGGTGGTGCGAGGTGCCGTTGCCTGCCGAGCCGTAGTTCAGCTTGCCCGGGCTCGCCCGCACGAATTCGAGAAACTCCTTCAGGTCCTTCACCGGTACGCGCTGTGGGTGCACCACGATCACCTGCGGTACGCTGGCGACCAGGCCCACCGGGATGAAGTCGGTTTCGATGTTGTAGTCGAGCTTCGGATACATCGACGGCGCGATCGTGTGATGCACCGCGCCCATGAAGAACGTGTAGCCGTCGGGCGCCGCGCGTGCCGCCACCGAGGCGCCCACGGTGCCTCCGGCACCACCCTTGTTGTCGATGATGACCTGGCGCCCGAGGTTCTTCGTCAGCATCGCCGTCAGCGGGCGCGCGAAGGCGTCGGTGCCGCCGCCGGCCGGGAACGGCACGACGATCGTGATCGGCTTGGCAGGCCAGGTTTGGGCCGACGCGGTTGCGGAGCCGAACGCGGCCAGCGCGGCTGCGGCCCAAAGCAGGTGACGGCGGGATGTGGTCATGGATTCCATCGTGTCTCCTACTGATCGATGCAGCGCAGGCACTCCGAACGAGGCCCGTCGCAACCGGCCCTACAACAGCGCGGAAAGCGCGCGGGAATGTACCACCCGGCCATGCACGAACCGATGATGGCAGATCTCGATGCGCGACAGGTCGTACAGGTAGTTGACCATCAATCCGGCCGACTGCCTGAGGCCCTTGGGCGACAGGTTGGCATTGGCATTCAGCCGCTCCAGGCGCGCGCCGTTGTCGAGGTGGAAGCGCGCGACCGGGTCGCCCGCCGGCGTGGGCGACAGCAGCACCAGATACACGGCGGCCAGATGCCAGAGCGCCTGGTGCGCGCTGCTGGTCATCGCGCGCAGTGTGGCAGCCTGGGACAGGTCCGACAGATCGTCGCCGCAGGCCTTGCGCAACATCGTGAGCGACTGCCGTGCCTGCTCGGCCTGTGCCGGTTTGAGGCCCGGAATCCCTTCGATGCGCTGCACGCCGGACAACCAGCTCAACAGGCCCGGGATCGGCGACAGCGTGCAGAAGGTCTTGAGCTGCGGCAGCTCGCGCTTGAGCTCGTCGGCGACGCGCTTGATCAGGAAATTGCCGAGCGACACGTTGCGCAACCCGGGTTGGCAGTTGCTGATCGAATAGAACACTGCGACCTTGAACAGCTCGCTCGCCAGCGGCGCTGCCTTCTTGTCGATGAGCGGCGCGATCGAGTCGGCCATCTCCGGCAGCAGGGCCACCTCGACGAAGATCAGCGGCTCGTCGGGCAACTGCGGATGAAAGAACGCGAAGCAGCGGCGGTCGGGCTGCAGGCGGCGGCGCAGGTCGTCCCAGCCGTCGATCTCGTGCACGGCCTCGTGCCGGATGATCTGCTCGAGCAGCTGCGCCGGCGAGTTCCAGTCGACGCGCCGCATCTGCAGAAAACCGGCGTTGAACCAGCTCGACAGCAGATGCAGCATGTCGGTCTCGACCGCCTGCAGCTGGGGTTGCCTGGGCAGGCGTTCCAGCAGCGCGTGGCGCATGCGCACCAGCGCCGCCGTGCCGCCAGGGGCGCGGTTCAGACGACGAAACAGCTCCTGCCGCGGCGGCTCGGTGACCTCTATTAACCGGACCAGATGTTCGGCGCTCGGCGCCTGTGCATAGGCTTGCGCGCCCGCCAGTACGGCCTTCGGGTCAGGGCTGAATTCGCGCGCGAGGTGGTCGAAGAAGCGCGATCGCTGCGCATCCGCCAGTGCGTCGATGCGAGTGAGGATCTCTTGGGCGATCGCCGGCCCGTTGGCCTCGCCGCGCTCGGACAGCAGCCGCCGGCACTCGGCCAGCAGGCCGCGCAGCGTGCGGTCGCTGCGCGGCTTTGCCACGGTCAACCTGGCCTCGACAGGCATCAGGCCACCTCGCGGGGCCTCTCGACCCGCTCGGCTGCTTGCTGCAGCACCTCGTACCCGGCTGGCTTCATGGGGCAATTACAGCACCACAATCGCCCGGCCGTCGGGCCGCGCTACAGTGGCAGCGATGTCCCGCCCGCCCCAGCCCCTGCCGCAAAGCGCCGACGGCGTGCTGAAGCTCGCCGCACAGTCGATGTTCGACCTGTTCGCGCAGACGGCGATGGGCATGATGGTCGTGGATCGCGAGCACCGCATCGTCTGGATCAGCGAGGGCTACAAACGTTTCCTTCCGGCGTTGGGCATAGCCGCCGAGAGCGACTTCGTCGGCCGGCGGGTCGAGGAGGTAGTTCCCAACACCTTGATGGCGCAGGTCATCGAGACCGGCAGGCCGATCCTGGTGGACCTGCTCACGAACCAGGCCGGCACCTTTCTCGTCAGCCGGCTGCCGCTGCGCGACGAGGCCGGCCAGGTCATCGGCGCGGTGGGGCTGGTGCTGCTCGACCATCCTGAATCGACGATGCAGCCGCTGATCACCAAGTTCTCGCGCCTACAGCGCGAACTCGAGGATGCACAGCGCCAACTCGCGGCGCAGCGCCGGCCCAAGTACACGATCGCGAGTTTCATCGGCGCCAGCCCGGCGGCGTTGGAGGTCAAGCGCCAGGCGCGCCGCGTGGCGGGCACCGATTCGACCGTGCTGCTGCTGGGCGATACCGGCACCGGCAAAGAAGTGCTGGCGCACGCGATCCATGCGGCGTCATCGCGCGCGGCGCGGGCGTTCGTCACCGTCAATATCGCGGCGGTGCCCGAAACGCTGCTCGAGGCCGAGTTCTTTGGCGTCGCACCCGGCGCGTACACGGGCGCCGATCGCAAGGGGCGCGAGGGCAAGTTCAAGGTGGCCGATCGCGGCACCTTGTTCCTCGACGAGATCGGCGACATGCCGTTGCCGCTGCAGGCCAAGCTGCTGCGGGTGCTGCAGGAGCAGGAGTTCGAGCCGCTCGGCAGCAACCAGGTGCACAAGGTCGACATGCGGGTGATCGCGGCCACGAGCTGCGACCTCACGGCGATGGTCGCGCAAGGGCTGTTTCGCGTCGATCTGTACTACCGCCTGCATGTGCTGCCAATCCGGCTGCCGCGCTTGGTCGAACGCCTGGCCGACCTCGAACCGCTGGCCGACGCGCTGCTCGACGACATCGCCCGGCGCAGCGGCCTGCCGCACAAGAGCCTGTCGGCGGATGCGCTGGAGCGCATGGCGCGCCACCACTGGCCCGGCAACATCCGCGAGTTGCGCAACGTGCTCGAACAGGCCGCGTTGATGACCGACGACCTGGTGCTCACGGCCAGGCACCTGTCGATCGCATCGACGCCGGACGATGCTGCGCGCAGAGTGAGCACGACTGTCGATGCGGCGGCGCTGCCGGCCGTCAAGCCTTTGCCGCAGGCGATCGCCGAGCTCGAAATGCGCGCCATCCGCGATGCCCTGATGGCGACCGGTGGCAACAAGGTCGCGGCTGCAAAGATGCTGGGTATCGCGCGCGCCACGCTGTACGAAAGACTCGGCGCAACCGACGGAGAGGGCGACGCGTCGTGACCCCACACCGTCGATCCATGGAACGATTGACACCGGCATCGAAATCCGGCGCCCGGTCCCGCGCCGCGATGATCCGTGCGGTCCTTCTGATCGCCCTGTCGTCATTGCTCGCAACGTCGGCACGCGCGGCGATTGAGGAAGGCAGCATCGAGACGGCCAAACGCGAGCTGCTTCGCACGCAGGCGCTGGCGCTCGAGAACGGAGAGGGGGTCGACCGCGACCCGGTGCAGGCCGCCAGACTCTACTGCGAGGCGGCGCGCCTGGGCGATGCGCCGTCGCAGTTCAACCTGGGCTGGATGTACGGCAACGGGCGCGGCGTGGAGCGCAGCGATACCTGGGCCGCATTCTTCTTCCATGCGGCGGCCGAGCAGGGCTACGAGCAGGCGCAGCGCATGTTGCAGCTCGTCGGCGGACCGCCCACCTATGTGCCAGACTGCATGCGCGAACCCGAGCCGCCGAAGCGCGTGGCCGCGGCACCTGCGCCGCCGCGCCGTCCGGCGGAGCCGCAACCCGTGATCCGATCCTCAGGGCCGCCGACGATCATCGAGCTGGTCAAGCGCATCGCGCCTGAATACAAGGTTCATCCGCAGTTGGTGCTGTCGGTGATCGAGGTCGAATCGAGGTTCGACCTCGTGGCGCTTTCGCCGAAGAACGCCAAAGGTCTGATGCAGCTGATTCCCGAAACAGCGGCGCGGTTCGGCGTGCGCAGCCCCTACGACCCGGCGCAAAACGTTCGTGGTGGCACGGCCTATCTGCAATGGCTGCTGGCCTACTTCCAGGGCGACGTGACGCTGGCCGTCGCGGCGTACAACGCGGGTGAGGCGGCGGTGAACCGCTATCGCGGCGTGCCGCCGTATGCAGAGACCCGGGCCTATGTGCGCAAGGTGCTCGATTTGTTCGGTTCGTATTTCCACCCCTTCGACGCGAGCGTGACAACCCCGTCGCCGCAGTTGGGTGCGATCATCGGCGCGGCGGTGCGGCGCTGAGCTTCAGGAGATTCACGCGATGACTTCGATCGGATTTGTCGGCGCCTCCGGCCTGATGGGCCATGGCATGGCGAAGAACCTGCAGGCCAAGGGCCACCCGCTGTCGATCACCGTGCATCGCAATCGCGAACGGGTGGCCGATCTGCTGGCCGCCGGCGCGACGCAGGCGGCCGACCCCGCGGCGCTGGCCCGGACCTGCGAGATCGTGTTCATCTGCGTCACTGGGTCGCCCCAGGTGGAAGCAGTCGTGACCGGCCCCAACGGCTTGCTGGCCGGCGCGGCGCGTGGCCTGGTCGTCGTGGACACCTCGACCAGCGAGCCCGATTCCACGGCGCGTTTGCGCGAGGCCTGCGCCACCGCCGGTGTGACGTTCGTCGACGCGCCGCTGGCGCGCACGCCGGTGGAGGCCGAGGCCGGCAAGCTCAACGTGATGGTCGGCGCGACGCCCGAGACCTTCGCCCGGCTCGAACCCGTGCTGAAGGGTTTTGCCGAGAACGTGTTCCATGTGGGGGGGCCGGGCGCCGGCCACATCATCAAGCTGCTGAACAACTTCATCGCCCAGGCCATCTGCACCGCCACTGCGGAGGCCTTTGCCGTGGGCCAGCGTGCGGGCGTGGACCTGAAGCAGCTGGTCAGCCTGGTGTCGATGGGGCTGGTGAACTCGGGCCTGTTCCAGGCCATGGCCAAGACACTCACCGGCGACATGGCCGGCCTGAAGTTCGAGCTCGACAACGCGCGCAAGGACGTGCGCTACTACACCCACCTGGCCGAAGGCCTGGCGATCCCCACCGTGGTCGGCGAGGCGGTGCACCAGGCACTGTCGCTGGCCAGTGCGTTGGGCCATGGCAAGAAATACGTGCCCGCCCTGGTCGAGGCGCAGGAGCAACTCACCGGCGCGAAGATCGTGCCACGCTGAAGCCGCCGGCGGCTGCATGCGGTTCGCCTGCTTCGATGCCGGCTTCTGACCCGAGCGCCTTCCCGGTCGGTCAGTCGACCTTGGCTCCCGAGGCCTTGACGATCGGCCCCCAGCGCGCCGTCTCGGTCTTGTTCATCTCGGCCATCTGCTCGGGCGTGCTGCCGATGATGCTGTAGCCCAGTTCGGACATGCGTTTGATGAACTCGGGCGACCTGGTGCCCTTGACCGCGGCCTCGTTGATCCTGGCGATCTCTTCCTTCGGCGTACCGGCGGGGACCGCAAGACCGAACCACACGCCCGACTCGTAGCCCGCAACGCCGGCCTCGGCCACCGTCGGCACATCGGGCAGCAGCGGGTCGCGCTTGGCGCCGGTGACGGCCAGCGCGCGCAGCTTGCCGGCCCTGATGTGCGGCAGCGCCGAGGGAATGTTGTCGAACATCATCATCACCTGGCCGCCGAGCAGATCGCTCACCGCGGGTGCACTGCCCTTGTAGGGAATGTGCACGATGTCGACCTTGGCCAGGTACTTGAACATCTCGCCCGACATGTGAATGCTGGTGCCGTTGCCGGAGGACGCATAGTTCATCTTGCCTGGCTCGGCCTTGGCCATCGCGATCACGTCGGCCACCGAGTTGGCCTTGACCGAAGGGTGCACTACCAGCACGTTCGACAGCGATACCAGCGCCACCACCGGCTCCAGATCCTTGATCGGGTCGAACGGCATCTTCGCGTACAGCGCCGGGTTGATCGCGTTGATGCCGCTGGTGGTCATGAACAGCGTCGAGCCGTCCGGTGCCGAACGCGCCGCCTCGGCGCCGCCGATGTTGCCGCCGGCCCCGGGGCGGTTTTCGACCGTGACGGTCTGCCCGAGAATCTTCGAGAGTTCGCTCGCAATCGCGCGCGATGCAATATCTACTGCACCGGCAGGCGGGAACGGGCAGATCAGCCGAATCGGCTTTGCCGGAATCGGCTGTGCACTCGCGAGAGACGCCGCCGCAAGAGCGACTGCAACCAGGACGTGAGAGATGGAACGGATCATCGATGGCTCTTGTGGGCGAGAGGTTTCGGAACGGATCGCGTATCAGTGTAGTGAAACGGCGCAGGAATTCTCATGTGCGCGCCGATGGCCGCCGAACGCATGGCTCGCGGCTATAGCGAACCAGGAGGGAACAGCCGCGGCAGGAACAGCGCCACGTTCGGCCAGACGATCATCGCCGCCAGCACGAGCAGCATCGGCACCAGCATGATCATCGTGTCCTTGATGGCATCGACGATGCGGATCTTGGCAATCGAGCAGGCAATCATCAGGCACAGTCCATAAGGCGGTGTCACCAGGCCGAAGGCCAGCGCGACGATGCCGACGATGGCAAAGTGCACCGGGTCCATGCCGGCGCTTTGTGCCAGCGGCTGCAGGATCGTGCCGACGATGATGATCGCCGGTATCGCGTCGAGGAAGCAGCCGACGACCAGGAACACGCCGGCGATGAAGAAGCCCGCCGCAACCGGCCCCATGCCCCAGGCCGACACCCCCGACAGCAGCGCCTTGGGAATCTGGTAGTACGCCAGCAGCCAGCCGAAGGCGCTGGCCGTGCCGACGCAGAAGAGGGCCACGGCCGAGAGCTTGCCGGTGTCCAGCAGCGCGGCGTACAGGCCTTTCAGATTCATTTCGCGGTAGACCACCAGCGACAGCGCGCCGGCGTACAGCACGGCGATTGCCGCCGACTCGGTGGCGGTGAACCAGCCGAAGATCTTGCCGCCGATGATGATGAACGGCGTGATCAGCGCCGGCACCGACACCAGCGTGGAGGCCAACACCTCGCGAATTGTTGCGCGCGTGTACTTCGGGTAGCGACGGCGCACGGCATAGGCATGCACCGTCGCCATCTGGGCCAGACCGAGCAGCAGCCCCGGCACGATTCCGGCCAGCATCAGCGCACCGATCGACACCTGCAGCACGCCACCCCAGACGATCATCAGGATCGACGGCGGAATGATCACCGCCAGCACCGCCGAGACGGCCGTGATGGCCACCGAGAAGCTGACGTCGTAGCCTTCCTTGGTCTGCGCGTCGATGAAGATCTTGCTCTGGCTGGCCGCGTCTGCTGTGGACGAGCCTGAGACGCCGGCGAAGAAGATCGACAGCACCACGTTCACCTGCGCCAGACCGCCGGGAAAGTGGCCCACCAGCGCGCGCGAGAAGCGTACCAGCCGGTCGGTGATGCCGCCCACGTTCATCAGGTTGGCGGTGAGCAAGAAGAACGGCACCGCCAGCAGGATGAACGAGTTGTAGGCGTTGAACGTCTCCTGCACCAGCCCTTGCGCGTCCAGCCGCGGCTCGATGATGTAGACCGGCAGGCAGGCCAGCCCGAGCGCAAAGGCCACCGGCACGCGCAGGAACATCAGGCCGAAGAAGATACCGAACAGGATCAGCGCGGCGGTCGACGGGTCGAGCGCGGCGCCGGTCATGTGGCCCCCTTGGCCCGGCGGGCCGTCCCCCCGAGGGGGCCGAGGTCCGCGGCTCCGTGCCCGCCTGCGCGGGCATGGACGGGCCGAGGAGGCGCCGCGTCTCGCGACGCCGCGGCCTGCGAGGTCGATCGGCTTCGGAGCGGCCGAGCGCCGGTCATGATGCTTGCGCCTCGCCGCCGGCCAGCACCTTGATCGCGTCGGCCATCTGCTCGCCTTGAAAGAGGACCCAGGTCACCCCGGTCAGCGGCCAGGCGATATGGATCATCCACAACGGCAACTCGGCCAGCTCGGAAAAGCGCTTCCAGGCAAAGCTGGTGAACAGCCACCCGCCCCAGATGAACACCAGTGCAAAGCCGAGCACGAACACACTGGAGACGATCTTCAGCAGCGCCGCGCCGCGCGGGCCCAGCTTGGGCCAGACGTCGACCTCGAAGTGCGCGCCGTCGCGCACGCCCATCATCGCTCCGATCATCACCATCCAGACAAACAGGAAGCGCGCCATTTCTTCGGTCCAGATGTAGCTCGGGATCAGCGTCGTGTAGCGCGAGAAGATCTGCAGGCTGACCGGGATGATGAGAATGCCCACCGAAATCGCCAGCAGCACTGACAGCAGCCGGCTGTAGATCGCCGTGAAGCGCTTGAATGCGTCCATACAAAACGACGGCGACGCTGATGCCGTCGCCGTCGGTGCTCCGATTGGTTGGCGGTTACTTGATGGCGTTGATCTTTGCGAAGATCACGTCGGCACCGATTTCCTTCGCGTACGCATCCATCACCGGATCGACCAGTTTCTTCATCGCGTCGTGGTCGGCGAAGGGCACGCGCTTCAACTTGCCGGCCTTTTCCAGCGCCTCGAGCTTGGCCGTATCTTCCGAGGACTCGACCTGCCGGCCGTAGGCGCCGGCCTCCTTGCCGGCCTTGACGATCGCGTCCTGCAGGTCCTTGGGCAGCTTGGCGAAGGTCTTGCCTGAGAAGCAGATCGGTCGGATCGTGATCGCGTGCTGCGTCATCGACAGTTGCGGCGCGACTTCGTAGAACTTCATCGCCTCCACGCCGGCGGCCTCGTTCTCGCCGGCCGAGATCACGTTGTTCTGGATCGCGTTGTAGACCTCGTTGTAGGCAATCACTGTCGGGCTCATGCCCACCGCGCTGAAGGTGCGGCTCCAGATCGGCGCGCCCTGCACGCGCACCTTCAGGCCCTTCATCTCGGCCAGGTTGCGCACCGGCTTGTTGACGAAGATGTTGCGTGTGCCACCGCCCGCGTAGCCGATCAGCATCACCTCGGCATTCTTGGCCACCTCGTCGGCGATGGGTTTCAGGATGTCGGCGTCCAGCACCTTGTTCCAGTGCGCCAGGTCGCGGAACAGGAACGGCGCGTCGATGAACGGCGCCGCCTTCGAGAAGGTCGACATGTGCGCCGGCGAGACGATACCGTAGTCGACCGCCTTTCCCTGCGCCATGTACTCGAAGTACTGCTTCTCCAGGCCGAGCTCGCTGTTGCGGTGCAGGACGAAGTTGATCGGCTTGCCGTAGTACTTCTTGACCAGTTCCTCGAACTTCAGCAGCGCCTTGTTGAACGCATGGTCGTCGTTGAACTGCACCGCGCCGTGCAGCGTGATCGCCTGCGCGTGCGCCGCGCGGATGAATGGAGCCGTCAGCGCCGTGCCGGCGGCCAGCGTGCCGATGAACTGTCTGCGTTGCATGTACGGTCTCCTTCTCGGGCCGTCAGGCTAACCAGATGCTTGCGCTCGCGCATTGGGGGCAGACCCGACACCGGGCAGCGCAGTTGTACGACGTACGACCACCAGCCGCGGCCGTAGCGACCGCGGGTATCGCCAAGCGCAATCAACGGAGTCTGGCGCGGCGCTGTCCGAAAACCGATCAGCAGCTCCATTCGACTGTCCAGGAGTTGCGCAGCGCAATGCCGTTCGCCATATGGGTAGGCCCTCACACGGGGCTCGCAATCCCGAGCGGATGTATCGATTGACCCGATTCATCGGGGTTTGCCCTAGGTCGGCTGATTCTGGCACCGCACTTGCACGACATTGCGGGTCGAATACTTGTCGTTCACCGACTCACCCCCAACAGGAGACTTCATGACCCGAATGTTCCTTCCGCGCCGCGCGGCGCTTTCGGCGCTCGCGCTGGCGACCGCTGCAATCGCCATGTCGGGCGTTGCGATGGCCCAGGGCAAGGGCGAGATCAAGATCGCCGTCATCGCCAGCAAGACCGGCCCGTTGGAGGCCTACGCGAAGCAGACCATCACCGGCTTCCAGATGGGGCTGGACTACGCCACTGGCGGCACGATGGTCGTGGCAGGCAAGAAGCTGGTGGTCATCGAGAAGGACGACCAGGGCAAGCCCGACGTGGGCAAGGCGGCGCTGGCCGCGGCCTATGCCGACGACAAGGTCGACATCGCAGTGGGTCCGACGGCGTCGCCGGTGGCACTGGCCATGTTGCCGGTGGCCGAGGAGTACAAGAAGATCCTGCTGGTCGAGCCGGCGGTGGCCGACTCGATCACCGGCGACAAGTGGAACAAGTACATCTTCCGCACCGGCCGCAACTCGAGCCAGGATGCCGCGGCCAACGCCGCCGCGCTCGACAAGCCGGGCAACGTGGTGGCCACGCTGGCCCAGGACAACGCCTTCGGCCGCGACGGCGTCAAGGCCTTCAAGGACTTCATCAAGAAGGCCAAGTTCGCGCACGAGGAGTTCCTGCCGGCTGGCACGACCGACTTCACCGCCGGCCTGCAGCGCCTGGTCGACAAGCTCAAGGACCAGCCGGGGCGCAAGTTCGTCTGGGTGGTGTGGGCGGGCGCGCCGTCGCCGTTCAACAAGTTCGCCGAGCTCGAGCTGCAGAAGCGCTACGGCATCGAGATGGCCACCGGCGGCAACATTCTGCCGGCGATGGTCGCCTACAAGCAGTACCCGGGCATGGAAGGCGCGCTGTACTACTACTTCGGCATCCCGAAGAACCCGGTCAACGAGTGGCTGGTGGCCAACCACTACAAGCAGTTCAAGGCGCCGCCCGATTTCTTCACCGCCGGCGGCATGAGCGCGGCCATCGCCGTCGTCGAGGCGCTGAAGAAGACCGCCGGTGACACCAACACCAACAAGCTGATCGCCACCATGGAGGGCATGAGCTTCGAGACGCCCAAGGGCAAGATGACCTTCCGCAAGGAAGATCACCAGGCGATGCAGGACATGTACCACTTCAAGATCAAGGTCGACCCGGCGTTCGCGTGGGGCGTGCCGGAGCTGGTGCGCGAGATCAAGGCCAGTGAGATGGACATCCCCATCCGCAACAAACGCTAGGGATCGGCTACTGCGCGGCCGGGATCCGTCGTTGCGGGTCCCCCCGTGAATCCTCACGTAGCGCTGCTACGTTCCGGTTCCCGGGTCCTCCCGCGCCTAGGCTGCCGGCCGCTCGCTACGCCTCCAGCTCTGGCATCTCGAACTGCGCGCTGTTCGCAAGGGGCAGGCTTTGCTCGAAACCCGTGACCTGACGATCCGCTTCGGTGGCCATGTGGCGGTCGATCACGTGTCCTGCGCGTTCGCGCCGGGCACGCTGACTTCGATCGTCGGCCCCAACGGCGCGGGCAAGACGACCTACTTCAACCTCATCTCCGGCCAGCTGCCGGCGAGCGAGGGCACGGTCGCGCTAGACGGCGAGGACATCACCTCGCTGCCGGCGCCGGCGCGCACGAAGCGTGGCCTGGGGCGGGCGTTCCAGCTGACGCAGCTGTTCCCGAACCTGAGCGTGCACGAGAACGTGCGGCTTGCGATCCAGGCCCGCCAGGCCGGGCGTGCGGGTGGCGGCGTCTGGGGCGCGCTGGACATGTGGCGCATCTGGTCCGATCGCCAGGAGTGGATCGCCGAGGCGCAGCAGGTGCTCGAGCAGGTGCAACTGGCCGACAAGGCGCGGTCCCCGGCCAGCAGCCTGCCGCATGGCGACCAGCGCAAGCTCGAGGTGGCGATGCTGATCGCGCTCGACCCGAAGGTCTTCATGTTCGACGAGCCGACCGCCGGCATGAGCGTCGACGAGGTGCCGGTGGTGCTGGACCTGATCCGCCAGTTGAAGAGCCGCAAGGAGGTCGTGATCCTGCTCGTCGAGCACAAGATGGACGTCGTGCGCGAACTGTCCGACCGCATCATCGTGCTGCACAACGGGCAGCTGGTGGCCGACGGCGAGCCCGCGGAAGTGATCGCGTCGCCGGTCGTGCAGCAGGCCTACCTCGGTGGCAGCGCCACCGAGGCAGGCCCTGCGGCCGTACATGACGGCACCCCACCCCGGCCCCTCCCCGCCGAGCGAGGAGGCTCCTAGCATGACGCACAACTTGCTCGAGTTGCGCGGCGTGCACACGCACATCGGTGCGTACCATATCCTGCACGGCGTCGATCTGGCAGTGCCCGACGGGCAGGTGACGATGCTGCTGGGCCGCAATGGCGCCGGCAAGACGACCACGCTGCGTACCATCATGGGCTTGTGGCCCGCCTCGAAGGGCGAGTTGCGCTTCCGAGGCCGGCGCCTCAACGAGACGGCCACGCCGGACATCGCGGCCGGCGGCATCGCCTACGTACCCGAGAGCATGGGCATCTTCACCGACCTGACGGTCAAGGAGAACATCGTGCTCGCCGCCCGCTCGGCGCGGCACGAGGACGAACTCGACCGCGCGCGGCTGGACTGGATCTTCGGCCTGTTTCCGGCGCTGAAGAAGTTCTGGCTCTTCCCGGCGGGCAAGCTCAGCGGCGGGCAGAAGCAGATGCTGGCGGTGGCGCGCGCGATCTGCGAGCCGCGCGCGCTGATCCTGATCGACGAGCCGAGCAAGGGCCTGGCGCCATCGATCATTCAGAACCTGATCTCGGCATTCCGTGAGCTCAAGAGCCAGCAGACCACGATCCTGCTCGTGGAGCAGAACTTCAACATGGCCCGGGCGCTGGGCGACACGGTGGCGGTGATGGACAACGGCCGCGTCGTGCACGCCGGAGCGATGGCCGAGCTGGCGGTCGACGAGGGCCTGCAGCAGCGCCTGCTGGGATTGTCGCTGGGGGCGCATCAATGAAGTCCACCACGCTGGCCAGCGCCGCCGACGCCGCTGCGGCCGTGCCGAAGGCGCAGTTCGACTGGAAGCCGCTGGCGTTGCTGGCCGCGGTGATGCTGCTCGCCGTGCCGGCCATCGGCAGCGGCAGCACCTGGCTGACGCTGACGGTCGCGGGGCTGGCGATGGGCTTCATCGTCTTCGTCATCGCCTCGGGGCTGACGCTGGTCTTCGGCCTGATGGACGTGCTGAACTTCGGCCACGGCGTGTTCATCGCACTCGGCGCCTTCGTGGCCACCACGGTGATGGGCGGCATGGCCGGCTTCTCGGCGCAGGGCGGCTGGCAGAGCCTGTTGGTGGTGTTCGGCGCCATGCTGGCCGCGATGGTCGTTGCCGGCGCGCTGGGCTGGGCCTTCGAGCGCGTCATCGTGCGCCCGGTCTATGGCCTGCACCTGAAGCAGATCCTGATCACCATGGGCGGCATGATCGTCGGCGAGGAGATCATCAAGGTCATCTGGGGCCCGTTGCAGATCGCCCTGCCGCTGCCCGAGATCCTGCGCGGCTCGTACCTGATCGGCGACGCCGCGATCGAGAAGTACCGGCTGCTGGCATCGGCCATCGGCGCGGTGGTCTTCGTGGCGCTGGTCTGGACGCTGTCGCGCACCAAGATCGGCCTGCTGATCCGCGCCGGCGTGCAGGACCGCGAGATGGTCGAGTCGCTCGGCTACCGCATCCGGCGCCTGTTCGTCGGCGTCTTCGTCGCCGGCTCGGCGCTGGCCGGGCTGGGCGGTGTGATGTGGGGCCTGTACCAGCAGAACGTGTCGCCGCAGATCGGCGGCCAGGTCACCGTGCTGTTGTTCATCGTCATCATCATCGGCGGCCTGGGCTCGACGCTGGGCTGCTTCGTCGGTGCGCTGGCCGTCGGCCTGGTCGCCAATTACACCGGTTTCCTGGCGCCGAAGGTGGCGCTGTTCTCGAACATCGCGTTGATGGTTGCGGTGCTGCTGTGGCGACCGCAGGGCCTGTACCCGGTGACCAACCGATGATGCCATGCTGAATCGCCTGCTTTCGCACGACCTGCCACGCAGCCGCTGGCTGAGCCTGGCGCTGATCGTCATCGTCGTCGGCCTGGCGGCGGCGCCGTTCCTGTTTCCCGGCGCCAAGGCGCTGTCGGTGGCGGCGAAGATGCTGGTCTTCATCCTGCTGGTGGCCAGCTTCGACCTGCTGCTGGGCTACACCGGCATCGTCAGCTTCGCGCACACCATGTTCTTCGGCATCGGCGCCTATGGCGTGGCCATCGCCAGCACGCGCCTCGGGCCGGGTTTCGCCGCGGTGCTGCTGGGCACGGCGCTGGCCCTGGGCGTGTCGCTGCTGCTGTCGCTGCTGATCGGCCTCTTCTCGCTGCGCGTGAAGGCGATCTTCTACGCGATGATCACGCTGGCCGTGGCCACGGCCTTCCAGACGCTGGCCTCGCAGCTGTCGGACTTCACCGGCGGCGAGGACGGGCTGACGTTCAAGAACCCGGCCGTCCTGAGCCCGGCGTTCGAGCCCTTCGAGCAGCCGCTGCTCGGCGTGACGATCGACGGCCGCATCGCCACCTACTACCTGCTGTTCGTGGCCGTGCTGGTGATGTTCCTGGCGCTGCTGCGCATCGTCAACTCGCCGTTCGGGCGCGTGCTGCAGGCCATCCGCGAGAACGATTTCCGCGCCGAGGCGATCGGCTTTCGCACCGTCGTCTATCGCACCTGGAGCAACGTGATCTCGGCCGCCTTCGCGACGCTCGCAGGCGCCTTGCTGGCGCTGTGGCTGCGCTACGTCGGGCCCGACACCACGCTGTCGTTCGAGATCATGCTCGACATCCTGCTGATCGTCGTCATCGGCGGCATGGGCACGATGTACGGCGCGATCGTCGGTGCGGCGCTGTTCATGCTGGCACAGAACTACCTGCAGGATCTGCTAAAGCTCGGCGCCGTGGCGTTGGAGGGCGTCCCGGTGCTGTCGCAACTGTTCTCGCCCGACCGCTGGCTGCTCTGGCTGGGCGTGCTGTTCGTGCTGTCGGTGTATCACTTCCCCAGCGGCGTGGTAGGCCGGCTGCGCGCGCGCACCCAGGCCCGCGTTGCGCAGGAGTCCCGGCGATGAGATTCAGTTCCAACTACCTGTCCTGCGCCGGCCGCGAGATTCACTACACCGAATGGGGCGCCGGGAACACCGACGCGGTGATCGCTTGGCACGGGCTGGCGCGCACCGGCCGCGACATGGACGACATCGCGGCGCACCTCGCGCAGCGCTATCGCGTGATCTGCCCCGACACCATCGGTCGAGGCTTGAGCCAATGGAGCCCCGACCCCGACCGCGAGTATTGCCTCGAGTTCTACGAGCAACTCGCGCTCTCCCTGCTCGACCAACTGGGTATCGAGCGGTGCCTCTGGCTCGGCACTTCGATGGGCGGCGCGATCGGCCTGTACACCGCGGCCAGACGCCTGAGTGGCCGCATTCGCAAGCTGGTGCTGAACGACATCGGCCCGGAACTGCCTGTGGCGGCGCAGCAGCGCATCCTCACCTACGCGGGCAGTCCGGCCGCTTTTGCTACCGTGAGTGAGCTGGAGCAGTACTTCCGCACCATCTACAAGCCCTACGGCTGGCTGAGCGACGAGCAGTGGCGGCGGCTGACCGAGTCCTCAACGCGGCGTCTGCCCGATGGCCGCGTGACGCCGCACTACGATCCCGCGATGGTGCGCCAGTTCGTCTCGCATCCGAACGACTACCACCAGTGGGAAGCCTGGGAAGGGCTTGCCATTCCGGTTCTGGCGCTGCGCGGCGAAAGCTCCGACCTGCTGCTGCCCGAGGTGGCGGAGGCGATGCGCAACCGCGGGCCACGCGCGGTGGTGGTCGAGATCGCGGGCTGCGGACATGCGCCGGCCCTCAATGTGCCGGCACAGTTCGGATTGGTGGAACGGTTCTTCGCCGGCGCTTGATCCGGCAGGACTGCCGCGTGCGCGCATGACCGGGCGCAGACAGAGGCGCACCGGCTCACACCACAATCGGTTGGCCGCCAAACCTCCCGACTTCAGCCCACCCAAGCCGATGACAACGCTCTTCGACCCCTGTGTCGCCGGTGACCTGCACCTGGCCAATCGCGTCGTGATGGCACCGCTCACGCGCAATCGCTCCCCGCATGCCGTGCCGACCGACCTGGCCGTCACGTACTACAAACAGCGCGCCAGCGCAGGGTTGCTGATCGCGGAGGCCACCGCGATCAGCCACCAGGGCCAGGGTTATGCCGATGTGCCGGGGCTCTATGCGCCGGACCAACTGCAAGCCTGGTATCGAGTCACCGATGCGGTGCATGCCGCGGGCGGCCGAATCGTCGTGCAGCTGTGGCATGTGGGCCGGGTGTCGCACAACGAACTGCAGCCCGGCGGGGGTGCGCCGGTGGCACCTTCGGCGATCACCGCCAAGACCAAGACCGTGCTGATTCGCGACGGCGTGCCGACCTTCGTCGAAACCTCGGCACCACGTGCGCTCGACAGCGCCGAAATTCCGGGCATCGTCGACGACTACCGTCAAGCCGCGGCTGCCGCAGTGAGCGAGGCCGGGTTCGATGGCGTCGAGATTCACGCCGCCAACGGCTACCTGATCGACCAGTTCCTGAAGACCGGCGCCAATCACCGCACCGATGCCTACGGCGGATCGATCCCGAACCGCGCCCGGCTGCTGGTGGAAGTGACGCGCGCCGTGGCGCAGGCCGCGGGTGCGGGACGCACCGGTATTCGCCTGGCGCCGGTAACGCCGGCCAACGACATCGTCGACGCCGACCCGCAGCCGCTATTCGAATATGTGGCGCGGCAACTCGCTCCGCTGGGCCTGGCCTACATCCATGTGATCGAAGGCGCCACGGGCGGTGCGCGCGAGCTGCCCGACCGGCCATTCGATTACGCGGCGTTCAAGGCTGCGTACCGCGGTGCCGGCGGGCGCGGCGCGTGGATGGTGAACAACGGCTACGACCTCGCACTGGCCGAACGGGCGCTCGCGGCAGGCGCCGACCTGGTGGCCTTCGGCAAGCCCTTCATCGCCAACCCCGATCTCGTGCGCCGCCTGCGCGAGCGCGCACCGCTGAATACACCGGACCGCAGCACGTTCTTCGGGGGCGGGGCGAAAGGCTACATCGACTACCCGGCGTTGCCGGCGTAGCAGGACGCCTCCAAAGGCGTTGACGCGCCCTGAAGCTAAAGCGTTGCCGGTTGCGTCGGCTCGGATTCGAGCAGGGCTTGCACGTGCGCGGCAAGTTTGCCGATCTCCTGCTGGATCTGCAGCGAGAAACCCTTGCGCTGACCACGCTCGTCGGCAAGCAGGCGCATCAGGGCCAGCCGCGCGTTCGGCAAGTCGTGCCAATGCTCAGCCAGGTGGTTCACGATGCGCGGAAACTGCTCGCACAGCGCCTTGGGCCGCGCCTCGGCTGGGAGCGCGAGCACCCAGTCGATACCGGCCCCCGTGAGCGCACGATCGGACGGTGTGGACTTGCGGCGCTGCTCTTCCCAGTAGCCCGGCATCAAGCGTTCGATGCCGGCCGCCACGTCGGACTGTTCGGCCACGCGATGCGCGTCCTTCACGTCGGTGACCTCAAATTCGATGATTCCTGAGGGACTGAACGGAGCGGGTTTGGTTTTCGAGGCCATTTTTCGACACGTGGTTGAACGCTGGTTTCGATCATGGCATGCCGATCGACGCATCGGGATGGCGCGAACGTGCGAACCGCTCATGCGAACGAGCGGCCGCCGCAGACTTGCGCGCCGTTCGTGAAAAAGTGGCAGCGCATGCGTGGTCCTCGCGCGCGGCCGCCGCGTGGCACGTGGCCGGCCCGTCTGCATCCGGTCTTTAGAATGTTCGGCCTCACGCGAGCAAGGTCTCCCGATGACCGGTGTCATCCGCATCCGCGGCGCCCGACAGCACAACCTGAAGAATCTCGATCTCGATATCCGCACCGGTGAGATGACCGTGGTGACCGGTCCGTCGGGGTCGGGCAAGTCGAGCCTGGTGTTCGATACGCTGTACGCCGAAGGGCAGCGGCGCTATGTCGAGACCTTCAGCGCCTACGCCAGACAGTTTCTCGACCGCATGGACCGCCCTGCGGTGGATCGCGTGGACGGCGTGCCGCCGGCGATCGCGATCGACCAGACCAATCCCGTGCGCACATCGCGTTCTACGGTCGGGACTATGACCGAACTGAACGACCATCTGAAACTGCTGTTCGCCCGCGCCGGGCAGCTGTTTGACCGCAAGACAGCCTTGCCGGTGCGCCATGACACGCCGGAGACGATCTACGCCGACCTCGTGATTCGCGCGTCCGCTGCGGGGGGGCCTCGACTGGCGATCACCTTCCCGGTTGAATTGCCGGAGAACGTGACACCCGAGGAAGTGCAGCAATGGCTGTCGGCCAGCGGATTCACGCGGGTTCAGGCCGAGCGGATGAACGAGCGCCGGAAGGTGCTCGACGTGGTGGCAGACAGGCTGCGTGTCGCCAATGCCGAGAAGATACGTGTCGTCGAAGCGATCGAACTGGCGCTGCGCCGTGGTGGCGGACGCGTCAACGTGTACGCGATTCACGACGACGAGCAGACCGATCTCTGGCGGTATTCGACCGGCCTGCACTGTCCCGAGAGCGACCTGCGCTATCCCGATCCCCAACCGGGGCTGTTTTCGTTCAACTCGGCCTACGGCGCCTGCGAGACCTGCCGCGGCTTCGGCCGGGTGATCGGCGTCGACCTCGGCCTGGTGATCCCCGATCACCGCAAGACCTTGCGCGCGGGTGCGATCAGGCCGTTGCAGACGCCGGCGTGGAAGGAGTGCCAGGACGATCTGATGAAGCATGCGGGCGAGGCCGGCATTCCGCGCGACACCGCATGGAGCCAGCTCACCGAGGCGCAGCGGCATTGGGTGATCGAAGGTTCGCCGAACTGGAAGGGCAAGTGGAACCAGCAGTGGTATGGCGTGCGCCGCTTCTTCGGCTACCTGGAGTCGAAGGCCTACAAGATGCACATTCGCGTATTGCTGTCGAAGTACCGCAGCTACACGCCCTGCGCAACCTGCGGCGGCGCGCGACTGAAGCTCGACGCCCTGTTGTGGCGGCTCGGGTCGAAGCCCGACGCCGACTCGGTGCTGGCGCCATCGGCGCGTTTCATGCCGGCAGGTGTCGATTGGACCCGCGAGCAACTCGAGGCCCTGCCCGGGCTGACGTTGCACGACTTGATGCTGATGCCGATCGCGCGGCTGCACCGGCTCTTCGAAGACCTGAGCCTGCCCACGACCTTGCTCGACGAGGCGCTGAAGCTGCTGCTGGACGAAATTCGCACGCGCCTGAAATACCTGTGCGACGTTGGCCTGGCGTACCTGACGCTGGACCGTCAAAGCCGCACGCTGTCTGGCGGTGAAGTGCAGCGCATCAACCTGACGACGGCGCTGGGGACCTCTCTGGTCAACACCTTGTTCGTGCTCGACGAGCCCAGCATCGGCCTGCATCCGCGCGATATGGGCCGCATCGTCGAGGCGATACATAGACTGCGCGATGCCGGCAACACACTGGTCGTCGTCGAACACGACCCGGCGGTGATGCTGGCCGCCGATCGCCTGATCGACATGGGTCCGGGACCGGGCGCCCTGGGCGGTCGCATCGTCTTCGATGGCACACCCACCGCTGCACGCAAGGCCGACACGCTGACCGGGGTCTATCTGGGCGGGCGCAGGCATGTGGGTATCGGGATGCGCCGTTTCGTCAGCGACGCGACACCGAAGCTCGTGCTCGAAGGCGCGCGCGAACACAACCTCAGGAACGTGCAGGTGACATTTCCGCTGCAGCGCCTGACCGTGGTGACCGGCGTGTCGGGATCCGGCAAGAGCACGCTGATCCAGGATGTGCTCGTGCCCGCGCTGGCGCGGCACTTCGGCAAGGCCACGGAAGCGCCGGGTGCCCACGACCGCCTGCTCGGGGCGGACTGGCTGTCGGACATGGTGTTCGTCGACCAGTCGCCGATCGGCAAGACCGCACGCAGCAACCCGGCCAGCTATGTCGGCGCCTTCGACGAGGTCCGCAAGCTGTTCGCCGGCCTGCCGATGGCCATCGAACGTCACTATGGCGCCGGCATGTTCAGCTTCAATGCCGGCGACGGGCGCTGCCCGACCTGCGGCGGCTCGGGCTTCGAGCATGTGGAGATGCAGTTCCTGTCGGACGTCTACCTGCGCTGCCCCGATTGCGACGGGCGCCGTTACCGCGCCGAGCTGCTCGAGGTGCGCATCGTGCGCGGTCCGCGGCAGATGTCGATCGCCGACGTGCTGGACCTCACGGTGGCGGAGGCCTGCGAGCTGTTTCGCGACGACCGCGAGGTGCTCGCGCGCCTGCAGCCGATCGTCGATGTGGGCCTGGACTATGTTCGCCTGGGTCAGCCCGTGCCCACGCTCAGCGGCGGTGAGGCACAGCGCCTGAAACTGGCCGGGTTCCTCGCCGAGGCGGCCAACGGCCCGCGGCAGGCGCTGGCGCGCAAGGGCACGCTGTTCCTGTTCGATGAGCCGACGACCGGGCTCCATTTCGACGACATCGCCAAGCTGATGCGCAGCCTGCGCAAGCTGCTCGAGGGCGGCCACTCCTTGATCGTGATCGAACACAACCTCGACGTGATCCGCAGCGCCGATTGGGTGATCGACCTGGGTCCGGAAGGTGGCGACGAAGGCGGCGAGGTCGTGTGTACCGGCACGCCGGAGGACATCAAGGCGCACGCCGGCTCGCATACCGGCCGCTCCTTGCGCGAGTACGACCTGTCGCTCGGCATCGGCGGGCAGCTGGCCGAGGAGGGCAGGCCGCTGCAGCTGATGATGAAGGCGCGTCGCGACGCGGCGCGCGTCGCCGACGAGACGATCCGCATCGTCAATGCGCGCGAGCACAACCTGAAATCGATGTCGGTGGATATCCCGCGCGGCAAGTTCAGCGTGGTGACCGGCGTGTCGGGATCGGGCAAGAGCACGCTGGCCTTCGACATCCTGTTCAACGAAGGCCAGCGGCGCTACCTCGAATCGCTGAACGCCTACGCGCGCAGCATCGTGCAGCCGGCGGGGCGACCCGAGGTCGATGCCGTGTTCGGTATTCCACCGACGGTGGCGATCGAGCAACGCCTCTCTCGTGGCGGGCGCAAGAGCACAGTGGCGACGACCACGGAGGTCTGGCACTTCCTGCGCCTGCTGTGGGTCAAGCTGGGGCTGCAGCGCTGCGTCAAGGACGGAGCCGAAGTGCGGCCGCAGAGTGTCGAGAGCATCGCGGCGCAGCTGCTGCGTGGTCACCGTGGCGAGCATGTCGGCCTGTTGGCGCCGCTGGTTGTTGCGCGCAAGGGTGTCTACACCGACCTGGCCAAGTGGGCGAAGGCGCGTGGGCATACTCATCTGCGCGTTGATGGCGTGTTCGTGCCGCTCGACCCCTGGCCGCGGCTGGACCGCTTCAAGGAGCACACCCTCGAGCTGCCGGTTGGCGACCTGGTGATCGATGTGGATTCAGAACCCGAGCTGCGCGCGCTGCTGGCCAAGACGCTTGACATCGGCAAGGGCGTGATGCACCTGCTTGCACCGCTCGACGGCCTCGCCGGCGCGCTGGACGAAGGGCAGGGCGGTGCAGGTATCGGTGCGGTGAAGGTGTTCTCAACCAAGCGCGCCTGTCCGGTCTGCGGCACGAGCTACCCGGAGCCCGACCCACGCATGTTCTCGTACAACAGCAAGCACGGCTGGTGCACCGGCTGCGTGGGTACCGGGCTGGCGCTGACGCGCGAGCAGCGCAAGGCCTACGACGATTCGGTGCCGGTGCAAGACAACCGTGGCCGCGAACAGAACTTCCCCAGCGACGAGGCCGAGGTCGAGGGCGTCGGCGAACAGCCCTGCGCAGAATGCGGGGGCGCGCGACTGAATCCGGTCGCGCGCGCGATCAGCTTCGACGCTCGACCGATCACCGAGGTGGCGCGTTGGCCGATCGGCGATACAAGGCGCTGGATCGAGTCGCTAGAACTGAAAGGACGCGACGCCGAGATCGCCCGCGACGTGCTCGTCGAAATTCGCAGCCGCCTGGAGTTCCTCGAAGAAGTGGGCCTGGGTTATCTGACGCTCGATCGGGGCGCACCGACCTTGTCGGGGGGTGAGGCGCAGCGCATTCGGCTGGCCGCGCAACTGGGTAGCCATCTGCAAGGGGTCTGCTATGTACTCGACGAGCCGACGATCGGACTGCACCCGCGCGACAACCAGATCCTGCTGGGTGCGCTGGCCCGCCTGAGCGCCAGGGGCAATACGCTGGTGGTGGTCGAGCACGACGAGGAGACGATCCGGCGTGCGGACCATATCATCGACATCGGTCCCGGCGCCGGCCGCCGTGGTGGGCGCCTGGTCGTGCAGGGCTCGGTGCAGGCCGTGTCCAACCACCCTGATTCAGTGACGGGGCGCTTCCTGGCACGACCCTTGTGCCATCCCCTGCAGCCGCGGCGGGCGGTCGCGGATCGACAGATTGCGCTGCGCATGAAGGGTGCGTCGATGCACAACCTGCAACGCGTCGATCTGGCGATTCCGCTGCAACGCCTTGTGGTGGTGACCGGGGTATCGGGTTCGGGCAAGAGCACGCTGGCTCGCGACGTGCTGCTGGCCAACGTGAAGGCTGCCGTAGCCGCAAGGGGCAGGGTTACGGCGTGGGTCGGCTGCGACGGGCTGGAGGGCTGGGAGGTCATCGACCGCGTGCTGGAGGTCGATCAGACGCCGATCGGCAAGACGCCGCGTTCCTGCCCGGCGACCTACATCGGCTTCTGGGATTCGATCCGCCGGCTCTTCACCGAGACACTGGAAGCCAAGGCGCGCGGCTACGCGGCAGCGCGATTCTCGTTCAACACCGGCGACGGACGCTGCCCGGGTTGCGACGGGCAGGGGATGCGGACCATCGAGATGAGCTTCCTGCCGGACGTGAAGGTGCCCTGCGAGCAGTGCCATGGTGCGCGATTCAATCCAGAGACGCTTGCCGTCAGCTGGCGCGGCAAGAGCATCGGCGACGTGCTGCACATGGAAGTCGACGAAGCCGTCGACTTCTTCGCGTCGATGCCGGGCATCGCGCATCCGCTGCAACTGTTGAAGGACGTCGGGCTGGGCTACCTGACGCTCGGTCAGCCGTCACCGACCTTGTCCGGCGGCGAGGCCCAGCGCATCAAGCTGGTGACCGAGTTGAGCAAGGTGCGTGACGACGTGACGCGCCGCGGGCAGAAGCCACCGGCCACGCTGTATGTACTCGACGAACCCACCGTCGGCTTGCACATGGCCGATGTGGAAAAGCTGATCCGTGTGCTGCACCGCCTCGTCGACGGAGGGCACAGCGTGCTCGTGATCGAGCACGATCTTGATGTCATCGCCGAGGCTGACTGGGTGATCGACCTCGGTCCCGAAGGAGGTGCTGGCGGCGGTCACGTGGTGGCGGAGTGCACGCCCGATGAGCTGGTGCAGCACGGAACCCACACGGGTCGGGCGCTTGCGCCCGTGCTTGCCCGACGCTAGCGGCGCGCGCTACATCAACTGCGCGGGTGCGGCAGACACCGGCGCAGCCGAATCGACCGCCACATCCGGGTGTTGCGAGATCAATGTCAGCGCACGGGTCTGCAGGGCGATGGCGTCGTCGTGGTCGCCGCAACGATCGAGCACGTCGCTGACGCGCAACAGAACCTTGATTTCCCAGTGAGCATCCGCGGCATGGATGGCGATTCGAGCAGCTTCGAAGGCCCGATCGCGCGCGCATTCGCGTGCGATGTGGACTGCACGCGAATCCGCCGACTCGACAGCGTCGGCCGAGGAACACGCCAGCTCGGCCATCTCGCACAGCAATTCGACGCGGTGGTCGACACCACCGACGGCATGTGTCCAACGCAGTGCCTGCTGCATGTAGTCGATCGCAGGTGCCCATGCCGAAAGCGCGCGATAGCAGCGCGAAATGCCGGCAAGGGCTTCGCTCATCTCGTTCGGTTCGCGCTGCAACTCGGCCTGATCGAGACGGCGAACCGCCAGATCCAGGGCCTTGCGCGCAGGCCCATAGGGGAGCGGCGCGGCCGACCGATTGGCCTCGTCCGGCGACACGCGAGTCTCGGTCTTGGTGGCAAGCATCGTGATTCCCTCGCACAGCGGCCCTTGTTTCGGGGCGATGCCAGCATGCTAGGACGTGGGGTGCCGGACGGACGCCCCCGGTTCCTGGGGTATACGGACGCGAACACCTCGAATTCGGGGTGGTCGGCCAGGCGCCGTTGGTGCCCGGTGTGATCCAGCTCACGCCCGATTCGTACAGGTTGCCAGCGATCTGTGGATCAACCGAGCGGAGGTGGCCGGATCTGGCAGGTCGGCGGAATCTGGGGGTCGTGCTCACAGCGCCCCAGGCGTGGCGCGCCACCCCGCGTTTTCGGCAATGGGGGGCAGGCCCCAACTCGGCAACAATGACGCGGATCATTCCGAGGAGCTTCCCATGCGTGACATTTCCCGAGCCCTGGCGCGCGCGCTGCTGCTGGCCAGTGCTGGCATTGCTTGCGGTGGCGCAGCGACCGCCCAGACCACCCTGACCCTGTCGAGTTGGGTGCCACCCGCGCACACGCTGACCGTGACGCAGGCCGAGTGGTGCGCCATGCTCGAGCAGAAGGTGCCCGGCAAGATCAAGTGCAACGTGTTGCCGCGCGCCGTAGCGGCACCTCCGGGAACCCTCGACGCCGTGCGCAACGGCCTGGCCGACCTTTCCTTCACGGTGCATGGCTATACGCCCGGCCGTTTCGTGACCACGCAGATGGCCGAGTTCCCGTTCCTGGGCGACTCGTCCGAGGTGGTGTCGGTGGCGTTCCAGCGCATGTATGCCAAATACCCGGCCATTGCCGAAGAGCACAAGGGCGTGAAGGTGATTGCGGTTTTCACGCACGGCCCGGGTATCGTCTTCAATACCAAGCGTCCGATCGCCAAGGCCGAAGACCTCGCGGGCCTGAAATTCCGGGTGGGTGGCGGCATGGTCAACGAGATCAGCAAGGCGCTGGGCATGAACGTCACGCTCAAGCCTTCGACCGAGAGCTATGAACTGCTGTCGACCGGCGTGATGGACGGTACCCTGTTTCCCGCCGAATCGGTCGAAGCCTTCAAGATCGAGAAGGTCATCAAGTATGCGACCGTGTTTCCGGGCGGTCTGTACAACACGAGTTTCGTGTTGCTGATGAACCAGGCCAAGTACGATTCGCTTCCGGCCGATGTGAAGAAGGCGATCGACGAGATGTCGGGCGAATTTGCGGCACGCATGATGGGGCGCGGTTGGGACAAGGTCGACCGGCGCGGAATGGCCTTCATGCAAGCCAACGGTGTCAGCTTCACCAAGGCCGATGCTGCCTTCGTTGCGGCGGTGAAGGCGAAGACCGCGCCGCTGGAGGGCGGGTGGATCACGGCAGCCGAGGCGAAAGGCCTGAAGGACGCCAAGAAGGTGTTGGCCGAGTTCCGCGCCGAGATCGCCAAGCTCGCGAAGTGACGACCGCGTTCGCGCGTCCTGCGCGACACGCGGTGAGCATATGAAACGGCTGCTCGAGTGGCTTTGCGCTAGCTTGGCCGCGCTGGCGTTGTTCGCCATCATGATCCTGACGCTGATCGACGTGGTTGGGCGCAAGCTGCTCAGCGAATCGGTGCCAGGCTCGCTCGAGTTGACCGAATTGCTGATGGTGGTGGTGATCTTCGCTGGCTTGCCGCTCGTGAGCCTGGCTGGTGAGCACGTGGTGTTCGACTCCATCGATCCCTGGCTGTCGCGCACGGTGCGGCGCGTGCAGGGCCTGCTGGTGGAAGGAGCCTGCGCTGCGGCGCTGGCCGGCATTGCCTGGTTGATGTGGATCAAGGGCTCGCAGATGCTGGAGTACGGCGAAACCACGGCCCAGCTCAAGCTCTTGAAAGCGCCGTTCATCTACGGCATGAGCGTGTTGTGCGGGGTCACGGCGCTCGTGCACCTCCTGCTGGCGGTATCGCCAGCGGCGCACCGCCGGGTTGGGGTCGACGAAGCGCCCGGGGCCGGGGCGTGATCGAAGCGCTGCTCGGGTTCGCCGGCGTATTTGCGCTGGCGCTACTTCGGCTCCCGCTCGCCTTCGCGATGGGATTCGTCGGGTTCATCGGACTGGGGTGGGTCCGTGGCTGGGGGCCTACCGCGGCAAGCGCCGCACAGGTCGTCTACGAAACTGGATTTGCGTACACGCTGTCCGTGGTGCCGCTGTTCATTCTGATGGGCAACTTTGTCGCGCGTGCGGGATTGGCCCATGAGCTGTTCCGCCTGGCCTATTCGTTCATCGGGCATGTTCGCGGCGGTCTGGCGCACGCGACCATTCTGGCTTGCGCCGGATTCGGCGCGATCTGCGGCTCGTCGATCGCCACTGCCGCAACGATGAGCAAGGTGGCGTATCCGTCGATGAAGAAGCTCGGCTACGCCGACTACCTGTCGACTGGCGTGATCGCAGCCGGCGGCACGCTGGGCATCATGATCCCGCCGTCGACCATCATGGTGATCTACGGCATCGTCACCGAGACGCACATCGGCAAGCTGTTTGCGGCGGGGGTCATCCCCGGCCTGCTTTGTGCCGGGTTGCTGATGGTGGGCGTGGCATGGATCACCTGGCGCGATCCACAGGCCGGGCCGGCCGGCGAGCGCAGCACTTGGCGCGAGCGTCTGGTGGCACTGCGCGACATCTGGGGTGTGGCCCTGCTGGTGGTCGTTGTGCTGGGCGGCATCTATGGCGGCATCTTCACCGCAACCGAAGGAGCAGGCATCGGCGCCTCGGGCGCGTTCTTCTTCGCGCTCGCGCGCCGGCGCCTGACCTGGCTCATGCTGCGCGAGGTGCTGGTCGAGAGCGCGCGCACGACGGCCATGCTGTTCACGATCTTGATTGCGGCCATGATGTTCTCCAGCTTCGTCAATTTCACATCGATGCCAGACGACCTGAAACGCTGGATCACGACCATGGGACTGCCGCCGTTGGCGATCGTCGGCGCGATGATGGTGATCTACGTGCTGCTGGGCACCATCATGGAGGAACTCTCGATGGTCTTGCTGACGATACCGGTGTTCTTCCCGATCGTCACGCAACTCGGGTTCGATCCGGTCTGGTTCGGGGTGCTGATCGTGCTGGTCGTGCAGATCGGGCTGATCTCGCCACCGGTGGGCATGAACCTCTTCGTGCTGAACTCACTGCTGAAGGATGTTGCCCTCAAGCAGATATTCCGCGGTGTCTGGCTGTTTGTCGCCATGCTCGTGGTGGCACTGGCGATCGTGCTGGAATTTCAACCCCTGGCGCTGTGGTTGCCGAGCTTCATGAAATAGCGCGACCCTAGCGCGCGCCACACGCGCCATCCCAACAGGACGGCGACGACGGACGCGTAGATCGCCACCTCGCCGAGGGTGTTCTTGCTGGCGCGCATCCAGAAGAAGTGCAGCAGCCCGAGCAGGACGATGGCATAGATCGCTCGATGCAGTTGTTGCCAGCGTGACGCGCCAAGCCATCGGATCGCCCGGTTCCACGACGTGGCAGCCAGCGGCAGCATCAGCAGGGCTGCCGTCGTGCCGACGAGGACGAACGGGCGCATGGCGATGTCGCGCATGATCTCGTTCCAGCCGAACCCCATGTCGAGCCAGGCGTAGGCCAGGAAATGCAGCACGACGTACGAGAACGTGAACAGGCCGAGCATGCGTCGGAATCGCGCCAGTCCGTTCCATCCGGTCCAGTGCCGCAAGGGTGTGACGGTGAGCGTCAGACACAGCATTCGCAGCGTCCAGTCTCCCAGGCCACGTATCAGGGCTTCGGCGGGGTTGGGTCCCAGCGTGTTGGCGAAGGCACCGACGACCAGCTGCGCAAGCGGAAGCAGCGCCAGCGCGAACAGTGTTGGCTTGGCGGCCGGGTGAAGCAACGCTCCGTTCACGCGGATCAGTAGAACTTCTTCAGGTCCAGACCGGCATACATCGAGCCGACCTGAGCCTCGTAGCCGTTGAACATCAATGTCGGGCGCTTCTTGGTGAACAGGTCACCTTCGCCGATCCGGCGCTCAGTTGCCTGGCTCCATCGGGGATGGTCCACGCTGGGGTTCACGTTGGAATAGAAGCCATACTCCTGCGGCGCGGCGACTTCCCAACTGGTCCGGGGCTGTTTGTCGACGAAGCGGATCTTGACGAGTGACTTGGCGCTCTTGAATCCGTACTTCCATGGCACGACCAGTCGCAACGGCGCACCGTTCTGATTGGGCAGCATCTGCCCGTACAGGCCGAAAGCAAGCAGTGTCAAAGGGTGCATGGCCTCGTCCAGGCGCAGGCCCTCCACATAAGGCCATTCCAGGACAGACGAACGCAGCCCAGGCATCTGGGCTCGATCTGCCAGGGTCACGAACTGCACGAACTTGGCACTGCCAGTCGGTTCGACGCGCCGGATCAGTTCGGACAGCGAATACCCGACCCAGGGCACGACCATGGACCAACCCTCGACGCATCGCAGTCTGTAGACCCGCTCCTCCATCGCCCCTAGTTTGAGCAGTTCGTCGATGCCGAATACGCCGGGCTTCTGAACCTCGCCTTCGACCGTCACGGTCCATGGCCGGGTCTTCAGGGTGTGGGCGTTGCGTGCGGGGTCGGACTTGTCGGTGCCGAACTCGTAGTAGTTGTTGTAGGTCGTGACGTCCTGCAGCGGCGTCTGTTTCTCCATCGTCACGGCACCCGACACCGTGGAACGTGCGCCAGGCAAGGGTGCCGGTTTCGCCGCAGCCACCGTCTGTGCATGCAGCGTCGTGGCGACAGCGGATGCGCCGGCAACGCCCGCGGCTATGCGCAGCAACCACTCGCGCCGGTTCTCGAATGCAGTCTGCGGGGTGATCTCGGAGGCGTTGGGGTGCACAAACCCCTTGTCCTTGGGCAGCAGCATGACAACTCCTGGCACGGTTGACACTGGGTCGCCCGGAGCGCCGGGCACCTTACGTCATTGTCGCGCGCTAGCGCTGGGAATCGTCGAACTGGGTGTCGTCGATGACCTCGCCAAACGACGTCTCACCGAATAGGCGAAGCGAATGCTGGGAACTGCGCTCGCGAAAGCTCTTGCGCGAGAACAGCTTTGCCTGTGCTTCCGGCGGCAGGTCGGTGATGTTGATCAGGTTCTTGGACACCAACGTGTCGATCACGTCCTCGAGTACCCGCACAAAGTCGGCATCGAGTCGCGCGAAGTTCTCGGGGGAACTTGCGGGACGGCCGATAAACGCCTGTACATCGGGATGGTCGTCGTCCAAGAACTCGGACGTGCCCGCATCGGCTTGGCGGTGCAGGCTGATCAAATCACCCTCGGCGTTGCGGCGGACATATGGCATGCAGCAATATAGCCGTCTGTCGGGATCTGCCGCGAATCCAGATCGAGGGTCCGGGCCTCGGAACCATGAAAAAGGGCCGGCGCATAACCGGCCCTCCGTGTGGAGCAGTGCGGGGTCCAGTTAGCGCAGCCCGGCCATGTAGTCGGCGACCGCCTTGATTTCCTTGTCGCTCAGCCGGGCCGCGATGGCCGCCATCTGCGCGCTGTTGCCACGCTGGCCGGAGCGGAAGCTGTTGAGCTGTGCCTCGGTGTAGTCAGCGTGCTGTCCGCTCACGCGCGGGTACTGCGCGGGGATGCCGGCGCCGTTTGGGCTGTGGCAGCCCGAACATGCGGGAACCAGTTTGTCGGCGATGCCGCCACGATAGATCTTCTCGCCCAGCACCACCAAGTCTTTGTTCTTGGCATAGCCGGGTCGGGCCTGCTTGCCGGCGTAAAAGGCCGCCACATTGCGCATATCGGCCTCCGACAGTGTGCTGGCAAATCCCTTCATCACCGGGTTGTTCCGCTTGCCGGACTTGAATTCCGAGAGTTGCTTGACCAGGTACTCGGGATGCTGGCCCGCGATGATGGGATTGACCGGGATTCCACGGGTGCCGTCGGCGGTGTGGCACGCGCCACACACCTGCGCCGAGACAGCTTGGCCTTTGGCCAGGTCGGGCTTGGACGCGACCTTGTTCTCGGCTGCGACGAGCGGTGTGACCAACAGGGCGGCCAGCATCAGGGCAAGCGGCGACTTCATGTCGGGAAACCTTGGTAGTTCGTTGGGTGCATTGGACGGCGAAAAACCAATCGATTTTACAATGCCAAATGAAGAATCCCGCCGTGGACGGCGACCCGGCTGTCAGGGTCGCTCTCGCTTGGACACAGTCGGCACGATTCCTCGTGACGGCAAGCCGCATGGACCAGCTGCCTGCACCGGGGTTGCCAGAGATCGCCTTTGTCGGGCGCAGCAACGCGGGCAAGTCAACCGCGATCAACACATTGGCTCAGCAGCGGCAGCTGGCGTATGCGTCGAAGACGCCCGGGCGCACGCAGCACATCAACCTGTTCACGTTGGGGCCCACCGACGCACCGGATGCGCTATGGGCCGATCTGCCCGGCTATGGATACGCGGCGGTGGCGCGCGACGCCAAGCTGCGCTGGCAACAGGTGATGGCGGAGTACCTGGCGCATCGCCACTCGTTGGCGGGTGTGGTGATGATGGTCGATATACGGCACGGATTCACCGCACTCGATCGACAGCTCCTAGAGTTCGTGAAGCCACGTGTCGCCGTCGGGGAAGTCAAACTTCTGGTGCTGCTCACGAAGTCCGACAAACTGGGTCGTCAGGAGCGACAGCGCGCGCTGGATGGTGCGCAGCAGGTGCTCGGAGAAATTGCCACCGAGTACTCGGACATCGGCATCACCTTGTTCTCGGCGTTGTCGCGACAGGGGCTCGACGATGCGGCAACGACGCTGCGGTCATGGGTATTGCACCCCACTCGGTAGCGCGATCCAATGTTGAACGACGCCATGCTGGCTTGCTCCGGGTCGCGCAATGGACTGTCCGAACCGAGCCTGCGACCATGACGCGGACACGCTGCGCATGCTGTTCGGGTTAGCCGGCCCGCAGGCCGACGGGCGTGTTTCGCTGGGCCACGGCTTGCCGCGCTTCGCCCGCGGTCGCGCTCTGGCTCAGTCGAATAGCGTCGGTCCTGGGTCGCGTGAAGTGCGACGGATTCGACCGATGGCGTCGCGCATCAGTGAGCGAGGGGTCAACTCGCGGGCCAAGCCCTCGGCGGACAGTCGCTCGAGTGGCGGACGGCGCAATGCCCAATGCCTCGCCTCGGTGGCGTCCAGCAATAGCCAGGGGCCGGGAGTCGGCGCGCGCCAAAGCACTAGCGCCCGGCGCCACTGGCCACGCAGAAAGATCGTGAGCCAGGAGCCGGGTCGCCATTGGTCGGGCGGCGTGGGCTTTTCCGGCTTCACATCGGTGGTCCGGCGCAGCAGAGGCGGTGCTTGGCCGTCGAGACCGCCAGCGTCCAGTGCCTGTGGCACGGACGAGTCGAATTCGTCACCACCCTCGCGTCTGAGGGCGGTCAGCTCCGCGATATCGCTGCTGGCCGCAGCAACCGCGCGTGCGAACCGTTGCCGTTCATGGACGGCCAGCCGATCGATGGCCGACTGAAACTGCTTGGCCTCCAGCGCTGAATTCGCGACCAGTTGCTCGACCAGGTTGTTTGCGAATGCGACGTTGCCTTGCATGTCGCCGACGGCGCGCGTTTGCGTCAGGAACGCGACTTGGTCCATGAAGCGCCACATCGGATGCGTCCAGTCGTCGAGCAACTGGGGCTGCCCCAAAGCCAGGCGCAGCGCGCTTGGGTAGAGTCGAGACAGCAACGGCAGGCTGTCGCGCGGAAGACGGCGATCGGACATGATGCCGTCGAACAACTGCGACAGTTGTTCGGTCGACTGCTGTTCGCGCGTACTCGGCGCACTGCCGATCGAGCTGTCGCGGCGGTTTCCCTGTGCATCGTTGTGCGCCTGCGCAGCGGAAAAACTGGGCGGGACCCCGGCGAGACCTTGTTCCACCTGATCCAGCAGGCCTTCAAGCGTGGCAGGTAGCCTGTAGCGCGGCAGCGGTGCGCTGCCACTGACGCTGCCAGACGGGTCGAAATCGTTCGCTGCAGACGGGCGGTCTAATTCCCGACGAGCACGCGTGGCGTCGGTCAGCTCGGTGGTGACGCCTTCATTGACGAGGGTTCGATGTGCGGCTGGCTCGACGCCTTGCGTCTGCAGGCGCGCACAGCCAGCCAGGTAGGTGTCGCGAATCGCGCGGACCAATGGGTCGGCGGCACTGCGGAGCAGCGCAGTCTGCATCGTGCGCGAAATAGGCAGTTCCCTCACGGCTGCCATCAGGGCGCGTACCCAGACCTCGGGTCGCAAGGGGTTCGTGTCTCGCGATGTGTTGATGTCGCCCACGAGGGCAGAGGTGTACGTTCGCAGGTCGCGCAACTCGTTCTCGAGTGTTGCGTTGGCTCGATCGACCACGCGCGCGATTTCGATGTCCGTGGAAACCTCATCGTCATCGACCAGCGCCAGCTCCAACTTCTGCATCTCGCGCGACACCACTGCGGCGCTGCCGACGTTGCGTTGGGTCTGTTCTCGCAGCGACGCGGCGGCTCGGCGCACAAACTCATTGCGATGCAGATGAAGCACGCGGGGTGCGTCGAGATCGCTGGCCAGTCGCGTTGGTAAGTGAGTCCGCCAAGCAACGAGCACGGCATCGACCGCGGCGGCAAATAACTGCTCTGCCAGCCGCAGTTCCTGTTCGATGAAATCTTGGAGCGTGGGTCCGGTTCGCATCGTTCGCAAGGTCTGCGCATGCTGATTATCAGCCTGGACACGCAAAATGAAACGACCCGCAAGCAGCAATGCTTGCGGGCCTACGTGCGGACTTTAACGCAGGTGTCGGGACGACTACATGTCCATGCCCATGCCGCCCATGCCGCCCATCCCGCCTCCGCCCGGCATTGGCGATTCTTCCTTGGGTGTTTCCGCGACCATGGCCTCGGTGGTCAGCATCAACGAAGCTACTGACGCCGCGTTCTGCAGTGCGGTACGCGTGACCTTGGTCGGGTCGAGGATGCCCATCTCGATCATGTCGCCATACTGGCCATTTTGGGCGTTGTAGCCATAGTTGCCCTTGCCGGCGAGCACGGCATTCACGACCACGCTGGGTTCGTCACCGGCGTTGGCCACGATGATTCGCATCGGCTCTTCGAGCGCGCGCATGACGATCTTGATGCCCGCATCTTGGTCGTGGTTGTCGCCCTTGATGGTGCCAGCCGCCTGCCGTGCGCGAAGCAGCGCTACTCCGCCACCCGCGACGATGCCCTCTTCAACGGCGGCACGCGTTGCGTGCAACGCGTCTTCGACGCGCGCCTTCTTCTCTTTCATCTCGACTTCGGTCGCTGCGCCAACCTTGATGAGCGCAACACCGCCGGCCAACTTGGCCACGCGCTCTTGCAGCTTCTCGCGATCGTAGTCGCTGGTCGCCTCTTCGATCTGGACACGAATCTGCTTGACGCGCGCCTCGATGTCGGCTGCCGCGCCATTGCCGTCGATGATCGTGGTGTTCTCCTTCGCGATCTCGACCCGCTTTGCCTGGCCCAGGTCGGCCAACGTCACCTTCTCGAGCGTGAGGCCCACTTCTTCAGCGATGACCTTGCCGCCCGTCAGGATCGCGATGTCTTCCAGCATGGCTTTGCGGCGATCGCCGAAGCCAGGTGCCTTGACGGCGCACACCTTCAGGATGCCACGGATAGTGTTGACCACCAGCGTGGCGAGCGCCTCGCCTTCGACTTCTTCGGCCACGATCAGCAATGGACGGCCGGCCTTTGCCACCGCCTCGAGCGTGGGCAACAGGTCGCGGATGTTGCTGATCTTCTTATCGAACAACAACACGAATGGGTTGTCCAAAAGCGCTGCCTGCTTGTCCGGGTTATTGATGAAGTAGGGCGACAGATAGCCGCGGTCGAATTGCATGCCCTCGACGACATCTAGCTCATTGTTCAGGCTCTTGCCATCTTCAACGGTGATCACGCCTTCCTTGCCAACCTTGTCCATCGCATCGGCAATGATCTTGCCGATCGACTCGTCGGCGTTGGCCGAGATCGCTCCGACCTGGCTGATCTCCTTGCTGGTCGTGGTCGGTTTTGAGGCCTTCTTGAGCTGCTCGACCAGAACCACTACGGCTTTGTCGATACCGCGCTTCAGATCCATCGGGTTCATGCCGGCGGCGACGTATTTCATGCCTTCACGAACGATGGACTGGGCCAACACGGTCGCGGTCGTAGTTCCGTCGCCGGCCGCGTCGCTGGTCTTGGAGGCGACTTCCTTGACCATCTGCGCGCCCATGTTCATGAGCCTGTCTTTCAACTCGATCTCTTTGGCGACCGAGACACCATCCTTGGTGACCGTCGGTGCGCCGAAGCTACGCTCGAGCACTACGTTCCTGCCCTTCGGGCCCAAGGTCACCTTGACCGCGTTGGCCAGGATATTCACGCCCTCGACCATGCGGTGACGCGCATCTGCGCCGAACACTACGTCTTTTGCTGCCATATCTATTTCTCCGAAATCAGTTCTTGGGTGACGGTGGATTGACGATCACTTCTTCTCGATGACGGCAAAGAGGTCTTCTTCGCGCATCACGAGCAATTCGTCGCCGTCCACCTTGACGGTTTGCCCGCTGTACTTGCCGAACAGCACGCGGTCGCCCACCTTCACATTGAGGGCAATAAAATCGCCCTTCTCGTTGCGCTTGCCTGGCCCTACTGCCAGCACTTCACCCTGATCGGGCTTCTCGGCGACGTTGTCAGGGATCACGATCCCTGAGGCTGTCTTGGTTTCGTTTTCCAGGCGTTTGACGATCACACGATCGTGCAACGGACGAAGTTTCATTTCATCTCCTTCGATGTTTCGCATTGAGCTATGACATACGACACCTACAAAGTAAGTGCGTATTCACATCATGAGCGAGCTACCAGCTCGCGGCCAAATAATTAGCACTCATGCTACGTGAGTGCTAACAGAATCATTATAGGGGTGCCAGGCTGTACTTCAAGGCCTCGGCTATTGCTGTCGGTATCGAGGCGCGGCGGCACTTGCGGCGCCCGCTCGCAGCTATGCCGACCAATCCAAGGTCGCCTGACTGACGTCTCCCCGGAAAACCTGGACAGGTCAGAACTAGAGTTACGTTTGCTTCTGAGCGCCTCGATCGGGGCAATGAAAGCGATGAAGAAGTCGAGGTTCACGGAGGAGCCAGATCGCCTACGCGCTGCGTCCTTCAGAACGGACTACTTCGGGCTCAATTCGAAGCTACTGCGCCGGCGGCACGTCGTCTCCCGGAGTGTCGTCCACCGTAGGTGAGTCTGACGCCACGCGATACTGCTCGCTGGCCCATGCACCCAGGTCCACGTTTCGACAGCGCTCGGAGCAAAACGGCCGCCAGCGGTTGCCAGTCGAATAAGCCATCCGCCGACCGCAGGTCGGACAGGTCACCTGCAAGACTGGTCCGTCCATCCGTCAAACGGTATCAGGCACAAAGGGCGAGTTCAAACGGTGCATCCTCGTGGGTCGCCCGTAGCCGCCCGTCCGGCTCAGACCGCATCAGGCGGATCGAGACCATCAAACGGTGGCCGCTGATCTCGGGAATCAGGTCCAGTTCTGGATCCAGCCGCATGCGCAAGAGTTGATAGGTCTTGCCGGGCGTCAGGCTTTGCTGATACTGCCCGCCGGCCGCAATGACCTTCTGCGGCGCACCGGAATCGCGCAAAAGCTGCAGCAATAACTGCAACGCCTGAGCAATGGGCATCATGGTGGAAACCCACTGCGTCAGATCAGCGCGCCGACGGGCCGGATCGCGCTGTTGCCAAGCGTAGTAGGCAGGAAGGTCAAACTCGCACGTGCCGCCTGGAATACTGATGCGGCTGCGCACGCTCATTAGCCAGTCATTGCCAGTCAAGGTTTGACCCGCCTTGCCCGGCAGTTGGTTCAGCGCGTCGAACGCCCGTTCGATGCGACGAATCACCTCATCCAGAGTCTCTTGCGCCACCTGGGCATTGCCACGAAAGGCAATCAGCTGCTGGCGATGACGTTCGAGGTCTTTGAGCAAGTCCGACTTCAGATCGGCGCGAGACGCGACATCCATGACTTCGAACAGTGTGACCAGCGCGAAATGGTGGTCGACAGCGGCGTCGCGCGCCAACATCTGGCCGATCCGGTCGAATAGCTGTTCCAGGCGAAGCATCGTGCGAATGCTCTCCTGAAACGGGTACTCGTAGAGGATCAATCCAAGGACTCCTGCCGGCTCCATACCGGGCGAGATCCTCATTGTTCCACAGCGAGCACTGGTCTCTTACGATGGCGCTGCCCAGAGCCGCCAAAGCGCTCCGACTGATTCAGCCAGGTCGGCAAGCGAGCATCCGTCGTTGTAGATGACCGCATCTCCAATAGCACGACGCGCTTCTCTAGAGGCCTGTTGCGCGACGACGCGACGAACCTGTTCCGAACTCCATCCTGCGCGTTGCGTGACCCGCGCAACTTGGGTCGACTCCAAGCAATCGACCACCAGAATGCGATCACAACGGCCTCGCCACAGCGACGACTCAGCCATTAAGGGAACATCAAACAACACGACGGGCCCCATTGTCAGCCTCGCCTGTTCTTGGGCAATCTCGCCAATCAGCGGATGCAAGTGCGTCTCGAGGCGCCGACGAATCGAGGGGTCAGCGAATGCCATCTCGCGCATCCGGTCGCGATCGAGCGCACCATCCTTGTTGATGATCTGCGCCCCAAATTCGCGCCGCAGTGCGGGCAACGCGGCCCCTCCCACGGCCGTCAATGAGCGCGCAATGGCATCGGTGTCGACCAACATCGCGCCTTGAGCGACCCAGAGTGCGGCTACGGTGCTCTTGCCGCTGCCAATGCCGCCGGTGAGGCCGATCCGACGCGCGGTCATGTGTCCTGCCAGCCCCACTCAGGACCAACCGAGCCACTCCAGTGCCTTGGGCGTACCGGCCAGTGCCACCAACATCCCGGCGCCTGCTAGGAACGGCCCGAACGGCACATACCGGCCCTCGCGCAGAGCACCGCCGACTTTCATTCCGATACCAACAACGGCACCAAGCACCGAAGCGCAGAGGACGATAGGCAGAAGTGCCTGCCAGCCTAGCCAGGCCCCCAGGGCGGCCAGCAGCTTGAAGTCCCCGAAGCCCATGCCTTCCTTGCCAGTGGCAAGCTTGAAGAGCCAATAGACGGCCCACAGCGACAGATAGCCTGCGCACGCGCCGATCAATGCAGTGGGCAGGGAAATGGCTGTCCAACCAGCCGCTGCGGCTAGCAGTCCTGCCCAAAGCAGCGGCAATGTCAGGTTGTCAGGCAGCACCGTCGTATCCCAGTCAATGAACGAGAGTGCAAGCAATGACGCGGCGAATCCACACCACAGCAACGCAGCGGGCTGCGCGCCCATGCGCCATCCGACCGCCGCAAACAGCAGGGCACAAAGGGCCTCGACCATGGGATATCGCGGCGAGATAGCGGTCTTGCATGCAGAGCACCGCCCGCGCAGCCACAACCAGCTCGCAATCGGAATGTTTTCGAGCCACCGGATCTGATGGCCACACTTAGGGCAGCGCGACGGAGGACGGGCCAATCCTAGTGGCGCAAGCCGACTGATCGATTGTTCCAACAAGCCCGCGGACTGTTGCAACTGAGCCGACGTTGTCGCGCCAAACACGCGGCGATAGGACGCATCGTCCGACAGTTGATGGCTGACGTCGGTCCACCACTGACGCTCGAGCATCAGCGGCAGACGATGGATTGCGACATTGAGAAAGCTGCCGATCGCAAGGCCCAACAGAGCAAGGGCGACTGGAGAGAGCAGCAGATCTGCGGGCACCCAGGCCATGCGCTAGACGACTGCGCCCAGCTTGAAGATCGGCAGGTACATGGAAACGACGATACCGCCGATAAGTACACCCAGGATTACGATGATGAATGGCTCCATCAGGCTCGAGAGGCCCTTGACCATCTCGTCCACCTCTTGCTCATAGAACTCGGCCGCCTTCGACAGCATGTGGTCGAGTGCACCCGATTCCTCGCCGATCGCGGCCATCTGCAACACCATGGCCGGAAAGACGCCCGTTGACTGCATCGATGTCGTCAGGGCCGAGCCACTGGAAACATCCTTCTGAATCTGTTCCGTGGCCTCCACGAAGACCGCATTGCCCGACGCGCCGCCCACGGAGTCCAAGGCCTCGACCAGAGGAACACCAGCGGCGAACATGGTCGAAAGCGTACGTGTCCAGCGCGCGACCACTGATTTGTAGATGAGGTCGCCAAACACTGGGATACGAAGAAACAGCCGATCCATCGCCTTCTGCATCTTCTCCGAGCGTTTCCACGACTCCAAGAAGAAGTACCCGCCACCGCCAAGGAACCCAAAAATAGCCCACCAATAGGTGACAAAGAATTCACTCATCGCAATAACCGCCAGTGTTGGTGCTGGCAAATCGGCGCCGAAGGACTTGAAGACGTCCTTGAATGCCGGGATCACGAAGATCATGATCACCGTCAGCACGACGAAAGCCACCACGATGACGGCGATCGGGTACATCAACGCTGATTTGATCTTGCGCTTGAGCTCTAGCGTCTTTTCTTGGTAGATCGCCAAGCGGTCGAGCAGCGCTTCGAGGATACCTCCGGTCTCACCAGCCTCGACGAGGTTGCAGTACAGCGCGTCGAAGTGCATCGGGTGCTTGCGGAACGAGGCAGAAAGGCTTGTACCGGTCTCGACATCAGAGCGGATGTCGTTAAGTAGGCGTGTGAGCTTTGGATTGGTGCTGCCTCGCGCAACGATGTCAAAAGCCTGCAGCAATGGAACACCGGCCTTCATCATGGTGGCCAGCTGCCGTGTGAAGATGGCAATGTCCTTCTGTTTGATCGAGCGGCCACCGGTCATGCGGCGCTTCTTGACCTTTGTGACAAGGATGCCTTGTCGACGCAGACTTGCGGAAACCATGGCTTCACCGCCAGCGCGGATTTCGCCACGCATGATCTTGCCGTTCTTGTCGCGACCTTCCCACTCAAAGACAAATTCTTTGATGCCTTTGATGCCTCTAGCGGCTACTGCAGTTGCCATATTTCCTCCGGCCTTTGCCGTCCCAGCGTTGTCTCGTCTAGTCGCTTGATTCGAACTATTCGTTGGTCACCGCGATCACCTCTTCGAGGCTTGTGACGCCGGCTCGGACTTTGACGAGACCAGACTGTCGCAAGTCACGAACGCCCTCCTTGCTGGCTTGCGTGGCGATATCGATCGCTGTGCCCTCGGAGAGGATGATGCGTTGAATCGCTTCGGTAATGGGCATCACCTGGTAAAGGCCAACTCGACCTTTGTAGCCGTTGTTACATGCAGAGCAGCCGACCGCACGGTAGGGCTTCCACGAGCCGTCTAGATCCTCAGCCGTGAATCCCGCGCGTATCAAGGACTCGCGTGGATAGTCCGCTGGTTGCTTGCAGTTCTCGCACAGCCTCCGACCTAGCCGCTGTGCTGTGATCAGCAGAACGCTGGCTGCAATATTGAATGGCGCGACTCCCATGTTCAACATGCGAGTCAGCGTTGTGGGCGCGTCGTTCGTGTGCAAGGTCGACATCACCAAGTGGCCAGTCTGGGCCGCCTTGATGGCTATGTCTGCGGTTTCGAGGTCGCGGATTTCGCCGACCATGATGATGTCTGGATCTTGGCGCAGAAACGCCTTGAGGGATACAGCGAAGTTCAGCCCAGCCTTATCGTTCACGTTGACCTGATTGACACCAGGCAAATTGATTTCTGCTGGATCCTCGACTGTGGAGATGTTCACACCGGGTTGGTTGAGGATGTTCAGACAGGTGTAGAGGGACACCGTCTTGCCTGAACCAGTCGGGCCGGTGACGAGGATCATGCCGTACGGGCGCTGAATCGCAGTGAGGAGCCGCTCCTTCTCGATCTTCTCGTAACCAAGCGCCTCAATGCCGAGCTTTGCGCTGGACGGGTCAAGAATCCGGATGACGATCTTCTCGCCAAACAGCGTTGGCAATGTGGACACACGGAAGTCGATCGCCCTATTGCCGAACTTGAGCTTCATGCGGCCATCTTGCGGTACCCGCTTTTCGGCGATATCCAAGCGGCTGATGACCTTGATGCGCGACGCGAGTTTGTCTTTGATTGCAATCGGAGGCTGCGTGATCTCACGCAACTCCCCGTCGATGCGGAATCGCACCCGATAGTTGTACTCGTAAGGTTCGAAGTGCAGGTCCGACGCCCGCATGTTGATCGCGTCGATCAGCATCTTCTGCAGGAAACGCACGACAGGGGCGTCTTCGACCTCTTGCGCGACCTCAGCGGATTCAGCCCCACTGCCTTCGTCCTCGGCAATGTCAAAGTCAAATTCGCCCGTCGCGAGCGACTCGATGGCGTCGTTCGCACTGGAGCTTTGGCCCTCAAGGATCTTGGCGAGCTTGTCGTACTCGACAATTACCCACTCGGGCGACAGTTGGGTCGCAAACTTGATGCGCTCGACCGCTTCCTGGTCCGTAGGATCCGCACCGCCGATGAACAGGCGATTGCCGCGACGCCCAAGAACGATGATTTGATATTGGACGGCCAATTTGGCGTCCACGATGTTTCGCGGAAGCCTCTCACTGTCGACGGCGTTCAGGTCCAACAACGGCAGCGCCAGCGTGCTGGCCAGCGTGTGCGCAAGCTCAGTGGCCGAAACCGAGCCGTTGCCGATGACCGCTGAGACGAAGTTTACCCGCCGTTCCTTGGCGCTCTTGACCAGTTCCTCGGCGCTCTTGACCCCAAGCTTTCCCGCGTGAACCAAGACCCGTGCCACGCCAGACAAGGCGGACTGTGGGGAGTCGACGAGAGTGTCCACGGGTGGCGTATGGGTCGCGATAGAGGTAGCCGGAGGATCATCGCCGATCGCTCCAACCCTGTAAACGGGACGAAGCTAGTGAACGGGCACTTCTTCACGCGTGAATTACCGCAAGGAGACAACGCAACCACATACCGACCCTGCTGGCGGATAGTGGTCGGGGTGAGAGGATTCGAACCTCCGGCCTCTACGTCCCGAACGTAGCGCTCTACCAGGCTAAGCTACACCCCGATTTGTCGAGCCTAACAGGCGACAGGAGACAAATTGCCGGTCAGGAGGAACGCTCGACCGACCGTACGCATAATTCTATCAGAGCGTCACGGGCATCACTGGGCGCTAGAGCGCTGAGGCAGTCTCTGGCCTTGCTGGCCTCGGACCGGGCAGCTTGTCGAGTGGCCTCCAGCGCGCCAGTGCGACGCACGATGGTGACGATGTCCGGAAGTCGTTCAATCTCGCCGTTGACAATAGCGTGACGCATGAGTTCGCGCTCCTGCGGTGTTCCGCGCTCCATCGCCATCAGCAGCGGAAGAGTAGGCTTGCCTTCTCGCAAGTCGTCGCCAACGTTCTTGCCGAGCTGATGCGGGTCGCCTTCATAGTCAAGCAAGTCGTCGACCAGTTGAAACGCGGTGCCGACCGAACGACCATAGCTGGCACATGCTTCCTCCAATTTTGGGTCGGCATTTCCAAGTACAGCGCCCAGCCTGGCGCTGGCCTCAAACAGCTTGGCTGTCTTATATCGGATGACACGCAGGTAGTCCTCTACCGCTAGGTCGGGGTCATGCATGTTGATCAGCTGCAACACCTCACCTTCCGCTATGACGTTGGTGGCGTCTGCCAATACCTCCAAGACGCGGATGCAGCCGACGGAGACCATCATCTGAAATGCCCGCGAATATAGAAAATCGCCGACCAGCACGCTGGCTGCGTTGCCGAACAACGCGTTCGCGGTCTCACGCCCTCGGCGCATTGATGACTCGTCCACCACGTCGTCGTGCAACAGAGTCGCCGTGTGGATGAACTCTACGATTGCAGCCAACTCGAAACGCGATGGGCGATCGAAGCCCATGGCGCGTGCGAACAGAAGTACCAATCGCGGACGAATGCGCTTGCCACCAGCACCAATGATGTACGCGGAGATCTTGTTGATCAGAGCGACCTCAGAGCTCAGGCGGTGGCGAATGACATTGTCGACTTCGGCCATCTCGTCGGCTGCGAGGTCGATGCCGTTGCTCAGGGATGCGTGGGAGGGCGGCACAGAGCGGCGTCTCTGGAGGGGGTGGAATTATAGGAATCGAGTCTGCGTAGGATGTGCTTCCTAGCGCGGACCAACGAAGGCGCGAGAGTCGGATATAGTAGAAGGTTCATCAAGCACCATGACATTTCTCTCTTTGGACGAGTGGTGATTCCTGGGCAAGGATAAGAATCGAGGCAAATATGTACGCTGTCATTAGAGCCGGTGGCAAGCAATTCAAGGTAGCAGCCGGCGAGAAGATCAAGATCGAGCAGATCGCCGCCGAAGTGGGCCAGGAGATCGTGATCGATCAGGTACTTGCCATTGGAGACGGCGCAGAACTGAAAGTGGGCAGTCCTTTGCTTTCCGGCGCCAGTGTGAAAGCTACTGTCTTGTCGCATGGCAAGCACGACAAGGTTCGCATCTTCAAGATGCGCCGACGCAAGCATTTCCAGCGTCACGGCGGGCACCGGCAGAACTACACCGAGGTGCAGATCGGCGCCATGAGCGCCTGACTCTGCGGCCAAATAGGAGCGATTGGATATGGCACAGAAGAAGGGCGGCGGTTCGACGCGGAACGGTCGCGACTCACAACCGAAGATGTTGGGGGTCAAGGTCTATGGAGGTCAGGTGGTGACGGCCGGTTCGATCATCGTGCGCCAGCGGGGAACCAAGTTTCACGCAGGCACGAACGTTGGTACGGGCAAGGACCATACGCTGTTTGCGCTTGTTGATGGCCAAGTGGCGTTTGCGGTCAAGGGACCATTGAGCCGGCAGACGGTTACCGTGGCTCCGGCCTGACGTCGGTAGCGGCGCACGCGCGGTCTAAGAAGCCCCGGCGCGCCGGGGCTTTTTTCGTTGTTCATCCGGAGTTCGTCGCCATGAAGTTCGTAGACGAAGTCGACATTGAAGTCGCCGCCGGCAACGGTGGTGCAGGCTGTGTGAGCTTTCGGCGCGAGAAGTCGATTCCGTTTGGAGGACCGAACGGCGGCGACGGTGGGCGCGGCGGAAGCGTGTTTGCGATCGCCAATCGAAGCCTGAATACGCTCATCGACTTCCGATACGCTCGTCGACATGAGGCAGGTAATGGGGAACCCGGGCGTGGTTCGGACCAATTCGGCGCGGCTGGCAGCGATATCGTGCTGCCGATGCCGATCGGCACAATTGTCTCGGACCTCGACACTGGTCAACGTGTTGCCGAACTGCTGATTCCGGGCGAGAAGGTCTTGCTCGTCAAGGGTGGCGATGGCGGTTTTGGCAACCTGCACTTCAAGACAAGTACAAACCGGGCTCCGCGCCAAAGGACACCTGGCTGGCCAGGAGGGCGTAGGCGATTGAAATTGGAATTGCGCGTACTCGCTGACGTCGGTCTGCTGGGAATGCCCAACGCGGGCAAGTCAACCCTGATCTCGGCGATTTCCAACGCGCGGCCCAAGATTGCTGACTATCCGTTCACGACCCTCCATCCAAACCTCGCGGTCGTACGCGCAGGCCCGCAGCGCAGTTTCGTCGTCGCAGATATACCGGGCCTCATCGAGGGGGCAGCCGAAGGCGCAGGTTTGGGGCATCATTTCCTGCGTCACTTGCAGCGCACACGACTGCTGCTTCATGTCGTTGATATTGCGCCATTCAACGACGGTATCGACCCTGTCCAACAGGCAAAGGCTGTGCTTAAGGAGTTGCGCAGGTATGACGAAGCGCTGTACAGCAAACCGCGATGGCTTGTGCTGAACAAGATCGATATGGTTCCTGAGGATGAGCGGCAGGGTCGTACGCATGAGTTCGTACGCCGAATGCGCTGGAAGGGCCCTGTGTTCCAGATTTCGGCGCTCGCTCGCGAAGGATTGGATCCGTTGATTCAATCGGTCTATCAACACGTTGCGTCGGTTCGTGATGCTGCTCCACCAGAGATCGACGTTCGGTTCGCTACCGAATAGCCTGAACGACCATGGCCCAGACGCTTCGCAACGCTCGGCGCATCGTGGTCAAAGTGGGCTCGAGCCTGGTGACCAATGAGGGCCGTGGTGTCGACCCGGAGTCGATTGGCAACTGGTGCCGACAGCTTGCGCGGCTTGCGCAGCAGGGCCGTGAGGTCATTATGGTTTCGAGTGGCGCGATTGCCGAAGGCATGAAGAGGTTGGGCTGGGCGACTCGCCCAGAACAATTGCACGATTTGCAGGCAGCCGCCGCCGTGGGTCAGATGGGGCTCGCGCAGATGTACGAATCCAAGCTGACCGAGCATGGATTGCGCAGCGCACAGGTGCTTCTCACGCACGCTGATCTGGCGGATCGCGAGCGATATCTGAACGCGCGATCAACGCTCCTGACGCTGCTTGCGCTAAAGACCATTCCAGTCATCAATGAGAATGACACGGTGGTCACCGACGAGATCAAGTTCGGCGACAACGACACACTGGGCGCGTTGGTGGCGAACCTGGTTGAAGCCGACGCACTGGTCATCTTGACCGATCAACAGGGTTTGTATTCGAGCGACCCACGCAGCCAGCCAACCGCGCCGCTCATTACCAGCGGGCGAGCGGGTGACCCGTCGCTCGAGCAGATGGCAGGGGGCAAAGGTTCTGCTATAGGACGCGGCGGGATGATCACCAAGGTACTGGCTGCAAAACGCGCAGCTCGTAGCGGTGCCGACACGGTCATCGCATGGGGGCGCGAGCCCGACGTCTTGCTGCGCCTTTGCGCAGGCGAGGCCATTGGGACGTATCTTGAGGCCACGACCGCTAAGCTGGCCGCGCGCAAGCAATGGATGGCCGATCACCTTCAACTACGGGGGGCGGTGATCGTCGATGACGGTGCACAGCGCAAGTTGCGCAACGATGGCAAGAGCTTGCTACCGATCGGCGTGCTTTCGGTGATCGGTGAGTTCCAGCGTGGCGAGGTGATTGCCGTACGAAGCGCAGATGGATGCGAGATTGCCAGAGGGCTGGCTAACTACTCTGCGGCAGAGACGCGAGTCATCGCGCAGAAACCGTCGTCTCAGATCGACTCGCTACTTGGCTACTCCAACGGTTCGGAACTCGTGCATCGCGATAACTTGGTGCTTAGCTGACGTCACTGCGTCCGCGCGGTCGGCATTGGCATGTCTAGACGCTCGGCCATCAGCCTTCTGTACTTGACAACGGTGGCAGGTCGGTCTGCGGGCTTTCGATCGCGTCCCCGAGCGATGATTCGCGCTGCCTGGCGCGGACGCCAGATCGGAGAAACCGGGTGTGGTGACTCTGGCGCGGCAGATACCGTGACAATTCGGTCAGCGCCATCTGGTACACGCCGCGCTTGAACTCGATCACCATGTCTAGCGGCACCCAATATTCGTTCCATCGCCAGGCATCGAACTCAGGATGATCGCTGGCGCGAAGGTCAAGATCGTTGTCGCGGCCGGTGAGCATAAGAAGGAACCAGATCTGCTTCTGGCCCTTGTAGTGGCCACGGGCATCCTTGCGGATGTAGTGGTCTGGCACCTCATACCGCAACCAGTCGCGCGTGCGGGCCAGGACACGCACATGCTCCGGCCGCAGCCCCACTTCTTCGTGCAGCTCGCGGTACATCGCCTGCTCGGGCGACTCGCCGTACTTGATGCCCCCTTGCGGGAACTGCCAGGAGTGGGTGCGCAGTCGCTTGCCCCAGAACACCTGGTTTCGCGAGTTGAGCAGGACAATGCCGACGTTGGGCCTGAAGCCCTCTCGGTCGAGCATAATCAAACCCCAATTCTTTAACTGGTTTGATTATTGCACCGGCGGTATGGGGCGCATGAACCTCGCTTTCCCGCATCCGCGGGACATCGCCAGCGCCTCGCCATGAAAGCTTCGCGTTTCTTCGTCGCCACACTAAAGGAAGCTCCTGCCGACGCCGAGATCGTGAGCCACCAGCTGATGCTGCGCGCGGGTCTTATCAAGCGCGCGAGCGCCGGCATATATAGCTATATGCCGATGGGGCTGCGGGTCATCCGAAAGGTCGAGGCAATCATCCGTGAAGAAATGGAAGTCGCTGGTGCGGTTGAACTGCTGATGCCAGTGGTGCAACCGGCCGAGCTTTGGCAGGAGACCGGGCGGTTCGACAAGATGGGCCCCGAACTGCTGCGGGTGAAGGACCGCCACTCGCGCGACTTCGTCATTCAGCCGACCAGCGAAGAGGTGATCACCGACATTGCACGCCAGGAGTTGCGCAGCTATCGCCACTTGCCAAAGAACTTCTATCACATCCAGACAAAATTTCGCGATGAACGGCGCCCGCGTTTTGGGTTGATGCGTGGCCGGGAGTTCACGATGAAGGATGCCTATTCCTTCGATCGCGATGCGGCAGGTGCGGCGACAAGCTACAAACTGATGTACGACGCCTACTGCCGCATCTTCGATCGATTCGGCCTGCAGTATCGAGCCGTGGCCGCCGATACCGGTGCCATCGGCGGCGACCTGTCGCACGAGTTCCAGGTGATTGCGGATACCGGTGAGGATGCGCTCGTGTACTGCCCGCAAAGCGACTATGCGGCGAACATCGAGCTGGCCGAATGCGTTGCCCGGTCTCAGCATCGGGCCCCGCCGAGCCGACCACTCGTAAAGATGCCGACGCCTGGCAAGAGCACCTGCGAAGACGTTGCTGCGTTGCTCGATATGCCGTTGGACAGGACCGTCAAGTCGTTAGTGCTCGCGACTGATGAACGTGGCGCACGCGGCGATATTGTTTCGACGACGATCTGGTTGCTGCTGGTGCGGGGTGACCATGCACTAAACGAAGTCAAAGCGGGCAAAGTGCCCGGTTTGACTGGTGGGTTTCGGTTCGCGACGCTCGCTGAGATCGAAGAGCATTTCGGCTGCAAGGCGGGCTATCTGGGGCCGATTGGCACAGCCAAGCCCGTGCGCATCGTCGCCGACCGTACGGTGGCGTGCATGAGTGATTTCATCTGCGGCGCCAACACCGAAGGCTTCCATTTCACAGGTGCCAATTGGGGCCGCGACCTCCAAGAGCCCGATATCGTTGCCGATATCCGGAACGCTGTTGCGGGCGACCCGTCGCCGGATGGAAAGGGCGTGCTAGCGATTCAACGCGGTATCGAGGTTGGGCATGTGTTCTACCTGGGCACCAAGTACAGCCAGGCGATGAACGCAACCTACTTGGACGAGACCGGCAAGCCGAAGCTCATGGAGATGGGCTGTTATGGAATTGGCGTGACACGTATTCTGGGTGCCGCAATCGAACAGGGCCATGACGTGCGCGGGATCATCTGGCCCGACGCGATGGCTCCTTTCCTGGTGGTGATTTGTCCGATCGGCTGGGATCGCAGCGTCGAGGTTCGCGAACGCGCCCAGGACTTGCACGACAGGATTCAATCACTGGGTGTTGATGTGATCCTGGACGATCGCGGCGAGCGGCCCGGCGCGATGTTTGCCGATTGGGAGTTGATCGGTATTCCGCACCGTGTCGTGGTTTCGGAACGCGGACTTAAGGATGGGCAGCTAGAAGTGCAAGGCCGGCGCGACAGTGTGGCCACCAAGGTCTCGACGGCCGATGCCATTCATGCGTTGCGCGAGCGACTGCGCGTGTGAACTCGGGGCAATGGACAGCGCAGTTCGCGCAATCGTGCCATTGATTGCATTGCCTCCATGGTTAGCTTGGAACCGACAGTGGCTGGCACCGCTGGTTGTCTCGTTCTTCGCAACGGCGGCGCAAGGCGGTGCACAGATCGAGGAGCCGATGGTGGATGCTGTCCGATCGGCATTGTCTGCGTCGGTCAGTGATGCGGCGCCACCGCGACCTAGCTTTGACACGATCGAGGAACGCCTGGTCTATCTGCGTTGGCTCGGTACCGCTAGCGAACGCTTGAAGCGGCGCAAGGCTGAGCACGCAACGCGCGTTGAATTTCTGGAGGCGCTTTGGTATGAGAGCCGGCGGGCCGGACTGGAACCGGAGTTGGTGCTGGGACTCATTCAAGTCGAGAGCGGGTTTAGGAAATACGCGGTCAGCAAAGCCGGCGCCCGCGGCTATATGCAGGTCATGCCCTTCTGGGCGCGATTGATTGGCGGAGGCGATTCAGCTCGCCTGTTCCACATGCAGGCCAACCTACGTTTCGGCTGCGTGATCTTGCGCCACTACCTCGAGTTGGAGCGTGGTGACCTATTCATGGCTTTGGGGCGCTATAACGGCAGTCGAGGCCGCGCTGAGTATCCCAACGCAGTGCTCGCAGCCAGGCGCCTTTGGCTGATCGAGCACAGCGATAAGACAATGCCCGCACCCCGAGGATGAAGTGCGTTACCTGGCAAAGCATCGGCGAGCAGGGCGCGATCGCCAGAGCAGTGACATCGCATCCAAGGTCCGGGCACGCTCATGGTGGCGTTCACCATAGTCTGCGCCGCAGGCGCCGGTGAGCCCGACCACCAATCTCTGGCGTCTGCTCAACTGGCGAGGAGTTGCTGCAGCTCGCCCGACTGATACATCTCCATCATGATGTCCGACCCACCCACGAATTCGCCATCGACATACAACTGCGGAATCGTCGGCCAGTTGGCATATGCCTTGATGCCCTGTCGTATGCCATCGTCCTCAAGCACGTTGACGGTCTTCAACTCGTCGACTCCGCAGGCCTTGAGGACCTGAATTGCACGACCGGAGAATCCGCACATCGGGAATTGCGCGGATCCTTTCATGAATAGCACGACCCGGTTATGTTTCACCAGGTCGTCGATGCGTTTCTGAACTTCGTCCATTTCGATAGGTTCCAGCGGTTGTTCGACTGCCGTTTATATGGCAAATCCGTTGTGCTGGCCGCTATCGACCGATAGTCCCCCGGCAGGTCACGGATGCTTCAGAAACGGTAGGAGACACCCAGCTGCAACACTGGCGTCAGCCGCATGTCGCGCACCAACTCGTCCAGCGGCTGGTTGCCAACTGCACGGCCCAAGCGAATGGCGCCTGGATTCTGGGCAGCCAACCCCAGATCAGCACTGAATCCCCAGCCGCCGCGCAGGCTGCTTCCGCTGTACCCCACTCCAAGATAGGGCCAAGTGAGCGTCGTGTCTTCAATGGCGTCGGGGCTTGTTGCGGGCGCGGGAGCTAGATTGCGTACGACGGCAGCGGAAAAGGCATTCTCCAGACTGGCTGGACTTCCTGGTCCAAATAGCGACCCACGCTGCCCGACGACAATTCCGCTGGTTAACCTCAAGCCTCCCGCATCGCCAAGACGCGGGCGCGCCACATAGTAATCGCCGAAAAGTGCGCCCGATCGCGCGCGCGGTACCGTCGTTTGCAGGACGCCGAATCCAAGGGGGGCTGTCGCAGACTGGGACTCGATGTTCAGCTGCAACCGAGCCTGCCACCGAGGCCAATCTAGGCCATTGGCATCCACTCGGATTCCGCGACCGTCAGCCAACGCGTTCGTCGCGCCGACGAACCAGAGCGCAAAAAGCCATATCGATGAACGTGCCCGCATTTGACACCCCCTGCTTCGCGCGTGCCGCAGCAGCCGGCTACCTTTCCCGGGTCAGCCCGCGGCTCACCCAATGGACACATACTACGCCGCTAAGCTGATTCGTAGAACCGCATCTTGGACAATTCGTTCGCGCAAACTGGGGGGGTTGTTGCCCGGGCGCCATATTGAGTGCTGGTGCCCGCAATTTGTGGCCGAGGGTACTCCTAATCCACTTGGCCACCTGTACATCGAGGGTGCCCGCCGACATCCAGCCGAGTCTCAATAGCTCGAAATCCCGCCTGCCGAAAGAGCATCTGCACGGCCTCTGCCTGGTCCCACCCATGCTCGACCAGCAGCCAGCCACAGACGTGTTCCGCCGCGTTGGCAATGATCGATCGCAGTGAGCCGATGCCGTGTTCTGAGGCTACGAGGGCATCCAAGGGTTCATGTCGCAATGCGACAAGGTGCAGATCGCCAGCGGCCACGTAGGGGGGATTCGCCATTGCCAGGTCATATCGCTCGCCGGGCACGGCTTGCCACCAATACCCTCGCCGCAAGCGCAGCGGAAGGTGCATTCGACTGGCGTTGGCGCGGGCCACGGCGAGAACGGCCTCCGAGAGGTCTGTCGCAGTCACATCTGCGTGTGGGCATGCGGTGGCAACGGCCAATGCGATCGCGCCGCTGCCGGTTCCCAGGTCGATCACCCGCGGCGATGGACGTCTGGCCAGGTCGCCGTGCAGAATGTCGATCGCCCAATCTGCCAAGATTTCGGTCTCCGGCCGGGGTACCAACACGGAGGGCGTCACACTCAGCTGCAGGCCATGGAATTCGCGCACTCCAGTCAAGTACGCAACCGGCACGTCGTCAACTCTACGGCGGCAATCGGTGTCAAAGCGTGTTCGCGCCGCTGGATCGAGCTCTGCGTCGGCATGCGCAATTAGCCATTCGCGGGATTGCCCGGTGTGATGTGCGAGCAGGACCATCGCGTCCAGCCGATCCAAGCCGAGCGTCCGCGCGTCGGCCAATGCCTGCTCGACGGTCATAACCCGGACTCGATCGCCTCCAGCTGTTGCTGGGCACGCGCAGCGGCCAGCGCGGCGATCACTTCGTCGAGTTCGCCGTCCATGATGGCCGAGAGCTTGTACAACGTGAGACCGATCCGGTGGTCAGTTAGCCTGCCCTGGGGAAAGTTGTAGGTCCGGATCCGGTCGCTCCGGTCGCCACTGCCGATAAGGATCTTGCGCTCGGCGGCCTCTTTCTGCGCTCGATCGTTGCGTTCCCGGTCGCGCAGGCGCGCCAGCAGCACCGACATTGCCTTTGCCCTGTTTCGATGCTGCGAGCGATCGTCCTGGCATTCGGCGACGATTCCTGTGGGTAGGTGGGTGATGCGAATCGCGCTGTCCGTCTTGTTGACATGCTGGCCCCCGGCGCCGCTGGCGCGAAAGGTGTCGATACGCAGATCGGCGGGATTCAGCGTGAGTTCAGCCTGCTCATCCGGCTCAGGCAGCACCGCGACCGTGCAGGCGCTGGTATGGATGCGGCCCTGTGACTCGGTTGCCGGCACTCGTTGTACCCGGTGGCCGCCGGACTCGTACTTGAGGTGCTCATACACGCGCTCACCTTCGATGCGAAACACGACCTCCTTGTATCCGCCCAAGTCGGAGGCGCTTTCGCTCATCAGTTCGCTGCGCCAGCCTTTGCGCTCACAAAAGCGCAGGTACATGCGCGCCAGCGCTGCTGCGAACAATGCCGATTCTTCGCCCCCGGTACCGGCGCGAATCTCGACAAAGGCGTTGCGCTCGTCGTCCGGGTCGCGTGGCATCAGCGCGCTCTGCAGCTCGGCCTGCAAGCGCACGATGTCGGCCTCGGCGGCAGCCATCTCATCCTTCGCAAGACCGCCCATCTCAGGGTCAGCCAGCAGCTCGTGCGAGTCGGACAGATCGCGCTCGCGGCGTTGAAAGGCCCGAAATCGTTCAACGACCGACGCCACTTGGGCTTGTTCGCGCGCCAGCGAACGGAAGCGCTGCATGTCGCTGGCCACCTTCGGATCAGCCAACGTCGCATCCAACTCGTGCAGCCGCATCGCCAACCGTTCCAGTTGTATTCGCAAGGAGTCTTTCATCAAGGGCTCTTGGAACGGTCACCGTGCCGACACGCTGCGCCACCGGCACAACGTGACGCCGGATCGCTATGACTGCCCGTCGTCAACCGGGCCGCGCAGTGTTCCGCGCAGGAACAGGCGCGAAACCGTTTGCGCAAGGTGTTCGCGCTGCTCGCCGTCTGTCGCGTGCAACTCCGCCAAGGTGCCGTGCAGCAGCTTCTGCGTCAATCCGCGCGAAAGCGCATCGAGGACGCTGTCGACATCGGTTCCCTTCGCCAGCAGCTTCCGCGCCCGGGCGATCTCTGCGCTACGCCAGTTGTCGGTCTGCTGGTTCAAAGCCTGAATCAGCGGAACGCTGGCGCGCTGGTCGAGCCAATGCGCGAAACTCTGTACCCCAGCGTCGATGATCGCCTCGGCCTGTTCCACCGCCGCCTGCCGCTTCTCTCCGGCGGTCTGCACTATTGTGGACAAGTCATCGACCGTGTACAGGTAGACGTCGCTGAGCCGGGCGACCTCGGGTTCGATGTCCCTGGGGACAGCCAGGTCGACCATGAACATCGGCCGGTGGCGGCGTGCCGTCAGGGCGCGCTCGACCGCCCCCAATCCGATGATCGGAAGGGTGCTCGCCGTGCAGGAGATGACGGCATCGAAATCCTGCAGCCTTGCTGGCAGGTCTGCCAAGCGCAGCGCGCTGGCCCCGAAACGGCTGGCCAGCCTTTCTCCGCGCTCCAGCGTGCGGTTGGCCACTGCCATGGACTTTGGGTTGCGGGCGGCAAAGTGAGTCGCCACAAGCTCGATCATTTCGCCGGCGCCCACAAACAGCACACGCGTCTCGCGCAGGTCTTCGAACAGCTGGGCGGCCAGTCGCACCGATGCCGCCGCCATGCTGATCGAGTGGGCGCCTATCTCGGTGGAGGTACGTACCTCCTTCGCAACCGAGAAGGAGCGCTGAAATAGCTGGTGCAGGGTCGTACCCAGGGTACCGGCGGCGTCGGCCTCGCGGACGGCCTGCTTCATCTGCCCGAGGATCTGTGGCTCGCCCAGCACCATCGAGTCGAGGCCCGATGCGACACGGAAAGCGTGCCGTGCCGCGTCTCGCTGTTCGAGCACATAGGTATGGGCCATCAGCTGATCGCCGGCGACACCGCCTGTGCCGGCCAGCCAGTCGATGGCCGGTCGCACCAGCGAGCGCAGGTCTGCAGGGCCGGAGGCCAGATAGACCTCCGTGCGGTTGCAGGTCGACAGGATTGCCGCTTCGGGCGCTGTGATGGCCAACTGCTCACGCAGCGCGCGTAACGCGGGCAAGAGCTGCTCGGGCGCGAAAGCAAAACGCTCGCGCAACTCGACAGGCGCCGTGCTGTGGTTCAGGCCCATCGCGAACACACTCATAGGTAGATTGTAAGATTGCCGGCCCGATTGTGCTGTGCCTGCCAGTGCGGTGCTGCACATGGGCGGTTGCCGCGGCCAGGGCCAATATCAACATGAACTCGCTGCAACAGTTTTGGCATCTGCTGGACTTTGTCAGTCCCGCGCTGGGCGTCGGGGTAATTGCCGCGCTGCTGAGCAAGCTGCTGTGGCGTCGTCAGCTCAGCCGGGTGAGCCGGCGCCGGTTGGTCGCATGGGCTGTTGCCGCGGGTGCGATTGCCTCGTTGTCTGGACTGATCATTGCTGGCCGCGATGGAATGATGGCGACCTACGGAGCCGTGGTGCTTTGCACCGCGGGTGCGATCTGGCTCGTGGGCTTCGATCCGTTCCGGCGACAGTCCGGCTGATTTTCCTCAAGCAGGCTGCAGCTCGTCCTCTCGAATCACCAACTCGCCGCGCAAGGAGTGCGGCAAGGCATGGGTGATGGCCACGTCAAGCATTCGGCCAACCAAGTGCGTCTGACCCTTGAAGTTGACAATGCGGTTGCACTCGGTGCGGCCCATTAACTCGGCTCGATCCTTCTTGCTCGGCCCTTCAACCAGGATGCGCTGGCGGGTGCCCACACGCGACTCGGATATGCGCTGCACATGGGTCTCCAGCGCTGCCTGCAGGCGCTGCAGTCGCGCCAGCTTCTCCGCCTGGGCGGTGTGGTCGCCGAGTGATGCCGCCGGTGTTCCGGGGCGCGGGCTGAAGACGAAACTGAAACTCGCGTCGAACCCCACATCGTCGACCAAGCGCATCAATTGGTCGAAGTCGGTAGAGGTCTCACCCGGAAAGCCCACGATGAAGTCTGAAGAAAGGCTGATCGCCGGCCGCACGCTTCGAAGCTTTCGAATCGTGCTCTTGTATTCCAGCGCGGTATAGCCGCGCTTCATTGCCGCGAGAATCCGGTCGCTGCCGTGCTGCACCGGAAGATGCAGGTGATTGACCAGTTGCGGTACACGATCGTATACATCGATCAGGCGCTGGGAGAACTCCTTCGGATGACTGGTCGTGAACCGGATTCGTTCGAGCCCAGCGAGTTGTGCGATGTACTCGATCAGCAGTGCGAAATCGGCAACCTCGGAGCCGCCACCCATCTGGCCGCGGTAGGCGTTGACGTTTTGACCCAGCAGGGTGATCTCCTTGACACCCTGGTCGACGAGCCCAGCGACTTCGGACATCACATCTTCGAATCGCCGGCTGATCTCCTCGCCGCGGGTGTACGGAACCACGCAGTAGGTGCAGTACTTTGAGCAGCCCTCCATGATCGACACGAATGCGCTGGCGCCCTTGATCTGCGCCGGGGGCAGATTGTCGAACTTCTCGATTTCAGGGAAGCTGATATCGACCTGCGCCTCGCCGAGCCTCACGCGTCGCTCGATCATCTGAGGCAGGCGATGAAGCGTCTGTGGTCCGAACACCAGATCCACATACGGCGCACGCTCGATGATCGCTGCCCCCTCCTGGCTGGCGACACAGCCGCCCACGCCGATCAGCACGCCCCCCTTCTTCAAGTGCTTGACGCGGCCCAGGTCGGAAAACACCTTCTCCTGCGCCTTTTCACGCACAGAACAGGTGTTGAACAGGATGATGTCGGCCTCCTCCGGGCTGGCGGCAGTCTCGTATTGATCCGATGCGCGCAGGACGTCGGACATCTTGTCCGAGTCATATACGTTCATCTGGCATCCGAACGTGCGGATGTAGACCTTCTTGCGCGCGATCATGATGGGCGACGCCCTCAGCGGGGCGTCCAGACCTGAGCGATCGGATCGAATACCCAGGTCTGGGCCTCGCGGGTCGTCTTGGGCCAGGGTTGTTTGGCCCGCTCCGCGTCGGTCAGGATCCACACGTCTTGCACTAGACCGCTCGGCCCGAGCACGTAGTGAACCGGCAGGTTTTGACCGATCAGCGCACCGGACATCTGCAATAGATTGTTCTGGCCGCGAATCCGTGCGCCCGGCGCCAGACGGGCGCTTTGACCATTGAGCATGCTCTCCGGGGGCTGCCCGATCGTCAGCTCGCCGCGTAATGCATTAGAAGGGAAGTTGCGTTGTACAACTTGTGCATGCGCGCTCGCGCTCAGGCTCAGCGCCAGGATGAATGCAGCGACACAGCGAGTCATGGTGCGTATCCAGCGGCTGTGATGAAAGCTGAAGGTCGAATGGTCGCCCAGAGGCGAGCGGACTGGTGGCGCTTCAGGGATTCGAACCCCGGACCTGCGGATTATGATTCCGTCGCTCTAACCGACTGAGCTAAAGCGCCCCGAGCACGTAATTATATCGAGCCCACTCCGGGCCTCTACCCTCTCCGGGTTCACTGCTCCACAGGAAGCATGTTCAGCATCTTCAGGAAGAAGGTTGCCCCCGACACGACCAGGCCGGTTCAGGTTTCGCCGTCGGCAGTTGCCCACACCGATGGGGAACCTGATCGCCGCGCATGGATCGAGCGCTTGCACAACGGCCTGCGCCGGACCGGTGCCGGCATCGCCGAAGTGTTCACAGGGGCTCGAATCGACGACGAACTGTACGATGAGCTAGAGGCCGCACTGTTGATGGCCGACGCAGGGCCGTCGGCCACTCAGCAGTTGCTCGGCGAGCTCAAGCAACGAGTTCGCGCGACGAAGACAACCGATCCGGAAAGTGTCAAGGGATTGCTCGAGCAAGCGCTGGCTGAACTCCTGCAGCCCCTGGAACGACCCTTGGAGATCGGACGCACGCGTTGCATGGTCATGATGGTCGTAGGCGTCAACGGTGCCGGCAAGACGACCAGCATCGGCAAACTGGCCTTGCATCTGGCCGAAGCGCGGCTGAAGGTTCTTCTTGCCGCGGCCGATACGTTTCGCGCCGCGGCACGCGAGCAATTGGCCGCGTGGGCGCAACGTGTCGATGCGCGCAACGCTGCGGTGACAATTCCAGGACAGGATTCGCGTGGTGAAGTGGAGATCGTCAGCCAGCAGGGCGGTGACCCTGCAGCGGTGGCGTATGACGCGGTCGTCGCCGGGCGTGCTCGAAACTGCGACGTGGTCATTGCCGATACAGCCGGGCGCCTGCCCACCCAATTGCATCTGATGGAAGAACTCAAGAAGATCAAGCGGGTGATAGGCAAGACCGATTCCGAGGCGCCGCATGAAGTGATCCTGGTCGTGGACGGCAACACCGGCCAGAACGCACTGGCTCAGGTTCGTGCCTTCGACGAGGCACTTGGCTTGACCGGCCTGATCGTCACCAAGCTGGATGGCACCGCCAAGGGTGGCGTGCTTGCGGCGATAGCCCTGTGGGCCCGCCAGCGGGCCAGCGCGGATCCGGGCCGTCGTCCGCTGGCAGTCTATTTCCTTGGCGTTGGAGAGACTTTAGAGGATCTACAGACGTTCCGAGCGCAGGAGTTTGCGCGCGCGCTGCTGCGTTGAGTGTCACGGAGACGTGTCTGCGCAGGCCTAGCGGCGCCCGCCGGTGCCAGTGGCTGGCAGCGGATCTAGATCGTCGAACAGCGTCGATGACACGGGCTCCATGGCAGCGTCCTGAGCGAGCGCATCGCCATGTGCAAGGATTTCCTCCATCTCCGCGACCGGTATCAGCGGCAGTGGCCTGGAGCTGGAGGCGGCGCCCTCGAGCTTGCCGTTTGGCGTGTCCTGCAGCAACGGGATCATCTGTGTGCGCACTTCGGCAATGCTGGGCAAGCTGTTTTCGGGCCACGTCAGGACGCTGATCTGCGCCGCACGCAGGACGCGCGACATGCGTTCGTGGCGCTGGCGTCCGCGCGCACTCTGGTTGGCGGGTCGAATGTCGACCACCGCGAGCACGCGCGAACCAGGATCGCAAATCAGGAGGTCGGCATTGAGGCATCCGACACGGGAAACCCATTGGCTGTAGGAATGCCGGGTGGGAACCCGCAGAAAACGCGACAACGGCACCTGCGCGAGCACCATCTGCGCTGGCAACGCCTTGCTCACGATTTCGAAGGCCTTGCGCTCGGCGGCCGTCATGACCCGTGCTGCTTCGGGCGGCCACGAAGCGACTGTCTCCAGCGAGTCGTCATGGCCTGACCGGTTGCGCGACCGGAGCGGGCGCCGACGCATGATGACGAACGACAGCAACAGCACAAGTGCGGCGGTAAGGGCAATGGCCGCGGTCGAATCGTTGGCGAGCATGGTGTGTTTTGGCGTGCGAGTTGTGGCGCCAAGTTAGGGGCCGCGCGCGAAAGGGTCAATCGGACCGCGGCGAAAGGCGTAAGAACAAGTTTCTGTGCCCCATGGATGGGGGCATCGCCCACCCCCGAATGCCAACTATTACCACCTGCGCAGCCGGGCGGCAACTTGTGTCCGCCGCGTTATCGGCCGACGCCACCCATGCCGCCCATGCGACGCATCATCTTCATCAGGCCGCCGCCCTTCATCTTCTTCATCATTGTTCGCATTTGATCGAACTGATTCAGCAGGCGGTTGACCTCTTGCACTTGAACGCCTGCGCCCGCTGCAATGCGCCGCTTGCGGCTGGCCTTCAGCAGTTCGGGCTTGCGCCTTTCCAGTCCGGTCATCGAATGGATGATGCCGGTCATGCGCCTGACGTCGCGTTCGGCGCGATCCAGATCCGCCTGGCCAGCCTTGGCAGCAAGTTGCGTAGGCAGCTTGTCGATCAAACCGCTCAAGCCACCCATCTTCTTCATCTGTCCCAGTTGGGTCGCGAAATCATCGAGATCAAACCCGTCGCCGGACTTCACCTTGGCGACCAGCTGCTGGGCGGCCTGCAGGTCGACTCCCTTTTGCACCTCCTCGACCAGAGCCACGATATCGCCCATGCCGAGCACGCGGCCGGCATGGCGCTCGGCATCGAACACCTCCAGGCCGCCGATCTTCTCGGACGTACCTGCAAACTTGATCGGTGCCCCGGTTACCTGTCGTACCGACAACGCAGCGCCGCCGCGCGAATCGCCGTCGGTCTTCGTGAGCACGACACCGGTCAATGGCAGCGCGTCGCCGAACACCTTGGCTACGTTGACAGCGTCCTGACCCTGCATCGCGTCGACGACAAAGAGCGTCTCGACCGGATTCAGCGCCGCATGCAGACCACGGATCTCTTCCATCATCGCCTGGTCGATCGCCAGGCGACCGGCGGTGTCGACCAAAAGGACATCGATGTAGTGGCGCTTGGCGTGGTCAAGCGCAGCCAACGCGATGTCGCGTGGGGTCTGACCGACCTGTGACGGAAACCAGTCGGCGCCTGCCTGCTGCGAGACCACGCGCAACTGCTCGATGGCGGCGGGCCGGTAGACGTCCGTGGACACCGTCAGCACCTTCTTCTTGCGACGTTCGATCAGGTGGCGGGCGAGCTTGGCAGTCGTGGTGGTCTTGCCGGCGCCCTGCAATCCTGCCATCAGTATCACCGCGGGCGGCTGGGTGGCCAGGTCGAGATCGGCCACGCCTGCGCCCATGGTCGCAGCCAGTTCCTTGTGGACGATGCCGACCAGGGCCTGGCCCGGGTTCAATGACCCGGCGACTTCCTGCCCCAGGGCCTTGTCCTTGACCCGCGCGACGAACTCGCGCACGACCGGGAGGGCGACGTCCGCTTCGAGCAAGGCCATGCGCACTTCGCGCAGCATGTCCTGGACGTTGCTTTCGGTAATGCGCGCTTGACCGCGCATGGTTTTGACCAGGCGCGAAAGTCTGTCAGTCAGTGTGGTTGCCATTGAACACCGGCCCCACGCTGTGGGGCAAATACATGCCGCGAAAGTACACTCCGTGAATGATTCTATCGGCCGGCACTCCTGCGCTGCTGATCACGCTGTGTGCGCTGCTCGCGTATGGGCTGGCGGCGTGGCCAGGCTCCGAGCGGCCGCGTCGCGACATGGGCGCGCTCTTGCTCGGGTGGGTACTGCATGCTGTATTGCTGGTGCTCGACATCGGTGGGGCCGGCGGCGGCGCACGGCTGGGCTTTGCACCGGTCCTGTCGTTGACCGTATGGCTGGTCCTGCTGGTTCACGGCATCGAAAGCCGATTGGTGCCGTTGCCGGCGGTACGACAGGTGCTGGCATGTGTCGGAGCCGGTGCGGTGCTGCTGGCATTGGCCTTCCCAGGGGACATGCGCTTGACCAGCGCGAATTCCTGGGCGCCCTTGCACTGGGTGCTGGGCGTCGCGTCCTACGGGTTGTTTGGCGTCGCAGTGTTGCATGCGTCGCTGCTGGACGCCGCAGAGCGACGTATGCGGCTTCGACAACCCGGCGCGGGAGCCGTGTTTGGCATGCCGTTGTTGCGGCTGGAACGTTTGACGTTTCGCTTTGTCGAGGCGGGGTTTGCCGTGTTGACTCTGGCCCTGGTGCTTGGCGTGATCACCGCAGCGCGTTGGCGCTGGGATCACAAGACGGTGTTCTCGTTGTTGGGCTGGGCTGTGTTTGCCGGTCTGCTGGCCGGGCGTTACGTCCGCGGATGGCGCGGTCGGCACGCGACACGATGGTTGTACGCAGGGGCGGGGCTGCTATTGCTGGCTTATGCTGGCTCTCGATTCGTGCTCGAAGTGGTTCTGGGGCGCTCGGTGCCGTGAAGTCCGTGCCTTTCAGATGAAGTTCCTGATCGTTCTCGTCGTGGTCGTCGGCTTGTTGTGGTGGCTGCTCGCTCGCCCGCGCAAGGCGAGTGTTCGTTCCGGCAAGCCTGCCGCGCCGGCAGTGACCTTCGTGGCTTGCGCACATTGCGGCGTACACATACCGACCAGCGATGCGGTGATGGATGGCGCGCGAGCCTATTGCAGTGAGGCGCACCGGCAGGCCGGGCCGGACGATCTACATCGGCCATGACGGACCAAGTCGACAGCGATCGACGTCGAAGCATTCGGCGGCAAGGTGATCGCCGCAGACAACCGCGGTCGATGGCGGAGGAGTCCTGGTTCGGCGCGTTGGGTGTCGAGGGCGACACCGACATCCATAAGGACACGGTCACCGCATCGCGCTTCGATCGTGGCGCACAAGAGACTCGCGATACCGTCTCAACCAGCGCTGCGACCAAGGCCGCGGATTCGGACGACAGGCGGCAGGAGACACGCGAGGCGCGCCGCGTGGCCGCGTCGGACGATACGGCGCTGCGGCGCGTCTTCCGGACCTATGTGGCCGCACGTGCCGCGCTGGGCTTGCTGCTGGCGCTAGTGCCCTGGATCGCTGCGCTATCGGGTGGACGCAGTGCGCTGCCGCTGATTCTGGTCTGTCTGGCCTATTCGTTGCAGAGCATTGCGTTCTGGATGCTGCCGTACGTGCGATCGGCGGCCGACGGCTCCCCGATGACGCGCCTGCGGCGCCGCCAATGGCTGTCGACGATCGGCGTGGACCTACTGGCCTTTGCGGCGCTGCACCTGTTCGACCCGTCGGCAAATCTGAACTTCGCGGCCTTGCTGGTTCTGCCGGTCCTGATGGCTGGCGTGATCACGACGCGGCTGGCGGCGATGGCCACCGCCGCTGCCGTGACACTCGTGCTGCTGACGGGCGTGTGGCGTGCAACGCCTTCGTCGGGCGACAGTGCAGTCCTGCTGACGCAAGCAGGGTTGGCTGGAATTGGCGTGTTCATGATCGCGCTGCTTGCGGGTGAATTGTCTGGTCGACTGGCGCGCGAAGAGATGGCGGCGCGTGGCAGCCTCGAACTGGCGCGTCAACAGGCACAACTGAACCGCCTCGTCATCGAGGAAATGTCTGACGGCGTGCTTGTGGTCGATCGGCGCGCACGCGTTCGGGCTGCGAATCCTGCGGCGCGCGCATTGCTGGCGCCGCGTGGCCTGTGCAAGCCGGCGCCGTTCCAGTTGCAGAGTGTTGAGGCCTGGGCTGGATTGCTGTCGGCGGTCGAACAGGCATTTGCCGATGGGGCCTGGCCGGAATCAGCGCGCGAGGTGCGCCTGCAGTTCGATGGCGGCATGAGCCGTAGCCTGCAGTTGCGAGCGCGTTTCACGCGCCGGCGCGCGATTGAAGCCGACGTCATGCCGCCCGAGGAGTTCTGCGTCGTGTTTCTCGACGACCTGCGCAACGTTCAGTCGCGCATGCGCCAGGACAAGCTCGCTGCGATGGGCCGGGTCTCCGCTGGTATTGCCCACGAGATCCGCAATCCGCTGGCTGCGATCGCACAGGCCAACGCGCTGATGCTCGAGGATGCGTTACCCGCTGACCAGCATCGGCTGGCGCGCATGGTGGCCGACAACGTGGAGCGCCTGAAACGAATCGTCGACGACGTGATGGAGGTCGCCCCAGGCGTTGCGCCTGAAGCGCGGGTAATCGACGCCACTGCGCAGGTGGCCTCGGTCTGTGCCGAGTGGGCGCGGACGGCGCAACTGCCGCTCGGCGCGGCCAGCCGATTGCGGCTAGATCTCCCAAGACAGACTCTGGGCGTGCTGTTCGATCCCGAGCATCTGCGCCGCGTGTTGGTGAACCTGTTGGAAAACGCGCGTCGCCATGCGAGCGATCTTCCGGGGTCGATCGTGCTGCGCCTGGGTGACGTCGACGGACAGGGTGTCTTGATAGTCGCAAGCGACGGTGACACGATACCGGCTGATGTCGAGAAGCATCTGTTCGAGCCCTTCTTTTCGACCCGCAGTCGGGGCACGGGCTTGGGCCTGTATATTTGTCGTGAGCTGTGCGCGCGCTATGGTGCAAGCATCGACTACCAGCCGCTCGGCGAAAGCGAGCGGCATCGCAACGAGTTCCGGGTTTCGATGCAACGTGCCGCGTTGCCGATTAGTGATACCGCCACGCCGATATGAACAGCCCCGCGCACTACAGCCTGTTGGTCGTCGATGATGAGCCGGACTTGCGCACCCTGTACGAATTGACGTTGTTGCGCGAAGGCTACGATGTCGAGACCGCCGGCTCGGTCGAGGACGCCTGGCAGCGTCTGGCCGATCGCACCTACAGCGCTGTCATCACCGACATGCGCTTGCCCGATGGCACTGGGCTCGAGTTGCTCAAACGTCTCGAATCGGCGCGGCGCCGCGAGAAGGCCATCGTGATCACTGCCTATGGCTCCGCGGAGGGCGCCGTCGAAGCTTTGAAGGCCGGAGCGTTCGACTACCTGACCAAGCCCGTCGACCTGCGGCAGTTCCGAAGTGTTGTCGCTTCTGCACTGGGCCGATCGGTCGTGGCGCCGCCGGCCGCCGCGTCTGCCCGCCGCGACCCGTCCTCGGGTCAGACCAGTCCGCTGGAACCCACAGGAGCAGACCCGGAACCGCTGCACCCGGCGCTGATGCGACTGGCGGGTCGATCGAACGCCATGCAGCAGGTCCGTTCACTTGTGGAGCGGGTTGCGCGCAGCATGGCTCCGGTGCTGGTGCAAGGTGAATCAGGCACCGGCAAGGAGCTGGTGGCGCGTGCAATCCATGCTTGCAGCAGTCGCGCCGATCAACCGTTCATCGCGGTCAACTGCGGCGCTATTCCCGAGCAGTTGCTCGAGGCGGAGTTCTTCGGCTACCGCAAGGGATCGTTCACCGGGGCCAACGAAGACCGTGAGGGGTTCGTGCAGGCCGCACAAGGTGGCACGCTGTTCCTCGACGAAATCGGCGACCTACCGTTGGCGATGCAGAGCAAGTTGCTGCGCGTGATTCAGGAGCGAACCGTTCGTCCGGTCGGTGCTGTGACGGAGACGCCGATCAATGTGCGTATCGTCAGCGCCACGCACAGGGACCTGACCACCGAGGTCCACGAAGGCCGGTTCCGCCAGGACTTGTACTATCGACTCAACGTCATCCAGATCCGCGTGCCGCCGTTGCGCGAGCGAATGGATGACCTGCCGATGATTAGCGATGTGGTGTTGGCGCGAATCGCGGCTGAGGCAGGCGTCTCGCCAGCGCCGCGCCTGTCTGATCAGGCGATGGCCCATCTGTCTGACTATGCGTTCCCGGGCAACGTCCGCGAGTTGGAGAACCTGCTGCACCGAGCGTTGGCATTGTCGGCCGGTAGTGTGATCGAATGGGCTGACCTGGGCCTGTCCGACGACGTATTCGTGGACAGCGGCATCGTCGATCTCGACGCGCTGCACGCGGCCACCGCAGCCGCGTTGTCGGCGTCGGTGGGCGCCGAGCGATCGGAATTGCCCAGTGATCTGGCGAGCTACCTCGATGACATCGAGCGCAACATCCTGGTGCGTGCGCTGGAGCAGCATCGTTTCAACCGGACGGCGGCCGGATCGAGCCTGGGGCTGTCGCTACGCCAGATGCGCTACCGAATGGCGCGCCTGGGCGTCAACGTGGCCGATCATATCGGCGAGCGTGGCGACACGGGCTTCTGAGGCGCACCGATCGGCCTGGCGCGACGGCTGGTGGTGGCGCGCAGAGAGCTGCCCGTCGCCCAATTTCAACAGTCGTCCCGACGCGAGCGATGTCACGTTGGTCGTTCTGCATTCGATCAGCCTGCCGCCTGGGCTCTATGGCGGGGACGGGATCGAGCGCCTGTTTACCAATCGGCTCGATTGGGAGGCGGATCCTTACTATCAAGCCATTCGCGGCCTGAAGGTATCGGCGCACTTTCTGATTCGACGCCAGGGAGAGTTGTTGCAATTCGTTTCTTGCGACGATCGTGCATGGCATGCCGGTCAATCGAGTTGGCATGGACGCAGCAACTGCAATGACTACTCGATCGGTATTGAGTTGGAGGGCCTCGAAGGCGACGCCTTCGAGCCGTCTCAGTATCGAACGCTCGCCAACTTGCTGCGCTCATTGGCACGACGCTACCCCGTGACCGAGATCGTCGGCCACGAACATGTGGCGCCAACGCGAAAACACGACCCTGGACAGGGGTTTGATTGGTCGCTGCTCGCGCGACAGCTGCGCTGGCGACCGGCACGACTACCGTTCGCGCCGCGCTGAGCATTGATGCGGGCTCCCTGGCGAAATCCGCCGCGTGGTGAGCAAGTTTGCGGGTCTACCGGCGCACAGGCTGCAAGCACGCGGGTTGTCGCCGTGCGCGGACATGGCCAAATCTCTCCATCGATCGCGGGCGGCACCGAACGCACAAGGTCAAGAAGGGCAACTACGCTACCGCTAGTGGTTGAAACGACTTCTTGCACTAGATATAGTGTTCGCTCATGCTATGCTGTTGCGACTGAATTCCACGCGATGCGCCCAACGTCAGCTCTAGCCACTGCAGGGGCAAGTCTGCTATCCGGTGTCCGTGCACAGATGTTGCGCATGTTCGCGCGTTGCGCCGGGCGCGTGCGCGGCGCTTCACCGCTGACCGGTGTACGCGTTCACGGCGTGCATCGCAGTCATCGTTGAGATCCGGCATTGCCGTCGCGGCAGTAGCGGGCTTTGTCCATCCATCAAGACTTGAATCCACAAGAGGGGAATCCATGCAATCAGTGTCCTCCCGTGCAGCCGAGGCTGTGACGTCGCCGCACGCGATGGCGCTGGCGGTCGCCACGGAATCGGCATACGCGGGTTTTCAGATCATCCGTCGCAACGGCGCGGTCGTCTCGTTCGAACCGAACAAGATCGCTGTGGCACTGATGAAGGCATTTCTTGCGGTTCATGGAACGCAAGGTGCCGCATCGGCGAGTGTGCGCGAAACCGTCGACGTGCTGACGGAGACGGTGGTGCGGGCGCTGCTGCGATCGCGGCCGGGCGGCGGAACCTTCCATATCGAGGACATTCAAGACCAGGTTGAACTGGGCCTGATGCGTGGCGGCCATCACGAAGTTGCGCGCGCCTATGTGCTGTACCGCGAGCGTCGTGCGCATGAACGGGCGAAACAAGCGGCCGCGGTGCAGCCGCGCGAGCCAGCGTTGCACGTCACTGACCGCGGTCAACGCATTCCGCTGGACCTGCCCAAGCTGCAGGGCCTGATCGAGGCTGCATGCGCGGGTCTGGGCGAGGACGTCAAGGCCGAGCCGATCATGGCCGAGACGCGGCGCAATCTGTACGACGGCGTCCCCATCGACGAGGTGCACAAGGCGGCGATCCTGGCGGCTCGAACGCTGATTGAGAAGGAGCCGGCCTACACCCGTGCGACGGCGCGGCTGCTGCTGCACACGATTCGCAAAGAGATCCTCGGACAGGAGTTCACTCAGGAGGAGATGCAGGAGCGCTATGCGGAGTACTTCCCAGAGTTCATCCAGCGCGGTGTTGAGAACGAATTGCTCGATTCCAGATTGCGTCAATTTGATCTGCCTCGCCTGGCGGCGGCGCTGAAGCCGCATCGCGACCTGCAGTTCGACTATCTGGGCCTGCAGACGCTGTACGACCGGTATTTCCTACACCTCGACGAGACACGCATCGAGATGCCGCAGGCCTTCTTCATGAGGGTGGCGATGGGTTTGGCGCTGGGCGAAATCGATCGCGAGGCGCGGGCCGTCGAGTTCTATAACGTCCTTTCCACGTTCGACTTCATGTCGAGTACGCCGACCCTGTTCAACGCCGGGACGTTGCGGTCGCAGCTTTCGAGTTGCTATCTCACGACCGTGTCCGACGATCTGGACGGCATCTACGAGGCGTTGAAGGAGAACGCACTGCTGTCCAAATATGCCGGCGGGCTCGGCAACGACTGGACACCCGTACGGGCACTGGGTTCCTACATCAAGGGCACCAACGGCAAGAGCCAGGGCGTCGTGCCGTTCCTGAAAGTCGTGAATGACACCGCGGTCGCGGTCAATCAGGGCGGCAAGCGCAAGGGCGCCGTCTGCGCCTACCTTGAGAGCTGGCACCTGGACATCGAGGAGTTCCTCGAGTTGCGCAAGAACACCGGTGACGATCGGCGGCGCACCCATGACATGAACACCGCCAACTGGATTCCCGACTTGTTCATGAAGCGCGTGATGGAAGGTGGTGAGTGGACCCTGTTCTCGCCATCGAGCTGCCCCGACCTGCACGACCGCATCGGACGGGACTTCGAACAGGCCTATGTCGAATATGAAGCCAAGGTCGACCGCGGCGAGTTGAAGCTGCACAAGCGCATGCCGGCGCGCGATCTGTGGCGCAAGATGCTGACAATGCTGTTCGAGACCGGGCATCCGTGGATTACCTTCAAGGACGCCTGCAATGTGCGCTCGCCACAGCAACACGCTGGGGTCGTGCACTCGTCAAACCTCTGCACCGAGATCACGCTGAATACGGGAGCCAGCGAGATAGCGGTCTGCAATCTCGGCTCGGTCAACCTGGCGCGGCATCTGCTGGATGGTCAGATCGACCAGGTCAAGCTGAAGAAGACGGTCGCGACGGCGATGCGCATGCTCGACAACGTGATCGACATCAACTACTACGCGGTCAAGAAGGCCCGCGATTCAAACCTGCGGCACCGACCGGTAGGTCTGGGTGTGATGGGTTTCCAGGATGCACTGTACGAGTTGCGCTTGCCCTACGCGTCTCAAGAGGCGGTGGAGTTTGCCGATCGCTCGACCGAAGCGCTCTGCTACCACGCCTATTGGGCCTCCACCGAACTGGCCGAGGAGCGTGGCCGCTACTCCAGCTACCGCGGCTCGTTGTGGGATCGGGGCATCCTGCCGCTGGACTCGCTCGATCTCCTTGCCGAGCAGCGCGGCGGATTCGTCGAAGTCGACCGCTCGTCCACGATGGACTGGCCTGCGTTGCGGGCGCGGGTCGCTCAGCACGGAATGCGGAACTCGAACTGCGTGGCCATCGCGCCGACGGCCACGATCAGCAACATCATCGGCGTGGACGCGTCGATCGAACCGTGCTTCGGCAATCTGTCGGTCAAGTCGAACCTCTCGGGCGAGTTCACGATCGTCAATGAATACCTGGTGCGTGATCTGAAGGGCCTGGGCGTCTGGGATGACGTGATGGTGATGGACCTCAAGCACTTCGACGGATCGCTGCGTCGGATCGATCGTGTGCCTGACGAGGTCAAGCGGCTGTACGCAACCGCCTTCGAGGTCGAGCCACAGTGGCTGGTGGAGGCTGCCGCCAGACGCCAGAAGTGGATCGACCAGGCGCAGTCACTCAATATCTACATGCCTGGTGCCTCTGGCAAGAGGCTCGACGAGATCTACAAGCTGGCTTGGCTGCGCGGGCTGAAGACTACGTACTACTTGCGCACCGTGGGTGCGACACATGCCGAAAAATCGACGATCAAGTCGGGGGCGCTGAACTCGGTGCCCATGGCATCCAGTGGTGCGTCGACATCCACAAATTCCGTAGCCAACGAGTCACCGCTGCCGCTTGCGGATGCGCTGCCGCCAACCGACATGAAGTTCTGCGTCATCGACGATCCCGATTGCGAGGCTTGTCAATGAGCCGGACGCTGATCAACACGGCAGTGCATCCCGATGGTCTCGATCGGTGAGCAGCGTGCTGCGGCCTCCGTGATGCAAACGTCGACAACGCTGCTTGAGTCGCAGCGACGATGCAGGTACGCAACAACGGAGCCGTCCGAATGTCAAGAAGTGCTTGGTGTTTGAACACAACACTCACATAATCCGCAACCACAGGAAGCACTCACATGCTGGTCTGGGAAGACGAAATCCGAATCCCATCGACGATCTCTCAACGTGGCCCCGCGCGAATCCCTTCGGACGATGCGCGGACAGCGGTTGTTTCACCGCCTCCCGTCAATGCACAGCCCCGCTTCACCGACGCAATCGGAGAAGCTGCGCACAACGCCCCGCACGCCCCCACAGCCTCGTCATCTGTACAGGCGCGGAGTACGCGGCGGGTCAATGCGGCAGAAAAGCGGATCATCAACGGTCAGACTGATGTCAATCAGCTCGTGCCGTTCAAGTACAAGTGGGCGTGGGAAAAGTACCTCGCTACCTGTGCCAACCACTGGATGCCGCAAGAGATCAACATGTCGCGCGATATCGCGACGTGGAAAGATCCAAACGGTTTGACCGAGGACGAGCGGCGCCTTATCAAGCGCAATCTCGGGTTCTTCGTCACGGCCGACTCCTTGGCTGCAAACAACATCACGTTGGGCACCTATCGGCATGTCACGGCACCCGAGTGCCGCCAGTTCCTGCTGCGCCAGGCCTTCGAAGAGGCCATTCACACGCACGCGTACCAGTACATCGTGGAGTCGCTCGGATTGGACGAAGGCGAGATCTTCAACGCCTATCATGAGGTTGACTCGATCCGCGACAAGGATGAATTCCTGATCCCGTTCATCGACGCGATCATGGATCCCAACTTCAAGACCGGTACGCCCGATACGGACCAAACGCTCCTGAAGTCGATCATCGTGTTTGCCTGTTTGATGGAGGGCCTGTTCTTCTACGTTGGATTCACGCAGATTCTCGCGCTCGGCCGCCAGAACAAGATGACCGGTGCTGCCGAGCAGTATCAGTACATCCTGCGTGACGAGTCGATGCACTGCAATTTTGGCATCGACCTCATCAACCAGATCAAGCTCGAGAACCCGCATCTGTGGACGCCGAAGTTCCGCGCCGAGATCAAGGAGCTGTTCCTGAAGGCGGTAGATCTTGAGTACCGTTACGCCGAGGACACGATGCCACGCGGCGTACTGGGGCTCAACGCATCGATGTTCAAGGGCTATCTGCGCTACATCGCGAACCGTCGCGCAACGCAGATCGGACTGGAGTCGCTCTTTCCCAACGCGGAAAACCCGTTCCCGTGGATGAGCGAGATGATCGATCTGAAAAAGGAACGCAATTTCTTTGAAACCCGTGTCATCGAGTACCAATCCGGTGGCGCACTGACCTGGGACTGATGCACTGCTGGACGCAGTGCCGCCGGGCGGAGAGAGATCAAGACTTGTGGCCGATGCATCGTTGTCGATAGAACTGACGAGCTTCGCCACACCCCCATTCACCGAAGGGGGACTACGCCGCAAGGGTTCGCGGCGCGATCTCCAACGGTGAATCGCCGAACCGCGAAGGCGGCCAGGTGTTTATTGCAACTTGATCAAGGAGATCGAAATGGCAACTGCGAAGAAGAAGGCTCCGGCCAAGAAGGCTGCGGCGAAGAAGAAGGCTCCGGCCAAGAAGAAGGCGCCGGCGAAGAAGGCCGCTGCGAAGAGGCCTGCTGCCAAGAAGAAGGCGCCGGCGAAGAAGAAGGCCGCCGCCAAGAAGAAGAAGGCGCCTGCGAAGAAGAAGGCCGCCGCCAAGAAGAAGAAGGCGCCCGCGAAGAAGAAGGCAGCAAAGAAGAAGGCTGCGAAGAAGAAGGCTCCAGCCAAGAAGAAAGCGCCTGCCAAGAAGGCCGCCCCAGCGGCGGCGGCTGCGCCTGCAGCGAAGACAGCGTTGAGTCCGGCGGCCGCTTGGCCGTTCCCAACTGGCAACAAGCCATAGGGCGAGCGGACGCTCAACCCAGCCCGGTTTTCACCGGGCTTTTTTCTTGCCTACCGATGGCCGGATTGCACCCGCTGGATCTCGTCACAGGTACGCAAGAGCATCGAACGCAATTCGGCTTGCGTGCTTCGGTGTGACTTCAATGCGGCATCCGCCCGCGTTGAGCACTCGAGGGACAATCCATCGTCTCCCAGCGCGATGAAGAGTGCGGATAGACGTGCCCCGACGTACGCCGAATCGTCATCGTCGACAGCTGAGTCCAGGTGAGCCATCGCCTCTCGCCCCAGGACCGCTGCAGCATCTTTGTCGCCAAGATTCAACGCACATACGGCTTTGTCGGCATAGTGAACCGCATGCAAGCGCGCTAGCAGTTCTGCCGGGTCGATGTGGGACAACACCTTCATGGCCTGAGCGAACTCGCGGTCGACGATCAACAGCTGCGCAGATAGGCGAGGAATCAAGTTCCTGAACGATTTCGTTCCGACCGCAGAGTCGTAGTTCGCGGCAGACGCGGCTTCAAGCGATGCACGCCGAGCTTCATCGGGCAGCCGCTCACCGAGTGCGTCCGCGAGGCAGACGTTTCCGGCCCGGTATGCCGCTACGTTGTGGAGCATGGCGCTCACGGTCGATTCATCGCCTTCGTTCGTTGCGTGCAACCTGGTGGCGTCGTACCAAGGGCGCGAAGACTCGAAACTTCCGGAGAAGTGCCAGGCGTCGGCGACGACGAGACAAGCGCGGGCGTGTGCCTGATGATCATCGACCGCCGCCTGTGTCAGAGCCTCCCGGGCATGCGCTGCCATCTCGGGGTATCGGCTCCGATTGAACTCGATGCTGCTCAGCCAGGCCGCACAGGCGGGGAGGGCGCGACGACAGGCATACGCGATGCAAATACCGCGTGCGCGAAGGATGCGATCTCGCGCGGCGTCGGTCTGATCCTCGACGAACAGGAGAATGCCCTCAGCCAGCATCAACCAGGCCGCCACCTCAGGCTCGAGCGCCGTGCCGAACTCCTTGCGGACGGTTCCGATGGCAAGCCGGGCAAGTTCACCGTCTCCCTGGCGGGCAAGGTGCGAAGCCTGCCGACACAGTGAACGCGCCCAGGTCGTGCGATCTTCGGCGGATCGAACCTGCGCTTCCAGACGATGCAGCAGCCTCGACCTCACGTCGACTATCCTTGCAGCCTGAGCCGCGCGGCACGATACCGCTCCCCGGTCTTTCGAATCACGTCAGCTGGCAAATTCGGCGCTGGCGTCTTCTTGTTCCACGGCTTACCACCGATGCGAACCTCCTCCAGCCAGTCGCGCAGAAACTGCTTGTCGAAGCTGGGCGGGTTCTCGCCTTCGCGATAAGAGTCGACGGGCCAGAATCGGGACGAATCGGGCGTCAGGATTTCATCCATCAGCGTGAGCGTGCCACTCCCGTCGAGACCGAACTCGAACTTCGTGTCGGCGATGATGATCCCGCGCGCCAGCGCATATTCCGCAGCCTCGCGATAGAGATGGAGCGACGCAGCACGCGCTCGTTCGGCCGTCTCCCGGCCCACCAGCGCACACATCTGGTCGAAGGTGATGTTTTCGTCGTGGTCGCCGGCGGCCGCCTTGGTTGCCGGGGTGAATATCGGCTCGGGCAGGCGAGCCGCGTTGTTCAGACCCTGGGGCAATCGAACGCCACAAACGCAGCTGGTCTGCCGGTACTCCTTCCAGCCCGACCCGGCGAGGTAGCCGCGCACCACGGCCTCGACTGGCAAGGGCTTCAACCGTCTGACGAGCATCGATCGGCCTCGAACCTGGTTCACCTCATCAGGGGCGACGACGGACTCTGGCTGCAAGCCCGTCAGGTGGTTGGGCACCACATGACCGAGCCGTCCGAACCAGAACAGCGCCATCTGCGTCAACGTCTCGCCCTTGCCGGGTATGGGCTCGCCCATCACGACGTCGAAGGCAGAGATCCGGTCGCTGGCGACCATCAGGATTCGGTCGTCACCCACCGCATAGTTGTCGCGTACCTTGCCGCGCGCAATCAGCGGCAGCGAGTGCAGCGACGATTCGAACAGGGCCACACTCACCGCCAGCCTCGGGCCAGGTTCAGCGCACGACTTGTGCCAATTCGCCCTTGGAATAGCGCTGCGCCACCGCCGACAATGGCAACGCCTTGATCTTCACGCCCTGGCCCTCGCAGCCGAACTGCTGGTAGCGCTGCTTGCAGATGCGGTAGGCCGCCTCGCGGGCAGGCTTGAGGTACTCGCGCGGGTCGAACTTACTCGGGTTCTCCGCAAAGAACTTGCGGATTGCCGCTGTCATCGCCAAGCGGATGTCGGTGTCGATATTGATCTTGCGCACGCCGTGCTTGATGGCTTCCTGGATCTCTTCCACCGGCACACCGTAGGTCTCCTTCATGTCGCCGCCGTACTTGCGGATCTCGGCCAGCAGGTCCTGAGGCACGCTCGACGAACCATGCATCACCAGGTGGGTGTTCGGGATGCGCTTGTTGATCTGCTTGATGCGTTCGATCGCCAGGATGTCCCCGGTCGGCTTGCGGGTGAACTTGTAGGCGCCATGGCTGGTTCCGATGGCGATGGCCAACGCGTCGAGCTGGGTTCTCTTCACGAAGTCGGCGGCCTGCTCCGGGTCGGTCAACAGTTGCTCGCGCGTCATCGTGCCTTCGGCGCCATGACCGTCTTCCTTGTCGCCCTTCATGGTCTCGAGCGATCCCAGGCAGCCGAGTTCGCCCTCGACGGTGACGCCGAGCCGATGCGCCATGTCGACGACCTTCTTGGTCACGTCGACGTTGTATTCGTAGGTCGCGATGCTCTTGCCGTCAGCCTGCAACGAGCCGTCCATCATCACCGAGCTGAATCCCAGGTCGATCGCGCCCTTGCAGACATCCGGGCTCTGGCCGTGATCCTGGTGCATCACGAGCGGCACCGTGGGCCACGACTCGACTGCGGCGTCGATCAGGTGTTTGATGAACGCCTCGCCGGCGTACTTGCGCGCGCCGGCGCTGGCCTGCAGGATCACCGGTGCGCCCAACTCAGAGGCCGCCGTCATCACGGCCTGCACCTGTTCGAGGTTGTTCACGTTGAAGGCGGGGATGCCATAGCCGTTCTCGGCGGCATGGTCCAGAAGTTGTCGCATCGACACGAGTGCCATGGTGAGTGTCCTTTAGGGTATGCAAAGGCGATGCGCCCGGGGCAAGGTCGGGCGACGAACGAAATCATTCTACGAGTGTGTCAACCTGTCGAAGCGATTCGCTCGCGGGGTGTTTGCGCGCGTCTTGTGCTCAGTTCGTCGCGCCCGGCCCGGCCCGCTATGGAGCGGGCGCGTGGATCACTACCCGACCCGGCACACCTTCAGCATGTTGGTGCCGCCGGGATAGCCCATCGGCTCGCCGCAGGTGATGGCGTAGGTGTCGCCGGGTTTGAGCACGCCGCGTTTGACCAGCAGCCGTTCGGCCTCGGCCAGCGCCAGGTCGCGGTCGGAATAGGAAGGCATCAGGATCGGGCAGACGTTTCGGTACAACGTCATGCGGCGCTCGGAGCTCGCCTTGGACGTGAGACCGAAGATCGGAACGTGGATCAGATGGCGGCTCATCCACAGGGCCGTCGATCCGCTTTCGGTCAACGCGATGATCGCCTTGCAGCCGAGGTGGTGGGCCGTGAAGAGGGCTCCCATCGCGATGCTCTGGTCGATGCGGCCGAAGCGCTGGCTCGTGAAATCGGCCACGAGACGGATCTCTTCGGCGCGCTCGGCCTCCAAAGCGATCAGCGCCATGTGCTCGACCGTTTCCACGGGGTACTTGCCCGACGCCGTTTCGGCGCTGAGCATCACCGCATCGGTGCCGTCGAGCACGGCGTTTGCCACGTCGCTGACCTCGGCGCGTGTGGGCACGGGCGCCAGAATCATGCTCTCCATCATCTGCGTCGCGGTGATGACCACCTTATCCATCTCGCGCGCCATGCGAATCATGCGTTTCTGCAACGCGGGCACGGTCGCATTGCCGACCTCGATGGCCAGATCGCCCCGCGCGACCATGATGCCGTCGCTCGCCTTGAGGATCGACTCGAGCTGCGGAATGGCCTCGCTGCGCTCGATCTTCGCGATCAGCGCGGGCTTGTGTCGCTGCGATTCGCCGGCCACATAGGCGAGCTGGCGCGCCATCTCCATATCGGTGGCGCTCTTCGGAAAGCTCACCGCGAGAAAGTCGCACTGGAAGCCGACCGCGGTCTTGATGTCTTCCATGTCCTTGGCAGTCAGCGCCGGTGCGGTCAGGCCCCCGCCCTGCTTGTTGATGCCCTTGTTGTTGGACAGCTCACCACCGACCTTGACGACGGTATGCACCTGTTCCCCGCGAACGGCGTCGACCCTCAGCACGATCAGGCCATCGTTCAGCAGCAGCGTGTCGCCCGGTTTCACGTCGCGCGGCAACTCCTTGTAGTCGAGTCCGACCGCGCCGGCATCACCCGGTGTCGCGCGGGCAGCGTCGAGCACGAAGGCCGCACCGTTGGCGAGCATGACTTTCCCGTCGGCGAATTTGCCGACGCGGATCTTCGGGCCCTGCAGGTCGGCCATCAAGGCCACCGGCTTGCCGATCCGGTCGGCCGTGTCCCGCACGAGCTGCGCACGCGCCATGTGGTCTGCGGCGGTGCCGTGACTGAAGTTGAGCCGGACGACATCGACACCGGCCAACAACAACCGCTCCAGCACCGCCGGCTCGCTCGATGCCGGGCCGAGTGTGGCGACGATCTTGGTGGCACGTGTCATGGGTGCGAAACTCCGGCAGACCTCTGTGAAATGTGGACTATTGCGGCCGCGCCGGGTATGCAGTCGTCGGGCACGGACTAGCGCGCCGTTTCGCGTACCGCGGCCGCATCGGCGACCGCCAGCGCAGTCATGTTCACGACTCTGCGCATGGTTGCCGATGGCGTGAGGATATGCGCCGGCGCTGCCGCGCCGAGCAACATCGGTCCGACCGTGACGTTGTGTCCGCCTGTCACCTTCAGCACGTTGAACAGGATGTTCGCGGCATCTAGGTTGGGCAGCACCAGGATGTTCGCCGCACCGGTGAGCGTCGTGTCGGCCAGGTAGCCGCGGCGCACATCCTCTGACAGAGCCGCGTCGCCGTGCAGCTCACCATCGCATTCCACGCCTGGCATCAGGCGAACGAACAGATCGCGGGCGGCACGCATGCGTTTGGCCGAGGCCCGCGTGGACGACCCGTAGATCGAGTGCGACAGAAATGCCACTTTGGGCGGCACGCCGAAGCGGCGCACTTCGGCCACTGCCATCACAGCGATGTCGGCGAGGTCTTCGGCGCTGGGCTCGTCATTGACGAACGTGTCGGCGATGAACAGCGTGTGATGCTCCAGCATCAGCGCATTCATCGCTGCCAGCGTGCGCGCACCGGGTTTCATGCCGATCACGGCGCTCACATGATCCAGATGCGACTCGTAGCGACCGACCAGCCCGCACAGCATGCCGTCTGCCTCCGAGCGCCGCAGCATCAGGGCGCTGATCAAGGTGTTCGATCGCCGCACCGCAGCCTTGGCCGCGTCCTGCGAGATGCCGTTGCGGCCCATCAGCTCGTGGTAGAGCTCCCAATAGCTGCGGAACCGAGGGTCGCTCTCCGGATCGACGACCTTGAAATCGGTACCGGCCTTGAGCCGCAGGCCGGCGCGCTCGATTCGCATCTGGATGACGGAAGGGCGTCCCACCAGGATCGGATGGGCCAAGCCTTCGTCGAGCACAACCTGCACGGCACGCAGCACGCGCTCGTCCTCGCCCTCGGCATAGACGATGCGCGCGGGTTGCGCCTTCGCCGTGGCGAACACCGGGCGCATGAACATGCCGGTTTGGTAGACGAAGCGCGTCAGCGACTGGCGGTACGCGTCGTAGTCGGCGATCGGCCGGGTTGCAACGCCAGACTCCGCGGCCGCCTTCGCCACCGCCGGCGCTATGCGCAGGATCAGCCGGGCGTCGAAGGGTTTCGGGATGATGTAATCGGGCCCGAACTTCAGGTCTTGTCCGGCATAGGCTGCAGCCACCTCATCGCTAGTCTCGGCCTTGGCGAGGGCGGCGATCTCGCGCACGCAGGCGAGCTTCATCGCCTCGTTGATCTTGGTCGCACCGCAGTCGAGCGCCCCGCGGAAGATGTACGGGAAACATAGGACGTTGTTCACCTGGTTCGGATAGTCTGAGCGGCCGGTCGCGATGATGCAATCGGGCCGCGCCTTCTTCGCGAGTTCGGGGCGGATTTCCGGCTCGGGGTTGGCCAACGCAAGGATGATGGGCTTGTCGGCCATCGTCGCCACCATCTCCGGCGTCAGCACTCCGGAGGTCGAGCATCCGAGGAAGAAGTCGGCGCCTCGTACCGCGTCGGCCAACGTGCGCGCCTCGGTCTTCTGGCAGTAACGCTGCTTCGATTCGTCGAGCTTGTCGCCACGGCCAGTGCGGATGACCCCCTTGGAGTCGACCGCGAAGATGTTCTCGATCTTGACGCCCAGTCCGACCATCAGGTCCAGGCAGGCAATGGCTGCGGCGCCGGCGCCGGAGGTCACGACCTTCACCTCGTCGATCTTCTTGCCCACCAGTTCCAGGCCGTTGAGCAACGCGGCCGCGGAGATGATCGCCGTGCCATGCTGGTCGTCGTGGAAGACCGGGATGTTCAGACGTTCGCGCAGTTTGCGCTCGATGTAGAAGCACTCCGGTGCCTTGATGTCTTCCAGATTTACGCCACCGAGCGTCGGCTCGAGCGCGGCGACGATTTCAACGAGTTTGTCCGGGTCCTTCTGCGCCAGTTCGATGTCGAACACATCGATTCCGGCGAACTTCTTGAACAGGCATGCCTTGCCTTCCATCACGGGCTTGCCGGCGAGCGGGCCAATATCGCCCAGGCCGAGCACTGCCGTGCCGTTGGTCACTACCCCGACCAGGTTGGCGCGCGACGTGTACTCCGCAGCCAGCGACGGGTCTTCCTCGATCGCCAGGCAGGCGTAGGCCACACCCGGCGAATAGGCCAGCGACAGGTCGCGCTGATTGGACAGCGGCTTGGTCGGTGCGATCGAGATCTTGCCGCGCGTCGGGGAGCGGTGGTACTCGAGGGCTGCTTCGCGCAGCGCGCGTTCGGCGGGGCTCAGATCGAGCTTCATCTTGGTCTCCTATTGCTGGTCGCAGACGCCTCCAGCGTACGCCCGTTTCGGGCATGCCGGGATTCGTGCAAACCAAAGCTGATTCAACCCCTCCCGGCGGAATCGGGCGATCCGGACTGCTTCGGTCAGCCGCGGTACCGCCGCTCTAGGATCTCGAACGCCGGCAGCGTCTTGCCTTCCAGGACTTCCAGGAAGGCGCCGCCGCCGGTGGAGATGTAGCCGACATTCTTCTCGATGCCGTACTTGGTGATCGCAGCCAACGTATCCCCGCCGCCTGCGATGCTGAAGGCGGTGCTCGCCGCAATGGCGCGTGCGATGACCTCGGTGCCCTTGGCAAAGGCCTCGAACTCGAACACGCCCACCGGACCGTTCCAGACGATGGTGCCCGCAGATTTGAGCTTGTCGGCGAGCAACTGGGCAGTCTTCGGGCCAATGTCGAGAATCATGTCGTCGGCAGCGACCTCGGACGCAGCCTTCACGCTGGCCGGCGCATCGGCCTTGAACACCTTGGCCACCACCACGTCGAGCGGGATCGGCACCTGGGCCCCGCGTGCCGCCATGATGTCGATCACTGCCTGGGCCTCGCCCACCAGGTCGCTCTCGGCCAGGCTCTTGCCGATCGGCAATCCGGCGGCCAGCATGAAGGTGTTGGCGATACCGCCACCGACGATCAACCCATCCACCTTGGTTGCCAGGCTTTTCAGGATCGTCAGCTTGGTCGAGACCTTGGAGCCGGCCACGATCGCGATCAAGGGGCGCTTGGGGTCGCGCAAAGCCTTGCCGATCGCATCGATCTCGGCGGCCAGCAGCGGCCCGGCACAGGCGATCTTGGCGAATTGCGCAATGCCGTACGTGCTGGCTTCGGCGCGGTGAGCGGTGCCAAAGGCGTCATGCACGAAGATGTCGCAAAGCGCAGCCATCTTGCGCGCCAGGACCTCGGAATTGTTCTTCTCGCCCTTGTTGAGCCGACAGTTCTCGAGAAGGACGACTTCGCCGGGTGCCACGCTCACGCCATCGACCCAGTTCGAGCGCAGCGGGACAGGGCGGCCGAGTAATTCGCTCAGACGCTGCGCCACAGGTGCCAATGAGTCCTCGGGCCTCAATTCGCCTTCTGCGGGGCGGCCCAGGTGCGAGGTGACCATCACGGCGGCACCAGCGTCGAGCGCCATGCGGATGCAGGGTACCGAGGAGCGGATGCGCGTGTCCTCGGTGATGCGGCCGGCGGCGTCCTGCGGCACGTTGAGATCGGCGCGTATGAACACGCGCTGGCCCGCGACGCTGCCTTGGGCGATGAGGTCCTGGAATCGAATGATGTTCATGACGCGTAGGTTGGTAATCAATCAGGCGAGCGCAGGAGTTCGGCTTCGGCCGGAATCACCAGCCGAAGCCGAGGCGCAGAGCATGCAGCACAGAGGTGCGTTCCACCACAGCGTTGAACACGCTGCGGCGCAACCCTAGGTGCAACCAGGACGGGGCTTCCGTCGTTCATGCGCCAATTGTCCTACGCGCGGCTTGTGCACCGCGCCGGACCCCGCTGTCCGCCCGCCGCCGGACGCACCGTGGGGGCCGCCATCCGGCTACGACTCGTGCTTCTTGCCCTTTTCGGGGACGGCGCCTTTGCTGGCGCTGGTGGCCTTGTCGACTTCCGCGCCGCGCGGTTTTTCGGCTGCCTTATCAGGCGACTTGGCCGACTTCCTGGCTTCGCTTTCATTGGTGTCGCCGCCGGATCGAGCGACAGAAGCCTCGGCGCTCAGTTGTGGCGCAACCGGCTCCAGCTTGTTTTCGCGCATGTAGTCGTTCATCTCGCGCCATCCTGCGTACACGGCAGACTTGTCCGCGCGGCGGTTTAACGAGTAACAGTCCTCGATTGCGCGGCCCGCATGTCGGCACGCGCCACCGATGGCTTTGCCGTCTGCCTCGCGGCGTGCGGCTACGGCCTCGGCCGATTCACCACCGAACAAATTGCATCCCGTCAGACTGGCGCTGGCGAGCAACATAGCAACGAGCGGGTTCAGACGCATGGAAGATGCCGATGGATGACGTGCGTCCCTGCATATCGACCGGATAACCTGGACACTTGAGCCCGGAATCGCGAATTCAGCCTGGGTCTGCCGGTTCAGTGCCCGACCGCCATGGCCAATAGCCGTTCGACGCGCTCCTCGGTCGACGGGTGCGTTGAAAACAGCCCTCGCAGGCCACCGCCAGCCAGCGGGTTCATGATCATCATCTGCGCGGTTTCCGGATGGCGTTCGGCGGCTTCGAGCGGAATACCGTGCGCGAAGCGCTGGATCCTCTGCAGTGCCGATGCCAGAGCCTGGGGATCGCCGGAGATCTCGGCGCCGCGGCGGTCAGCCTCGAATTCGCGCGACCGGCTGATGGCCATCTGAATCAGGCTGGCAGCCAGGGGTGCAAGGATCGCCATCAGCAACGCAGTGAGCGGGTTCACAGTACGACCATTCGAATCCCGGCCACCAAACATCATGCCGAAATTGGCCAGCATGCCGATCGCGCCGGCCATCGTGGCACTCACGGTGGAGATCAGGATGTCGCGATGCTTCACGTGAGCAAGTTCGTGCGCCATCACGCCGCGCAGTTCGCTTTCGCTGAGTGCGCGCACAAGGCCAGTGGTCGCGGCGACAGCCGCATGCGAGGGGTTGCGGCCGGTCGCAAACGCATTCGGCGCATCCTCGTCGACCAGGTACACGCGCGGCATCGGCAATTCGGCCTTGGTGGCGAGTTCGCGAATCATCCGTACGAACTGCGGCGCAGACGATTCATCGACCTCGTGCGCCTTGTACATGCGCAGCACGATCTTGTCGCTGAACCAGTAGCTGAAGAAGTTCAGCCCCAGCGCGATCAACAGCGCAAGCATCATGCCGCTTTGCCCGCCCAAGGCCTGACCCAGGAGCATGAACAGTGCCGTAATCGCCGCCATCAGGATGGCGGTCTTCATCAGATTGAACATGGTTTCGAGCGTCCGTTGGCCAATGTTGCGGTAGATGCGGTCATGCCCCGACAGTTCAATCGACGTTGGCTATCAAACGATCACCGATCCGGGGTGAGGCGGCCTGAAAACACTGGCGTGCCGAGATTCGGCGTCCGCCGGGCCGCTGAAGCTCAACCAGCTCCAGCGCACCTTCGCCACAGGCCACGACCAGCGGGCCGGGCAGGGTACTGAGGATTTCCCCGGCCCGACCGCTCTCGCCAGCGCGGACGGCTGCACGCCAGAGCTTCAGGGTTTCGCCACCGAACGACAGTGTGGCGCCGGGAAAGGGGTCGAATGCGCGCACGCGCCGCTCGATCAGCGATGCCGGTTGGCGCCAGTCGATCGCAGCCTCGCGTTTCTCGACCTTCCTCGCGTAGGTGGTATCGACTGACGCTTGCGGAATCGGTCGCAGGCTCCCGTCAGACAGGCCTCTCAGCGCGTCGACGACCAGCCGCGCGCCAATCTCGGCCAGCCTCAGGTGCAACGTCGCACCGGTTTCGTCGGGAGCAATCGCCGTTGGCGCCGCCAGCAGGACAGGGCCGGTATCCAAGCCTGCGTCCATCCGCATGATCGTGATCCCGGTCGTCACGTCACCGGCCTCGATCGCTCGCTGTATCGGTGCAGCGCCGCGCCAACGCGGCAGAAGCGATGCATGAATGTTCAGGCAGCCGAGCCGCGGCAGATCCAATGCCCATTGGGGCAGCAGCAGACCATATGCGGCGACCACCATCACGTCTGGCGCGGCGGTTTCTAATGCAGCGCGCACCGACCTTGCGTCATCGCGATGCCGACCATCCAGGCCCAGCCCGCCGGGTTGAAGAAACGGCAGACCAAGCTCGAGTGCCAACGCCTTGACCGGCGAGGGTTGCAGTTGCAGGCCTCGACCGGACGGCCGGTCTGGCTGGCACAGAACCAATACCACGCTGTGGCCGATCGCATGGATGGCCTTCAACGCGGTCGCGGCAAACGCCGGCGTCCCTGCAAAGGCGACGTTCATGCTGTCGACCAGGCACCAACGCGCTCAAATTCAACAAGGTGGTGCCTATGCGCGATGGCGCTGCTCCTGTTGTTCCTCACGGGTCTTCTTGGCCATCTTGATGCGAATGCGCTCGCGTTTGAGCGGGCTGAGGTATTCGACGAACACCTTGCCGACCAGGTGGTCCATCTCGTGCTGCACGCATACCGCCGTCAAGCCCCCGACGGTCTGTTCGAACGTCGCCCCGGCCGGGTTGAGCGCACGGACGGTAACCTCGGTATGGCGCACAACCTTGTCGTATACGGTCGGCACCGACAGGCACCCTTCCTCTCCAAGCGTCGTCTCGTTACTCTTCCAGATGATGTCGGGATTGATCAGCACCAGCGCCTGGTCGCGGTTTTCGGAGGTGTCGATCACAATCACGCGCTCATGCACATCGACCTGCGTCGCAGCCAGGCCGATGCCTTCTGCCGCGTACATGGTCTCGACCATGTCGGCCACCAGCCTTCGGATCCGCCCATCGACCTGTGTCACGGATTTGGCGACCTTGTGCAATCGTGGGTCTGGGTATCGAAGGATGTGAAGGAGGGCCATGTCAGCACAGGGCGATGGGTTTGATGGTCGATACAGGCCGCTACAGCTGTGGACCTATTGCAACGGGTAAAGCTGTGATGGGCTCCACACGCTTTGAAATCAAAGGCGACTTTCGTTGCGATATCAATGGTTTATAGGCAGAATCTGCCAAGGAGCATGAGCATTCTTGCGGGCTGTGGCCACTGGCGTGTTTATGCCTGCCAAAGACCCTAGAACAGGGCGATTTTGGCATCACTCATTGCGGAGATCCCGTTCATGAACCGAACCGAGCGTTGCACTGGCCAATCTCGCAAGATGATGCCCTTGATGGTGGGCGCCGCACTCTTGTCGATCTGCGGCACGGCGCCGGCTGCGGACTTCCCGATCACCCCGGAGCAGCGAAGCACGGCCGCGCAGGTTGCGCAGGCCGGGGTTCCGCTCAGCGAATTGGCGCCCAACGCACCGGATTCACATACGGTCCAACGCGGTGACACTTTGTGGGACATCTCCAAGATGTTCCTGCGCTCGCCCTGGCGCTGGCCCGAGCTGTGGGGCATGAACATGGATCAGGTTCGCAATCCGCACCTGATATTTCCGGGTCAGGTGCTGATGCTGGTCAAAGTGGGTGACCGTGCCACGTTGCGGGTGGCGCAACCCGGAGCTGGTGGTGAAGTCCCGACCAATACGGTGAAGATTTCGCCTAGGGTTCGCTACGAGACGCTGGATAACGGGGCCATTCCGTCGATTCCGCTGCACCTGATCGGCCCCTTCCTCAACGAGGCCGTCGTGTTCTCCACCGACGAGTTGGCCACCGCGCCGCGGATCGTTGCGTCGCAGGAGGGACGTGTGATGCTGTCGCGTGGCGAGACGGCCTACGTACGCGGCGAACTGAAGGGCGCACGCGACTTCCGCGTCTTTCGCGACAGCACGCCGCTGCGCGATCCCGACACCGGTGAGCTGCTGGGATTCGAGGCACGCTATGTTGGGACCGCCGAGTACGTGCGTGACGGTGGCCTGCAGGAGTCGCCGGACGGCAAGAGCGCGCAGATCGTGCCTGCGACGTTCCGCATGACCAGCATCCGGCAGGAGGCCGGGGTCGGCGATCGCCTGGCGCCAGTTCCGCCGACCGACTACTCGGCGTATGTGCCGCACGCGCCGGCAAAGGCGATGAACGGCCGTATCGTGTCGATCTATGGCGAGGCGCTGTCTGCCGGGCAGAACCAGATCGTCCTGATCAACCGCGGTTTGCGCGATGGCGTCGAGCGTGGGCATGTGCTGGCTCTGTGGCGCGACGGCACGAGGGCCGTCGATTCAACGGATCCGTCGCGTCCGTTGATGAAACTGCCGGATGAGCGGGTCGGCACTTTGTTCGTGTTTCGCGCGTTCGACCGCGTTTCGTACGCGTTGATCATGACGTCGCAGGATCCGGTCAAGCCCGGCGATCGCTTCACCCAGCCCTGAGCACCGCCCGAGGGCGAGCGTCCATGGCAGCCGATGACGCCGTTGAGTTGGCGGCGTGGCTGCGCCTCCTGCAGACACCGGGCGTCGGGCGTGATCGAGCGCGCGAACTGCTGGCGATCTTTGGTTCACCCCAGGCGGTATTCGAGGTTTCCGCTGCGGCGCGCCGTGAACGAATCGGTGCCGACTTGGCGATGGCTCTCGAGTCGGAGCCGCCGACGTGGCAGGTCGACGTGTCGGCGCTGCAGGACTGGCTCGCCGCGGCGCCCGATCGCAGTTGGATCAGTTTGGGCGATCCCCGTTACCCGGATGCGCTGCTGCAGACCAGCGACCCACCCCTTTTGCTGTACCTGCAGGGGCGCGTCGAGTTGCTGCGATCACGTTGCATCGCGATTGTCGGCAGCCGCAATCCAACCGCCCAGGGGGCAGACAATGCGCGCGCGTTCGCAGAGCATCTGGGCCGTGCTGGCTTTACAGTGGTGTCCGGAATGGCCTTGGGCATTGATGGTGCGGCCCACACCGGTGCACTAGCCAGCGGATCCGGGACGATTGCTGTGGTCGGCACGGGGCTGGACCGCGTGTACCCACGCGCGCACCGTGACCTGGCCCATCGGATCGCCGAGGCCGGACTGCTGGTGAGCGAATTCCCACTCGGCACGCCACCGCTTGCAGCGAACTTTCCGCAACGCAACCGAATCATTGCCGGCCTGAGCCTGGGCACTCTAGTCGTCGAGGCGGCCCTGCAGTCTGGATCGCTGATTACCGCGGCCCAGTCGGTCGACGCGGGGCGTGAGGTGTTCGCCATACCAGGGTCCATCCACTCGCCGCAATCACGGGGCTGCCACGCGTTGATCAAACAAGGAGCCAAGCTGGTCGAGGCGGCCGACGACATCATCGACGAACTGGCTGCGTCTACCGCGGCGCCAGCGTCGGCGTCGCTATTGCCAAGCCCAGGCGGGATTCGCGATGCATTGCTCGATGCGATGGGATTTGAACCGGCGAGCCTCGATGCGCTGCAAGCGCGCACCGGTCTGCCGACCGCGGAATTGAGCGCGCGCCTTCTGACCTTGGAGTTGGACGGCCATGTGGCTCGCCTGCCCGGAGGACGCTTCCAGCGCCGATCTGCCGCCTGAACACCCTCGGGTATAGTGACCCCATGTTCGACGTACTCGTGTATGTGTACGAAAACTACTGGCGTCCGGATGCCTGTCCAGACCATGACCTGCTAAGCCGGAAACTGTCGGCTGTCGGATTCGAGAACGACGAGATTCAGGAGGCGCTGAGTTGGCTCGACGGCTTGACTTTGGGTGCGCAGTCACACCCTGACGCGCAGTCGCCGAGCAGCGTGCGGGTCTACACCGACGCCGAACGTGAGCTGATGGGTGACGAGTCGATCGGATTCATCAGCTTTCTCGAATCGTCAGGCGTCTTGCCGCCGGCCATGCGCGAATTGGTCCTGGATCACGCAAAGGCCATTGGCGCCGGCCCGGTCGCGCTCGAAGACCTGAAGGTGATCGTGTTGATGGTGTTCTGGAGCCTTGGCGAGGAACCCGACGCGCTGATCCTGGATGAGCTCTTCGTCAACGCGGAGCATCGACTGATTCACTGAAGGTGCAGGATTGAGCGCCGGTCAGCAGGCGCGCGGATTTCGCGCGGGCTGAAAGTGGCCGAGCGCAAGACCTCGAGCGTCAGAGTCTTTGGTGCAGCGTCAGCTCAAGAGCCGCGACGGGTCGGCGTCCAGCTTTGCCAGCGCGGTGCGTGTGGCGCGCACAGTCAACGACTCTTCTTGTGCGGGCAGCAGCAACCCGGCTTGTAGGAACGCGGCCAGCCGTTGCTGTTGAAAGAGCACGCAGCGGCCCTGCGGGGTGACGAACAACGACAGCTGCCGCTTCATACCCTGCCAGGACAACTGGACCGGCTCGTTGCGACCGCGGTAGTCCAGCATGTACCAGCTGCCGACCTGCAGTTCGCGTGCCCACGCCACCATGGCCGGCGTCGGCATCGACCCTCCCTCGGCGACGACTTCGAGCTCCGAGCTCTCGTGGCCTGAGAGATCCAGTACCATCGATTCGTCGATCTTGACGTCGGCAGCGTCGGGCAGCAGCTCTTCCAAGGACTCGAGTCGCTCGGTGAGGTCGTCCAGTCGGTCATTGGAAATCACCGCGGCCTTAGCCGTGAACGCGGCCGCAAGCGAATTGTTCAATGCCTGAATATGTTCGTCCTGCTTCTCCGGGCCCATTCCGGCAGACGCCATACCATCGCGCAGCGTCTTCAACAGCGGCGGTAACCGGCGAATGACCTCAGCGCGCTCTTCGCGTGTGACCTTTGCGCCCGCCGACCAAATCACATCGGTGGCAGCTCGCTTCATCGCCTTGGTCTCTTCAGCCTGGATGCCGTAACGCACGGCGGTGGTCGCCAGCACGTCGGCCCAGACCTGGAACAAGAACTGGCGTACATCCTCCTGGACCGGCACTTCATTGAGCATGCGGCGAAGCTCGATCGTGTACTGGATCGCAAGCGTCTCCCGTTGCTCGATCTGCTGCGCCAGCGAGACGCCCTTGCGCGTCGCCTCGTTCTCGTTCTTGAAGTAGTGTTCGAGAAACTTCTCGAACTCGATCAATACAGTCTGGAACACGCGCCGACCCGTATCGGGGTATGCCTCGACGACCTGGACCACGCGCTTGACTTCCTTGCTCAGGGCATCACCGGCATTGTGGGTTGCCGAGTCGAAGCCCATGACGCAGGCACCCATGCGGTCGATCAGACGTCGCGCCGGATGGTCGATCGTTGCGAAGAAGTCCGGCTCGCCGACCGCCACGCGCAGCACGGGCATCTGCAACCGCGCAAACCAGACCCGGATCGCGGCTGGGATACGGTCTTCGGTCAGGATCGCCTGGAACATCATCGCCACGATCTCGATCGTCGCGCGCTCGATCGGCGAGGTCGCGGCCTGCTTGAGCGCCTGCTTGCGTTGCTGCAGTTCGGCCAGCAATACCGGCGTGCTGACCGCGGGGCCATCTTCGCGCTGAGTGCGTGATCCGAAGCGCCGCTGCACACCGGCCTGAGCATGGCTGATCGCATCGGCCAACGCCGGCGAGACCGGTTGCATATTGGTCGTATCGGCAAAGCCTGACAGTTGCTTGCCAACCAGCTTGTTCAGGCGCCCCAGCACTTCGCCCGCGTGCTCGCTGCGGTGACGCAGTGGCCCGGCGCGCGTCATCATGCGCGTCTCGTCGCTCACGCCTGCGCGATGACGCGTGGCCAGGCCACCGCGCACCGACGACTCTCGGAAATTGCCGGTGGTCTGGCCGTCCACCACCTGGGCGCCACCCGCATTGGTGCTGAGCCCGCCGGTGCTGCCGCCGCGCGAGCGACGGATGAATGGACGCAAATCGATATCCGGCAGCACGTTCTGCTCAACCAGCCAGCGGTTGGTCTCGTGATAAGCCTCTTCAACCAGATGGGCGAACTCGTCGTGCAGCACGGTCTGCAGTTCGCGCCAGCCGTCATGGCCGAGCCCCGCGGTGCGCCATGCGTCCAGCACCACGCGTGCCAGGACATGGGCACGCAGCATGTCGTGCGTGTCCAGCTCAGCGCGCTTCTCCAGCGTGGAGATACGCGAGCGAAGGTCCGAGAACTCCCAGGACGCGCGATCCATGATCGCCAGCGCGAGGCGCGAGGTCAGAATCTCGCGCTCGATGGTGTCGTCGTCGACCAGCGACAGGTCACCGGCCGCCACTCCGGGCGGCGGGAGATCGGGGATGCGGGCCGTTGACGCACCCGGCACTGCGATCCGCTGCATGCCCTCGACGACGGCACGCTGCCAGGCCCCATCAGACTGCCCAAGCGCCTTGGCCAGGTCCCTGCGCAGATACATGGTGGCAGGAATCGCGGGCTTGTCCTGTAACAGGCGGGACGTCTCGACCACTGCCTGCACCGCGCCGGGTATGCCGTGAATCAAGTGCTCGGCGTATCGGCGCCGCGCTTCCTGAGCGAGGGGGCTGGGCGCGACGCCGAATGTCATGTACCGGAGGGGATGCTGGGTGCCTCGTCTACTCTACACCAGCGCACCGGCGTTGGGGTCGTTGGGGTCGTTGGGATCGTGGTCCTTGACACCACTGCGGATCAAATCCTCGCGCTTCACACCCAGCCACATGGCAATGGCCGCGGCGACGAACACGGACGAGTAGATGCCGAACAGAATGCCGATCGTCAGCGCGACGGCAAAGTAGTGCAATGTCGGACCGCCGAACAGGAGCATCGCCAGGACCATCATCTGGGTCGAGCCGTGCGTGATGACGGTACGGCTGATCGTGCTGGTGATCGCATGGTCGATCACCTCGGAGGTCGACATCTTGCGATACCTCCTGAACGCCTCGCGAATCCGGTCGAAGATCACGACCGACTCGTTCACCGAGTAGCCGAGCACCGCCAGCACGGCGGCCAGTACCGCGAGCGAGAACTCCCACTGAAAGAAGGCAAAGAAGCCGAGAATGATGATGACGTCGTGCAGGTTGGCGACGATCGCCGCAACCGAGAACTTCCATTCGAAGCGAAACGCCAGATATACCATGATGCCGATCACGACGAACGCCAACGCCTTGGCGCCGTCGGAAGCCAACTCGGACCCGACAGCCGGTCCGACGAACTCGGTGCGCGAGAGCTTCAGCGGCTCGGTACCGGACGAAGCCGTGCAGGAGGGCCGACTGACCTGTTCGCCTTGAGGCGTCGTGTACTGCCTCGTGGCGACCGTCCCGCTCTCGGCGCTGCACAGTTTCTCGAACACGCTGGCCGCCAGCTCCGACTGCTTCGTATCGCCGCGAATCGGCAGTCGGATCAGCACATCGCGCGAGGTGCCGAAGTTCTGCACCTGCACCTCGCCGAAACCCATGGCCTCGACCGCGCTGCGTGTCTTGTTGATATCGGCGGGCTGCGCATATTCAACTTCCAGCACCGTGCCGCCGGTGAATTCGATCGACAGGTGCAGACCGCGCGTGGCCAGGAAGTACACGGCGGCGGCGAAGGTCAGGAACGAGATGATGTTGAACACCAGCGCGTGCCGCATGAAGGGAATGTCGCGACTGATCCTGAAGAACTCCATGTGACTATCTCTCCGGACTCAATCGGTCGACCGACACGAACAGGGCACCGCAGGCGCTGATTGCCGCTCCATCGAGCGCGTCATGAGGGTGTTCCGCCATCTGGACCATCAAACCTGCGGCGGGGGCGGCGCCGTGGCCGGCCGCCATACCTGCCCGATCGAGACGGCCTTGAGCCTCTTCTGCCGGCCGTACCAGAGGTTCACCAGTCCGCGCGAGAACATGACCGCGGAGAACATCGAAGTCAGGATCCCCAGGCAATGCACGACCGCAAAACCGCGCACGAATCCAGAGCCGAAGGCCAACAGTGCCAGGCCGGCGATCAGCGTCGTGATGTTGGAGTCGAGGATCGTGCCCCAGGCGCGCTCGTAGCCCGTGGCGATCGCCGCCTGCGGCGTGGCGCCGTTGCGCAACTCCTCTCGCACCCGCTCGTTGATTAGCACATTGGCGTCGATGGCCATGCCCAGCGTCAACGCGATCGCCGCAATGCCGGGTAGCGTCAGCGTGGCCTGCAGCATCGACAACACCGCGATCAGCAGCAACAGGTTGAACGCCAGCGCCACGGTCGAGAACACGCCGAACAGCAAGTAATAGGCGCACATGAACAAGCCGATCGCCGCGAACCCATAGGCCACGCTCCTGAAGCCCTTGGCGATGTTCTCGACGCCCAGCGTCGGCCCGATCGTTCGCTCTTCGATGATCTCCATCGGCGCGGCGAGCGAACCGGCGCGCAACAGCAACGCGGTGTCGTTGGCTTCCACCGTGGTCATCCGGCCCGAGATCTGCACCCGGCCGCCGCCGATTTCGCTGCGGATGACAGGGGCCGTCACCACCTCGCCCTTGCCCTTCTCGAACAGCAGGATCGCCATGCGCTTGCCCACGCTTTCGCGCGTCACATCCTTGAAGATGCGCGCCCCCTTGGCATCGAGTGTGAGGTGAACCGCCGGCTCCTGGGTCTGCCCGTCGAACCCCGGCTGGGCATCGGTCAGGTTCTCGCCGGTCAGGATCACCTGGCGCTTGACGATGATCGGCGCCCCGCCGCGCTCGAGGTAGCGTTCGGCGCCGAACGGCACCGGCCCGTCGCCGCGCAGTGCGGCCACCGCCTCGGTGCCTTCGTCCACCATGCGGACTTCGAGCGTGGCGGTGCGGCCGATGATGTCCTTGGCCTTGGCCGTGTCCTGCACGCCGGGCAACTGGACGACGACGCGATCGAGGCCCTGCTTCTGAATCACCGGCTCGGCAACGCCGAGCTCGTTGACGCGGTTGTGGAGCGTGGTGATGTTCTGCTGTATCGCCTGTTCCTGGACCCGTCGGCCGGCCTCGGGTTTGAGCGTCCCGGTCAGCTTCAGGTCGCTGCCGTCGCCGCTCTCGATCCACGTCAGGTCGGGCAACTGCTCGACGAGGACCGCCTGTGCCTGTACCAGTGTCGCGCGGTCACGGAATCGGATCGTCACGTCGTTGCCTTCGCGCGCGATGCCGGCATGTCGGATGTTCTTGTCGCGCATCAGGCTGCGCATGTCGCCGGCGAAGGACTCTGCCTTCTTCGTCAGCGCCGCCTTCATGTCGACCTGCATCAGGAAGTGCACGCCGCCGCGCAGATCGAGCCCCAGATACATCGGCAGGGCATGCAGCTGCGTCAGCCAGGTCGGCGAGCGCGACAACAGATTAAGCGCCACGATGTAACTCGCGTTCGCGGGATCCGGGTTCAAGCCCTTCGAGATTGCGTCCTTGGCCTTGATCTGCGTGTCGGTGTCGGCGAAACGCGCCTTGACAGAACCGCCGTCGAATTGAACGAAGTCGGCCTTGATGCCGGCTGTGCTCAACGCCGACTCGATGCGTGGCACGATCGCGGTGTCGAGCTTGAGGGTGACCTTGCCGCTGGACACCTGCACCGCCGGCGCCTCGCCGAAGAAGTTGGGCAACGTGTACAGCAGGCCCACCACTGCCGCAATCCCCAGCAGCAGGTACTTCCAGAGCGGGTAGCGATTCATCGTCGGCCCCTCATGCCGTGTGCTGCGGCACGAATCGGCGCAAGGTCACTTCAACGTGCCCTTGGGCAGCACCTGAACCACCGAACTGCGCTGGACCTGCAACTCCACGCCGTTGGCAACCTCGACATGGAGGTAGGTCTCGCCCAGTTTCGAGACGCGCCCGAGGAAACCACCCGTGGTCACCACTTCATCGCCTTTGGCCAAGGCCTCGATCAATGCCTTGTGTTCCTTCTGTCGTTTCATCTGCGGGCGAATCATGATGAAGTACAGCACCACGAACATCAGCACCAAAGGCAGCAGACTCAACAGGCTGGATTCGGTATTGCCGCTGGCGGCTGGCGCGGTCTGCGCGAAGGCTTGGGAGATGAACACGACAACGATCCTTGTGGAGGGGCCCGCGGCACATGGCGGGCAGAACTTCAAATTCTAAGGTGTTCGTGCCCGGCGCCGGCCCAGGGTCCTAGAACAGCGCCATGCTGAGTTTGCGGCGGTACTGGTCGACAACCGGATCGCCGCTGGCGGCGATGGCCTTGCCGGCCACCTCCAGCGTGCCCTTGGCCTGTTCCGGTGCCGGCTTCGGTGCCGGTTTGGTCATCAGTTCCAGGATCGCGACATAGGTCCTGCGCGCCAGTTGCTCGTTCCATTCCTTGTCGCGCATCACGATTTCCAGCAGCACGTCCATCGCGTTGGTGAATCGTGCGGCTGCGAAGTGCGTCTGTGCCAGCTCGTAGCGGGCATCGAAATCGCGTTTGTTGACGGCAATCGCGGCGTCGAGTGCCGCGAGACTGCGCGCGCTGGTCGCCTTCTCACAGGCGGCCAGCCAGAGGCCCAGCGCCGCGATCCGCGGCACCGCCGGCGTCTTGCCGGCCATCGGCTCAAACGCCATGCGTGCCTGGGGAGCCCGCCCGAGCTCGAGCAGCAGCTTGACATAGTCGCAGCGTGCGGTGTCATTGCCGGGCGCCAGGGCCACGGCTTGCTGCAACTTGGCCAGCGCCGCCTCGACATCGCCTTCGGCCTCGAGCTTCTCGGCGGCGTCGGCCTGCGCATCGGCCTCGGACTCCACCTCGGTGGGCACGTGGCGATCCAGGAACTGGCGGATCTGGGCCTCGGGTTGCGCGCCGACGAAGCCGTCCACCGGTGCGCCCTTGTCGAAGAGCACGCAGAAGGGGATGCTGCGCACGCCGAACGCCTGGCTCAGCTGGCCGGCGATCTCTGGCTGTTCGTCGCTGTTGAGCTTGGCCAACTTGAATCGGCCGCCGTACGCGACCTCGAGCTTCTCGAGCAAGGGCCCGAGCGTGCGACATGGTCCGCACCAGGGCGCCCAGATATCGAGCAGCACCGGCGTCGCGGCGGAAGCCTGTATGAGGTCGGTCTCGAAATTCTGCAGAGTGATGTCGATCATGACGTCGATGCGCTAGCTACGTGCCAAGGCCTTCAGGTATGGGCGTGCCGCCTACAATGCAAGCGTTGTCCCGCGTAGTTTGGGAGAGAGTTTCTTGTCCACCGATCCCCCCGTCGTCGGCGTATTGATGGGGTCGTCCAGCGACTGGGAGACCCTGCAGCACGCGTCCCGAATTCTCGCCGAGTTCGGGGTCGCGCATGAATGCAAGGTGATTTCCGCGCACCGGATGCCCGACGACATGTTCGCCTACGCGGAGGCCGCCGCGGTGCGTGGCCTGAAGGCGCTGATCGCCGGCGCCGGCGGTGCGGCCCACCTGCCTGGCATGCTTGCCGCCAAGTGCGTGATCCCGGTATTGGGCGTTCCGGTGGCAAGCCGTCACCTGAGCGGGGTCGACTCGCTGCATTCGATCGTCCAGATGCCCACCGGGATACCCGTGGCTACATTCGCGATCGGTCATGCCGGTGCTGCCAATGCCGCGCTGTTTGCGATCGCCATGCTGGCCAACGAGGATCCTGAACTGCGCCAGCGCCTGCTGGCGTTCCGAGCGCGCCAGACCGAGGCGGCGCGCGCGATGAGCCAGGAACTGCGGTGAGCGTTCGGTTGCCGATTCAGCCGGGCGAGACGCTCGGCGTGCTGGGGGGTGGCCAGCTCGGCCGCATGTTTGTGCACGCAGCGCAGCGTCTGGGCTATCGCTGCGTCGTGCTCGATCCCGATCCGGACTCGCCGGCGGCACAGGTGGCCGAACAGCATCTTCAGGCCGACTACGGCGACGTCGACGCCCTGGCGCAGCTGTCGAGCCTGGCGCGCGCCGTGACGATCGAGTTCGAGAACGTGCCGGCGCAAACGCTGCGCCATCTGTCCAATCGTGTCCGCGTGGCGCCTGGCGCCGAGGCGGTGGCCATCTGCCAGGATCGCGCCTTGGAGAAGGCCCAATTCGCGCGTTGCGGCGTGGCGTGCGCGCCGCACGCGCTGGTGGACGGCGAGTCATCGCTCCCGGGCGTTGCCGACCGACTGCTGCCCGGAATCTTGAAGTCCGCGCGCCTGGGCTATGACGGGAAAGGGCAGCGTTCGGTGCGTGATCGCGACGAGCTGTCGCGGGCGTGGCGTGAGTTGGACGCCGTGCCCTGCGTGCTGGAGCAGCGCCTGCCGCTGAGCCGCGAGATCAGCGTCGTGCTGGCCCGCGGGTCCGACGGGCACTGCGTGCACTTCGCGCCGTTCCAGAACCTCCATCGCGATGGCATCCTGGCGGTCACGCAATGGCCGGCGCCGGATCTGAGTGCGGTGCTGCAGGTCGAAGCTATCGACGCTGCCGAGACGATCGCGCGGTCGATGGACTACGTGGGTGTGCTGTGCGTCGAGTTCTTCGTGCTCGCAGACGGTACGCTGTGCGCCAACGAGATCGCGCCTCGACCGCACAACTCGGGGCATTGCACGATAGATGCCTGCGATGTCAGCCAGTTCGATCTGCAGGTACGCGCGCTGGCCGGCTTGCCACTGGCAGTGCCGCGCATGCACTCGAACGCCGTGATGCTCAACCTGCTTGGCGACCTGTGGCCGGGCGTGGCAGCGTCTGCACTTGCGCCGCCGTGGCCCGCGCTGCTGGCGATGCCCGGGGCGCACCTGCACCTCTACGGCAAGCGGCATGCGCGACCCGGCCGCAAGATGGGGCATCTGACACTCACCGCCCAGACGCAGGGACTCGCGCTTGCGCATGCCGATGAGGCGGCGCAACTTCTGGGCCTGCAATGAGCATCCTGCCTGGCGACAGCGCCGATGCGATCGATCAGGCGACCCGCCGCCTGGCTGCCGGCGGCCTGGTGGCGATCCCGACGGAAACGGTGTATGGCATAGCGGCGCGGGCCGACGACGACCAGGCCGTCGCGGCGATCTTCGCGGCCAAGGGCCGCCCGAGCGACCATCCCTTGATCGTTCATGTTCTGGATCTCGCCGGTGCGCAGGCCTTCGCGGCGGAGATCACACCCGCCGCGCGGCGATTGATCGACGCGTTCTGGCCTGGTCCCATGACCGTGATCGTGCGGCGCGCGATGGGCATTGCCGGCGCGGCGGCGGCCGGGCTCGCGACCATTGCGTTGCGGTGTCCGGCGCATCCGGTGGCACGCAGTCTGCTGACCCGTTGTGTGGAGGTCGGCGTGGTCGGACTGGCCGCCCCGAGCGCCAATCGGTTCGGTCGCGTCAGCCCGACCTGTGCCGAACACGTGGCCACGGAATTCGGGCCGGATCTCATGGTCTTGGACGGGGGCCGATGCGAACTGGGTATCGAATCGGCCATTGTCGATTGCTCAGCGGCGACCGCTGTGCTGCTGCGACCCGGTGTGTTGCCGCGCGCGCGCATCGAGCAGGTGCTGGGCCAGGCGTTGCACGATCCGGGCGACGACGCGGTGCGCGCACCGGGTACCCTGGAGAGCCACTACGCACCGCGGGCGACCCTGCGCTTGATGGATGGCAAACAGCTTGCCAAGGCGCTCGAATTGCTGCCGCAGGCGATGACGGGGCTGGCTGTATATTCGCGCTCTGCGTCGCCGCGCCATCCAGTGGTTCGAGTGATGCCTGACGACCCGCTCGCGGTGGCGCAGGAGTTGTTTGCCGTGCTGCGGGGATTCGACGCCCAGGGCGTCAAGCTCATCTGGGTGGAGCGCCCACCCGACACGCCGGATTGGGAGGGCGTGAACGATCGTCTACAACGCGCGGCCTCGCCGTGACGATTGTGTCGGCTGCATCGAACTGGGAACTGCATGTTGATGGAACTGATGATGTTTGCCAGGCGCGCCGCGATTGCCGCGATTGCCGTGGCGTTGGCGGCGTCGTGTGGCGGCGGTATTCAGCAGATCGAGCCGTTCGTGCCGCAGCAGGTGATCGTGCTGGGTGACGAAACGAATCTGTTGACGCCGGACGGCAAGCGCTATGGCATCAACGGGCTGGACGCCAACGGCGTCTTCGACTGCCGGTTCTTGCCGATCTGGACGCAGTCGGTGGCGGGTGCCTGGGGATATGTCTTCGATCAGTGCAACCCGGGTGCAATCACACCCACCCGCGGCGTGATGCGCGCGACATTCAATGCCAAGGCAGCCGACCTGGACGCCCAGATCGACGCGCAACTCGCGACAGCTGCGCCAACCTCGAAAGACCTGTTCACGGTCCTGGTCGGCATGCACGACATCATTGAACTCTACGAGCAATTCCCGACCCGCAGCGAAGCGGATTTGGCTGCAGATCTGAGGGCGCGCGGCAATCATGTCGCGCAGCAAATCAACCGACTGGTCGACCTGGGCGCCCGGGTGATCGTCTCTACGGTTCCCGACCTCGGATTGACACCGTATGCGTTGACGCAGGAGGCGGCAAACCCTGGTCGTGCTGCGCTGCTGACGCGTCTGACGGGCGACTTCAACGCGCGTGTACGCGTTGACATCCTCCAGGACGGCCGCTTTGTCGGCCTCTTAATTACCGACGATCTGATTCTGCAGATGGTCAAGTCGCCGTCGAGCTACGGCTTGGCAAACGTGACCGGTGCTGCCTGCACGACCGCGGTACCCGATTGCACGACGCTGACGCTTGTGGCGGGTGCCACTTCGGCGACCCATCTCTGGGCCGACGACCGGCGCCTGGGGCCGGTCGCGCATTCGCAGCTCTATCAATTGGCCGTCACGCGCGCGCAGCGAAACCCTTTCTAGCGCCGAGCGCCCGACGGCCGACCGCACGGCTACACTGGCGCCCCTCATGGGGCCGCGACTGCTTGCACTGGACACGTCGACCGATCGTCTGGCGGTCGGGTTGATCGTTGCCGATCGGCAATGGACGGCCAGCGAGCCCGGGGGTTCGCTGGCCTCGTCGAGGCTGATCGCGGTGGCGCTGGAACTGCTCGCCGGTGCGGCACTACCGGTCCGGGATCTCGATGCGATCGCCTTCGGCGCCGGTCCGGGCGCATTCACGGGCCTGCGCAGCACCTGCGCGGTGGCCCAGGGCCTGGCTTTCGGTGCCGGCAAACCGGTGCTGGCAATCGACAGTCTGATGATCGTGGCCGAGGATGCCATGTCGCAGCTGGGCGCGACTCACGATGAACTCTGGGTTGCGATGGATGCGCGCATCGACGAGATCTACGCCGCCTGCTATCGGCACGACGCGAGCGGTTGGCGAACGCTGTGCGAACCGGCGCTGTATACGGTGGTGGCACTGGCTGCGCGGTGGAACGTGGCGCCGCCGCGCGTCGTGGCCGGTTCGGCGATCGAGACGTTCGAAGGGCGGCTGCCGCTCGGCGACGCCCGGCTCGTACCGCACGAGCGCAATCGCGCGAGTGCCTTGCTGGTGCTTACGCGGTGCCAGTGGGACGCCGGCGCAACGATGGATGCCGCACAGGCCTTGCCCGTCTATCTGCGCGACAAGGTGGCTCTCACGAGCGCCGAACGCACGGCGGCGAGAGGAGCAGGGGCCGCCAGCTGAATGGACGGCACCGAGTTTCCGCAGACTGCGCCGATTCAGCTCCATGAGTTGGATCGGTTGATGGCGATCGAGACCGTCGCCTACCCGTTTCCATGGAGCCGCGTCAATTTTGTCGATTCTCTGGCCGCGGGCTACCTGGCCCGCAAACGGGTCGACGCTCAGGGCCGCTGGCTGGGTTACATGTTCGCGATGGCTGGCGTCGACGAGACGCACCTGCTCAACCTGACGGTGGTGCCGCAAAGCCAGCGCCAGGGACATGCGCGCGCGATGCTCGACGAATTGGTTCGATGGAGTCGCGATCGCGCAGCAGTGCGCTTGTGGCTGGAGGTGCGCGAGAGCAACCATCGGGCGCAGGCCCTCTACCGACGCTACGGTTTTCGCGAGCTCGGCTTGCGTCGCGGCTACTATCCGGCTGGCCCCGATGGGCGCGAGAATGCCGTGGTCATGAGCCTTGATATCGCGCCGGGCAACGATGCGCTTGGATGATCGCCAGCGCGCCATGCTGGGCGCAATGGGGTTGACGATCTGGGGGCCACCGGGCCCCGCCGATCGCGGCGCGCTGGCGCAGCCTGACGCACGCCGACAGTCGACGACCGAGCCGCCCGCCGCTGCCGTCACAGAGGCGGCGGCTCCGGACAACAAGGACGCCGGACGCCGGATCGAGATCGGCGCGCTGGGTTGGACTGCGTTGCGCGACAAGGTCGCGCAGTGCAAGGCCTGTCGCCTGCATGAGGGCCGGACCCAGACCGTGTTTGGCGTCGGCCACGAGCAGGCCCACTGGATGCTGGTGGGCGAGGCACCCGGCGAGAACGAGGATCGACAGGGCGAGCCATTTGTCGGCGCGGCGGGTCAATTGCTCGATCGCATGTTGCACGCGGTCGGCCTGACGCGCAGCGCCGCGCCGCCCGAGCGGCAGGTCTACATCGCCAATACCCTGAAATGCCGGCCGCCGCGCAACCGCAACCCGGAGCCCGACGAACTGGCCCTGTGCAGTGCGTTCCTGGCGCGCCAGATCGAGCTCGTCCAGCCGCGCATCATCCTCGCGATGGGGCGTTTCGCGGTGCAGACGCTGCTCGGCAGCGACGCGGCGATCGGCAAGCTGCGCGGCCAGGTCCACCGCTACCGCGATCGGCCGGTGATCGTGACCTACCACCCGGCGTATCTGCTGCGAAATCCGGCCGACAAGGCGCGCTCGTGGGCCGATCTGTGCCTGGCCGCGTCGCTGAGCGCGCCGGTGGGATGAACCGATCAACGCTTCTTCTTGACCGGTCGCGTCCAACTGGCAATCGACACCTGCCTGGGCCGCGCAACGGTCAACTGGCCCGCTGGCGCATCCTTGCCGATCGTGCTGCCGGCGCCGATCGTGGCGCCGTCGCCCACGGTGATCGGCGCAACCAGCACGCAGTTGGAACCGACGTGCACATCTGCGCCGATCACCGTGCGATGCTTGTTGGCGCCGTCGTAGTTGGCCGTGATGCTGCCGGCCCCATAGTTCACACGCTCGCCGACGGTGGCATCGCCCAGGTACGCCAGGTGGTTGGCCTTGGCGCCTCTGCCCAGCGTCGAGTTCTTCACCTCGACGAAATTGCCGATATGGACGTCAGGGCCCAGTTGTGCACCCGGGCGAAGCCGCGCGAACGGGCCGACCTGGGCCCCCGGGCCGATCGCGGCATCCGTGAAGTGCGTGAACGGCAGGATCTCGGCCCCGGCAGCGATGGTGGTGTTGCGAATCACGCAGTTCGCGCCGATGCGCACGCCGTCACCGAGTTCGACACGACCCTCGAAGATGCAGTTCACGTCGATCTCGACATCTTGCCCGCAGTGCATTTCTCCGCGCAGATCGAAACGCGCCGGGTCGGCCATGCGCACGCCGGCCAGCATCAAGGCTTCGGCCTGCCTGCGCTGCACGCGGCGTTCCAGGTCGGCGAGCTGGGCCGGGCTGTTCACGCCCAGGACCTCGGTCTCGTCGGCTGCCTCGCTGGCGACCACGGGTATGCCGTCGGCAACCGCCATCGCGACGATGTCGGTCAGGTAGTACTCGCGCTGCGCATTGTGGTTGGTCAATCGTTGAACCCAGCGTTTCAACGCCGCGCTCGGGGCGGCCATGATGCCGGTGTAGACCTCGCGGATCGCGCGCTGGCTCTCGGTCGCATCCCTGTGCTCGACGATGCCGCGCACCGCAGCGCCGTCACGGACGATGCGGCCGTATCCGCTCGGGTCGTCGAGTTTCAGCGTCAGCAGGGCCAGCCGTTGGCCGGCGCTGGCCTGGATCAGCGCGCGTGCCGTGCCGGCTTCGATCAACGGCACGTCGCCATTCAGGATCAGGGTCGTGCCGTCATCGTCGAGATAGGGGACGACCTGCTGTATCGCATGGCCGGTGCCCAGCTGCGGCTCCTGTCGCACGCATCGAACCTTGCTGTCGGCGACCGCCTGCTCGACGCGCTCGGCGCCGTAGCCAGTGACCACCAGCGTGCGATCGGCGGCCAGGCCAGCGCAGGCATCCAGGACATGCTGCAATAGCGGGCGGCCCGCCAGCCGATGCAGAACCTTCGGCAGGTCGGATTTCATCCGCGTGCCCTTGCCCGCCGCCATGATGACGATGTCGATTGCCATGTCAGCCCTATCGCGCCTGTCTGCCTGGATTATCGCGGCCTGCCTGGTCCTGCTGACCGGTTGCAGCGCGATTCGCTTCGCCTACAACCAGGCGCCCGAGCTGGCGTACTGGTGGCTGGACGGCTACGTCGACTTTTCCGACCAACAGGGCCCCGCGGCCCGCGCCGCGCTGGTCGAGTGGTTCCGCTGGCATCGTGCCACGCAGCTGGGCGACTATGCCGGCCTGTTGGCCGCCGCCCAGGCGCAGATCGTGGAAGACGCCAGCGCCACGCAGGTATGCCGCTGGCTCGACGATCTGCGCCAGCGCATCGAAGTCGCCTACGAGCAGGGCGTGCCGGCGCTGGCCGAATTCGTGCGGACGATGCGGCTCGAGCAGGTGCAGCACATCGAGCGGCGTTATCAGAAGGCCGACGAGGAGTTCCGCAGGGATTTCATGCAGGCGACGAAGGCCGAGCGCCTGGAGTCGTCGATCCAGCGCACGGTGTCGCGCGCGGAAACCCTGTACGGACGCCTCGAGGATGCCCAGCGCGCACTGATCGGGCAATCGGTCGCCGCGTCGCCGTTCGACGCCCAGCTTTGGCTGGCCGAGCGCCAGGCACGCCAGCAGGAGATCGTCAGCACCCTGCGCGCTCTGATCGCCGAACGGGCCGACGCGGCGCGCGTCCAGGCTGCATTGCGTGTCTTCGCTGCCCACGCGTCGCGCTCGCCGCGCCAAGACTATCGACAACATGTGCAGCGCCTGACCGAGTACAACTGTGCGTTCGTGGCGCGCTTGCACAACAGCTCGAGCGCCGAGCAACGGCGCCATGGCGTCGAGAAGCTGAGGAGTTGGGAGGTCGACCTGCGCAGCCTGGCGGCGCAACGGCCCTGACGGACCGCCGGTGAGTGATCGGTCCGCTACTGCGGCAGCGGACCCCGCACCGGATAGGACTGTCCGGCCGGCGCCGTTTCGCATTCGGTGGCACCGTCAAAGGCCTTGTCCCCGCCGGGATCGGCCAATCCCGTCGCCTCGAGTGTGGCGAAGGGGAACAGGTTCCGATCCATCAAGTGCGAGGGCGTGATGCGGCCCATGGCTGACAGCATGTTGTCGATGCGGCCAGGGAACTGGCGCTCCCAGTCGCGGATCATCTGCTTGGTCTGCACGCGTTGCAGGTTTTGCTGGCTGCCGCAAAGGCTGCAGGGAATGATCGGAAACGCCCTATGTGCAGCCCAGTGTTCGAGGTCGGCCTCGGCCACGTAGGCGAGCGGCCGGATCACCACGTGCCGGCCATCGTCGCTGACCAGCTTCGGCGGCATGCCCTTCATGCGGCCGCCGAAGAACATGTTCATCAGCAGTGTGACCACCATGTCGTCGCGATGATGGCCGAGCGCCACCTTCGTCGCGCCGAGTTCGCTGGCGATGCGGTAGAGAATGCCGCGACGCAGGCGCGAGCACAGTGAGCACATCGTGCTCCCCTCGGGGACCAGCCGCTTGACGACTGAATACGTGTCCTGCTGCTCGATGTGAAACGGCACCTCGCGCTGGCGCAGGTATTCGGGCAGCACGTGCGCCGGAAAGCCCGGCTGCTTCTGGTCCAGGTTGACGGCGACGATGTCGAATGCCACCGGTGCCCGCGAGCGCAGTGACAGCAGGATGTCCAGCAATGCGTAGCTGTCCTTGCCGCCGGACAGGCACACCATCACCTTGTCGCCGGCCCGGATCATGTCGAAGTCGCTGATGGCCTGGCCAACCTGCCGGTGCAGTCGCTTGGACAGCTTGTTGGCCTCGAAGACGCGCCTGCGATCGTCCTTCGCGGTGGCGCTGCCGAGTCCGGGATCGGTCAACGTGTTCATGCGGCCTGCAGCCCCTTGTCCTTGAGTCCGAACACCTCGATACCCACGCCATCGCAGTCCGGGTAGACATCGGGTTTCTCGGTGGAGACCCGGGCGGCTCGCACCTTCGGGTGCGCGAGCATCAGTCGCAGCACGTCGTCGGCCAGGGTCTCCTGCAGGTGGATATGCCCTTGCGACGCGCGCTGCGTGATCGAGCGGCGGATGAAGTCGTAGTCGATCACCTCGCTCAGCCGGTCCTTGATGGGGGTCGACAGCGCGAGCGGCACGTACAGGTCGACATTGATCAGCACGCGCTGCTCGCCCTGTTTCTCGAATTCGTGCACGCCGATGTTGATCCGCACCTCGTAGTTGCGCAGGAACAGGCGCCGGCAATCCATCAACTGCGGGTGCTGCAGCAGGCTATCCATGGGCCCCGCCCTGCGTCAGGAACAACACGTCGCGGTCCTGTGCAACCAGGTGCTGGCCGCCGTCGACCAGCAGCGTCGTCCCGGTGATGGCAGGCGATTCGATCAGGAACCGAACCGCCGCCGCAACGTCGCCCGGCGTCGAGGATCGTCGCATCGCGGTCATGCTCTGAGCGTGCGCGAACTGCTCGCTGGTCATCGGACCGGACGGCAGCGTCACACCCGGCGACACGGCGCAGACCCGAAGAGTAGGCGCCAGCGCCTGCGCCAGCATGACGGTCGCGGCGGAAAGCGCTGCCTTCGACAGCGTGTAGGACAGGTAGTCGGGATTCGGGTTCTCGAGCTTCTGATCGAGCAGGTTCACGACGCAGCCCTGTGCCGCGCGCCCGTGCAGGTGCCCATGCAGCGCGTGCGCCAGCAAAATGGCGGCGCCCGCATTGACGCGCCAATGCCGCTCCATGCCTGCGAACGAGAAGCTGGCGATGTCGTCGTATTCGAACAGCGACGCGTTGTTCACCACTGCATCGAGGCGCCCGCTATCGGCGACGACCGCGGCCACCAGCGCCCGGCACGCGGCCTCGTCTGAAAGGTCGGCCACGAACACGCGCGCGGCAGCGCCTGCCGCCCGCGCCTCGCCCGCCACCGCCTGCGCCTCCAGCGCCGAGCGGCGGCAATGCAGCGCCACATCGAAGCCATGCGCGGCCAGCTCCAGCGTTATGGCGCGACCGATGCGGCGCCCCGCCCCGGTGACCAGCACGTGCCTGCGTTCAGTCATGGTTTCTACAATGCCGCGATGCCTGCGATGACAGAACCTGACAGTGTATCGACCCGACTGCAGGCATCGATCGACCAGGCAATCGACGCGGCAGGCGGTTGGCTGCCGTTCGACCGATTCATGTCGATGGCCCTGTACGAACCGGGAGTCGGCTACTACTCGCGCGCAGACCGGCAGTTCGGGGCGTTTTCGGAGTCGGGCAGCGACTTCATTACCGCGCCGGAGTTGTCGCCCTTGTTCGGGCGTTGCGTGGCGTTGCAGGTGCAGCAGGCCCTGCAGGCCAGCCAGACCGACACGGTGGTCGAGTTCGGCGCCGGTACGGGCGCGTTGGCCGCTGATCTGCTCGAGTCCTTGGGCGAGCGCGTTCGGCACTACTGGATCGTCGACCTGTCGGGCGCGCTGCGCAGGCGCCAGGCCGAGCGCCTTGCAGGATTCGGCGCAAAGGTGCGATGGCTGTCGAGCTGGCCCGACGGGTTGGAGGCGGTGGTACTTGGCAACGAGGTGCTCGACGCCATGCCCGTGAAGCTGCTGGCATGGGACGGCAGGTGCTGGCTCGAGCGCGGCGTGGTGCGGCAGATCGATGGTCTGGGCTGGCATGATGCGCCGACCACGCTGCGACCCCCGCACGAGGCTGACTGCGTGCCCGGCACGGTGACCGAGATCCACCCGCAGGCCGAGGCGTTCATTAGCAGCCTGGCACAGCGCCTGCGCCGCGGCGCGGCGTTCTTCTTCGACTATGGATTCCCCGCCGCCGAGTACTACCACCCGCAACGCACGGGTGGCACGCTGATGTGCCATCGCGCGCACCGGGCCGACATGAATCCCTTGCTCGAGCCCGGGTCGAAGGACATCACGGTCCATGTGAACTTCAGCGGCATCGCGCAGGCCGGTCAGGACGCCGGCCTGGACGTGATCGGCTACGCGTCGCAGGGCCGTTTCCTGCTCAACTGTGGCCTTCCGGCGCTGATGCAGGCAGCCAGCCTGCGCCGGCGCGCGGCGGCCCAGATGCTCGTGGCCGAGCACGAAATGGGCGAGCTGTTCAAAGTGATCGGCTTCGCCGCCGGATGCCGATTCGATCCGGTGGGTTTTTCGGCCGGCGATCGAACGCATATGCTCTGATCCATGCGCTGGCTGATCGTCTTCGTGCTTGCGTTTGTGCTGTTCAGCGGCCTGCGCATCTGGTTCGAGCGCGTCGGGCTGGGCAGGCTGCCGGGTGACTTCACGATTCGCGTCGCCGGGCGCGAGATCTACCTGCCCTTGGCCAGCAGCGTGCTGTTGAGCCTGATCGCGATGGGGGTCGGCGTGTTGATCTGAGAAGAACCGGCGTGCGGTCCGGCTGGCGCTGCGCTACTCCGTGATCGACCACTGGTGCGCGCAATCGCGGCAGGTCACGGCGACACCCGGGCTTGCCGGCGGATGCTCGACAAGCTTGAAACGTGCATAGACGCCGCATACCGGGCAATTGGCCTGGTTGGCGACGCTCTCCGCATGCATCAGGAGGAACAGGTATCGCCTGAGCGCCCACAGGCCAACGGCGCCAAGGGCCAGGATCGCCAATGCGTCGATCAGCTGGTCCGACCAGCTGCGAAACTGCGACGCCGCCTCGAAGGCTGCAAGTAGACCGACTCCGCAAATGAAGGTCAGCGCCATGTGGGCATGACTGCTCATCAGCTCGCGCTCGTACCACTTGCGAAAGCCGAGACGGCGAATACCTTCCGTCAGCTGCACGACGGTGCTTTTAACCGATATCGGGACCGGGCATCGCCTGCGGCGTCGATGTCCGAGCCAGCGCCTCGGCGATCGACCGCGCGCGTGCCTGCTGCAGGGCCCGGCCAAGGGCGGGGCCCGTCAGTCCGGACGCGGATGGCATGGCCCTCAGCGCGCCTGCATCGACGCGGCGGGCGGCGTTCAGCGCGGTCTGCAGGCGCTGGCGCGGCTCGAAGACAGGCCCGGAGCCGTCTGCAGCGCCCAGGGCGATGCATTCGCAGGCCAGCAGCAGATCGTCGAACCGGTCCGGCCGGCGCAACGCGTCGCAGCGCTCGAGCAACTGCAGGCACTGCGGAGCGTCGAGCAGTGCGCCGCGCCGCACGGCCTGTTGCTCGCGTCCAGCCAGCAGCGCCAGCTCGCGGCAGCCCGCGTCGACACGCCAGCGCGCCGACAGGGCCTTTGTCTTCGCGAGCGGTTGTGCAGGGCTGGCGGTGGCATCGGCGTCGAGGTCGTGGCATAGGCATGCAAAACGAACCGTCAGCGGTGCCGCCCGGTCCGCACAATAGTCGATCACCCGCATCAACAACGCGCCACCGCTGTCCGGCTCGGCTGGCGCGGTGTCCAAGAGCCCGTCGAATTCCGGCGCCAGGCGATGCAGCGCACCGCAGGTGCGCAGCACGTCGAACATGCGGCTCGGGCGCCGTTCCATCAGGCCACGCGAAAGTTCCTGCCAGACCCGCTCGGGTACCAGCGCATCGACCTCGCCCGCGTCGACCAGTTGACGCAGCAAGGTCAGCGTTTCGGGCGCGACCGAGAAGTCGGGCCAGCGCGCGCTGAACCGCGCGATGCGCAGCAGGCGCACCGGATCCTCGGCGAACGCGACGGACACATGGCGCAGAACCCGGTCGCGAAGATCGGCCTGGCCGCCATGGGGGTCGATCAGGACGCCGCTGTCCGGGTCGAGCGCCATCGCGTTGATGGTGAGGTCGCGGCGGGCGAGATCCTGTTCCAGCGTGACATCGGGCGCCGCGTGAAACGCGAAGCCGTGATAGCCCCGCGCGGACTTGCGCTCCGTGCGCGCCAGTGCGTACTGCTCGTTCGACGCCGGGTGCAGAAAGACCGGAAAATCGCTGCCGACCGGGCGGTAGCCAGCTGCCAGCATCTCGCTTGGGGTCGCGCCCACAACGACCCAATCGCGATCGTGCACCGCGCCGCCGAGCAGGCCATCGCGAACGGCGCCGCCAACCACGTACGCTTTCATCAGCCGTTGAGTGTAGGCGTCGCGCCGAAGGCGCCTTAGGGGAGTTCGCTGTTGATTTCGGGCGCGTTGGGCTCACGAGGCCCGATGGGCAGACCCAACCAGGCCCTGAGCGACAGCGCGCGGCCACTGATGAGCGATGCGTAGACGGCTGCGTTGGACAGCACCTTCTTGACGTACTCGCGAGTCTCGTTGAAAGGGATGTTCTCGGCCCAGATCGAAGGTTCGATCTGCGGCCCCTCGCGCCAGCGTCGCGGGCGCGAGGGGCCGGCGTTGTAGGCCGCAGCAGCCATCGCCTGTGAGCCGCCGAAATCGTCGAGCACCAGTTTGAGGTAGCTGGTGCCGAGCGCGACATTCAGGGTCGGATCGACGATCTGATCGGGCTTGTAGTCCAGCGCGATCTTCTTGGCCATCCAGCGCGCGGTGTTGGGCATCAGCTGCATCAATCCGGCGGCGCCGACGCTCGAGCGGGCATCCGGAATGAAGCGCGACTCCTGTCGAATCAACCCGTACACATAGGCCGGGTCGAGCCCGACCTCGCGGCTGCGTGCCAATACCAGCTCGCGAAACGGTGTCGGGTAGCGTTGCTGCAGATCGATGTCGTTGCGCGTGCGATCGCTGGTGTTGATGCATCGATCCCAGACTTCACGGCCGCAGGCCCACTCGGCCGCTGCAAACAGCTCGGGCTCGCTCATGCCCCTGAGCGTGAAGTTCCATTCGCGCACGCCCTCGCTGCGCAGGCCGAGGCCGATCAGCTCGAGCGCGCGCGCGAGCCCGGGCGTCGCCCGGGCTTTGTCGCGATCGTTTTCACTGGGCGTGGGCGCCGTGCCCGGAAGGTCGGGCACGAAACCCAGTTCCTCAGCGGCCAGCTTGCCGTAGAAGGTCAACGGTCCCGCGATCGAGGCGAACAGCGCGCGCGCCTGCTCGCGCTGGGCGTCGCCGTCGGCGCCTTCGCGAGCAGTGGCTGCCAATGTGCGCGCCTTCCAGTAGACCCAGGTCGGGTCGGCCTGTTCGGCCTCGCTCATCGAGGCGATCGATCGCAGCACCAGGGGCCAGCGCTCGCCGTTGCTGCCGGCGCGCAGCGCGCTGCGCGCCGCCCAGGCCAGCGTTTCGTCGCTCCAGCCGGCTGCGCGCGGTGTGCCGCGCAGGCTCGACCACGCGCGTTTGTAGTATCGCGGGGCCTCCGCAGACAGCTTCAACGCTGCCTGTTTGCCGACGATGGCCCAGGCCCAGGCCGACCGCTCGGATCCCAACGCCGCTTGCCAGCGCTCTTCCAGCAACCCGGCCGCAGCGTCGGGATCGTTGGTTGCAGTGCGCAGGATCGCCAGCAAGGCAAGCTCGGCGTGGGCGTGTCCGGACGTCCCCGCCTGCGCGGCGGCAGGGCTCTGGCGCCGCAGGTAGCGGATCGGATTCTCGAGCAACTCGGTGGTATCGGACGCAGCATGCTTGTCGAGCAGCGCCGCAACCGAGCGTGCAACCCGCGCGCGGCCGAATTCGACGCTCAAACGCAGCTTCATCCAGATGTCGTCCGGTTTGAAGACCTTGGCCTCCACCAGCGTCGTCGCCATCAGCGTGCAGCCGTCGTCGCCGTCGCGCTGCGCGAACCAAAGCGCTCGGGCCGCATCGCGCACCGGCCTGCCGGCCAGGTGCTCGGTCAACTGCCAATAGCAGCTGACTTCGCGATCGTCGTTCATGCGAAAGCGCGGGTAGTCGTGCGCAAAGGCGGCCCAGTCCTTGCGCTTGCCCAACTCGAGCAGCCAATCGTTGCGCAGGCGATCTTCGACGTAGGTCCCGCTCCAGCGCTCGTAGAAGGCTTCGACCTCCTCGGTCCTGACCTCACTGATGCGGTTGCCCAACTCCCAGTAGTCGACCCACATCGCCAGCGGGTGCTGGTCGGCACGCGTCGAGTTGCGCAAGGTGGCCAGACGCCTGGCATCGCGCTTGCGCAGCGCCTCGCGGGCTTCGTTGATCGGGTCGGTCGGTACCGGCGCTGCGCTCGCGCCCGTCGTCAATGCGCCGCACAGGGCCAGCGCTGCAAGCAGCATTCGAACGACAGCAGGAAGTAGCGAGCGGATTGGCATGAAAAGTGAGCGAGGCAACAGATTCCGTGGGCGACAGCTGAAGCGCTGCCGCATCCGGTCGAGGGCATCGCACCCGACCGGCCTGCCACGGACCCTCGGACTGTAGCGCAGTGACGCGCAGTCAGTCGCGTGAAGTCCGATACGGCTCGTCGAAGGGGACGAACGTGCGCTCGGCCAGCGCATCGCGCAGCCAGGCAGCCACTCCCGGGCTCGCGAAGACCCGGTCGACATAGGCGCCGATCGGCGCTGGTACCGGCAGGGCGTAGGTGCGAATCCGACCCGCAACCGGTGCGAAGTACGCATCGGCCGTGCCGAAGACGCCGAACAGGTAGGGGCCACCGCTGGAGCCGAGCGCCTCATCCCACATGGCCACGACGCGTTGCAGGTCGCCCAGGACGCCGGGTTGTTCGGCCAGGATGCGCGCGCCCACGGCCGGCAGCGCGGTCTCGAGGTTCTGCGGACAATGGGTGCGCAACTGCGAGAAGCCGGAGTGCATTTCCGCGCACAGACAACGCGCGCGGGCGCGCGACTTCGCATCGCGTGGCCACAACGCGTGTTGCGGGAACTTTTCCGCCAGGTACTCGGCGATCGCCAGCGTGTCCCAGACCACCAGGTCACCATCGATCAGGATCGGCACCCGACCGGCCGGCGACACCTGGCCCACGCGGCGCTTGAACTGCGACTCGGCGGTGAACGCATCGAACTGCACCATCACCTCCTCGAAGGGCAGCTCGAAATGGCGCATCAGCACCCACGAACGCATCGACCACGACGAGTAGTTCTTGTTCCCGATCATCAATTGCATCGCTGGCTCCGGTTTCGGCGTTCGATGTTAGTGGGGTTCGAGCGCGCCGCGGTCGGGCAATTCAAATCGCTTCGGTGCGCGTCGGCCGGTCTCGGGGGTTGCGTCAGATCGGGCTCTCCGAGTGCCATTCGGTGTCTGGCATCCTGGACGGCTGCGGACGGCATTTGCCCCCCAGCCAGCAACGCGACGCCCGATCGCGAATCAAGGCTGCCGGCCGGATTTCGCCGTGCGAGACGCCGCGACGGCTCCCTTCCTTGGTTTTGCCGAACTCACGGCTTTGGTGCCGTCGCGCCGCTCACCCTTTGTGCGCAACGCCGATGCAAAGGCCAGGCGCGCCCAGGGCAACATGGCGGGCGCGGAATCCAGGGCTTCATCGGGCGCGCTCCAGTAGCCCATAGTGACCGCCTTGCGGTCGCGCGCCGAGTAGGCGAACGGGCGACAGCCCGCGCGCTCGAAGGCCGGGCGGGCGGTTTCGTCTGCGCGCAGATACAGGCATTCGTCGGCGATCAGCGCGACGAACAGGTCGTCGACATACAAGCCGTAGCCACCGAACATGCGGCGCGCCCGGGCGGCGCCCAGCGGTGCCAGGAGTTCCAGGCAATGGGCGACGAATGGCGCCGGCTCGGGCATGCGCGGCAGTTTAGGCCGCGGTGCCGCCGGGCGGTACGATGCCGCCCATGACCCGTTCGTTCAGGATGTCCTTCGAGCCGTCGAGCGACAAGGCGGCGCTGCGCAAGCAACTGCAGGCCGAGCGGCAGGCGATGTTCGACCGGCACCAGCGCGCGATGCACCTGCAGGAGGTGCTCAGGGTCTGGCTGGTCTCGCGCGGCGAGCAGAGCATCGGCGCGTACTGGCCGATCAAGGGGGAATTCGATGCCTTGCCCGCGCTCTACCGCTGGACCGAGGCCGACGCCCAGCGCCGGATCGGGCTGCCTGTGATCGATCGTGCATCCAAGCAGCTTCGCTTTCACGTCTGGTTCCCGGGCTGTCCGATGGAAGAGGATGCCTTCGGCATCCCCAAACCCAAGGACACCGAGGTGTTCGAACCGACCCTGCTGCTGGTGCCCTGCGTGGGATTCGGTCCAAACGGCACGCGCCTGGGTTATGGCGGCGGTTTCTACGATCGAACGCTAGCGGCGCTGAGGCCCAGGCCCTACACGGTCGGTGTCGGGTACGGCCACGGATACATCCCGTGGTTGGTGCCCGAGCCGCACGATGTGCCGCTCGACGCGATACTCACGGAAGACGGCCTGGCCTGGCAGCGGGTGCCGTAGCCGGCCGCTGCCGCGGCCGGGCGTCAGGCCGACGCGATCAGCTCCGGCGTGACGCGATGGTTCTGGCCGCCGCGGTGCGCGATCTTCAGCGCGCCCACTCGATTGCCGAGCGCCACGCAGCGCTCCAGCGGCCAGCCCTGGGCCAGTCCGAACAGCAGCGCCCCGCGAAGCGCGTCGCCGCAGCCGGTGGGGTCGACGACCGCTGCCGCGGGGGTGGCGGCGACGTGCGTGCGGTCTCCCTGTTGCCAGACATCGCAGCCCTGGGCGCCCAGCGTCACGATGACACCTCGCAGGTGCGAGCGCGACAGGTCGGCGAGCGTCGTGCCCATGCGCTCGCACAGCATCCGGCCCTCGTAGTCGTTGACCGCGACCCAGCTGGCCTGGTCGACGAAACGCCGCAACTCGGCGCCGTCGAACATCGGCAGGCCCTGGCCGGGGTCGAAGACGAACGGGATCTTGCGCCCGGCCAGCTGCTCGGCATGCTGCAGCATGGCGTCGCGGCCGTCGGGCGCGATGATGCCGAGCGTGATGTCGTCGCGCGCCGGCACCGCCGTCGCGTGCGCCATCTGCATCGCGCCGGGGTGGAACGCGGTGATCTGGTTGTTGTCGGTGTCTGTGATGATGATCGCCTGCGCGGTGTAGCTGTCGCTGGCCACGTGGACGAGCGAGGTATCGAGGCCCCAGCCGCGCAGCCGCTGCAGGTAGTCGTGGCCGTCGTTGCCGAGCGCGGCCATCACCAGCGGCGTGCCGCCGAGCTGCTTGTGCGTGTAGGCGATGTTGCCTGCGCAGCCGCCGAACTCGCGGCGCAAGGTGGGCACCAGAAACGAGACGTTCAGGATGTGCACCTGGTCGGGAAGGATCTGCTGCGCAAAGCGGCCGGGAAAATCGGTGATCGTGTCGAAGGCCAGGGAGCCGCAGATCAGGACGGACATGACGGGTTCTCGTTTCGTGGGGTCATGGGTAGAAGATTTCGATCGTGTAGCCGGTCAACGGCCGCTCAGACGACAGCAGCAGCGCCTGCAGCGGCAGTTCCTGACCGGGCGCGATGGTCGTGCGTTGCGCACCGAGCTCGGAGGCGCTCAACACGCGGCGGGCGACCAGGCCGCCGGCCGAGTCGGTCAGCGACAAGTCGATGAACGGCAGCAACAACGCGGTGTCACTTCGATTTCGAAGCACCATGGCCAGGCGATAGATCGGCCCCTCTTCGATGCGGGTCAGGCCGCTACTGTCCACGCTTAGGCGATCGATGCGGCGCAGGGGCTCGATGCGGCAGTTGATGGGCCCGCAGAGCGCGAGCAGGCTGGGCCGGGCCTCGGGCCATTGCGCCGCGATCAAGTCGCGCTGCGCGACGGCCAGCTGGGCCGCCAACAGCACCGCCAAGCCCAGGGCCAGCATGCTCAGGCCGCCGCGAACCCAGGGCCGCTGCCAGCGGGCGGCCTTGTCGGCCTGTTGCACGAACGACAGGTAGCGCGAATCGACGGCGTCCTCGCCGCCGCTGGTTGGCGCATCCGACTCGGGCTCCGGGCCCTCCAGCACGATATCGATCGTCGACGGGTGCGCGGTCGGCAAGTCCAACTCACCGGTGCTCTGAAAGAACGATTCGGAGGTTTCGCTCGGCGCGCCGGCGTCCGCTGCCTCCGTGCCGGTCGGTATCGGCAGCGGATCGACGCGCAGCTCGAACGCATTCGCCGGCTGCGCCGCGGGCGCGCTCAGGCCGATGCCCGACGGAGCCTCCCCTGCGGCCGGGGGTGGCGGCCCAATTGGCATCGGTGCGCTGGCACGAAACGGTGCGCCGGCCTGGAGTGGCGCGGAACCACTGGCGCGAAGCGACAGGCCCGCATCGAGCGGGGTGGTCCTGCTTGCAAGAAAACCCGGACCGGTGTCGACATCTTCGGGTTGCCAATCCGATGCCGGCTTGGGGTTGCGGTTGCGCTTGGCCAGGTCTTCCAGCACGCGCTGGGCCGGTGTGACCGCTGGAGTCATCATGGACGCCAGCTCCCGTTCGAGGTCGAACAAACCCTCGAAGGCGTTGAAGACCTTCGCGCAGCGGCCGCAGCGTACCCAGCCTTCGGAGACCTTCAGCTGGTCCTGCACGACACGAAAGACGGTGCTGCAGACGGGGCAGCGCGTGGCCAAGCTCATGTTGAAATGATGCCATGCGGCATCGTCGCGGGGTTTCAGGCGCGTCGCTGCGCGGTCATCAGAACCCAGCCATCGTCGTCGTCGGCGATCGTCAGGTCGAGCTCGGGTGCATAGGCGCGCTGCAATTGTTCGGCCTGGCGCGCGAGGATGCCCGCCAGGACCAGATGGCCCCCGGGTGCGACCCGGTCGCAAAGCAAGGGCGCCAGCAGCGTCAACGGCGTAGCCAGGATGTTCGCCAGCACGAGTGGATAGCGGCCCGTGGCGGTCTGCGGCGGACCACATGACAGCGTGACCGCATTGGCAGCCGCGTTGGCGCGCGTGGTCTCGATTGCCGCGGCGTCGATGTCCACGGCGTCGATGGCGCGCGCGCCGTGCAATGCCGCTGCAATGGCCAGCACTCCGGATCCGCAGCCGTAGTCGAGTACCCGGTGCCAGGCGTGCGCGTGCAACGGCGACATGCCGGCAATCCAGCGCAGGCACATCCGTGTGGTCGGGTGGGTGCCGGTGCCGAACGCAAGTCCGGGGTCGAGCTTGAGCACCCGGAACGCCGCGGCGGGGGTTTCGTGCCAGCTCGGAACGATCCAAAAATCGCCGGTGATCGCCACCGGAGCGAACTGCGATTGCGTGTGGCGCACCCAGTCCTGGTCGGGCACGCGCTGCAGGGCGTCGAGCACCAGCGATCGACTCGGATCCTGCGCCAGCACGCAGGTTGCGGCGGCCGTGGCTTCGTCCTCGCTCCGAAACAGTCCGACGAGTCTCGACCGCGGCCAGGCGGCGTGGGCCAGTGGCGCGCCGGGCTCCCCGTAGATTGCCTGCTCGCCGACGTCGTCGGCATCGGCGTCCTCGACCGACACCGACAGCGCGGCCAGTTCGTCGATCAGTCGCTGCGCCAGTTCCTCGACGGCCGACTCGGGCGCCAGCAGCACCAGCTCGAACATTGCCGCGCCCGTTGTCCTCAGCGCTTGCGCTGGGACAGCCAGTGTTCGAGATAGTGGATGCTGGTGCCGCCTTCGATGAACTTCGCATCGGCCATCAGCTCTCGGTGCAGGGGTACGTTGGTCAGGATGCCCTCGACGACGGTTTCCGACAGTGCGGTCCGCATGCGGGCCAGAGCCTGATCGCGCGTGTCGCCGTGCACGATGATCTTGCCGATCATCGAGTCGTAGTTGGGCGGTACGAAGTAGTTCGTATAGGCGTGCGAATCCACCCGCACGCCTGGCCCGCCCGGAGGGTGCCACATCGTGATCCGCCCCGGTGACGGCGTGAACTTGTAGGGATCCTCGGCGTTGATCCGGCATTCGATCGCGTGGCCGCGCATCTGGACTTGGCGTTGCGTGAAGGGAAGCTTCTCGCCGGCGGCGACACGGATTTGCATCTGCACGATGTCGATACCGGTGACCAGCTCGGTCACCGGGTGCTCGACCTGGACGCGGGTGTTCATTTCGATGAAGTAGAACTCGCCGCCCTCGAACAGGAATTCGAAGGTCCCCGCGCCACGGTAGCCCAGCTTCTTGCAGGCGGCGGCACAGCGATCGCCGATGCGCTCGATCGCGCGGCGGGCGATGCCTGGGGCCGGCGCCTCCTCGATGATCTTCTGGTGCCGGCGCTGCATCGAGCAGTCGCGTTCACCCAGCCAGACCGCGTTGCGGTGCTCGTCGGCCAGGACCTGGATCTCGATATGGCGCGGATTCTCGAGAAACTTCTCCATGTAGACCGCCGGGTTGCCGAATGCGGCGCCCGCCTCGCCCCGGGTGGTCTGGACCGCGTGGATCAAGGCCGCCTCGGTGTGGACCACCCGCATGCCGCGACCACCGCCTCCACCGGAGGCCTTGATGATCACCGGGTAGCCGATTCCGCGTGCGACGCGGATAATCTCCTTGGGGTCGTCGGGCAGCGCGCCTTCGGAGCCAGGAACACAGGGCACGCCCGCCTTGATCATGGTTTGCTTGGCCATGACCTTGTCGCCCATCGTGCGGATAGACTCGGACGTCGGCCCGATGAACACGAATCCGCTGCGCTCCACCCTTTCGGCGAAGTCGGCGTTCTCCGACAGGAACCCATAGCCCGGGTGGATCGCCTCGGCGTCGGTCACCTCCGCGGTCGAGATGATGCCGGGCATGTTGAGGTAGCTCTGCGCGGACGGAGCGGGGCCGATGCAGACGGCCTCGTCCGCCAGCTTGACGTACTTGGCGTCCCGGTCTGCCTGGGAATAGACGACCACCGACTTGATCCCCATCTCGCGACAGGCGCGCTGTATCCGAAGGGCGATCTCGCCTCGGTTGGCAATGAGAATCTTCTTGAACATGGATGCTCGGCTCGAGTCGGCCTAGCGGGCTGGCTTCGCCGCAACGCCTGCGGCGCGAACGCCTCGGTTGGCAATGAAAATCTTCCGGAACATCCCCCGGCTCACTCGATCACGAACAGCGGCTGATCGAACTCGACGGCCTGACCGTTCTCGGCCAGGATCTTGGTGATCGTGCCCGCCTTGTCGGCGTCGATCTCGTTCATGATCTTCATTGCTTCGATGATGCAGATCGGATCGCCTTCCTTGACGACGACCCCCAACTCCACCAGCGGCTTTGCGCCGGGGCTCGAAGATCGGTAGAACGTGCCGACCATCGGCGACCGAACGAAATGCCCCGTTTCCTCCGGCGCCGGTTGGGCGGCAACCTCAACGGAAGCTGGTGCGGCCGGCGACCGCGCGCCGGCATGCGACGGCGACGTTGCAGCCGCAGCCGGGGCCGTCGATGGCCCGATGTGCTGTAGCGAACCCGACTCCGACTTGACGATTCGAACCTTGCCGTCCGCCTCTGTGATTTCGAGCTCCGAGATGTTCGATTCGGAGACCAGATCAACAAGCGTCTTCAGCTTGCGCAAGTCCATCTATGAACCTCCAACGAATGATCTTGCAGCCGGGGCGGAACTCAGATTTCCAGGATTTTGCAGTCATCGATCTGCAAAACAATCGAAAACATCAGGAACGGGCTGCAAAAGACTCAGCGGATCCTATGCTCAGCCCCCAGAACCCTTCTCAGGGTTGTCCCACGGCTCGTGCCGCGCTGAGACATTCAGGCGACATTACAGCAAGATCCGTGGCTCTCATCTATCCACTCTACTGGATTTCGAGGCAGTTGATGTCAATTGAGAGAAAAAGCGAATATGAAATACCCAGTTGACATCACGATGGATAGATGGCACGGATGCCTACACGCTGGAGGCCCATGAGGCGAGTTCTTCGTACTTCGATTCGCCGAGGTGCCGATGCCGTACTCTGCCGCCCGCATCGATCGCGACGCTGAATGGCAGGCCGCCTTGTACGTTGCCGAGCAACCGGAGCAACTCCATGCCGCCGGTTCCCGCCATGCCAACCGTCAGTTCAAGCTTGAATCGTGCAATGAATTCCAACACCGGGACCGGCGCGTCGACCGCTAGCGCGAGCACCTGCCACCCGCGCGTTTCGTAGTCACGCTGGAAACGCTGCAACGCCGGCAATTCGCGGATGCACGGTACGCACCAGGTCGCCCAGAAATTGATCAACAAAGGCTTGCCGCGGAAGTCAGTCATCACTAATTGGCCACCGTCCGGTCTGTCGAAACGCATCGTCCAGAGTTCGTCCGTACCGTCCGGAGCGGCCGTGTTCCACTGCCGCCAAGCCAACCCGGCGCCCGTCAGTGCTGCGCCCGCGCCGACGCCCATCGCCAGCCACTTTCTTCGGCCGGCGGTCATGCGGGGGATTCCTGCATCAGCCGATCCAGTGCCAGCGCGTCACCGCGCCAGGTTCGACCTCGCGAATCGGGCTTGAGACCGCCACGCAGATCATCGCGGTCCAACACCCACAGAAACACGGGGATTGGCTGTCCGAGTTCCCGAGAAGGAACCTCCAGCCGGATCAGGTCCGTTTGGTCGCCGTTGCCGCCGACTTCATATTCGACGTGGAAATTCAGCAGGGCGATCTCGGCGGACTTGGGGTCGTCGCAATACAGCTCCAATTGAATGGCAGACCGGCGAGTCGCGGTACCACGCCAGACGGCGCCGGCGAGATGCGGGCGAAACTCGGCCAGACGTTCCATCCATTCCCTGGCCAGTCGCCGCAGCGCCGCCAACTCCGACGGCTGGGTTTCGGCGTGGAAGATGGCCAGGTACTCGCGCACTTCGTCCTCGATCTGCTCGTTGCTCGGCAGATCGGCCGCGCGGGCAAGGCGGCGTGAAAGGTCGCGCGCTGCTTTGCGTTTGGCCAGGCCGAACTCGAGGCCCTCCTCGACCACCAGGCGCGCGGCGGCTTGAGTGATGTCGTCGTGCGAGCTGCTGACCATGACCCCATTCTAGGAATCCGCAGTGCCAGCCAAGGGCCTGTTAACGCTAGTGGAGGCCTCGCGCTCAGGGCAGCGCCACTTCGTCCATGCGCGCGGCGATGGTCGATGCTCGCCCCGCCACATAAGCGGAGCCCGGATTGCGCTGAAACCGCTTGGGGGCCGGTAGCATCACCGCCAAGCGCGCCGCGGCGCTCGCGTTCAGTCGCGACGCTTCGGTTCTGAAGTAGTGGTGTGCGGCCGCTTGGGCGCCGAATATGCCTTCGCCCCATTCGACGTGATTCAGGTAGATCTCCAGGATGCGGCGTTTGCCGAGCAGGCCCTCGAGCAGCCAGGCGATGACGAATTCCTGCGCCTTGCGCGGCAGCGTTCGCTCGCCCGACAGGAAGAGGTTCTTCGCCAGCTGCTGCGTGATGGTCGAGCCGCCCACCAGCTTCGGAATCCGAGGCCGTCCCGTGGACTTGGCCACCGAAGCAGGACCGCGCTCCGCGATCGACTGTGCACGCTGGTTGCGTTCCCAGGCACGCTCGATGGCGTCCCACTCGATGCCGCTGTGATCGACGAATCCGGCGTCCTCGCTGGCGATGACCGCGCGTTTCAGGTGGTCGGAGATCTCGCTGCCGGCAACCCACGATTGGCTCCAGCCGGCAATGCCACGGCTGCTCCAAAGGCGCCAGGCCTCGCTGCGCTGGAATGTCGTCGACTGCGGATCGAGCAGCAGCATCGCGGCCACACGCAATGCGAAATACAGCTGCAGGCTCAGCAGCGACACCACCACCAGGCCGAGCAGCCGGGCGAGCTGCGCCATCATGGGCTGCCGGTCGCCAGCCGCGCGCGCAGCGCCGCCAGCACGGGCTCGGTCTGCGGCCGCACGCCGCGCCACAGCCAGAACGCCTCCGCGGCCTGCTCCACCAGCATGCCTAGACCGTCGCGCGAGTTGGCACCCTGTGATTCAGCCCAGCGCAGAAAGGGCTGCGCTGCGGCGCCGTACATGAAGTCGATGGCCAACGATTGCGGCGCCAGAACACGGTCGGCCACGGGAATCGGGGCGCCCTGCACGCTGCTGGCGCTGCTGTTGAGTACCACGTCGAACGCTTCGCCGCAGTCGCCGAGGCCGCTGGCTTTCAATTGCACCTGGTGCGACCGGGCCATGGCCTGGTGCCGTTCGACCAGCGCAAGCGCGCGTTGCAGCGTGCGATTGGCGAGCACGATCAGGGCTGGGCGTTGCTCGATCAGCGGGCCCAGCACGCCAGCTGCTGCCCCCCCGGCGCCGATCAGCAGAACGCGCCGCCGATCCAGCACACAGTTCGCACTGCGTTGAACGTCGCGGATCAAGCCCACGCCGTCGGTGTTGTCGGCGCTCCAGCCCTCGCGGTCGAAGCACAGCACGTTGGCCGCCTGCGCCAAGGTCGCGCGCGCGCTGACCCGCACTGCCAGTCGAGCGGCCTCGAACTTGAAGGGTATCGTCACGTTGCAGCCGCGGGCGCGGCCTTGGCCAGGCGCACGCGTGGTGGCGAATGCACTTACACAGGACTCGAACCCGTCGGGCGCACATTCCACCCGGCCGTATTCGATGTGCTGCCCCGTCTGGCGCGCGAACTCGCCATGGATGAACGGCGATTGGCTGTGCGCGACCGGATGGCCGATCACCGCGTAACGATCGGGCGCGTTGTCCATCGGCCCTACTGCTGGCTCGGGTTGGCGCTGAGCGTGGTCTCCAGCCCGTCCTCGCGCGTGAATCGGAAGCGCGAGGTGACGACGATCTGGTCGGCTTGGGCACGCATCGCGGTGGTGAAGGGCCCGAACGGCGACGCCGCATGCACGATGGCGATCGCGCGCCGGTCGAGCACGCGCGACTTCGACGGGTAGACCACATCGGCCTCGACCACGCGGCCGGCTGCGTCCACGGTCACGTTCATCGTCAGCTCTCCGTACAGCTTGCGGCCCTGGTATTCGGGGAAATCGCGCGTACCGCGGTCCTCGATCTTGCGCCGCAGCTGGTCGTAGTAGATCGCGTAGATCTCCTCGCGCGTCGCCGGGCTGATGTAGCGTTTCTTCGGGCGCGCGTTCTCTTCGTTGATGCGCTTCTCGATCTCGGCCAGCAGCTTGAGCAGCTGGCGCCGCCGCTCCTCCTGCTCGCGTTCCTGCGGACTGCCCGATTCGCGTCGAGGGTCTGGCGGCGGCAGCAGCGCCACCTCGCGCCGGATCTGAGCCAGCAATTGATGCTGTTGTTCCTGCAACTGCTCGACCTTGCGTCTGGCCTCCTGTGGCGATTCGCCCAGCTCCACCATCGCCGAAGCCGGCAGCGGTGTCGTCGCGCGACCCTTTTCGGCCTCGCCACCGCCGGCGAGGTTGGCCTGCGCGATTGCCTGCGCCTTGGTCGGTGCCTCGCTCGAGCGCGCATTGACCAGAATGACCTCCAGGGGGGTGTCCTTGAAGACTCGATCGAAGCGCGCCGGATCGGCGATACGAAACGCCAGCAGCCCTGCATGCGCGCCGATTGAGATCAGCAGCGCCCAGTGCAGCGTGGTGAGGCGGCGCATCCTTGGGTGAGGCTAGCCGGTCGCCGACGTCAAAGGCGCGGCGACATCGCCATTGCCCGCGTCGGTCACGTCGATCGCCAGGTGCAAGCCAACCGGTGCGGCCGCTTCGTCGTCGTCCGTCTCGATTGCACCTGCAGCGGGCAGCACCTCGTCCAGGCGAGCCAGCATCGCGGCATGCAGCTCGAGCGTCATCGCGTCGACAGACTTGAGCGCCACGCGCACACGAGTTCCGCGCGGCAGCGCCTCGCACCCCGGCACCTGGAAGACCAGCGGCAACATGTCCGCGCGCACCAGGCCATCGCGCAAGGTGCTGGCATCGAGCTCCCGGACCTGGTTCTGCTCCAGCCAGCGCAGTGTCCAGTAGCGCTCGATGGCCTGCTGGAAGTCGTTGTAGGCGGCATAGGCCGAGTCGAACGACGAGATGATCGAGAACAAGGTCGCGTCCCTGGGCTTGAACGGTGCCGCCAGCGCGGCGGTGCGCCCGTGCCGCACACAGGCGACGATCTGCCATTGGTTCACGAGGTCGACATAACGCCGCAACGGGGAAGTCGCCCAGCTGTACTGGCGCACACCCATGCCGGCGTGTGGTGCCGGCTTGACGCCCATGCGAACTTTCACGCCCGGTGTCAGACTGGCCTGGCTGCGGTAGATGGCAGGCACGTTGAGGCCGGCCAACCATTCGCCCCAATGGCTGTTGGCAAGGATCATCGACTCGGCGACGATCAGGTCCAGCGGCGCGCCGCGGCGGCGCGGCACGATCTGGACGCGTTCGCTGCCGATGGGCTCGGCCTGCGCCTGACCTTCGAGCCGGAAGCTGTAGTCCGGGCGGTTGAAGACTTCCGGCTTGCCGCGCACCAACTCGCGGCGTTGCTTGAGCTCGCGAGCCAGACGAAACGCAAATGCCAATTCATGGGCATGCGCATACGGCGCCGGCGCTGCGCCGGTCAGCGAGTCTTCGGTGACCTGCTCGTCGAGCAGGTCGTGCCGCAGGTTCGACACCACCTGTATCCGCTCGACCCGGGTCTCGAAGGACTTGAGCTCCAGGGTCAACTCGTCGATGTGCACATACAGACTGATCGCCGGGCAGGCCCGACCTTCGGTCAGCGTGTAGCTCTGCACCACGTGATCGGGCAGCATCGTGAGCTTCCAGCCCGGCATGTAGACGGTGGACAGGCGTTCGCGTGCCACCTTGTCCAACGCAGAGTCCGGCGTGAACGCCAGCGCCGGCGCGGCGATGTGGATGCCGAACAGCACGGTCCCGGAACCGAGCCCCTGCACCGACAAGGCGTCGTCGATCTCGGTGGTCTGCGAATCGTCGATCGAGAACGCCTGTGCCTCGCCGAGCGGCAGGTCGTCCTTGATCGCTGGCGCCGGCAGTTCGGGAAAGCCGGTGCCGCGAGGGAACTGTTCGTAGAGAAACCGCCGCCAATGGAACTGATACGCAGAGCTGATCGCTCCCGATGCCTGCAACAGGTCCAGCGGCGAGCGGTGGGCGCGGCGCGCGGCCTCGACCACCGCCTTGTACTCGGGCGCGTTCTTGTCGGGCCGGAACAGGATGCGGTAGAGCTGTTCGCGGATCGGCTGCGCACACCGCCCGTCTACCAGGTCATCGGCCCAGGCATCGATCTGGGCCGCCACGACCTTCTTGCGCTCGATGGCCGCAAGCGCCGCCTGCACCGTCTCGCGGTTGGCCTTGCGGAACTGTCCCTTGCCCACGCGCCGGAAGTAGTGCGGCGCCTCGAACAGCCGCCACAGCGCGGCGACTTGCTGAGTGGGCCCGGCCTGGGTGTCGAAGTATTCGCGCGCCAGCTCGGCGAAGCCGAAATCGGAGTCTGGTGCGAACTCCCACGCCAGCTCGAGATCGATGTCGCCTGAAAGCGTGCGCGCCCTTTCGATCAGCTCGGCAGGCTGCGGCGCGTCGAACCGCAACAGCACGTGGCTGCTCTTGACCTTGACGCGTTTGCCAGAGTCGAGTTCGATCTGGAGCGACGCATCGGTCTCGGACATCACACGACCGGCCAGGAACTTTCCGGATTCGTCGAACAGGGCATAGCTCACGAGGACGATTTTCCCATCGCCACCGTCGCCGAGGACTCGATCGCATCGATTGCCGCCGGAATCAACACCTGTTGTCGTAACGAAACGTCTGAGATACCCAGGCGCTGCTGCCACGCAATGTCGAACAAGGTGTCGGCGTAGCGTTCGCCGGCGTCGCAGATCAGCGAGACGATGCTGCCGCGTTGGCCGCGGCTCGACATCTCGCGAGCCAGCCGCAGGACGCCTGCGAAATTCGTTCCGGTGGAAGGCCCGACGCGACGCCCCAGTCGCGCCGAAAGCTCGAGCGCGGCCGCGAAACTCATCGTGTCGTCGATGCGCATCATGCGATCGATGACCGTCGGCACGAACGACGGCTCCACGCGCGGCCGGCCGATGCCCTCGATGCGGCCGCGCCGGTCGGATACCAGATCGCAACGTTGCTCGCGAAACGCAGCGAAGAAGACCGAGCCCTCCGGATCAACCACGCACAGCTCGGTGGTCGGCAATGCCTCGCGCTGATATCGAATGTAGCGGCCGATCGTCGCCGATGTACCGCCGGTGCCCGCGCCGACGACGATCCAGCGCGGCAGCGGATGCGGTTCGCGCCGCAGTTGCGCGAAGATGCTCTCGGCGATGTTGTTGTTGCCGCGCCAATCGGTCGCGCGTTCGGCATGCGTGAACTGGTCCATGTAGTGGCCGCCACGCTCGCGCGCGAGCGTGGAAGCGGCCTCGTAGACCTGTGCCGGCTCGACTTCCAGGCAGGTGCCGCCGAAGAACGCGATTTCCTCCAGCTTGCGCGCGGCCGTGCCGTGGGGCACCACGGCGACGAAGGGCAGACTCAGCAACCGCGCGAAATACGCCTCCGAGATGGCGGTTGAGCCGGAAGACGCCTCGACGATCGTGGTGCTCGGTCCGATCTGGCCATTGCACAGCGCATAGAGAAACAGCGACCGTGCGAGTCGGTGCTTCAGGCTGCCGGTAGGGTGGGTCGATTCGTCCTTCCAATAGACATCGATGCTCGGAGCCTCGGGCAAGCGCAACGGGATCAGGTGCGTGTCGGCTGACCGGCAGGCGTCGGCCTCGATGCGTTGCAGCGCATCGGCCAGCCAGCCGCGATCGATGGATGGACTCGGCATCGGCGTGGCTGCAGTCCGGGTGGCGTTCATCTTGGTGCCGCCACCGCCATGCCGCCCGAAACCTCGAGCACGGCGCCGTTGACATGACCGGTCCTGCCGCTGGCCCGGATTGCGCAGACGCTGGCGATACTGTCTTTGAGTCTCATGGTTCCAGTTCCAGGAATTGCAGCAGGAAGGGCAGGTGGTCGTCGAAGTCCGACAGCGCGTGGTCGCCGCCTTCGATCAGCCGGATGTGCGCACCGGGGTAGCGTCCCGTCATTTCGCGCCAGTCGAGCAGTTCGTCGCCCTTGGCGATGATGGCGGCATATCGCTCGGGCCGCGTGATCTGCGATGCCGTCAAGGACTGAAGCTCTGTGATGTATTCGACCCGGAAGTCGAAGTGCCTGCTCGGGTCGTGGAACTGCGTCTGCTCGCCGATATGGCCGCGCAGATCACGCGCCGGATCGATGGCCGGATTCAACAGGACGGCGGGACAACCCGTCGCTTCGGCCACCGCGGTGGCGTAGAAGCCGCCGAGCGAACTGCCGACCACCGCCATTGTCTGGGTTGGCCAATTCGCGATGCCATGCTGGATGAGTTGCCAGGCGGCCTGCGGCGAAGGCGGCAGTTGCGGACACCACCAGGTCAGCGTGGGTCGATGTGCCTGGACCCAGGCCTGAAGCCGGCGAGCCTTGAACGACTGGGGCGAGGAGCGAAAACCGTGCAAGTAGAGCAGGTGTGTGGGAGGCAAGGTCATGATCAGCGCCGAGCCGCCAGCGCGTCCAGCAACTTGGCGTGAATGCCTCCGAACCCGCCGTTGCTCATCACCAGCAGGTGGTCTCCGGTACGTCTGACCTTGACGATCTGCTCGACCAGCTTGTCCACGCTGTCGGCCACAAAGGCCAGCGCGCCCAAAGGCGCCAGCGCCGCCGCGGCGTCCCAGCCGTAATTGCCTTGCAGGCAGAACGACAGGTCGGCCTCCTCCAGCGCCCAGGGCAACTGCGCCTTCATCGAGCCCAGTTTCATCGTGTTGGAGCGCGGCTCGAACACGGCCAGGATGCGCGGCTGCACCGAACCGGGTTGATTGGCCGCCTGGTCGATCTTGCGCCGCAGACCGGCGATGGTGGTGTGCATCGCTGTCGGGTGGTGCGCGAAGTCGTCGTAGACCTTCACACCCGCAACCTCGCCGCGCAACTCTAGCCGCCGGCGCACGTTTTCGAAACGGGCCAGAGCGGCGGCGGAGGCCTCTGGCACCACGCCCACATGCTCGGCCGCTCCGAGCGCCGCCAGCGCGTTGAGCTGGTTGTGCTCGCCCAGCAGCGACCACTCGACGCGTGCAATCCTCAGGCTGCCGCGTAACACATCGAATGCGTCGGGTTCACCGCGTGCGCGCAGCGTACCGGGCTCTTCCTTGCGCGCGCCGAAACGCTGCAGCTCGCTCCAGCAGCCGCGCTCGAGCACGCGAGCGAGTGCCTCCTCGCGCGCATTGACGATCAAGCGGCCCTTCGCGGGTACCGTGCGCACCAGGTGGTGAAACTGCGTCTCGATCGCGGCCAGGTCGGGAAAGATGTCGGCGTGGTCGAGCTCCAGGTTGTTCAGGATCGCCGTGCGTGGCCGGTAATGGACGAACTTGCTGCGTTTGTCGAAGAACGCCGTGTCGTACTCGTCGGCCTCGATGACGAAGCACTTGCCCGTCCCCCGGCGGGCCGAGATGCCGAAGTTCTGCGGCACGCCGCCGACCAGGAATCCCGGCTCCAGACCGGCGGACTCCAGAATCCACGCCAGCATCGATGTGGTGGTGGTCTTGCCGTGCGTGCCGGCCACGGCCAGCACGTGCCGGCCCTGCAGCACGTGGTCGGCCAGCCACTGCGGCCCGCTGGTGTATGGGACACCGGCGTCGAGCATTGCCTCGACCAGCGGGTTGCCCCGCGTGACCACATTGCCAACGACATACAGATCGGGTTTCAGCGCCAGCTGGTCGGCCGCGAAGCCCTCGATCAGCTCGATTCCCAATGCGCGCAACTGGTCGCTCATCGGCGGGTAGACGTTGGCATCGCAGCCGGTGACCTTGTGCCCGGCTTCGCGTGCGATCGCCGCCAGCCCGCCCATGAAGGTGCCGCAGATGCCGAGGATGTGAATGTGCATGGGGCGCGATTGTAGGAAGGCCCGGGGGCTGAGCTCGTTCTGGATCGCGCTGCAACCCGATACGCCAGCCATATCTTGGCGCCGACTGCAATCCCTCGAATCCACCTGTGAGAGTTGACAGGTGCGAAATACCTCGAAAGCGGATAGGTTGCACCGGCCCATGAAGCGAGACATTCCGGAGGGTCGGGTCATACCCGATGGTCACAAGGGAGAGGCGGTGCAACCGGCAACCGCTGGGCAGCGCACGGGCCCACGGGGGCTGGCGAGCCTTTGCCTCGTCGCTCGCCTGCACCAGGTGGCCGCCGACCCGCAGGCGCTGCACCACCAGTTGGGCCTGAGCCCATCGTTGCCGGTCGGTGTGGATGATCTGTTGCTGGCTGCCAAGCACCTGGGACTGCGTGCCAAGCACAGTCGCAGCAACCCCGGCCGGCTGCAGCTTGCCGCCTTGCCGGCGCTGGCGCTGCTGCACGACGGTCGCACCGTCGTGCTGGCGCAATGCGACGGGCAACGTGTGCTGCTGCTGGACCCCGACAGTCCAGGCACCGGCCAGCCGGCACGACCAGCGATCGAGCCGCTCGAGGCATTTGCCCAGGCCTGGAGCGGCGAGCTCATCCTTATTGCCAGCCGCGCCAGTCTGGCCGGCGAGCTGGCGCGGTTCGACTTCAGCTGGTTCGTCCCCAGCCTCGTCAAGTACCTCCGGTTGCTCGGCGAGGTGTTGCTGGTGAGTGTGTTCCTGCAGCTGTTTGCCTTGGTCAGCCCGCTGTTTTTCCAGGCGGTGATCGATAAGGTGCTCGTACACCGAGGCATGACCACGC
>Ga0209253_10000002_pt1 | contig 171392 bp, 147 predicted proteins | sample FrelakmetBRP12BR_FD_187145 | JGI IMG/M metagenome (GOLD analysis project Ga0209253, IMG submission 187145) | Freshwater lake sediment microbial communities from the University of Notre Dame, USA, for methane emissions studies - BRP12 BR (SPAdes)... | ecosystem: Environmental > Aquatic >...
GCATACGCAACCCCCGGTCGAAGGATCGCATCACAATGCCATACGGGGCTGAACTTATCAAGCATATACGTGGCCGTATTTATGAAACTGCCTACTTAGCGCGCAATGCCGCGCGTCGTGCCGGCCAGGAACTGCAGCATCAGCGCCACATCGGCGTGCGCCGCAGGGCTCTGATCTCGCAACTCCTCAATCTCGGAGCGCGCCGCCTCCAGCGTCAGGCCATTGCGGTAGAGCAGGCGATGCATCTGCTTGACCGCCGCCAGACGCTCCGCTGAAAAGCCGCGGCGCCGTAGCCCTTCCCCGTTGAACCCGCGCACGGTCAGTGGATTGCCGTCGACCAGCATGAACGGCGGCACGTCCTGCGTCACGGCGCTGGCAAAGCCCACCATCACATGTGCACCGATCTTCACGAACTGATGCACGCCACTCAGGCCGCCGATGATCGCCCAGTCCGCCACCTGCACATGACCCGCCAGCGTCGCGTTGTTGGCCAGAATCGTCTGGTCGCCGATCTGCACGTCATGGGCGACGTGCACATAGGCCATGATCCAGTTGTCCGAACCGATGCGGGTGACGCCGCTGTCCTGCACGGTCCCGGTGTTGAAGGTGCAGAACTCGCGGACCGTATTGCGATCTCCGACCTGCAGTTCGGTCGGCTCGCCGGCGTACTTCTTGTCCTGTGGCGGCGCGCCCAGCGAGTTGAAGGCGAAGATGCGGTTGTCGCACCCGATCGTCGTGCGTCCGTCGATGACGCAATGCGCGCCGATCGACGTACCGGCACCGATTCGCACCTGCGGCCCAATCACCGCATACGGGCCGACGCTGACCGTCGAGGCCAGTTCGGCCCGGGCGTCGACGAGCGCCGTGGCGTGGATCTGGGCCATCACCGCAAGACAGGGATCAGGCGATCCTGCGCATGGTGCACATCAGTTCGGCCTCGACCGCCGTTTCTCCGCCAACGCTGGCGCGCGTCTTGTACTTGACGATGCCCGACTTCACGCGTTCGATGCTGGATTCCAGGATCAACTGGTCGCCCGGCTCGACAGGCCGCTTGAAACGAGCTCCGTCGATCCCGACGAAATACACCACCGAATCAGCGTCGGGTTGATCGCCGCGCGACGCGAACGACAGCAATGCCGACGCCTGCGCCAACGCCTCCAGCGTCAGCACACCCGGCATGACCGGCCGGTGCGGAAAGTGGCCCATGAAGAAAGGCTCGTTGATGGTCACGTTCTTCAAGGCCTTGATGCGCTTGTGATGCTCGATCTCCAGCACCCGGTCGACCAGAAGGATCGGGTAGCGATGTGGCAACTTCTTCAAGATCTCGTGGATATCCAGCGTGGTCACTGCTTCCTCTCCAGTGCGCGCAGGCGCCCCCGCATGGCATGCAGTTGGCGCAAAGTGGCGGCGTTCTTCTCCCAGGACGCATTCTCGTCGAACGGAAACACGCCGGTGTACTGCCCCGGTTGCAGGATCGATCGCGTGACCACGGTGGCCGCCGAGATGTGTACATGGTCGGCGAGTTCGAGATGGCCAAGGATCATGGCGGCGCCGCCTGCCGTGCAATGCCGGCCGATCCTGGTTGAGCCGGCGATACCCACGCATCCGGCCATCGCGCTGTGCGCCCCGATGCGCACGTTGTGGCCGATCTGGATCAGGTTGTCGAGCTTCACGCCCTCCTCGACGACGGTGTCGTCCAGCGCGCCGCGGTCGATGCAGGTATTGGCCCCGATCTCGACGTCGTCGCCGATCCGCACCGCGCCGAGTTGCTCGATCTTCTCCCAGCGACCCTGGGACGGCGCGAATCCGAATCCATCGGCGCCGATCACAGCCCCTGAATGAATGATGCCCCACGCGCCGATGGTGCAGGCCTCGCCGACGGTCACGCGTGGCGCCAATCGCGTTCCCTCGCCGACGCTCGTATCCGCCCCCAGATGGCACATCGCACCGATCACGGCACCGGCCTCGACATGCGCACGCGCACCGACGAACGCCAAGGCACCCACACTGGCCGACCGATCGATGCGGGCGCCGGGCTCGATGATCGCGCTGGGATGAAGCCCCTCTGGTGCGGCCGCAGCGCGCTGGCGCACCCACCATTGCGTCAGGCGGGCATAGTAGAGATAGACATCGTCGACCACCAGCGCAGCGCCCCGCGCGACAGCGGCCTCGCGCTGGTCCGGCGCCACGATCACGCAGGCCGCGTTGCAGCTGGCTAGCTTTGCGGCGTAGCGCGGATTGGACAGGAACGTAATCGCCCGCGCGTCGGCGGCCTCAAACGCCGCGATTCGATCGATGGTCGCCTCGGGGCTCCCAATCAACTCGCCGCCCAGGGCGGCGACGATGTCTCCCAACCGAACGGCGGTCGCCACCGTGGGTACGCCCGCAATGACGACGTCAACGCGCCGGCGGCGCGGCGTTGAGCGACTTAATGACCTTGTCGGTGATATCCACGCGCGGCCCGGCGAACACCACTTCCTGGAGAATCACGTCGTATTTCTCCGCGTCGAAGATCTGTTTGATCACGCGATTAGCGCGCTCGACGACCGCAGCCAGTTCTTCGTTCTTGCGTTGATTGAGGTCTTCCTGGAACTCGCGCCGCTTGCGCTGCAGGTCGCGGTCCTGCTCGACCAACTCGCGCTGTCGTCGACCACGTTCGGATTCGCTCAGGGTCGGCGCTTCCTTTTCCAGTTTGTCGGCCGCTGCTTTCAGGCGGACGCCCTGGTCATTGAGTTCCTTCTCGCGCTTGCTGAACTCGGCCTCGAGTTTGGACTGGGCGGCCTTGGCCGGCGTCGCCTCGCGCAGGACACGTTCGCTGTTCACATAGCCGATCTTCAGGTCTTGGGCGGTCACGGCGCCCGTCAGCAGCCATAGCCCCGCGAGCGCGGCCAACAGCTTCGTGCGGTAGGTGTGCAACATCAGAACCCGGTCCCGATCTGGAATTGGAAGTTTTGGATTCTATCCGTCGACTGGCTGCGCAAAGGTTTGCCCCAGCTGAGCCTCAACGGCCCCATCGGCGAGATCCACGACAGGCCGATACCAGCGGACACGCGCAAATCGGCACTGGTCAGTCGCTCGTCCTCGCGCCAGACGTTGCCGGCATCGGTAAAACCGAAGATCCGAAGCGACTTGTCGTTGCCGGTTCCGGGAACCGGGACATAGAGTTCCGCGTTCAGGTTCAGCTTGCGCGCGCCCCCGATATAGGCTCCGGTCGGATCGATCACGCCCAGCGAATTCTGTTCGAACACGCGTACCGAGCCAAGACCGCCTCCGTAGAAGTTCTTGAACGATGGGTAGGGGCGGCCGCCCAGACCCTTGCCGATACCGAGTTCACCGTTGAGGCCGAGGGTGAGCTTCGTCCCGATCGGGAAGTACTGCTGATACTGGAGGTTGGCTCGCACATATTGAACATCGCCGGCCACCGACCATTCGACATTGACGCGCTGGTAGCGGCCGAACATCGGCGTCAACACGCTGTCGCGTTCGTCGCGCGCCCAGCCGAGCGTGAGCGGAAGCGAACTGCTGGTCGAGCCGTACAGGTCGCGATAGATGAAGTACGAATTCGGTATCGAGTTGGTGCCGCGGATCTCGGTTGCCTCGACGCCGATGCCGAAGAACACCATGTCGTATTCCGAGAACGGCACACCGAACCGGACGGTCGCGCCTGGCGTCGCCAACTGGTATTCGTCGCCCAGGCTGTTCAGCGGACGCGAGGTTCGGTAGTACATGTCCAGCGCGCGCGAGATTCCGTCGATCGTGTAATACGGATCCACCGAACTGAACACCAGGGACCGCGAAGTCTTTCCCGTGTTCACTTCCACGCCAAGGTAGTTGCCAGACCCGAAGACGTTGTCCTGCTTGATCGACGCCGAGAACGCCAGCTTGCTCGAATTGGAGTACGAAAGGCCGACCGCCATGTTGCCGGTCGGCTTCTCCGTCACATTGACCAGCAGGTCGACCTGATCGGGCGAGCCCGCGACCTCGGTCGTATCAACCCCGACATCCTTGAAATATCCCAATCGCTCGACCCGGTCGCGCGACAGCTTGATCTTCCGACCGTCGTACCAGGACGACTCGAATTGCCGGAACTCGCGCCGCACTACTTCATCGCGCGTGCGCGAGTTGCCTGCCAGGTCGATTCGCCGCACGTAGACGCGACGCTGCGGATCCGAACGCAGGTTGATCGCCACCTGCCCGGTGGCCCGATCGATCTCCTGCGCCGCCTCCACCCGCGCAAACGCATAGCCGTAGACGCCGAACCGGTCGGTAAAGGCCTTCGTGGTCGCCGTCGCATCGACTGCGCGATAGGGCGAACCGGCGCGGATGCGAACCAGGTCCTTGAACTCGTCGTCCTTGCCGAGGTAGTCGCCCTGCAGCCGCACGGCAGTCACCGTATAGGGCTGCCCTTCGCTGACGGTGATGGTGATCGTGATGTCCTGCTTGTCGGGCGATATCGTGACCTGCGCCGACTCGACCGTGAAATCCAGGTATCCGCGATTCAGGTAGTACGAGCGAATGGTTTCCAGATCGGCATTCAGCTTGGCACGCGAATAGCGATCGCTCTTCGTGTACCAGGTCAGCCAGCCGCTGCTGGTCAGGTCCATCAGACCCAACAGCGTGCCCTCGGAGAACACCTTGGTGCCGACGATCCGGATCTCACCGATGCGCGCGGCGTCGCCCTCGGTCATCGTGAACGTGACGTTGACACGGTTGCGCTCCACCGGCGTGATCGTGGTGACCACCTCGGCGCCGTACAGGCTGCGCGACAGGTACTGCCGCTTGATCTCCTGTTCCGCGCGATCGACCAGCGCGCGGTCGAACGGCAGCCCCTCACCGATTCCCGACTCCTTGAGCGACTTGATCAACTGATCCTTGTCGAACTCCTTCAGCCCGACGAAGCTGACAGTCTGGACCACAGGACGTTCCTCGACCACCACCACCGCCACGTTGCTGTCGATCTCGATGCGCACGTCCTTGAACAGCCCGGTCGCAAACAGCGAACGCAGTGCCGCCGCACCTTTGTCGTCCGTGTAGGTGTCGCCGATGCGAAACGGCAGGGCCGCAAACACGGTGCCCGGATCGCTGCGCTGCAGTCCCTCGACGCGAATGTCCTTCAGAACGAACGGCTCCACGGCACCGGCCTGGCCGCTGGCCAGGGCAATGACCAGCACGGCCAGCGCCGCGACAGGGCGCAGCGGACTCATCATGGGGACACAGAACATGCGGGCCTGAGGAGGTCAGTGCAAGCCCAGCAATCGGGCCACGTCGTTGTAGAGCGCCACTGACATCATCAGCAGCAGGATCGCAACACCGCCCCGCTGGAGTCGCGCGAGCCAAAGCTCCGATACGGGATGCCCGGTGACAGCCTCGAAAAGATAATACATGAGGTGTCCGCCATCGAGCATCGGCAGTGGCAGCAGGTTCAACACGCCCAGGCTCACGCTGACCAGCGCAAGAAACCCGATGTATTGGGCGAACCCTTGTTGAACTGTCTGGCCGGCGTAATCCGCGATCGTCAATGGCCCGCTGAGGTTGCGGATCGACGCCTCGCCGATGACCATGCGGCCGAGCATCTTGATCGTCAGCCAGGACACGTCCCAGGTCCGCTGGGCGCCCAGAACCAATCCGTCGATCGGACCATGCCGGACCTTGACCAGGACCGCCGGGCTGCCGACATAGGCGTCTATGCGGCCAACCGTTCGCGTGCCGTCCTGCGCAACGCGCGGCTGCACGGTCAGCTCCAGAACCTGCGCCGAGCGTTCGACGCTCCAGCGCATCGGCACGGTGCTGCCGTCACGCACCGCGGCACGAATGCGCTCGCGCAGTTGCTGCGCATCGACCACGGGTTGATCGTCCACACGCACAACTCGATCACCCTGACGCAAGCCCGCAACCGCGGCCGGACCCTCGGCCTTGATCTCGCCGAGCACCGGTTCGCTGTAGGGCCCACCGAGGCCGATCCGACGCACCAGGCCGGCGTCCACCTCGCGCGCGTCGACGCGCTGCAACTCGAGCGTCACTTGGCGCTGGCCGCGTCCGTTCGCGTCGGTCACCGACAAGGTGATCGGCCGCGAATCGAGCGCGTGCTGCGTGACCTGCCAGCGCAGCTCGTTGATGGACGCGATTTCCGACCAATTGCCGCTCGCGTCGGCATAGGCGCGCACCCAGTCGCCTGCCCGCAGACCGGCGCGTTCAGCGAGGCTGGAAGGCGCGGGCGCACCGAGCACGGCCTTGGGTTCATCGACGCCGATCCAATGCGCGCTGGCGTATAGGAGCACCGCCAGCAGCAGATTCGCCAGCGGCCCCGCCGCGACGATCGCCGTACGATGCAAGAGGGGCCGGCGGTTGAAGGCGCGATCAAGTTCATGCGCCGCCACCGGTCCCTCGCGCTCATCGAGCATGCGCACGTAGCCACCCAATGGCAACGCCGAGATCACGAATTCGGTTTCACCGCGCTGGCGCGTCCAGACGACCCGGCCAAAGCCGACCGAGAACCGCAGCACCTTCACACCGCAGGCGACCGCCACCCGGTAGTGCCCATACTCGTGAATCACGATCAGCACCGCCAGCGTGACGATGAATGCGAGCAACGTGATCACTGGGTCAAGGCCATCACATGCCTGCGCGCTGCGGTACGGGCGCGCCCATCGAGGTCGAGCAGTTCGTCGAGCGTGTCCTGGCGGCCGAATCCGCCAGCCAAGGTATCGAGCGTCGCCGCGTTGACATGGTGAATGCTGGGGAACGCAATCGCGCCGGCCAGGAACGCACGTACCGCCTCTTCATTGGCCGCATTGAGTGCATTGGTTGCTCCTGGCGCGGCGCGCAGCGCGTCGAATGCCAGCGTCAACCCCGGAAAGCGGCGCGCGTCGGGGGCCTCGAAACTCAGGTCACCGAGGCTGGCGAAGTCTAGTTGGGTGGCACCCGATTCAATCCGCTCCGGCCACGACAGCCCATAGGCGATCGGCACCTTCATGTCCGGAGTTCCCAGCTGCGCCAGCACCGAGTTGTCGCGGCAGACGACCATCGAATGAATGATCTGCTGCGGATGGATCAGCACGCGCACCTGCTCGGGCTGAAGGTCGAACAGCCAGCGCGCCTCGATCACCTCGAGCGCCTTGTTCATCATGGTGGCCGAGTCGACCGAGATCTTGCGACCCATTGCGAAGTTGGGGTGTGCGCAGGCTTGGTCGGGCGTCACGTGGCGCAGTGTGTCCGGATCGCGCGAACGGAATGGTCCGCCGGAGGACGTCAACAGGATGTGGTCGATGCGTCGGGACCAGGTCGAGCGATCCTCCGGCAGACACTGGAATATGGCCGAATGTTCGCTGTCTATCGGCAGCAGCGTAGCGCCGCCTTCGCGCACGGTCCGCATGAACAGCGCTCCGCCGACTACCAGCGCCTCCTTGTTGGCAAGCAGCAGCCGCTTGCCGACGCGCGCCGCCGCCAGGCATGGCGCCAGCCCTGCCGCGCCGACGATGGCGGCCATGACAGAGTCGACTTCGGGATGCGCCGCCAGCTCGCACAACGCCGTCGGCCCGATCAGTACTTCGGTGCGCAATTGCATCGTGGCCAGCCGCTCGCGCAGCGCGCGCGCCTGTTGGGCATCAGCCACCGCAGCGTAGCGCGGCCTCCAGCGCCCGCACAGCGCCGCGAGTTCGTCGATGCGGTGCTGCGCCGTCAGCGCGAAGACCTCGAAGCGCTGCGGGTGCAAGGCGATCACATCGAGCGTGTTCATCCCGATCGAACCGGTCGCGCCGAGAACGCAGACACGTTGGGGGCGGCTCATGGCTGGTCCGGCACGCTCACAAGCTGGTCAAGGCCATCGCGCAGGGCAGCACCGGCATCAGCGCGTCGACACGATCAAGCACGCCGCCATGCCCCGGCAGAAGGCCACTGGAATCCTTCGCGCCAGCGGCGCGCTTGACCATCGACTCGAACAGGTCGCCCACCACGCTCACTGCCGCCAAACCGATCACGCACAGCAACATCGGCACTGCGCCAAGGCGCTGACGCAACTGCGTGAACAGGCTCGCTGAATCCAACGCGACCCTCGCGTCGATGGCCATCCAGACTGCGGCCAGCGCCAGCACACCGAGCATGCCGCACCAGACACCCTCCCAGGTCTTGCCTGGGCTGATGCTCGGCGCCAGCTTGCGACGCCCGAAGGAACGACCACCGAAGTAGGCGGCAATATCGGCGACCCAGACGATGCACAGCACCGACAACAGGAAATTCGCGCCGACGATACGCGCCTGCGCCAGGGCCCACCAGGCCGTCCAGAGCAGGAACAAGCCGATGCACCCACGTACAGGCATCGCAAGCCTGGACCAGCGCGCGCTGCCCAGTCGCAGCGCGACGGCGCCACCAAAGATCCACAGCACGGCCGCAAGCCACCAAAGCGCGGCCGAGTCGCCGAAGCGCCACGGCCCAAGCACCACCAGAAGACAACACAACGCAAGGATCACTCCGCTGACGATCGACAGGCCGGGGCCGGACGAATTCAGCCGGGCCCATTCCCATCCAGCCGCGCTGATCAGCAGCATGGTCAGAGCGATGAAGGGCCAGGGGCTGGCGATCCACAGCGTCGGCAACAACAGCGCGAGCAGCAACACCGCGGTGACGATGCGTTGGCCCAGCATGCCGATCAGCCGCCGCGCGCCGACTGCGGCATCCGAGCGCGCACATCGCCGAAGCGGCGTTCGCGGCCGGCATATGCCGCCAGCGCGGCATCCAACTGGGCCTCGTCGAAGTCCGGCCAGAGACAATCGGTGAAGTACAGCTCCGAGTAGGCGGCTTGCCAGAGCAGGAAGTTGCTGATCCGCACTTCGCCTCCAGTGCGAATGAACAGATCCGGATCCGGCGCGTGCGACAGTGCCATCAACTCCGACAGTCGCTGCTCGTCGATCTGCTCAGGCGTCAGTCCCGCAGCCACGGCCTTGCGGCAAGCCTGCACGATATCCCAGCGCCCGCCGTAGTTGAACGCCACGGACAAGGTGATGCCGGTGTTGTTGCGCGTGGTCTGCTCCGCTTGGTCCCATGCAGCACGCACCTTGTCGGTCACGGCACTACGGTCGCCGACGATTTGGATCCGAACACCTTTTTCGGACAGCTTGGTGAGGTATTTGGACACCGCCACGAGCACCAGTCCGAGCAGGCCCGAGATTTCCTCTTCCGGACGCTTCCAGTTCTCCGACGAGAACGCGAACACGGTCAGGTACTGGATGCCCCGGTCCGAACAGGCCTGCACACAACGCACGAGTGCATCCACACCCTGCTTGTGACCGAAGAACCGCGGCATGAAGCGCTTCTTAGCCCAGCGGCCATTGCCATCCATCACGATCGCGACGTGACGGGGAATCAGGGCCAGGTCTCGCTGCACGGGTTGAACGGTCTCGCTGGGCGCTTGCGTCAGTTGTAGGGGCGGGATGTGGCGCATTCAGACGGCCAGGATTTCTGCCTCTTTGGCGTGCACCAGCTTGTCGACGTCGGCCACGGTCCGGTCGGTGAGTTTCTGCACATCGTCCTGCGCGCGGCGCTCTTCGTCTTCCGTCGCCAACTTGTCCTTGAGCATCTTCTTCAAGTGCTCGTTTGCGTCGCGCCGCAGGTTGCGAACCGCCACCTTGGTCTCCTCTCCAGCATGGCGAACCACCTTCGTCAACTCCTTGCGCCGCTCCTCGGTGAGTGCAGGCATCGGCACGCGCAGCAGGTCGCCTTGCGCCGCCGGATTGAGCCCGAGATCGCTCTCGCGGATGGCGCGTTCGATCTTCGCGCCCATCCCCTTGTCCCAGGGTTGCACGCTGATCGTGCGCGCATCGAGCAGCGACACGTTGGCTACCTGGCTGAGCGGCACCATCGAGCCGTAGTACTCGACGTGCACCTGGTCCAGCAGGCCAGGGTGCGCGCGACCGGTGCGGATCTTCTGCAACTCGTGCTTGAGCGCCTCGATCGACTTGATCATCTTCGATTCGGCGGTCTTCCTGATTTCGGCAATCGTGGTGGCCATCGCGGATCTCCTTGCGCGACTTGGAACCTATTGGGGCTGGATTCTCAAACGTGAACCAGCGTGCCCTCGTCCTCGCCCTGCACCACCCGTTTGAGTGCACCGGGTTTGACGATCGAGAACACCTTGATCGGCAGCTTCTGGTCGCGGCACAGCGCGAACGCCGTCGCGTCCATCACCTGCAGGTTGCGCGCGATCACGTCGTCGAAGCTGATTGCCGCAAATCGCGTCGCCGACCGATCCTTCTTGGGGTCGGCGCTGTACACGCCATCGACCTTGGTGGCCTTCAACACTACCTCGGCACCGATCTCGGCGCCGCGCAATGCGGCTGCGGTATCGGTCGTGAAGAACGGGTTGCCGGTTCCGGCAGCAAACACCACGACCTTTCCTTCTTCGAGGTATTGCAGGGCCTTGGGCCGCACGTAAGGCTCGACCACCTGTTCAATCGCGATCGCAGACATCACGCGCGCAGTCATTCCTGCCTGGCGCATGGAGTCGGCCAGCGCGAGCGAATTCATGACCGTCGCCAGCATCCCCATATAGTCGGCGGTGGCCCGATCCATGCCGACCGATCCGCCCGCCACGCCACGGAAGATGTTGCCTCCACCGATCACGACGGCCAGTTCGACACCGAGATCGGTGACTTCCTTGAGCTCGCGCACCATGCGTGTGATGGTCGAACGGTTGATGCCGTAGGCATCGTCGCCCATCAGCGCTTCGCCAGACAGCTTCAGCAGAATCCGCTTGTAGGCCGGCATGCGGCGGTCTCCCAGGGGTTTTCGAGTGAGGTCGAAGTTTACGCGGCACCGGCTGGACGCCTGTCTGGCCCGGCCCCCGGTTCGATCGCGGTGCCCTGGACTATTGGCCCTTGGCCGCCGCGACCTGTGCCGCGACCTCGGCTGCGAAATCGTCGACCCGTTTCTCGATGCCCTCGCCGACGACGTACAGCGTGAACGCCGTCACCTTGGTGTTGGCAGCCTTGAGCATCTGCTCGACGGTCTGCTTGTCGTTCTTGACAAAGGCCTGATTGGCGAGCGAAACCTCCTTCAGGTACTTCTGCACCGAGCCTTCGATTCGCTTGGCTACGATCTCCGCGGATTGCACCGGCTTGCCTGCGGCGACCGCCGCAGCGGCGTCCTCGGCGGCCTTCTCCGCGGCGATTCTGCGCTCCACGTCCACCAGGCTGGCCGGCACTTCGGCGGCCGACAAGGCCACCGGCTTCATTGCCGCCACATGCATGGCCACGTCCTTGGCTGCGGCGTCGCTACCGTCGAACTCGACCAGCACACCGATGCGCGTGCCGTGCAGGTAATGCGCCAGCTTGCCGCCGGCCGCATACCGCTTGAAGCGGCGAATCGTCATGTTCTCGCCGATCTTGCCGATCAGTCCCTTGCGTACATCCTCGACAGTCGGACCGAAGCCGTCCTGCGACAGCGGCAGCGCGCTCAGTGCGGCCAGGTCGGCCGGATTGCGCGATGCGATCAGAGCGGCGCAGGCCTTGGCGAATGCCAGAAACGATTCGTTCTTCGATACGAAATCGGTCTCGCAGTTGACCTCGACCAGCGCGCCGATCGTGCCCTCCACGGCCGCGGCGACAACGCCCTCGGCGGTGATTCTGGTGGCCGCCTTGCCGGCTTTGCTGCCGAGCTTGACGCGCAGGATCTCCTCGGCGCGGCCCAGGTCGCCTTCGGCCTCGGTCAACGCCTTCTTGCATTCCATCATGGGTGCATCGGTCTTGGCACGCAGTTCGGCCACCATGCTTGCGGTAATCACGGGCATTTCATCTCTCCGTCCGGAACAGGCGCGCGCGTCGATCAGGCGCGCGAGCCATCAAAACCCTGCTGTGAAAAAGGGGCTGATCGCAGCCCCTTCACGATCGATCCTCACGATCGGTCAGGCTGCTTCGCTGACCTCCACGAACTCGTCGGTGCCGCCGGCGCTCTGCACGACTTCGTTCACCGCGTTGGCCTTGCCTTCGAGCACCGCGTCGGCGACGGCGCGCGCATACAGCGCAACCGCCTTGGCCGAGTCGTCGTTGCCCGGAATGACGTAGTCGATCTCTTCGGGCGAATGATTCGTGTCGACCACCCCGACGATCGGAATGCCGAGCTTCTTGGCCTCGGCCACCGCGATCTTGTGGTAGCCGACGTCGATCACGAACACCGCATCGGGCAGCGCAGCCATGTCCTGGATGCCGCCGATGTCCTTCTCCAGCTTGGTGAGTTCGCGCTCGAACATCAAGCCCTCCTTCTTGCTCATCAGCTCCATGCCGGCCTCTTTGCGGGCCTGCATTTCCTTGAGCTTCTTGAGCGAGCCTTTGACGGTCTTGAAGTTCGTCAGCATGCCGCCGAGCCAGCGCTGATCGACATAGGGCATGCCGGCGCGCTGGGCGTCCTGTTTGATGACGTCGCGCGCCTGGCGCTTGGTGCCGACCATCAGGATCGTGCCGCGCTTGGATGCAAGCTGGCGCACGAACTTCAGCGCATCCTCGAACGCGGGCAGCGTCTTCTCGAGGTTGATGATATGGATCTTGTTGCGGTGGCCGTAGATGTACGGAGCCATCCTGGGGTTCCAGAAGCGCGTCTGGTGTCCGAAATGGACACCCGCTTCCAGCATTTCGCGCATCGTGATCGACATGAGCTCTCCGAAGGTTGGGTCTAGAATCCGGCGCGAATCGCTCCGAGTGGATGGCCTGGGCCAATACTGCGCAGCGACACCTTTAGAAGGCCGGTTCGGGATTGTTTGATGGGTAGTCCGCGCCGCACGCCGCACCGTCAGATTGCAACGCGCAACGAATGGACGACCAGTCAAACCGGCAAATTGTATCAGTCCCGGGCTCGCCGTCGCTGCACGCCCATCGGGCCGACATCGCGGCCCGCCGGCTGAGTGCCCAGGATGCGGCTCGAACCGCTTTGGCGGCGGCGCTCGCGCCGCCCTGCCGCCACGCGTTCATCCGGCGCTTCGACAACCTGGCGCTTGCGACCGCCGATGCACTGGATCGCATGCATGCAGCCGGCGCGCCGCTGACACCGCTGGCCGGCGCGCCGGTCTCGGTCAAGGATCTGTACGACGTGGCCGGCTTTCCGACCACCGCCGGCTCGCGATCGCTGCGCGACGCCGGGCCCGCACGCGCGGACGCGCTGGCTGTTGAGCGTGTACGCGCCGCAGGTGCGGTGCTGATCGGCCATACGCAGATGAGCGAGTTCGCGTTTAGCGGGGTCGGCATCAACCCGCACTACGGAACGCCGGCCAACGCGGCGACCTCGGCATTGGATCCAACGCCTCGGGTGCCTGGCGGCTCGACCTCAGGCGGCGCCGTCTCGGTCGCTGCCGGGGCGGCGCTGGCAGCACTGGGGTCCGACACCGGCGGGTCGATCCGCATTCCCGCTGCGCTGCACGGGCTGGTCGGCTTCAAGAACACGCAGCGACTGACGCCGCTCGAAGGCACTGTCCCGCTGTCGAGCACGCTCGACACCGTGTGCGCGATCACGCGCGACGTGCCGGACGCGATCGTTATGCACGAGCTGCTGGCCAGCCGACGCGTCGTGCTATCGGGGCGCCCGTTGCATGCCTGGCGTCTGGCCCTGCCGCGCACGACGATGCTCGATTCGATGGATCCGACCGTGACGCGCGCGTTCGAACGGTCGCTGCAGGCGCTGCGGCAGCGCGGCGCTCAGATCGACGAGATCGCACTGGATCCGTTGCTCGATATGGCCGGGCTGATGACCGTCGGCGGATTCGCCGCCGCCGAGAGCTGGGCCTGGCATCGCAAGCGACTTGTCGAACACAGCGCCGAATACGACCCGCGCGTGCTGCAACGCATCCAGCGCGGCGAATCGATCAGCGCTTCCGACTACATCGAGATGCACCAGGCACGCGCGCGCTGGATCGATCGCATGGCTGGCCTGATGCACGGCTACGACGCGATGCTGTCGCCCACGGTGCCGATCGTGGCCCCCGAGCTGGAACCATTGATTGCCAACGACGAGCGGTTCTTCGCGACCAATGCGCTGATGTTGCGCAACACGCTTGTTATCAACATGCTCGACGGCTGCGCCATTTCTTTGCCCTGCCACGCATCCGGTGAGTTGCCGGTGGGTCTGATGGTCTGGGGCGGTGCGATGACCGACGATCGCGTGCTCGACGTTGCCCTGGCGATCGAATCCACGTTACGCGGCACGCTCGCGGCAGGCGCCTGACGATGCGCGTCGCCGTGATCGGCGCGGGAATCGTCGGCGTCACGACCGCCTACGAGCTGACCGTGGACGGGCACGAGGTCACGGTCTTCGAGCGCCGCGCGAGCGTGGCGGCCGAAGCCAGCTTCGCCAATGCGGGGGTGGTGGCACCCGGGTATGTCACACCCTGGGCCGCGCCCGGCATGCCGGGCAAGGTGCTGCGCCACCTGTTCTCGCGCCACGCACCGGTGCGCCTCGCGCGGCCGTTCCCGCCGGCCCTGCTGGCGTGGATCTGGCGCTGGTGGCGCGCCTGCCGCCTGAGCGTCCACCAGGCCAATCGCACCAGCATGATCCGCCTGGCACGCTACAGCCAGGAACGCATGCACGGCCTTTCCGTCGCGCTCGGCCTGGAGTACGAACAGGCGCCGGGCATGACCGTGCTGCTGCGCAGCGAACGCGATTTGGCGATGGCCCGCGACAGCATCAAGCTGCTCGCCGAGCTGGGGGTGAACTTCCATCTGATCGATGCGGCACGCGTGCGCCAGATCGAGCCTGGCTTGAGCAGCGAGACGCCGCTGCATGCGGCGCTGCATCTGCCGAACGCCGAGGTCGGCAACTGTCGTCAGTTCGCGCATCTGTTGCGCAATGAGGCGCAGCGTCGTGGCGCGAACTTCCGCTTTCATCGACAGGTCGAGCGCATCATCCCGGGCGCCCGACCAGTGCTCAGGCACCGCGCGCTGGCCCGCTTCGAGTCGGCGCAATTGGCCGGCGCCGAGGTTCCAACCACGCTGCCTGAAGCGGAGGGCAGCGAGGAGTTCGATGCGGTGGTCGTCTGCGCCGCCATGCATTCCGCCCGGCTGCTCGTGCCGCTCGGCTTGCGGCTTCCGATGGTCGCCGTACACGGTTACTCGGTGACCGCACCGCTGCGCGACGGCGGCCAGGATCCGCTGGTCGGCCCGCGATCGGCGCTGATGGACGAGCGCTACAAGATCGCCATCAGCCGGCTCGGCAACCGGGTGCGCGTGTCAGGCAGTGCCGAGCTGGGCGGCACGCTCGAAACGCAGAACGAGGCCCCGCTGGCCACGCTGTACAAGGTGCTCGATGACTGGTTTCCCGGCTGCGCGCAACAGTCCAAGGCACAGAGCTGGAAGGGCGCGCGTCCGATGATGCCCGACGGGCCGCCGTTGATCGGCGCAAGCGGCCACGCGGGGATCTGGCTGAACCTCGGACACGGCTCCAGCGGGTGGGCTCTGGCCTGCGGATCGGCGCGCCTGCTGGCCGATACGATGGCCGGGCGCGTGCCAGGCGTCGACGCTGAGGGCCTCGGCCTCGATCGACTACGCTGAAGCCAACCGCCTTCGCTGCGCGACCTGACGCATCAGCACCGGCAACGCCGCCGCGGCACCGATCAGCGTACTGATCAGGCCTGGTGCCACCATCAGCAGCGCCGCTGCCGCCAACACGCCCTGCTCCCAGCGCCGCAGTTCGGTCAACATGAATTTCGATAGCGCCGCGGCCAGCAGCGTGATGCCCAGCACGCAGCCGACAAAGGTGACGGTGAACTCGTAGAGCGTGAAGCCCTTGGCCACCAGCAGCAGCGACGGCGAGAAGACGAATACGAAGGGCACCAGCGCCTTGGCCATGCCGAGGCGGAACGCCATGTTGCCGGTCTTGAACGGATCGCTGCCCGCCATGCCGGCAGCCGCGTATGCGGCCAAAGCCACAGGCGGCGTGATGTCGGCCAGCACGCCGTAGTAGAAAACGAAGAAGTGCGCCACCAGCGGTTCAACGCCCAGCAGCACCAGCGTCGGCGCGGCCACGGTGACCATGATGATGTAGTTGGCCGTCGTCGGGATGCCGCAGCCCAACAGGATGCAGACCAGTCCGGTCATGATCAGCGCCACCAGCAGCGTCAGCGTCTTGGTATCGGCCACGAATGCCGGCAGGAAGTCCGCCGCACCGCCTGCAACGGCCTGCGCGGCACCGGTGATGATGGTCGACAGCTTGAAGCCCACGCCGGTGAGCGTAACCACACCGATCACGATGCCCACCGCCGCTGCAGCCGCGCCCACGGCGAGCGCGTATTTGGCGCCGGTCTCGAACGCCTCGACCAGGGTCGCCAGGCCGATGCGGCCCCTGATCTCTAGTGTTCGCATCAGCAATGGCGTGGCGATCGCCACGGCCGCGAAGAGGCCGACCTTGACGAGTTCGTCGTGGATCTCGCCGAAGCACAGCAGCAACAGCACGCCATGCAGTGCGATCATCATGGCCCAGTTGCGGGCAGGGTTGCCACGCGTGGCCGTCGTCAGGCCGACGATGGCGCACGAGCTGATGCCGGCAAACGCGGCAAGATACGGGGTGCGACCGCTGACCAGGATCGTGATCAACAGCACCAGCGGGATCAGCGTCGGCCAGCGCTCCTTGAACGACGCCCGCAACTTGGGCATCTCCTCCTCGGTCAGGCCGCGTAGCCCATGGCGCTTGGCCTCGAAGTGCACCTGCATGAATACGCCGAAGAAGTGCATGAACGCCGGGACGATGGCCGCTGCGATGATGGTCTGGTACGGGAGCGCCAGGAATTCGATCATCAGGAACGCCGCCGCGCCCAGCACCGGCGGCGTGATCTGTCCGCCTGTCGACGACGCGGCTTCCACCGCGCCGGCGAACTCGCGCTTGTAGCCCACGCGGATCATCGCGGGGATGGTCAGCGAACCCACGGTCACCGCATTGGCCACCGAACTGCCCGACAGCATGCCGAACATCGCCGAGCCGAACACGCTGACCTTGGCCGGCCCGCCCGCGTAGCGGCCGGCGATGCTGGAGGCGATGTCGAGAAACAGCTGTCCCAGGCCGATGCGAGTGGCCAGCACGCCGAACAGCACGAAGTGAAAGACATAGGTCGCCACCACGCCCACCGCGATGCCGTAGATGCCCTGACTGGTGAGGTACTGGTGATTGACCAGCTGGCTCCAGCTGGCACCGGCGTGCTGGAGCAGCCCTGGAAAGACCGGCCCTGCCAGCGCATAGGCGATGAAGGTCAGCGCGATCACCGGCAGCGGCCAGCCCATGGCGCGGCGCGTGGCCTCCAGCAACAGCACCAGCAGGATCGACCCCATCGACACATCCAGCGCGCCGGGATTGCCGACGCGGAAGGCCAGGTCGTCGAAGATGTAGGGGATGTACAGCACCGAGATCGCCACGGCGATGGCCAGCGCCCAATCGATCAGCGGCACGCCACCGGGTGCGCGCCGTGTCGGCGCGCGCGCGCGCTCGTTGTCGCGGCGCGAGAACGAAAACACGATGAAGATCAGTCCAAGCACGAAGGCCAGATGCACGCCGCGATGCGTCGCCTCGCGCAACAGGCCGAAGCCAGCCGTGTAGTAGTGGAAGCACGACAGCGCGATCAACAGCGCCTTGAGCACCAGCGTCGCCGGCGGCACCGTCGGGCGGAACCGCATCTCCGGGTCGAACTTCTGTTCCAGCTGCTGCAGCTGCGGCGCGTCCGGCAGGGTGGTGGACATCGTGGCTCCGCACGTCAAAACGGGGCGGAGGCTCGCGCCTGCCGCCCCGTGGGACAGGATCGAATCGTCACTTGATCAGTCCGGCCTCGCGGTAGTAGCGCTCGGCACCCGGATGGAACGGAATGCCCGCCCCGCGCACGGCGTTCTCCTTCGTGATCCATTTGCCCTTGGCATGGCCGGCAGCCAGCGTCTTCTGCGTCGCGTCGCTGAACAGCGCCTTGGTGATCTCGTAGACCACGGTGGCGTCTGCCTTGTCGCTAGTGACCCACTGCGCGCCGACCGCCAGGGTCTTGGTCGCTCCGACCCCCTTATAGGTCGCGTCGGGAATCACGTCGGCCGAGAAGAAGCCGCTCGAGGCCAGCAGCGCGTCGGCCTGCGTCCCTTCGATCGGTATCAGCTCGATGCCGCCGCCTGCCGACGCCAGTTCGGCGATCGCGCCCGCGGGTGCGCCGCCGACGAAGATGAACGCATCGAGCGAGCCGTCCTTCATCTTGTCGCCGGCCTGGTTGGGCTTGATGTACTCGGGTTTGAGGTCCGTTTCCTTCACGCCGTAGGCCGCCAGGATCAGGCGTGCATCGACCAGCGTGCCCGAACCCGGTTCGTCTAGGGCGACCCGCTTGCCCTTCAGGTCGGCGGGCGACTTGATGTTCAGGCCCTTGCGCGCCACCAGGTGCACGCTCTCGGGGTACAGGTTGGCGATCAGGCGCAGCCCCGGGACGTTGGGCTTGCCTTCGAACAAGCCCTTGCCGGTGTAGGCCCAGGTTGCGACGTCGGCCTGCGAGAAGCCAGACTCCATGGCGCCGCCGGCAATCGCCGTCACGTTGGCGAGCGAGCCGTTGCTGGCCTGCGCGGTCGCGACGATCTTGCCTGGCTGCGACACCGCGTTGGCGATCATGCCGCCCACGGGATAGTAGGTGCCGGCCGTGCCACCGGTGCCGATGCGGAAGAACTGCTGGGCGTGGGCCGTGCCGACCAGAGCGGCGGCCGTCAATGCCACTGCCAAAAGACGCTTCATTCGAATGACTCCTGCAGGTTGATTTCCGGGCGTACACAGCCCGGCTCGAGACCCGGGCAGTAGAGCACAATGACCGGGCAACTCCAATGCGGCGAACCCGCAAGCTCCAATGACGGAACGAAACAACCGCGGGCCCCATCGCGTGCTGCCTTCGACCCGGAGCTGGCTGCTGCACGACGCCGCGGCCACGCGCGCGCTCGAGCAATCGGCGACCGCGCAGCTGCCCCCGCACACCTTGATGGCGCGCGCCGGTTCGGCCTGCGCCCGGTTGGCGCTGGCGATCGCTCCGCATGCGCGATCGGTCGAGGTGTTGTGCGGACCTGGCAACAACGGCGGCGACGGGATGATCGCGGCGATGCATCTGTGCCGCGCGGGCAAGCCGGTCACCGCCCGGCTGCTCGCCGAACCGCAGCGGCTGCCGGCCGACGCGCGCGATGCGCTGGACCGCGCGCGCGCAGCCGGCGTGCACATCGAACCAGGTGTGCCGGAGCGCCTCAAGGCCGCGCTGGTGATCGACGCGCTGCTCGGCATCGGCGCCAATCGCATTGTTGACGGACCGATCGCGCAGGCCGTGCTGCGCATCCATGCCACACCGGCCACCGTGTTGTCGATCGACCTGCCGTCGGGCTTGCACGCAGACACGGGATCGGTCCTGGGTCAACACGTGGTACGCGCAACGCATACGCTGTCGTTGCTGACGCTGAAGCCGGGCCTGTTCACCGGCCTGGGCCGCGATCATGCCGGCGCTGTGTGGTTCGACGACCTTGGCGTACAACCGAAGAGCGCGGCTGACCGGCTCCTACTGGCAGGTCCCGAGACGCTGCGGGGTCTGTGCCCGGCGCGGCGCCATGCGCAACACAAGGGAAGCTTTGGCGACACCTTCATCGTCGGCGGCGCACCCGGCATGGGCGGAGCGGCACTGCTGGCCGGGCGTGCCGCATTGGCCGCAGGCTCCGGACGCGTCTACCTCGGCATCCTGGCTGCGAACGACGCGCATCCGATCGATCCGCTGCGGCCCGAGTTGATGGTGCGTCCGTTGGCGCAATTGCTCAACGCCGCGACCCTGGCGGCCGCCACCGTGGTCTGCGGTTGTGGCGGTGGCACGGCGGTGCGCGAACACCTGCCCGAGATCCTGCACCATGCCCATCGCCTGGTGCTCGATGCCGACGCCCTGAATGCGGTCGCCGCGGACGCGGGGCTGCGCCGCGCGCTGCGCGCCCGTGCATTGCGCGGGCGAGCCAGCATCGTGACACCCCATCCGCTCGAGGCAGCCAGGCTGCTGGACAGCGACGCGCCGTGGATTCAGGCCGATCGACTGCGAGCGGCACGACAGCTCGCAGAGCAACTGGACTGTTGCGTGTTGCTGAAGGGTTCCGGCAGCGTGACGGCAACACCGGGGGGCGCGACACGAATCAACCCGACCGGCAATGCGCGCCTGGCCAGCGCCGGTACCGGCGATGTGCTGGCCGGCTGGATCGGCGGACTGTGGGCGCAGCAGCCCGACGGCTCGGAGGTCGCGGACGTCGCCGCGTCGGCGGCCTGGGTGCATGGTGCGGCCGTCGAAGGCGACCGCGGCCACGGAGCGCTGAGGGCGCTCGACCTGATCGATCGGATGGTGGCACGCACCGCCGACGTGCAGTCGGCGACGCCGGCAGACTGGCTCGGTTAGCGCCGTGCCGTCCGCGTGCGCGGCGGCTTGCCGCCCGACTTGCCGTGCTTCGCGCCGGCGCGCGGGCGCGGGCCGGCCGCCTTGGCCAAACCGGACTTGCTGGCCCGGTCGCGCGACTTGACGTCCTTGAGCTCGTCCTGAGCGCGGCGTGAATCGCCCTTGCGTCCTCGGGCCAGCAGTCGCTCGCCCACGCCTTCACGGACCATCCGGAAGTCGATGCGCCGGCTGTCCAGATCGACCCGGCTGACCTGCACGCGCACCCGCGTGCCGGCCGCGTAGCGCACGCCGCTGCGCTCGCCGTGCAGCTCCTGGCGCACCTCGTCATAGCGGTAGTAGCCGCCACCGATCTCGGTGATGTGCACGAGACCGTCGACATACAACTCGTCGAGTGTCACGAACAACCCGAACGAAGTGACCGCGCTGACCGTGCCGGCGAACTCCTCGCCGAGATGCTCGCGCATGTAGCGGCACTTCAGCCAAGCCTCCACGTCGCGCGAGGCCTCGTCCGCGCGCCGTTCGTTGGTGCTGCAATGCGCGCCGGCCGAATTCCACTGCTCGAGCTCCAGCGCCGTGGCAACCTTGTGCAACGGCTTGCCACCCTTGCGCAGCGGCGCTGCGTCCTCCAGCACACCGGCCACCAGGTGATACCGCTTGTCGTGCAACAGGGCCTTGATCACGCGATGCACCAGCAGGTCGGGATAGCGGCGGATGGGGCTGGTGAAATGCGTGTAGGCCTCGTAGGCGAGCCCGAAGTGCCCGCTGTTCGAGGCCGTGTAGTGGGCCTGCTGCATCGAGCGCAGCAACATGGCGTGGATCTGCGTCGCGTCGGGGCGCTCACGCGTCGCCAGCGCAATCGCCTGCAGTTCGCCCGGCGTCGGATCGTCGCTGAGCGACACGCCCAGTCCCAACGTGCGCAGGTAGTTCTGCAGCGTGACGCGCTTCTCCGGCGTCGGGCCCTCGTGCACCCGGTACAGCGCGGGGTGCGAACGCGCCTGGATGAACTGTGCCGCGCAGACATTCGCGGCCAGCATCGCCTCCTCAATCAGCCGATGGGCTTCATTGCGCGTGCGCGGAACGATGCGCTGGATGCGCCCGTCGTCGTCGCAGACGATCTGCGTTTCGGTGGTCTCGAAATCCACCGCGCCTCGGGTACCCCTGCACTTCAGCAGAGCCCGGTAGGCCTCGTGGAGGTTGACGAGGTGCGGCACCAGCTCCTGGCGCCGCTGCGCCTCGACTCCCCGCGTATTGCCGAGGATCGCTGCCACCTCGGTGTACGTGAGCCGCGCTTGCGAACGCATCACGCCGGGAAAGAACTGGTACGCCGTGACCTCGCCCGCCGCGTCGACCAGCATGTCGCAGACCATGCACAGCCGCTCCTGATCCGGAACCAGCGAGCACAGACCGTTGGAGAGTTTCTCCGGCAGCATCGGAATCACCCGGCGCGGAAAGTAAACCGAGGTCGCGCGCTCGTAGGCGTCCTGGTCGATCGGTTCACCCGGCTTCACGTAGTGACTGACGTCGGCGATCGCCACGACGAGCCGCCAGCCCACGAGTGCCGTCTTGCCCCGGCCACGCTTGAACGGTTCGCAGTAGACGGCGTCGTCGAAGTCGCGCGCATCCTCGCCGTCGATCGTGACCAGCGGCACGTCGGTCAGGTCGACGCGGTGGCGCCGGTCGATCGGCCGCACCTGCTCGGGCAGCGCAGCGGCCTGCGCGATGGTCTCGCTGGAGAATCGATGCGGCACCTCGTACTTGCGCACGGCGATTTCGATCTCCATGCCGGGATCGTCGATCTCGCCCAGCACTTCGACCACGCGCCCGACCGGCTGCGAGAACATCGACGGAGGTTCTGTCAGTTCGGCCGCCACCACCTGCCCCACCGTCGCGCTGGCGGTCGCGTTCTTGGGGATCAGGATGTCCTGGCCGTAGCGGCGATCCTCGGGCGCGACGAGCCAGACGCCGTTCTCGTGCAACAGCCGGCCGATGATCGAGGTCTTGCGCCGCTCGACGATGTCGAGCACCCGGCCCTCGGGCCGGCCCTTGCGGTCGTAACGCACCACGCGCACGTGCACGCGGTCGCGGTGCAGCACCGAATTCATCTCCTGCGGGGCGAGGTAGATGTCTGCCTCGCCGTCGTCGCGCTTGAGGAATCCATGGCCGTCGCGATGCCCGATGACAGTGCCGATTACCTCGCTCATCAGCGCGGCGCCGAGTGCGGCCGAAGCCGGAGTTGTCGTGGTGTTGATGCTAAAATCCTTTGTTCTTGTGCCTGCCCAGGTGGCGGAATTGGTAGACGCACTAGTTTCAGGTACTAGCGCTTAGCGGCGTGGGGGTTCGAGTCCCTTCCTGGGCACCAGATCGATGCGATGGCCGACACACAGTGTCGGCCATTTTGCTTGCGGGTCCACCCGCGACGGCTATCGCGCGAGTGCGAACAGCTTGGCCATCAAACGGCGAATTTGCGGGCCAAGCCTTCCGGTTTCAAGGTATCGTAATCCTCGAAAGGCTGGTGAATCCAGGGGCTCGTCGGCAGCGTTTCGACGTAGTAGTCGGGCATGTACGAGGATACGCCCTTGACCCAGATGACCGCCGATCGCAACTCGGTGATCGAGGGCGTGCCGCGCAACCTGTCCACCACGGCACGCAGCGTGATGCCCGAATCGGCGAGGTCGTCGACCAGCAGCACGCGCCCCGCCAGCTCACCCTTGGGCATGGTGATGTATTTCGCCAGATCGAGCCGACCCTGGATCGTTCCGGCGTCCGAGCGATAGGAACTGGTCGACATGATGGCCAGCGGAACGTCGAACAAGCGCGACAGCACATCGCCCGGCCGCATGCCGCCGCGCGCGAGGCACAGGATCTGGTCGAAGCTCCACTTCGAGTTGGCGACCTTGAGCGCCAGGCGCTCGATCAGCATGTGGTACTCGTCCCACGATACGTAGAGGTGTTTGCCGTCGTCGGTAAGCATGAATCGGGGTTCCTCGTTGGCGGGTTCGGCTCAGGATTCAGGTACGGAACGGGTGGCGCAGCACGATGGTGTGCTCCCGGTCGGGTCCGGTCGACACCATGTCGATCGGCGCGTCGACCAAGGCCTGCACGTGTTCAAGGTAGCGCCGCGCATTGGACGGCAGGCGCGACCATTCGGTCACGCCTGCCGTGCTCTCGCTCCAACCGGGCAGGGTTTCGTAGATCGGCTCGCACGCCGCAATGTCGTCCGCGTCGAGCGGAAGGATGTCGAGCTGGCGGCCACCGAAGCGGTACCCGGTGCAGACCTGGATCTGCGGCAGGCCGTCGAGGACGTCGAGCTTCGTGAAACACAGCCCGGAGACGCCGTTGATGATGATGGATCGTTTCAACGCGGCTGCGTCGAGCCAGCCGCAGCGACGCATGCGACCGGTCACCACGCCGCGCTCCTGGCCGACGCTGGACAGGTGATGCCCCACGGTGCCCGGAGTGTCGATCGACAGTTCGGTCGGGAACGGGCCGCCGCCGACGCGCGTGGTGTAAGCCTTGGTGATGCCGAGAATGTAGTGCAGCATCTGCGGCCCGACGCCCGATCCGGCGGCCGCGTTTCCGGCGACGCAGTTGCTCGATGTCACGTACGGATAGGTACCGTGATCGATGTCGAGCAGCGTGCCCTGCGCGCCCTCGAACAGGAGGTTCTGTCCGGCCAGGTGCGCCTTGTGGATCCGATATCCCACGTCGGCCATCAACGGGGCGAGCTGTTCACCGGCGCGCATCGCCTGTTCCAGGATCGGCTGCATCTCCAGCGTCTTTGCCTGCAGGATGCCGCCCAGCGCGTCGTTGTGCAGCGCCAGCAGATCGCGCAGCTTCGCCTCGAAGCGCTGCGGGTGCTTCAGATCCTGGACCCGCAACGCGCGACGCGCGACCTTGTCTTCGTACGCAGGTCCGATGCCCTTGCCGGTCGTGCCGATCTTCCCGCTGCCGCGGCGCTCGCGTTGCGCCTCGCGCGCCAGATCGACGGCCACGTGGAACGGCAGTATCAAGGGGCAGGATTCGCTCAGGTACAGCCGCGAACGGACGTCCACGCCGGCCGCCTCGAGCCGCGCGATCTCCATCAGCAGGTGCTGCGGGTCGACGACCACCCCGTTGCCGATGTAGCAGTCGACACCGTCGCGCATCACGCCCGAGGGGACCAGCTGCAGCGCCGTCCGAACGCCTTTGATGACCAGCGTGTGGCCGGCGTTGTGGCCGCCCTGGAAACGCACCACCCCCTGCGCGTGGTCGGTGAGCCAATCGACGACCTTGCCCTTGCCCTCGTCGCCCCATTGGGTTCCGACGACCACCACATTGCGACCGCCGGCCTTGGCTTTGTCTTGTCTCATCGCTGCAGATCTCTGTTCATGCTGCCACTAGATCGAGCGCAGAGTCCATCGTCCATCGACGGCGGCGAGCTCGCGGTCGCATTCGAATTCCTGCGCCCCCGGATCCTGCCCTGGCAGTGTGCACAACACAGTCTCGCCCTGCGAGCGCAGTTGCCGGACCGCTGCGCGCAGTTCGGCGTCCTCGCCCCAGGGCGCCCGTACGGCCGGGCGAGGCGGCATGGGCTGGATGTGCGCGGCCAATGCCTTCAGGTCCAAGCTGAAGCCGACTGCCGGCCGGTTGCGCCCGAAGATCGCACCGACTTCGTCGTACCGGCCGCCGCGCACGACGGCCTCGCCGACATCGGCTGCGTAGACAGCGAATCGCGCCCCGCTGTAGTAGGCGTATCCGCTCAGGTCCGAAAGGTCGAATCCCACGCGCACCGAAGGATGCGCAGCCCGCAGGTGGCCCGCCAGCCAGGCGAGATCGTCCAGCGCGCCGCGAATCAGCGCACGGTCGGGCAATGAGCGCCGGGCCTGTTCGAGCACCGATTCGTCGCCGTACAGGTCGACCAGTGCCAGCAGCGCGTGGCGCGAGACCGCCGGAAAGTCCTGGGCCAGCGCCTTCAGCGACGCCACGTCCTTGCTCGCCAGCGCCGCCACGACGGCCTGCAACCGGTCGCCGTCGACCGATAGGCCGGCCAGCACTCCGCGCACGATGCGGGCGTCGGCCAGATCGAGCAGAAGGCCACTCATGCCCACCGCCTGCAACCCGTCGACGGCCAGCTCCTGGATTTCCAAGTCGGCTTCGAGTCCCGCATGACCATAGATCTCCGCGCCCAGCTGCAGCGGCTCGCGCGTGGCATGCGGCGCATTCGGCCGGGTATGCAGCACCGGGCCGCAGTAGCACAGGCGCGACACGCCGGCCCGGTTCAGCAGATGGGCGTCGATGCGGGCCACCTGCGGCGTGGTGTCGGCTCGCACGCCGAGCGCGCGCCCGCTGAGCTGGTCGACGAGCTTGAAGGTCTTCAGGTCCAGCTCGCGTCCGGTACCCGACAGCAGCGACTCGAGATACTCCATCAGCGGCGGCATCACCAGCTCGAAGCCATAGCCTCGGGCCATGTCGAGCAGGGTTCGCCGAAGCTCCTCGATGCGCCGCGCCTCCGAGGGCAGCACATCGGCAATGTGCTCGGGCAGGAGCCAAGCGGAGGACATGAAAGACACCGGGGATTGAAAGCGGCATTGTACGGGCCGACCCAGCGCCGCACGGGCTGCGGCCTGCCGGCGCGGGCCGCCGGATCAGCGCCAGAACAGCAGCAGCAGGAGCAGTCCGATCAACATGCTGGACAGGCCCAGAAAACGGATCTGCCCGTCGCTCATGCGCATCGCCCGCGCGAACACTTCGCGCCAGGTGCCCGGGCTCAGGAACGGCAGCAGTCCTTCGAGCACCAGCATCAACGCCACCGCGCCGAGCAGAAAATCGGACATGGGTGTCAGTGCCGGTTCACGCCAAGCCGGACACGGGGACGCAACTCAACGGCGCGTGGCCGGCGCGGCAGGTCCGCCCAGCGATCCTCCACGCATCGCCTTGAAGAACTCGCTCGAGGGGTCGACCACCATCACGTCCGAGCGATTGCGAAAGGTCGCGCGGTAGGCCTCCAGACTGCGATAGAACTGCGCGAACTGGGGGTCCCGGCCGAATGCATCGGCGTAGAGCGCGGACGCCTTGGCGTCACCTTCGCCCTTGAGCTTTTGCGAGTCGCGGTAGGCCTCGGCAATGATCACCTCGCGCTGCTTGTCGGCATCGGCGCGGATCTTCTCCGCATCGGCGCTGCCTTGCGAGCGCAATTCATTGGCCACCTGCTTGCGCTCGGACTCCATGCGCCGGTAGACGGAGTCGGTGATGTCGGCGACGAAGTCGACGCGCTTGATCCGCACGTCCACCAGTTCGATGCCGAAGGCCCTGGCCTCGTCGGCCAACCGGTTGCGCACGTCCTGCATGACCTTGTCGCGCTCGCCGGCCAGCACGCCGCCCACCGTGCGCTTCGTGATCTCCTCGTTGAACGCCGCCTGCACCACCTGGCTCAGGCGGCTTTCGACGTTGCGGATGTCGGTACCGTTGTTGCGAATGAACTGGCGCGGCTCGGAGATGCGCCATTTGGCCAGCCAGTCGATGATCAGGCTCTTCTTTTCCGCCGTGAAGATCGGTCGAGTCTCGGCGCTGTCGAGCGTCTGGATGCGCTTGTCCAGAAACACCACGTTCTGGAACGGCGGCGGCAGCTTGACATTCAACCCGGGCTCGGTGATGACTTCCTTGATCTCGCCCAGCGCGTAGACCACGCCGACCGATTTCTGGTCGACGATGAAGAGCGTGGAGCTCGCGATCATCAGCAGGATCAGCGCGCTGGCGACGTACAGTCCGATGCGGTTCATGTGCGGTTCTCCAGCACTCAGCGGCCTTCGCGGTCGCGGCTGCGCGCGCCGTCGCGCGAGCGCGGATCCGCTGGCGGCGCAGGAACGGCCGGCGGCCCGTCGGTACCGGTGTTCGGCGTACCGGTGGTCGGTGCGCCCCCCGAGCCGGCGGCCTGCTGGATCAGCCGGTCGAGCGGCAGATACAGCAGGTTCGATCCGGTTCGGCTCTCGACCATGATCTTGCTCACGTTGGAGTACACCTGCTGCATGGTCTCCAGGTAGAGGCGGTCGCGGGTCACACCCGGCGCGCGCAGGTATTCGTTGAGCACCGAGCGAAAGCGCTGCGCGTCGCCGTCGGCCTGCGCGATGACGCGCTGCTTGTACCCTTCGGCCTCCTCGCGCAACCGGGACGCCGTGCCGCGCGCCTTGGGAATCACATCGCTGGCGTAGGCCTGGCCTTCGTTCTTGAATCGATCGCGGTCGGCACCGGCCTTCACGGCGTCGTTGAAAGCCGCCACCACCTGTTCCGGCACCTGGACGTTCTGAACGTTGACGTTGACGATCAGGATGCCAGTGTTCAGCCGGTCGAGCTGGGCCTGAACCGATTTCACCAGGTCGGATGAAATGGCCTCGCGCTGCTCGTACAAGACCGAGTCGACCTTGCTGCGGCCGACGATCTCGCGCACAGCAGACTCGGCAGCCTGTTCCACCGCCAAATCCGGGTCGCGATTCTCGAAGATGTAGGCCCGTGCGTCCTTCAGCCGGTACTGAACGGTGAATCGGATGTCGACGATGTTCTCGTCCTGCGTCAGCATCGACGAATCGCGCAGTCCGGTCGCCTGCACGACGTTGTTGCGGCCGACGTCTCGCGACCGCAACTGGGTGACGGGTACCGTTTCATGCGACTGGAACGGATACGGAAGGCGCCATTGGAATCCGGCGTCGCTGGTATAGCTGAACTTGCCGAACGTGCTAACGACTGCTTGATGGCCTTCCTGGACGATGAAGAAACCGCTGCCGGCCCACACCACCAGAATGACCAGCAAGATCAATCCGGCGCCGATGCCGGCGCTCTTCATATCAGGCTGAAACGACGGCCCGCCACCGGACTCGGGCTCGCGCCTTCGCCCACCCCCTTTGCCGCCGAACAGGCCACCGAGCTTCCGATTGAATTCGCGCCATAGCTCGTCGAGATCGGGCGGTCCCTCCGGGCGACCCGCCATCATGACGCCCGTTGCGCGGCGACGCCTTGCCAGCGCCGCGCGCGCCAGGGCCGCCGCCGCACGAAAGAGTTCGCCCAGGCGCTGGGTGAAACCGGGTCGAATATCGAGGGGTGCCGTGGATGGGCGTATGCTCATGCAATTCCCGTAGGTTGAGCCAATTGTCCGGCAAACAGCGTTCGCGCCGAATCCAACCCAGGTGGAGTCGATTCGGTGGGCGTCAAGGGCTCACCGCGTGCCGCACGTGCGATCAGCCCGCGCAGGATGTCCAGCCCGCCACCGCGCAACGCACTCACGAACACGCGCGGCGTCAGCACGCCGGGTGCGCGTTCGATCCAGTCCTGCAGCACGCGCGGTTGGGGATCGACCGCATCCAGCTTGTTGAAGACCAGGATCTGCGGCAGATCCTGCGCGCCGATTTCGGCCAGCACGCGCTCGACCTCGCTGCGCTGCTCATCCATATGGGCGCCGGCCGCATCGACCACGTGCAGCAGCAAGTCCGCTTCGGTGGCCTCCTGCAGCGTGGCCCTGAATGCCTCGACCAGCCGGTGCGGCAGATCGCGAATGAAGCCCACGGTGTCGGACAGCGAAACCGACTGTCCGAGGCCCTCGAGGTATAGCGCCCGCGTCGTGGTGTCCAGCGTGGCGAACAACTGGTCAGCGGCGTAGGCGCGTGCCTTGACCAGCGCATTGAACAGCGTCGTCTTGCCGGCGTTGGTATAGCCCACCAGCGAGACCCGGAACGACCCGCTCTTGGCACGCGCGCGGCGCTGCGTGTTGCGCTGCCGCTGGACCTTCTCCAGACGGGCCTTCACCGACTTGATGCGCTCGCCGATCATGCGGCGGTCCAGTTCGATCTGTGCCTCACCTGGACCTCCGCGATGGCCAAAGCCGCCTCGTTGTCGCTCCAGGTGGCTCCAGCGGCGCACCAGCCGCGTGGCCACGTATTGCAGGCGCGCCAGTTCGACCTGCAGCTTGCCCTCGTGGCTCTGCGCACGGCGCGCAAAGATGTCCAGGATCAATGCGGTTCGGTCGGCCACCTGCACGCCCAGATGCTGTTCCAGATTGCGTTGCTGGGCTGGGCTCAGCGCCTGATCGAACAGCACACCGTGCGCACCGTGCTGTGCGACCAGCGCCTTGATTTCGTCGGCCTTGCCCGACCCGACAAACAGCGCCGCGTCCGGTGCCTTGCGCCGCGCGATGATGCGCGCTACCGGTTGGTCGCCCGCCGACTCGGCCAGCAGTGCGAGTTCGTCCAGCGTGGGGTCGAACGACGCGCCGCGCCCCAGATCGACGCCGACCAGCACCGTGCGCGCGGGCCCGGTCTCGGCCAGCGCGGGGATGTCCGAGGAGGAGTTCAAGATCGACGTGTCAACGCGAAACGCATGCCCGGTAGCTTGGAGGCGCTCACGCCGCTTCGTCAGTCTCGCTGGTGGGGAAATTCACCGTCCGGCCCGGCACCACGGTCGAGATCGCGTGCTTGTAGACCATCTGCGTCACGGTATTGCGCAGCAGGACGACGTATTGATCGAACGATTCGATGTGCCCCTGCAGCTTGATGCCGTTCACCAGGTAGATCGATACCGGCACATGTTCCTTGCGCAGCAGGTTCAGAAACGGGTCTTGTAGAAGTTGCCCTTTGTTGCTCACGATATTCTCCGTGTTGAAGGTTCTGGCAGGTGCCACGTTATCACAGGCCCAGCGCGTCGATCAGCCCGATTTGTCAATCCGGCGCCGGCTGCGTGGATCCGCGGGCACTGAAAAGGTTCGGCGACCGTCTACCGCCTTTCGCTGTCGAACGGGTTGCGCGAGGTCTTCATCTCGATCCGCATTGGCGTGCCCACGAGCTTGAAGTGGGCACGGATCCGTCCCTCGAGGTAACGCTTGTAGGCGTCGGTCACGTGTTCCAGCGCATTGCCGTGAATCACCACGATCGGCGGGTTCATGCCGCCTTGGTGCGCATAGCGCAGCTTGGGCCGGAAATGTCCAGCACGCTTGGGTGCCTGGTGCTCCACTGCATCCTGCAACAGCCGGGTCAACACCGGCGTCGGCAACTTGCACGTCGCCGAGGCGTGGGCTTGCGCGATGGCCTTCCACAACGGGCCCAGCCCCTGGCGTTTGCGCGCCGAGATGTGCAATACGGTCGCGTAGCGCAGGAACGCCAGCCGCTGCTCCACCGAGCGGGCGAGCATTTCGCGCTGGTAGCTGTCGATCGCGTCGCACTTGTTGATCGCCACCACCACGGCCCGTCCGCTCTCGAGAATGTAGCCCGCGATATGGGCGTCCTGATCGGTCACGCCTTGCGTGGCGTCCAACAGCAGCACGACTACCTGGGCGTCGGCGATCGCCTGCAGCGTCTTGACGACCGAAAATTTCTCGATCGCCTCGAACACACGCCCCTTGCGGCGCAGGCCGGCGGTGTCGATCAGTTCGAAGCGCTGACCTTCGCGCTCGAACGGCACGCTGATGGCGTCGCGGGTCGTTCCCGGCTCATCGAAGGCGACCAGCCGCTCCTCGCCCAGCCAGGTGTTGATCAGCGTGCTCTTGCCCACGTTGGGTCGCCCCGCCACCGCCAGCCGCACCGGCTTGTCGCCCGTCGCCTGCTCGTCGGCGCCCTCAGCGTCAAATTCGAAGTCCGCCAATGCAGCCTCGACAAGGCTGCGAATGCCCTGCCCGTGCGCGGCGGAAACGGGATGCGGCTCGCCCATGCCCAATTCGTGGAACTCGGCCAGCGCCGGCGACTCGCTCATCCCCTCGGCCTTGTTGGCGGCGAGCACCACTCGCTTGCTGGCGCTGCGCAGGTAGCGGGCGATGTCGTGGTCCTGTGCGGTCACTCCGGCTCGAACATCGACGACGAAGACCACTGCGTCGGCCTCGGCGACTGCCTGCTGCGTCTGCTTGGCCATTTCACGCACCATGCCGGTCTTGCTGTCGGGCTCGAATCCCCCGGTGTCGATGACGATGAACTCACGTCCGCCGAGCGCGGCGTCGCCGTAATGGCGGTCACGCGTCAAGCCGGAGAAGTCGGCAACGATCGCGTCGCGGCTCTTCGTCATCCGATTGAACAGGGTCGACTTGCCGACGTTGGGCCGCCCGACCAGTGCCAGTACCGGTTTCATGGCTGCCGAATGGGCGCGCCGTGTCGCGTGGCGCGGGACAGGCGTTCGGCCCCGGCGGGGTCGCCCCCGATCAAGGGCTTCATGTCAATCGGGTCGAAATGCAAACAGGCCGCCTTTGGCGGTGACGACCAGGATCGTCGTGCCTGATAGCGCCGGAACACCGACGACTGGCGACCCATCGGTCGGCAGGCGCAGCAGCGCCTGCCCATCCTGGCGCGAGAGGAAATGGACAAACCCCTCGCCGTCGCCGAACACCACCGCCGTGCCGGCCGACAAGGGGCCGCTGAGACCGCGATAGAGCATCGCCTCGTTGGTCCAGGCCAGATCGCCGCTGCCCGCTCGCCACGCGGTGATGCGATCACTGGCGTCGGCGCCGAACAGGTACTCGCCATCTCCGCCGACCGCCTGGACGCCCCCGACGTTGCGGCTCCAGCGCAGCGCGCCCGTGCTTGCATCGGCGCAACCCACGGCGGACTGGAATGCCCGCGCACAAACCGTGTCGCCGACCCGCAGCGCTGGCCCCGTCAGGTCAGCCAGCCGCTCGACTTCGTTCGTTCCGCGGGGACTGGCGAGCGGCACCTCCCAGCGCACCGTTCCGCGCGTTGGATCCACGCCGGTCAGGAGAGCACCTTGCCCGACCAGCAGGGTGTCCTTGAACGCCGATACGACTCCGGGCAGCGCAAGCGTCAGCGCATCGCTCGGCCGCTGCAGCCGCCACAACGCCCGCCCGTCGAGCATGTCGAAAGCGAGGACAACCCGGTCCACGCCCATCACGAACACGCGTTCGCCAGCCACCAACGGTGCTGTGGTCGTGCGCGAGTTCAGACGCTTGCGCCAGCGTTCGACGCCGCGCTCGAGCACGACCAGTTCGTTTTCGCGGGTCACGACCGCGGCGAACTGGCCGTCGCTGCCGACACCAGCCGACAAGCGCGTCCCTGCGCTGCCGCGCCACAATTCACGGCCCGAGCCAGCCTCGAACGCAGCGACCGTGCCATCGGTGCCGGCGACGATGAACGCACCATCGCGCACCGCCACGACCAACGGGAACTGCACCGAATCCAGCCGTGCGCTCCAGACCAGCCGACCGGCAATCTTCGGTTCGATCGTCTGCAGCGCGGTGGGCTTGGGTTTCTCGCTGGCGCAGCCGGCCAGCACGATCGCCAAGACCCAGCCGAGCCAGGGGCCAAGCCTCACTTGCCAGCCCCCGGTGCGGCGCTGGCGGCTGCGCCAGTCGGCGACGCTCCCAGCGCCGTCAGCTTGGCGTCGACCAGCCGTCGATACTCGACCTTCTCGTCCATCGCCTTCCAGGCCTGCTGGTAGGCCGCCTTGGCTTCCGCCGTCTTGCCCTGGGCTTGCAGGATGTCGCCGCGACGGTCGGCCGCAAGCGCGGCGAACGGGCCCTGCGCGACCGGGTCGAGCTGCTTCAACGCCTCGTCATACTCCTTGGCGTCGAGCAGGACGCCGGCCAGGCGCAGCCGGGCGAGCGCGCGGTATTCGTCGTCGATCGCGTTTTCGACGACCCAGGTCAGCACGGCACGCGACTCGTCGGTCTTGCCCTTTTCGTACTGAACCTTCGCGGTCAGCAGGCCTGCCTGCTGCGCATAGGCGGTGCGGGGGTATCGATCCTTGATGTCGGCGAACACGCGGGCGATCTTCTCCGGATCGCCGGCCTGCGCAGCCCGGTCGAGTTCGTCGAACATCGCGCCGGCCTTGGCGGACTGCTCGCGCTGCCACCATTGCCAGCCATTGATGCCGGCATACACGAGCATCGCGGCAACCAAGGCCCAGGTGATCAGGTTGCCGTATTGCTTCCAGAACGCCTTGAGTGCGTCGAGTTGCTCCTGCTCCTGCAGGTCCAGCTGTGTGGCCATGTTGTTTTCGAGTCGGGTACCGAGGGAAGCTGCGGATTATGCGATGCGCAGTTCGGCGGCCCAGGTGCGCGGGTCGGCCAACGGGCGCAGGACCTGCGCCCCCGACGCATCGCGCAAGGGCTTCAGCGCCAGCATGCCTTGGGCCAATTCGTTTGCGCCGAACACCAGCGCAAACCGAGCGCCGCTGGCGTCAGCGCGCTTGAACTGGGACTTCATGCTGCCTGGTCCGTCCTTGCCGGCAGCGTGCAACACCACCGACACGCCCGCCGCGCGCAGGGCTTCGGCCGCGACCGTGGCCACCGGCAGCGCGGACGCCTCGGGCACGATCGCGTAGGCGTCCGGCACCCAGGCAGGCGCCTCGATGTGGGCCTCATTCAATGCGTCGAGGACACGCTCGATACCCATGCCCCAGCCGACGGCGGGCGTGGGTTTGCCGCCGATCATCTCGATCAGGCCGTCGTAGCGGCCGCCGCCGCAAAGCGTGCCCTGCGTTCCCAGCTTGTCGCTGATCCACTCGAAGACGGTGAGGTTGTAGTAGTCCAGACCCCGCACCAGGCGCGGATTGATCCGGTACGGCTGGCCCGCGGCGTCGAGCGTGGCGCGCACGGCGTCGAAGTGCTTCAGCGAGGCCTCGCCGAGGTAGTCGATCAGCACCGGTGCGGACTCGACGATCGACTCCATCGCCGGATTCTTGGAGTCCAGGATGCGCAGCGGATTGCTGTGCAGACGCCGCCGTGCGTCGGTGTCGAGTTGTTCGTCGTGGGCCCGGAAGTGGGCCACCAGGGCCGCACGATGCGCCAGGCGTTCATCGGGCTGTCCCAGGCTGTTCAATTCGAGCCGCAGATCGGTCAGTCCCAGGTCGCGCCACAGCGCGCGCGCCATCAGGATGACCTCGGCATCGACGTCCGGCCCGTTGAATCCGAGCGCCTCGACACCGACTTGGTGAAACTGCCGGTACCTGCCGCGCTGCGGCTTCTCGTGGCGAAACATCGGGCCGATATAGAACAGCCGCTTCCCACCGTCGTAAAGCAGCGCGTGTTCGATCGCGGCGCGCACCACGCCGGCGGTGTTTTCGGGGCGCAGCGTCAGGCGGTCGCCGTTCATTGCGTCCTCGAAGGAGTACATCTCCTTCTCCACGATATCGGTCACTTCGCCGAGGCCGCGCACGAACAGCGCCGTCGGCTCGACGATTGGCGTGCGCACGTTCAGGTAGCCGTAGCGCCGCATCAGCCGGCGCACGACATCCTCGAACCACTCCCACCGCAGCGAATCCGGCGGAAGGATGTCGTTCATGCCCTTGACGGCTTGCAGTGGTTCGGCCATGGCGTGGATGGTGTTCTTCTGGGGTCGGCCCTCGTTCGGTGCCGGTCCGGGCGGTCAGCGGGCTGGAGCGAAACGGCGTTCGACGTATTCCTCGACGATCTTCTGGAAGTCGCGCGCGATCGTGGCGCCACGCAACGTCATGGCCTTCTCGCCGTCGATGAACACCGGCGCTGCCGGTGCCTCGCCGGTGCCGGGCAGGCTGATGCCGATGTCGGCGTGCTTGCTCTCGCCGGGGCCATTGACGATGCAGCCCATAACGGCGACCCTCAACGTCTCGACGCCTGGATGACGGGTCTTCCAGACCGGCATCTGCGCACGCAGGAAGGCGTCGATCTCCTGCGCAAGTTCCTGGAACACCATGCTCGTGGTCCGACCACATCCGGGGCAGGCTGTGACACTCGGGTTGAATGCACGCAGGCCCAGCGACTGCAGAACCTCGAGCGCGATCAGCACTTCCTGGGTACGCGACTCGCCGGGCTGCGGGGTCAACGAAACCCGTATCGTATCGCCGATGCCCTCCTGCAGCAGCAGCGCCAGGGCCGCAGCCGAGGCCACTGTCCCCTTGGTCGCCATGCCGGCCTCGGTCAATCCGAGATGCAGCGCATGGTCGCTGCGCGCCGCCAGCGCCCGGTAGACGCTGACCAGATCCTGCACGCCGCTGACTTTGCAGCTGAGGATGATCTGGTCCGGATTCAACCCGATTTCGCGCGCCAGCTCGGCCGACTGCAACGCCGATTGCACCAGCGCCTGATACATGACCTGCTTCGCGTCCCAGGGTTGCGCTCGCTGCGCGTTTTCGTCCATCAGCAGGGCCAACAGCTCCTGATCCAGGCTGCCCCAGTTGACGCCGATCCGCACCGCCTTGTCGTAGCGACAGGCGGCCTCGATCATCTGCGCGAACTGGCGATCGTGTTTGTCGCCCTTGCCGACGTTGCCCGGATTGATGCGGTACTTCGACAAGGCCTGCGCGCAGGCCGGGAAGTCGCTCAGCAAGCGGTGCCCGTTGTAGTGGAAGTCGCCGATCAACGGCACGTCGATCCCCATTCGATCGAGTTGATCGCGGATCCGCGCCACCGCCTCGGCCGCCTCGGGCGTGTTCACGGTGATGCGGACCAGTTCGGCGCCAGCGACAGCCAGTTGCTTGACCTGGATCGCCGTCTCGATCGCGTCGACCGTATCGGTATTGGTCATGGCCTGCACCCTGACCGGCGCATCGCCACCCACCGTGACCACCCGGTCACCCCAAGTGACTCGGGCCTGCCTGGTGCGGCGCGCCGCGGGCATGGCGACACCGATGGGGCGCTCGGCCGGCTTCAGTTGTGCATCCATCTGCTGTGTGTCCGGGTCAGGCTCTACTTCAACTCGAGACGCACGACGTTGTCGCGCGTCACCGGGCTCATCGGCACCCGTTTTCCGCGCATCGTGACTTCGGTGGCAATCGCATTGCCGACAATCATGCGCATCGGCAGCGCGCCGTCCAGCCCGACCGATTCGCCCGGCTGAAGGGTGCGCGAGAGCAGTACCGCCCCCTTGGCGTCCTCCACCTCGACCCACGACGGTTCGCTTGCGCGGACCACCACCAGTCCGCGGGGCATATCCGCCGGCATGGAGGCGTTCGATTCGACCGGCGCCGAATGCACGGTCTCTGTCACGATCGCCGGGCTGCTCGCCGCGACTGGAACCGCGTCCGCAGGGCTCGCAGCATGGGTCGACGCAGTGCCGACAACCGGTGCCCGCCTCTGGCTCGCGGGCGCAGCGGGCATCGCCGCTGCCGACGCCGATGCCACGGGGTCCGGTGCCATCAGCGCGGCGCGGCCGGGCCAGAGCATGAACGCCGCCGCCGCACTGAGGAGCAGCATCACGGTCCAGAACACGGGCTGGTGCCACAGCCGGGTCGCATCGGGGTTGGCGCGACCCGGCCGTTCGCGGAATGGCGCCATGAACCTCGACTCGGCCTTCTCCAGCGTGGTGTCCGGTGCACTGGGCAGCAGATCCAGCACCGGCTTGGCGTCGATCTTCAACACCCGGCAGACGCTCTGCGCCAACGCACGCGTGAACGTGATATCGGGCAGCTCGCCGTAGCGGCCGCACTCCAGCGCATCGAGTCTTGCCGGCGGAACCTTGATCGCCGCGGCCAGTGCAGCGATATGCAGGCCCTGCCGCTCGCGCGCAGCGCGCAGAATCGAGCCCGCGCTGCGCGCTTCGGCCGACTCCGGGCCCAGGTCATCCATCGAACTGCCCGCGGTCATAAGCCATCGCCTCGGGCGAATTGGGGAACCGGTTGCGCAGTTGTTGCCCAAGGTCGCGCGCACCCCTTGCATTGCCGAGCTTGTTCTCGATACGGGCCGCCAACCAGAGCGTCTGCGCATTCGCCACATCCGTCATCGTGTTGACACGGCGGATATAGAAACGTGCGCGCTCGTACTCGCCGCGCTGATACAGAACTTCCGACAGGTTCACGCCGGTGACGGGATTGCTCGGATCGAGTTCGTAAGCACGCGCCAGCGAGCGCTCGGCCTCGGCCAGCGAGCCTGCGCGAGCCTGGCATATCCCCAGCGTCATCAGGCTGCGCGACATCGATGCGTACTGGGGCTGGTTGACGGCCTTCTGGAACAGCGCGATCGATTCCGGATAACGCTGCCGCTGGCACAGAAACCAGGCGTAGTTGTGCATCGTGTCGCCGTCGCGCGAATTGAGCTGCATTGCGCGCTTGAAACTCTCTTCGGCCAGTCGATCGTCACCGAGACTTGCATAGATCAGCCCACGCAGGTTCCAGCCCTCCCAGAGATCGGGCTTGGCGATCAACGCCTGCTTGACCTCGTCGAGGGCCGTCTCGTATTGGCCGCGTCCATAGTAGGCCGATGCCAGTTCGAGCCGTGTCCGTGCGCGCCGGTCGGCGTCGGTCTGGTCCGACGCGGTGACGCGGTCGCCTCCGGCGGACTCGCCCGTGGGCACCGCACATCCGAGCATCACGACCACCGCCCCGAGGGCTGCTGCGACCGATGCCGATAACGTCTTCGTCACGCCAGATCTCCCGTCAGCGACGCCCAGCGGCGCCCACCGGTTGCAGCCGAATCGCCGGCCGGCCCAAGCGTTGCGCGACGCTGGTACGGTCCTGCACCTCACCGGCCAGTTGTCCACAGGCCGCCGCAATATCGTCGCCGCGGGTCCTGCGTATGGTCGTCACCAATCCGGCGTCCTGCAACACCTCTGCGAAGGCCAACACCCGCTCGCGCGGCGATCGCCGCAGTCCGGATTCTGGAAACGGGTTGAACGGTATCAGATTGAACTTGCAGGCCACCCGCCCCCGGACCAGCCGCACCAGCGCCTCGGCCTGCCACGGCGCGTCGTTGACGCCGTCGAGCATGCAGTACTCGAACGTGATGAAGTCGCGCGGCGCGGCCTCGAGGTATCGCACGCAGGCTGCGAGCAACTCGTCGATCGGGTACTTGCGGTTCAGCGGCACCAGTTGATCACGCAGCGCGTCGTCGGGCGCATGCAGCGAGATCGCGAGCGCCACCGGGCAGCCCTCGCGCAGGCGGTCGATCATCGGCACCACGCCCGAGGTCGACACGGTGACCCGGCGCCGCGACAGCCCATAACCATGATCGTCGAGCATGATGCGCAGCGCGGGAACCAGCGCGGCGTAGTTCTGCAGCGGCTCGCCCATCCCCATCATCACCACGTTGTCGATCGCCCGCTCGCCTTCGGCCAGACCCAGTCGGGCGCGCAGATGGTGCTCGGCGTACCACAGCTGGGCCACGATCTCGCCCGTGGACAGATTGCGGCTGAAACCCTGATGACCGGTCGAGCAGAATCGGCAGCCCACTGCACAGCCTGCCTGCGACGACACGCACAGCGTACCGCGCTGCGCTTCCGGTATGAACACGGTCTCGACGGCATCGCCGCGGCCGACGTCGAACAGCCATTTGGTCGTGCCGTCGGCCGACGCCTGCTCGCTCAGACAGGCCAGCGGCGCGACCTGCGCGTCGCCAACCAGCTTCTCGCGCAGCGACTTCGCCAGGTCGGACATCTGCTCGAACTCGGCAACGCCACGCTGATGCACCCAGCGCATCAGCTGCACCGCACGAAATCGCTTCTCGCCGAGCCGCTCGCAATAGGCGCTCAGGGCGTCGAGATCGAGATCGAGCAGGTTGACCACACCGAGGCGCACCGCCGGCGTCAACGGCCGTAAACGGCCATTCCGGGGAAGAAGAACGCGATTTCGACGGCGGCCGTTTCCGGGCCGTCGGAACCATGGACCGCGTTGGCATCGATGCTGGCCGCGAAATCGGCCCGAATTGTGCCCTTGTCGGCCTTCTTCGGATCGGTGGCCCCCATCAGTTCGCGGTTCTTCGCAATGGCGCTCTCGCCCTGCAGCACCTGAATCATCACCGGACCCGAGGTCATGAATTCGACCAGGTCCTTGAAGAACGGCCGCGCCTTGTGCACCGCGTAGAACGCTTCGGCGTCCTGACGCGACAGATGGGCCATGCGGGCAGCGACGATCCTCAGCCCGGCTGATTCGAAGCGGGAATAGATCTGGCCGATCACGTTCTTAGCCACGGCATCGGGCTTGATGATCGAGAGCGTGCGCTCGGTGGCCATTGGATTTCTCCTAGCAATCTTGATTGGTTCGAAAGGCTTGTGATTTTAGCGGCCGCGCGCGACGCGGCCGTGACTCGATCAGCGCTGCCGCCCGCCGCGGCCGCCGCGGCCGCCCCGGCCGCCACCGCCTCCGCCACCGCTCATCTTGCGGTGGAACGCGTCGGCACCGATATAGCCCACCGAAGTCTGCATGGGGTCTGGCTGCTTGGTGCCGCCTTCACCGGTGCCTTTGTTGCGCCCGCCCTGTCCGCGCGGCGGCTGCACAAACCGCTTGTCGTAGGTCTGCTCCAGCGGGTTCGGAATGGGGCCGTCCTCGGAGATCTCGCGGCGCGGTTGACGCGCCTCGCGAATGGCCCGCCGATCGAAAGTCTGCTGCAGCGGATTCGGAATCGGACCGGCCTCGCCTGCTTCGTTGTCGTCGTGTGCGGGACGAACGTCGCGTGCAGGACGATCGTCGCGTGCGGGACGATCCTCGAGCGGGCGGTCGTCCTCGCGACCGCCGCGACCGCGCCGTCCCCGGCGGCGGTTCGACTTGCCGTTGTCTTGCGGCTGCCCGGCGCCGCTGCGCGTGCCGACGAGCGTCTGCAACGCCCGCACGTCGCCCTCGGACAAGTCGACCCAGACTCCGCGTTTCAAGCCGCGTGGCAGCACCACGCAGCCATAGCGGATGCGGATCAGTCGATTGACGGTCAATCCGACCACATCGAACAGCTTGCGCACCTCACGGTTGCGGCCCTCGGTGATCAGCACGCGGTACCAGCGGTTGACGCCCTCGCCACCGCCCTCCTCGATGGAGCGGAACGCCGCGCGTTGGCCCTCGATCTCGACGCCCTCGATCAATCGCGCCTTGGCCTCGACATCCAGCGTACCCAGCACACGCACCGCGTACTCGCGCTCGACACCGAAGCGCGGATGCATCAGCTGATTGGCCAGGTCACCCGAGTTGGTGAACAGCAAGAGGCCTTCGGTGTTGATGTCGAGCCGGCCGACCGATTGCCATTTACCCTGGTGCAGGCGTGGCAGCTTGCGAAAGACCGTCGGGCGATTTTGCGGATCACCGTGCGTCACGACTTCACCCGCCGGCTTGTGATAGGCCAGTACCCGCACCGCCGGCGGCGTGATGCGCAAGCGCACCGGCTTGCCGCCGACACGCACCTGATCGCCAGCCATGATGCGTTGACCGACATGCGCCGGCTGGCCGTTGACGGTGATCCGGCCGTCGAGGATCAACTGCTCCATGTCGCGTCGGGAACCGACCCCCGCCTGCGCCAGTACCTTGTGCAACTTGGGCGCATCGGGATCGGCGGCCAGTTCACGGCGGTCGGTCGTTTCTTCGCGCGCCGGCTCGGGTTCGCTGTCGTAGAGTCCGGAGACGACGTCCGAGAACCGTTCATCGGCCTGCACCGGGGCGATCGAGGCGGCATCGTCGACGCTTGCGGGTTCGTCGCCCACATCGACCGGCTCGCCGTTGTCATCCAGGATCAGCACCGATTCGATCGGGATGCCTGCATCGCCGGATTCGGCGCGATCGGTGCTTCCACGGCGGCCACGCCGCCGGTTCCGATTGCGGCGTCGCGCGGGTGCGTCGCCCCCGGCCTCGGTTCCAGAGGCGTCGACGATACGGGCCGTCGAGCCGGAGCCGCTTGCCTGCGCTGCGCCCGCCGCCTGCTCCGTCGGCTGGGTTGCTGCGCCACGCTCGTCGCCGCCCGTCGCCGGGGTTGACGGTCCGGGTACTGGGGAGTCAGGATTCTGTTCGTTCATGCTTGTGGGGATGGGGGGTGTTTGGCTTCGGCCTGGGTGCCGACGCCCATGGTCGGGGGATCGCCTTCGGATCCTGAGGAATCGGCCGACTCGAGCTCAAGCTCCAGGGCCGCCTGGCCGGGGCCGAGCTGCGCCAGCAGGTCATCGCCCGTATCGGCGTTCGAACGCGATCCGGACAGCTCGGGCAGTTGGTCGAGTCGTTCGAGGCCGAGGTCGTCGAGGAAATGGCGGGTCGTGCCATACAGGGCAGGCCGACCAGGCACCTCGCGGTGACCGATGCACTCGATCCAGCCGCGATCCTCGAGTTGCTTGACGATCTGGCTGCTGACCGTGACACCGCGGATGTCCTCGATGTCACCGCGCGTGACCGGTTGTCGGTACGCGATGATCGCCAGTGTCTCCATCGCGGCGCGCGAATAGCGCGCCGGCTTTTCCGGATTCAGCCGATCCAGGTACTCGCGCATCTCCGGCCGGCTCTGGAATCGCCACCCCGTGGCCAGCGTGACCAGTTCGATGCCCCGCCCATCCCATTCGCGAGCCAATTCGTCGAGCAAGCACTTGATCGTATCGATACCCACCTGTTCGTCGACAAGGGCATGCAGGTCGCGTATCGCCAGCGGCTGCTGCGCGCACAGCAGCGCCGTCTCGAGCACGCGCTTGGCCTCGGCTGTATTCATGGATCCCTGTTCAGGTGCACCGGTGCACCAAGGCACCGGATCAGCATCCCATCTGGCTAGCATTTGGCGCCGCGCGCCAACGCGCGGCGATTGGCATCGCGGCTGTGTCTTGATCCGGTAGCCCGCAAGTCACTTGCGGTTGCGAGGCGGCTGGGCCACAAGCCCTGCGGACCGAATTCGATGCCGACTATGGCCATCGATCGTCTGTCGCCATCTCCCACCGAACCTTGGGCGCGATTGTAGCCTGCCCTGGTCACCCGCGTCACCGTGGCAGCGCCGCTGCCCAGGCTGCCGCAAGGTCCGGTGGCAACACTCGCTCGAACTCCAGCCGCGTGCCGCTCGTCGGGTGGACGAATTCGAGCCGGGCCGCATGCAGACCCTGGCGTATGAGACCCCAGCCGGGTTTGCCGCCGTACAGCGCATCGCCGACCAGCGGATGACCCCGAGACGCCAAGTGCACGCGGATCTGATGCGTTCGTCCGCTGTGCAGCGTGCAGCGCAGGCCGCACACTCGATCGCCGCGCGCCAGGCACTCGACGTCGGTGCGCGCTGGTTTGCCCGAGCCGACCACCGCCATTCTTGTGCGTGACGCCGGATCGCGGCCGATCGGCGCCTCGATTGTCTGCGTCGTCCATGCTGGCGTGCCGTGGGCCAACGCGAGATACACGCGTCGCACTTCGCGGGCGGCGATCGCGCGTACCAGGGCGGTCATCGCCGGCAGCGTCTTGGCCACGACCATCAGCCCGGAGGTGTCCTTGTCCAGTCTGTGCACGATGCCGGCCCTTGGCAGCATGGCGGCACCAGCGTGATGGGCCAGCAGACCGTTGAGCAGCGTGCCCGACCAGTTGCCAGCCGCCGGATGGACCACGAGGCCTGCTGGCTTGTCGATCACCAACAGATCCTCGTCTTCGTGCACGATGTCCAGCGCGATTGCCTCGGGCCGAAAGGCCAGCGTCTGCGCGGTGGGCCACAGGGTTACGCGCAGACGCTGGCCGACGCGTACCTTGCGCGACGCGACCGTGACGACCACATCGTCCAGCGTCACATGCCCCTGGACGATCAGGTCCTGCAGGTGGCTGCGCGAGAACTCCGGCGCCAGCGTCACCAGCATCTTGTCCAGACGCTGCGCATGCGCGGCGGCATCGGCGATCGCTTCGCGCTGCTCGGCCTCGAGCGCCGACGGTTCGGCCTCCGCGTCCACGTCGGGGTCGGGCTTGCGGATCCTGGACTCTGCCGTGACCATTAGAATCGATACTACCTCGCATGCTGCATGCCCACTGCGCGCGATTCGCGCCCGATATTCGATGAATCCTGACGTGTCCCATGCCCGGCGTCTGAGGCTGTGGATCCCCTTGTTGGCGTTCGCGCTCGCCGCCTGCGGGTCGTCGCCGTCGGTCGATGACAAGGCCAGCGCCGAGGCATTGCATGCGGAGGCCCGTGCGGACATGGCGTCGGGCAACTACGAGCGTGCCATCAAGTCCTTGGAGCGCGTCGAGGGGCGTGGCGCCGGCACCCTGCTCGCGCAGCAGGCGGCGCTGGATCTCGCCTACGCGTATTGGAAGTCCGGAGAGCGGGCGCAGGCCTTGTCGGCGCTCGATCGCTTCATCAAGCTGCATCCTTCGAGCCCGGCGCTCGACTACGCGCTGTACCTGAAAGGGCTTATCAACTTCAATGAAAACCTGGGCTTCATGAGCTCGGTCTCGCGACAGGACATGACCGAGCGCGACCAGCAGGCCTCACGCGACGCCCACCAGGCCTTCAAGCAGCTGACCGAGCAATTTCCAGATTCGCGCTACAGCCCGGACGCGCGTGCGCGCATGGACTACATCGTCAATGCACTGGCGCGCTACGAACTCCATGTCGCGCGCTACTACTACCGGCGCGGCGCATTCATCGCCGCAGCCAACCGCGCCCAGCAGGCGGTGAACGATTATCAGCGGACGCCTTCAGTCGAGGAAGCGCTCTACATCCTGGCGCGAAGCTACGAACGTCTGGGCCTGAACGACCTGCGCGACGATGCCGATCGCGTGCTGAAGAAGAACTTCCCGGACAGTCGCTTCCCGAGCGAAGGCATCAGTCGCGGCGACGACGCGTGGTGGAAGTTCTGGTGAGCCGTGCGGCGCGGGTACTACAGCGCAGATCGACGCCAGGAGTCGTGATCCAGCACAGCGGCAGCAGCATCAATGCGCGGCGGCCAAGGCGTCCAACCAGGCCCTGGCTTCGTCTTCGGTAGACAGCTCCGCCATCGGCGGCAAGGCTCGCCGCAGCCGCTTGCCGTATCCCATCTGTCGCAGGCGCACATCGGCGACAACCAGCAGACCGCGATCGTCCTCGTGCCGGATCAGGCGGCCGGCACCCTGCTTCAGCGACACCGCTGCCTCGGCAACGAAGTAGTCGTTGAACGGGTCGCGGCCGCGGGCCTCGAGCTGCCGGGAGCGCGCCTGCACCAGCGGATCGTTGGGTGGCGGAAACGGCAGCTTGTCGATGATCACGCATTGCAGCGCGTCGCCCGGCACGTCGATACCTTCCCAGAAGCTCTGCGAGCCAACCAGCACCGCGCCGCGTTTGGCCAGGAACCGTTGCATCAGCGTGCGCCGAGGTTGCGTGCCCTGCACCAGCACGTCGAGCGACGCGCCCAGCGCCTGGCACGCCAGACGCAGCGCTTCGGCAATCGGTGCCAGCGCGCGCAGCGTCGTGGTCAGCACGAAGGTGCGGCCGTTCAGCCGCGTGGCCAGACGCGCAGCCAGCGCACCTACGGCGGCGGAGTGGCCCGACTCGTTGGGCCGCGGCAGATCCGCGGGCACCCACAGTCGTGCGTGCGCCGGGTAGTCGAACGGGCTGTCGACCCTCAGCTTGGTGGCCTGCTCCAGCGCGGCGGCCTCGCTGAACCAGCTCAGGGCCTCGTCGTCCCCGAGGGTGGCCGATGTGAAGATCCAGGTTCGGGGGGTGTTCGCGCGCTGCTGAGTCAGCAGTTCGCGAATGTCCAGCGGCGACTCGACCAGGCGCACTTGCTGCGGCCCCAGGTCGATCCAGCGCACACGATCCGGCCCGCAGGTCTCGGCAAAGGCCTTGCACAAGCGGGCTGACTCGGCGGCGCGCTGCGACAGGCGCGCGAAATCCGGTGCCATCGGGCAAAGCTCGGCCAGTGCCTCGACGATCCCCTCGAGGCTGGCACCCAGTTCCTGCAGCGCGGCATCGAACGGTGGTCGTCCAGCGCGTTCGTCCCAGCGCAGCTTGACGATGCCGCGCAGGTCGCGCAACGCTCCGGCGCAGACCAGCCGAAGCTCCCGCGCCGCACGCTCGCAGGCTCCAGCCAGTTCCTGCCAGGGCCGCAACCCACGCGCCTGCGCCAGGCCGGTTGCCAGCAGGTCGCGACAGAGATCGACCATTTGCCCGCTGCCAAGCTGCGTGGCCAGGAACTGCACACCGGTTTCGACCAGCTGGTGCGCCTCGTCGAACACCGCGGCATCGACGGTCGGTAGCAGCTCGGCCACGCCGGAATCGCGCAGGGCCAGATCGGCGAAGAACAGGTGATGGTTGACGACCACCAGGTCCGCCGCGACGGCATCGCGGCGCGCCTTCATCACATGGCAGTCGCGATGCTGCGGACATTCGATGCCCAGGCAGTTCTCGCGCGTGGAGGTCACCAGCGGAATCACGGGCGAACGGTCGTCAAGGCCGTCGATCTCCGCGAGATCACCGCTGCGGGTGGACGGTGCCCACTGCTCGATCCGCGCCAGCATGCGCACTGCAAAACGGTCTGGCAGCGTCGCGCTTGCGTGGGCCTGATGCAGGCGATGCAGGCACAAGTAGCTGGAGCGCCCCTTCAACAGGGCCATTCGCGTGGCGACTTGAAGCATGTCGCACAGACGCGGCAGGTCGCGCAGGAACAACTGATCCTGCAGGCTCTTGGTGGCCGTGCTGATCAAGGCGCGACGGTTCGAAAGCAGCAACGGCACCAGATAGGCGTAGGTCTTGCCGACTCCCGTGCCCGCCTCCGCCACCAGCGTGCCGTGATCGCGCAGCGCGTGCGCCACGGCCCGGGCCATGCTCTGCTGGGCCACGCGCTCGACGAATGCCGGTTCGCGGGCAGCCAGCGGGCCCTGCGCGCTCAGGGCCAGTGCCGTGGCCCGCTCGAGCGCGTCGCCCGCGGCGCCGGACTCCGCTCCGGTCACGCCGGCTCTGGCGGATCGAGCTCCGCCTCCAGCCGCACGATCTGGTCGCGCAGCCGGAGGCGTCGCTTCTTCAGACGCCGCAGCACCAGTTCGTCGATCGGCGATTGCTCCGCCATGCGATCGATCAGACTGTCCAGATCGGCATGTTCGATACGCAGCTCGATCAGGTGGCGCTGAGGTGAATGCAGGTTGTCATCCATCGGCTCGATGCCAGGGTTGCGCCCAGAACGTGCGGCGTGCCGTGTATTTGGTCCGTTGCAGCACATGCCGCGCACATTGCACGCACTGGTTCAGTACGTGGAGTTTATAGTCCTCGGCATGGTCACAGCTTCCAAGGCATACCGGCTCGCGGCCGCCACGGGCATTCACCGTGGTGATCGGGCCTATCAGCAGGACCAGGTTGAAGTCATGGCGCACGGACGCGTGCCGGGCTGCGCGTTGGCCGTGCTGGCCGACGGCATGGGCGGCAAGAGCGGCGGCCGCAAGGCCGCCGACCAGGTGATCATGACCGCCAAGCAGATCTTCGAACGTTACGCACCCGCCAAGGACGAACCGGCCGAGATGCTCAAGCAGGTGGTGATGGAGTCGCACCTGATGATCAAGCTTACCGCGATCACGGCGGAGGAAGAGCCGCACAGCACGATCGCGGCGTTCCTGATCGGCCCGTCGCGCGACTGCGACCTGGTGCATGCCGGCGACTCGCGCGTCTATCACTTCCGCGGCCCCGAGATGGTGAGCCGCACGTCGGACCACTCCTACGTCCAGCGCCTGATCAGCGAAGGCAAGATCACCGAGGAACAGGCCAACACGCACCCGCAGGGCAACCTGCTGACCGGATGCCTCGGCACGCAGAACGACCCGCCGCTGGCGACGGCGCGCATCGAACATCTCGAGGTCGGCGACAGCCTGATGGCCTGCAGCGACGGCCTGTGGCACTACTTCACCCCGAAGGAGCTGGGAGCCATCGTGCACGCACTGCCGCCGCGCGAAGCCAGCGAGATGCTGGTGAGCAAGGCTCGCCAGCGCGCCCGCGGCGCCGGCGACAACCTGTCGCTCGCTCTGATTCGGATCGATCCGATCACCTGACCGGCGCAGCCTCCGGCGGCAGCGGCGCCGCCGGAGGCTTCCTGCTGGCGCGCTCGGCGTTGCGGCGCTGCACTTCATCGGCATGGGCCTCCGCCTTCACGCGGCGCCGCTCCGATTCAGCGCGCCGTTCGGCCGCCGCGGCAGCCGCCTCGGACGCACGCGCATCACCCGTCGCGGGCCGAGCACTGCGAGCGGCGCTGGACGCCGGTGCGGCCGTCTGCCGCGGCGTGCGAGGTTGCTCCGACGTTGCAGGCGCGGATGCGCGGGCGGACGCCGCCCGCTGCTTTTCCTCTATGCGTCGGTTGCGCTCGGCTGCACGGCGGTCCCGCACCAGGGCATCGAGTGCTGCCTGCTCTCGATCCAGCACGTCCATCGCCGCACGGCGTTCAGCCCTGGCCTGATTGACGCAAGTGGTGACCGTGAACTCGGCTGCGCAGGAGCGCAGCGCGAGCTCGTAGCGAGACTGGACCGCAGCGCGCTCCGCAGCGATCCGATCGCGCTGCGCAGCGTCCTCCGATGTCATGGTCTCGGCTGCGACGCCTAGGCAGCACAGGACGAGCAGACCGATCCACAGGGCTCGCATGGCCTGGTCCTCAAGTCAGCGTGGTGTCCACGGCGCGCCGTTGCTGCGCCAGGTAATCCCTCGACCGCATCTCCCGCAGCCGCGAGACCGTGCGCGGAAACTCATGCGCCAATGGGCCCTCGGTGTAGAGCGCCTCGACGGGCACTGCGGCCGACACGATCAGCTTCACGCGCCGGTCGTACAACACATCGATCAACAGCGTGAACCGTCTGGCTTCGCTGGCCAGTCGCGGCGTCATCTGCGGCACATCCGACAACAGCACGGTATGGAACTGCTGCGCGAGCTCCAGATAGTCATTCTGCGAGCGGGGGCCGCCGCAGAGCGACTTGAAGTCGAACCAAACCACGCCCCCGGCGCGACGCCGCGCGCGCAGCTGGCGCTGCTCGATACTCAGCAGCGGGTCCTCGTCGCGCGCCTCCGCCAGCCGTTCGAAGGCCTGGGTCATCGCCGCGTCCGCCACCGGTCCCAACGGATGGTGGTACGTGGTCACCTCCTGCAATGTCATGCGCCGATAGTCCGTGTCGCCATCCACGGCAACCAGCTCGAGTTTGTCCTTCAGCAGCTCGATCGCCGGCAGGATGCGGTCGCGGTGCAATCCGTTCGGATACAGATCGTCCGGGTGGAAGTTCGAGGTCGTCACGATCGATACGCGGTTCGCGAACAGCGCGTTCAGCAGCCGGTGCAGGATCATCGCGTCGGTGACGTCCGAGATATGGAACTCATCAAAGCAGATGAGCCGAAAGCGCCGCGCGATGCGTCGGCCCAGCTCGTCCAGGGGATCGACGATGCCTTTGAGGTCCTGCAGTTCCCGGTGCACCTCGCGCATGAACTCGTGAAAGTGCAGGCGGGTCTTGCGCGTGAGCGGGACGGCCCGGTAGAAGCAGTCCATCAGGAAGCTCTTGCCGCGGCCCACGCCACCGTGCATGAACACGCCGCGCGGAATCGGCGGGCGCACCAGCAGCTTGGACACCGCGTTGCTGCGGCGCGCCTTATAGTCGGCCCATTCGTTCTCGCAGCGTTCGAGCGAATCGATCGCGCGCAGTTGCCCTGCATCGCTGCGATAGCCGCGTTCGGACAATGTCTTTTCGTACAGCAGGCGAACCGGCATCTCAGGTCTTTCGACGCACCATCGCGGGCGACGCACGCGCGTCGATGGCCGCGCCAGGGGCCAGCCGGGGCCTCGATGCTCGGCCGGCGTGCCCACGGTAATCGACCGAGACCTTCATTCAGAAGTTCAACGTGCGCTTGTCGACTGCGAGCGCGGCTTCCTTGGTGGCCTCGCTGAGCGACGGATGCGCATGGCAGATGCGCGCAATGTCCTCGGACGAAGCCTTGAACTCCATCGCCACCACGGCCTCCGCGATCAGCTCGGACGCATACGGCCCGACGATGTGCACGCCGAGAATTTCATCGGTCTTCGCGTCGGCGAGCATCTTGACCATGCCGGTGGTATCGCCGAGGGCGCGTGCACGGCCATTGGCCATGAATGGAAACGTGCCCGCCCTGTACGCGGCACCGCGCGCCTTCAGTTGCTGCTCGGTTTCGCCGACCCAGGCGATTTCGGGATTGGTGTAGATGACCCAGGGGATCGTATTGAAGTTCACATGCCCGTGCTGGCCGGCGATGCGCTCGGCCACCGCGACGCCCTCTTCCTCGGCCTTGTGCGCCAGCATCGGGCCACGCACCACATCGCCGACCGCCCAGACGTTGGGCAGGTTGGTGCGACATTGGCCATCGACAACGATCGCGCCACGCTCATCGAGTTCGAGACCCACGGCTTCGGTTGCCAGCCCGTTGGTGTTGGGCGAGCGCCCGATCGAGACGATCAGGCGGTCCACATCGAGCGTCCGCGCCTGCCCTTTGGCATCGTCGTAGGCGACCGATACGCCCTTCTTCGAGACCGTGACTGCGCCGACCCGAATGCCCAGCTCGATCTTCAAACCCTGCCTGGTGAAGGCCTTCCACGTCTCCTTGGCGACCTGTTCGTCGACCGCGCCGAGGAACGTCGGCAGCGCCTCGAGCACGGTGACCTCCGCGCCGAGCCGGCGCCAGACCGAACCCATCTCGAGTCCGATGACACCGGCGCCGATCAGACCGAGTTTCCCGGGCACCGCCGCGATGCGCAGCGCACCGTCGTTGGACAGGATCCTGTCCTCGTCGAACGGCACACCGGGCAGGGCCCGGGCATTCGAACCGGTGGCCACGATCACATGCCTGCCGGTCAGGCTCTCTTCGGTCGAACCCGACACCTTGATCTCGTAGCCAGCCGCGTCTGCCTTCGCGAACGAGCCACGGCCATGGAAGAAGCTGACCTTGTTCTTCTTGAAGAGATACCCGATGCCGTCGTTGTTCTGCTTCACGACGGTGTCTTTGCGCTTGAGCATCGCGGCCACATCGATGCTCAGGCCCGCGACGCCGATGCCGTGTTCGGCGAAGTGCTTGCCGGCCTGTTCGAAGTGTTCGCTCGACTGCAGCAGCGCCTTGCTGGGAATGCAACCGATGTTGGTGCAGGTGCCGCCCAGCGCCGGTCCGCCGGAGGCGCTCTTCCACTCGTCGATGCAGGCGGTCTTGAGGCCCAGCTGCGCTGCGCGGATGGCGGCGATGTAGCCACCGGGGCCGCCGCCGATGACGACGACATCGAAAGTCTTTGACATGTTGATTGGCTAGAGGGTGATACCGGCATCACTCTTCGGGCACGAAGATCCACAGCAGGACGTAGATCACGATGCCGGCGCCACCGGCGAATGCGACCAGTGCGAACGCCAGCCGCCACAGCCACGATTCGATGCCGGTGGCCCTGGCGATGCCGCCGCATACGCCGCCCAGCCAGCGATCCGCGCGACTGCGGCGCAGGGCATTCAACGCCTCGAATGCCGGTGGCGGTAGTGGCTGGTTGTCGAGCAGGCGCTTCTTCGCACGCTCGAACTCCTCGTCGCTCAGCGCGCCCTTGGCGTGCAGTTCGTCCAGGCGCGCAATATCGTCGGCGATCGACATGGTGGCCTCCTGCGGCAACGGTTCAAATATCGAAGAGGATACGCGCCGGGTCTTCCAGCGCTTCCTTCATCGTCACCAGGCCGAGCACGGCCTCGCGGCCATCGATGATCCGGTGGTCGTAGCTCAGCGCCAGGTAGTTCATCGGCCGCACGACGATCTGTCCGTTCTCGACCACGGCCCGGTCCTTGGTTGCGTGCACGCCGAGGATTGCCGATTGCGGGGGGTTGATGATCGGCGTGCTGAGCATCGAGCCGAACACCCCGCCGTTGCTGATCGAGAACGTGCCGCCGGTCAGCTCCTCGATGCCGAGCTTGCCGTCGCGCGCCTTGTTGCCGAACTCGGCGATCTTCTTCTCGATGTCGGCAAAGCTCATCTGGTCGGCATTGCGCAGGATCGGCACCACCAGGCCGCGCGGGCTGCCCACGGCAATGCCGATGTCGAAGTAGCCGTGGTAGACGATGTCGGTACCGTCGACGCTGGCATTGATCACCGGGTATTTCTTCAACGCCGCCACTGCCGCCTTGACGAAGAAGCTCATGAAACCGAGCTTGACGCCATGCTCCTTCTCGAACTTCTCCTGGAAGCGCTTGCGCATCTCCATCAGCGGCGCCATGTTCACTTCGTTGAACGTGGTGAGGATCGCATTCGTCGCCTGCGACTGAAGCAGCCGCTCGGCAACGCGGGCGCGCAGGCGCGACATCGGCACACGCTGCTCCGGGCGGTCGCCCAGGCTGGGTGCCACCGGCGCCGCAACCGCCGGCAACGGCTTGGCAGCCGCGATGGCGGGCGCCATCGCCGGCGGCACTGCCTTCGACACGTTCTGCCCCGCCGACAGGACATCGCCCTTGGTGATGCGACCGTCCTTGCCGGTCCCCACGACCGAGCCGGCGGCGAGTCCGCGCTCGGCCATCAACTTCGCCGCAGCGGGCATGGCGACTTCCGATTTCGACGTCGAGGCGGGGGCGGGGGTCGACGCGGCCGCCGGCGCGCCGGGCGTCGCCGACTGCGCCATTGCGCCGGCCCTGGCCTCGGTGTCGATCCGTGCGATCAACTGATCGCCGACCACCGTGGCCCCGGTCGCGGCCACCTGTTCGGCCAGCACGCCGCCCGCCGGTGCAGGCACCTCCAGCACCACCTTGTCGGTCTCGATCTCGATCAGGATCTCGTCCAGCGCGACGGCCTCGCCGGGCTGCTTCTTCCACTGCAGCAGCGTCGCCTCGGCCACCGATTCGGACAACTGCGGAACCTTGACTTCTACGATTGCCATTTCTTGGTCTCTGGTGTTCTTTGGACAGGCCGCCTCTCACTTGTTGAGCACGAAACCCTTCAACTTGCCGAAGGCCTGGTCGAGCAGCGCCTTCTGCTGCTCCTGGTGCAGGTGCGCGTACCCCACGGCCGGCGAGGCCGATGCGGACCGGCCTGCGTAGCCGAGTCTCTGGCCGTCAAGCATGTTCTCGTGCACATAGTGCTGCACGAAGAACCAGGCGCCCTGGTTCTGCGGCTCGTCCTGGCACCACACCACCTCGGTCGCATTCGGGAATCGCTTCATCTCGGTTGCGAATGCCTTGTGCGGGAACGGATAGAGCTGCTCGACACGCAGGATCGCGACGTCCCATGCCTTCTTCTCGTCGCGACGCTTGATCAGGTCGTAGGCCACCTTGCCCGAGCAGGCGATCACGCGCCTGACCTCTTCGGCCTCGACCTCGGCACGCGCCGGTCCGATGACGGTCCTGAACTCGCTCTTGGTGAACTCGGTGAGCGGCGATGTCGCGTCCTTGGCGCGCAGCAGCGACTTCGGTGTCAGGATCACCAATGGCTTGCGGAACTGGCGCACCATCTGGCGCCGCAGCAGGTGGAAGATCTGGCTGGCCGATGTCGGCTGGCAGATCTGCATGTTGTTGTCGGCCGCCAGCTGCATGAAGCGCTCCAGGCGGGCCGAGCTGTGCTCGGGACCCTGCCCTTCGTAGCCGTGCGGCAGCATCAAGGTCAGCCCATTGACGCGACCCCATTTCACCTCGCCCGAGGCGATGAACTGGTCGATCACGACCTGGGCGCCATTGACGAAGTCGCCGAACTGCGCTTCCCAGATGATCAGCGTATTCGGGTCCGCGCTGGCGTAGCCGTATTCGAACGCGAGGACCGCCTCCTCCGACAGAATCGAGTCGATGACGACGAAGGGGGCCTGGCTCTCAGCCACATGCTCCAGCGGCGTGTAGCTGCCGGTGTCCCATTTCTCGCGGTTCTGGTCGTGCAGCACGGCGTGCCGGTGCGTGAAGGTGCCGCGCCCGCAGTCCTCGCCCGAAAGGCGCACTGCATAACCGCTCGCCACCAGCGACGCGAAAGCCAGATGCTCGCCCATGCCCCAGTCGACGTTGATTTCGCCACGCCCCATCGCCGCACGATCGGCCAGCACCTTCTCGACCAGGGGATGGACCTTGAAGTTGGCGGGTACCGTGGTGATGCGTTCGGCCAGGCGCTTGATCTCGGCCAGCGGCAACGCGGTATCCGCGGCGTCGGTCCACTTCCTGCCGAGAAACGGCGCCCAGTCGACCGCGTACTTGCTCTTGAAGTTGGTCAGCACGGCGTCAACGGTGTGCCTGCCGGCATCGAACGCGGCGCGCAGTCCCTTCACCATCGCGTCGGGGCCTTCCGGCGCCAGCACGCCCTGCGCGATCAGCTTGTCGCCGTACAGCTTGCGGGTACCGGGATGCTTGGCGATCACCTTGTACATCAGCGGCTGGGTCAGGCTGGGCGTGTCCTGCTCGTTGTGGCCGAGCTTGCGGAAGCAGATGATGTCGACGACGACGTCCTTCTTGAACTGCTGGCGGTAGTCGAGCGCCATCTGCGAGCAAAGCACCACGGCTTCCGGATCGTCGCCGTTGACGTGCAGCACCGGCGCTTCGATCATCTTCACCACGTCCGAGCAATACAGGGTCGAGCGGCTGTCGCGGGGATCGCTGGTCGTGAAGCCGATCTGGTTGTTGATGACGATGTGCACCGTGCCACCGGTGTAGTAGCCCCGCGTCTGCGCCAGAGCCAGCGTCTCCATCACGACGCCCTGCCCGGCAAAGGCCGCATCGCCGTGCACCAGCACCGGCAACACCTGATCACCGGCCTTGTCGCCACGCCGGTCCATGCGCGCCTTGACGGAACCCTCGACCACCGGATTGACGATCTCGAGGTGTGATGGGTTGAACGCCAGCGACAGATGCACCGCGCCGCCAGGGGTCGGAATGTCGCTCGAAAAGCCCTGGTGGTACTTCACGTCGCCCGAGGGCAGATGCTCGGGCGCCGTGTGGTCGAACTCGGCGAACAGATCTTTCGGCATCTTGCCCAGGGTGTTCACCAGGACGTTCAGCCGGCCCCGATGGGCCATGCCGATGACGATCTCCTGCACGCCCCGGGTGCCGGCGCGCTGCACCAGCTCGTCCATCGACGCGATGAAGCTCTCGCCGCCCTCCAGTGAAAAGCGCTTCTGGCCCACGTACTTGGTGTGCAGATAGCGCTCCAGGCCCTCGGCGGCTGTCAGCCGATCGAGGATGTGCGTCTTCTCCTCGGCGCTGAAGGTCGGCTTGCTGCGGATCGACTCCAGGCGCTCCTGCCACCAGCGCTTCTCGGTCGGCTCGGTGCAATGCATGAACTCGGCGCCGACAGTGCCGCAGTAGGTCTCGCGCAAGGCCTGCACGATCTCGCGCAGCGTCATGTTCTCGGCCTTGGTGAAATAGGTGTTCGCCGCCGAGAAGGTGATGTCCATGTCGGACTCGGTGAGGTCGTAGAACGCCGGCTCGAGTTCGGGGATCCTGGGTCGCTCGGTGCGCTTCAACGGGTCGAGGTCGGCCCAGCGCGAGCCGAGGAAGCGGTACGCCGCCACCAGCGACTGCACGTGCACTTGCTTGCGCGCCACCGCCAGATCGGCGCTGCTGGCCTTGAGCGCGAATGCGTTGGCCTTGGCACGCTGGGCGAACGACTCCACCACCGGCGCGTGGGCGACGTCGCGGTTCTCCGAGCCGTCCACTGCAGGCACATTCTGCAGGTTGTCGAAGTAGCTGCGCCAGTTCCCAGGCACGCTGCCCGGATTGTCGAGGTAGGCCTCGTAGAGCTCCTCGACATAGGGGGCATTGCCCCCGAACAGGTACGAATTCGACCTGTACTCGTGCATCATCTTCGCTCACCTTTCGCCCTGGTTTCCAGGGCTTCGATGGGTTCAACAAACCTTCCGCGGCCCGGCTCAGCCGGATTGCGGACTAGCGACCCGCGTTGCTGCACCACGGCGACCAGCAAGAGAGCGCGGGAACTGCCTATCGCGTCATTGACAGGCAATGTATCACCCCAAGCTGCACGGCAACTGACGGAACTTGGGCCGCAAAGCGGGCTCAATTGGCCCTACCGCCGACGGCGGATGCGGGGTAACCCCGCCATCCCGAGCCCGGGCCGAGGGCTAATCCCGTCGGCGATCGGCCCTCGCTGCGACTAGGATGACACCCTTTTCGACAAGGAGTTCTCCCATGAATCTGAAGGCCATGTTCGCGGCCGCGACGATCGCTGTGGCTGCCGCGGTTCCCGTGCACGCCGTCACCCTGCGCTGGGCGGCACAGAACGACATCCTCACGCTGGACCCGCATTCGCAAAACCATGCGACGACCAATGCGATCCTGATGCACTCGTACGAGGGGCTGACCCGCTACAACGCCAATTACGAGATCGAGCCGTGCCTGGCCACCAAATGGAGCTTTGTCTCGCCGACCCAGGTGCGCTTCGAACTGCGCAAGGGCGTGAAATTCCACGACGGCTCGCCGTTCACCGCGGACGACGTGCTGTTCTCGTTCGGTCGCATCAAGCAGCCGCAGGGCACGATGCAGATCTACGTCACCGGCATCGGCGAGATCAAGAAGATCGACGACCACACGATCGACCTGGTGCTGACGGCACCGCAGCCGATCCTGCTGCGCAACATCGTCGACTTCCGCATCATGAGCAAGGCCTGGTCGGAAAAGAACAAGACGACCAACACCCAGGACTACAAGGCCAAGGAGGAGAACCACGCGTCGCGCAACGTCAACGGCACCGGGCCGTTCAAGATCACCGGCTGGATGCCGGACCAGCGCGTCACGATGACCATCAACAACGATTGGTGGGACAAGCACACCGGCAACGTGACCGACGTGCTCTACACGCCGATCAAGTCCGACCCGACCCGGGTGGCGGCGCTGATCGCCGGCGACGTGGACATGCTGACCGACCTGCCGACGCAGGACGTCGCCAAGCTGCGCACCGAGAGCAAACTCAAGGTGCTCGACGGTCCCGAAGTGCGGACGATCTTCTACGCGCTGGATCAGGGCAGTGACGAGCTGAAGTACAGCGATGTCAAGGGCAAGAACCCGTTCAAGGACAAGCGCGTGCGCGAGGCCCTGTCGATCGCGCTCGACCGCGAGGCGATCAAGCGCAGCATCATGCGCGGCCTGTCGATCCCGGCCGGCATCATGGTGGCGCCGGGCGTCAACGGCAACGCGCCCGACATCGACGCGCCGCTGAAGTTCGACACCGAGCGCGCCAAGAAGCTGCTGGCCGACGCCGGTTACCCGAACGGGTTCGAATTCCAGCTCAACTGCCCGAACAACCGCTACGTCAACGACGAGGAGATCTGCCAGGCCAGCGTGGCGATGTGGGCACGCATCGGCGTCAAGGTGCGGCTGGCGGCCGAGCCGATGGCGACCTTCATCCAGAAGGTGCAGAACTTCGATTCCTCGGCCTACATGCTGGGCTGGGGCGTCGCGACCTACGATGCACAGTATGCAATCCAGTCGCTGATCCGCACGCGCACCACCGGCGCAGACGGCAACTTCAATTTCGCCAAGGTCAGCGATGCCAAGGTCGATCAGTTGACCGACGCGATGAAGAGCGAGACCGATGTCGCCAAGCGCAACGCGATGATTCGCGAGGCGCTGGTTCGCACACGTGACGAGCATCTGTACATTCCCATTCATCACCAGGTGCGCCCCTGGGCCATGAAGCAAGGCGTCACGACCGTGCACCGGTCGGACGACCGACCTGAGGCCCGGTTCACCTCGGTGAAATAGGGCCACCCCCGACGCGGCCTCTTGGCCGCCTCCCCCTCAAGGGGGCAACACCGGCGGACCGGCAAAGCCGGATCCGCGGTGTTTGTTTGGAACACTGCGCTTCATGCCTGTGGTTCCCGCCTTCAAGCCAGCGTGTTCTTGACGATGCGGCCGGACTGCATGATCAGGCGCAGCCCGGCGGGCCGGGTGAGCATCGACAGTTCGCGCGTCGGATCGCCCTCGACCACCAGCAGGTCGGCCCAGGCGCCGTCGACAAGTTCACCCAACTGACCTTCCTGTCGCATCAGTTGCGCCGCAACCAGCGTGGCGCTCTGCAAGGCCTGCACGGGGCTCATGGCCTGGATGCGCAGATTGAATTCACCCGATTGTCGATCATGCATGTGGCCCAGCAGGTCGGTGCCGAATACCACCGGCACGCCCTCGGCCAGCGCGATGCGCACGGCGTCGATACCGCGCTGGCCGACGGTGGCAAGCTTTTCCAGCATCGAGGCCGCCCACCCCAGACGCTCACCCTCTTCGGCCAGCGCCACGTAGGTCGACAGTGTCGGTACCAGATAGGCGCCTTCGCGCTTCATCACGCGCGCGGTGGCTTGGTCGATCAGATTGCCGTGCTCGATCGAACGCACGCCTGCCTGCACCGCGCGCGTGACGGCCCGCGGCGAGTAGGCATGCGCCATCGCGTACAGGTTGGCGGCCTCGGCCTCCTCGCAGGCCGCACGAAGCTCGTCGACCGAGAACTGGGTGCCTTCCAGCGGATCGGAGGGGCTGGCGATACCGCCACCCGCCATGATCTTGATCTGGTTCGCACCGTTGCGCACCTGCTCGCGAACGGCGCGGCGCACCTCCCCCACACCATCGGCGATCGCGCCGATCAGGCCCAGCCCGGCGCAACTGCAGAACATATCCCGGCTGCGCACGCCCTTGGGCCGCATGTCGGCGTGGCCGCCGGTTTGCGAGACGGGGAACCCCGCGATGAACAGCCGGGGGCCGGCGAACAAGCCCTTGGCCACGGCCTCCTGCAGTCCGAAGTCGGCCCCAGCGGCATCGCGCACCGAGGTGAAGCCGCGCATCAACATATCGCTCATGATGCGGCCCGCCTCGGCGGTGATGAGCGAAGGCGGCTTGAGCGCCTGGCCGACCAGGTCGTGCGAGGCTGCGGTGACATGCACATGCGCGTCGATCAGACCCGGCAGCGCAACACGTCCACCGCCATCGACGCGCTGCGCATCGTCGACCTGACGCGGCTCCGCCGTGATCTCGCGGATGCGCCCGGACTCGACGACGATTCGCGATGCCGGCCCCAGCCGACCGCGCCGGCTATCGAACGGCCGCACGTTGTCGATCAGCACGCGCGTCATGTTAGGTAGGTCATGTGGCGACGATGCGCTTCAGCGCGGCATCGTACTCGCGCTTCAGGCGCGCCACCAGCTCTGCTGCCGGCACGACCGCGTGCACCGCCCCGATGCCCTGGCCGCAGCCCCAGATGTCCTTCCAGGCCTTCTTGGCGCTGTCGCCGCCACCGAAGTTCATCTTGCTCGGGTCGCTTTCGGGCAGCCGGTCCGAATCCAGGCCCGCGTTGCGGATCGAGGGCTTGAGGTAGTTGCCGTGCACGCCGGTGAAGAGGCTCGAATACACGATGTCGTCGCTTGTGCCCTCGACGATGCACTGCTTGTATGCATCGCTGGCACGCGCCTCGTCGGTGGCGATGAAGGCCGAGCCGATGTAGGCGAAGTCGGCCCCGATGGCGCGAGCGGCCAGCACCGCGCCGCCCGTGGCGACGGCGCCCGCCAGCGCCAGCGGGCCGTCGAACCACTCGCGGATCTCCTGCACCAGGGCGAACGGGCTCTTCACGCCGGCGTGCCCGCCGGCCCCCGCCGCGACCGCGATCAACCCGTCAGCGCCCTTCTCGATGGCCTTGCGGGCGAACATGTTGTTGATGATGTCGTGCATCACCCCGCCGCCCCAACCGTGCACCGCCTCGTTGACGTCGACGCGTGCGCCGAGCGAGGTGATCACGACCGGAACCTTGTACTTGGCGCACAGGGCCATGTCCTGCTCGAGCCGGTCGTTCGACTTGTGCACGATCTGGTTGATCGCGAACGGCGCAGCCGGCTGCCCGGGATGGCTGCGGTTCCACGCCGCCAGCGTCTCGGTGATCTCGGCCAACCACTCGTCCAACTGCGACGCCGGCCGCGCATTCAGCGCCGGCATCGAGCCCATGACGCCGGCCTGGCACTGCGCGATCACGAGTTTCGGATTGCTGATGATGAACAGCGGCGCGCCTATGATCGGCAGCGGCAGTTGCGCAAGCGCGGGAGGTAGCGGCACGAACGACTCCGACGGACACGATGATCAGGATCGGTGCGCGCGCAGCGCCCTCAACACCGATCGGCAGGGCCCGCGCGACCGCGTCGCCCAGGCCGGAACGATTCAGAACGCGTCGAGCGGCATTGCCGTGACGCCGTCTGCGCCTTCGACGATGCTGTCGCGCAAGCCCGGCGCCTTGCTCAGGATGTGATCCGCGTAGACGCGCGCGGTGGCCGCCTTGGCGCGCATGAACGCGACGTCTTCTCCGGCGGCCAGCCGATCCTCGGCGATCAGCAGCGCGCGCGCCATCTGCCAGCCGGCCACCAGGTTGCCGGCCAGCATCAGGTAGGGAACGCTGCCGGCGAATACCGCGTTGGGGCTGGCCTTGGTATGGCCGGCGACGAACCCCACGACCTCCAGGAAGGCCAGCCGTGCGGACCGCAGCCGCCGGTGCATCGCGCGGCAATTCAAGCTGTCGCGCGCCGCGAGTTGCGCCTCGGTGGTCTCGATCTGCGCGGCGATGGCACGGGCCACGGCGCCGCCGTCGCGCGCCGTCTTGCGCCCGACCAGATCGTTGGCCTGAATTCCCGTCGTGCCCTCGTAGATGGTCAGGATCTTGGCGTCGCGATAGAACTGCGCGGCCCCGGTCTCCTCGATGTAGCCCATGCCGCCGTGCACCTGCACACCGAGGCTCGTGACCTCCAGGCTCATCTCGGTGGAAAACCCCTTCACCAGCGGCACGAGAAACTCGTAGAAGGCCTGGTTCTGCTTGGCCGACTGGGCGTCCGGTTCGCGGTGCGCCGCGTCGTAGGCCGCCGCAGCGACCAGCGCCATCGCGCGGCAGCCTTCGGTGTAGGCACGCATCGTCATGAGCATGCGCCGCACGTCGGGGTGGTGAATGATCGGCCCCGCAGCGGGCAGTGATCCGTCGACCGGTCGGCTCTGCACCCGATCGCGCGCATACTGCACGGCCTTCTGGTATGCGGCCTCGGCCATCGCAACGCCCTGCAGGCCGACGGCGTATCGGGCGGCGTTCATCATGATGAACATGTACTCCAGGCCGCGGTTCTCCTGGCCGACGAGCGTGCCGACCGCCCCGCCATGGTCGCCGTATTGCAGTACCGCGGTCGGGCTGGCCTTGATGCCCAGCTTGTGCTCGATCGACACGCAACGCACGTCGTTGCGCTCGCCCAGGCTGCCGTCGGCCCGCACCATGAACTTGGGCACGATGAACAGCGAAATGCCCTTGACACCCTCGGGCGCGCCGACCACCCGCGCCAGCACGAGGTGCACGATGTTCTCGGCCATGTCGTGTTCGCCGTAGGTGATGAAGATCTTCGTGCCGAAGATCTTGTGCGTGCCGTCCGGCTGCGGTTCGGCGCGCGTGCGCACCAGCGACAAGTCCGAACCAGCCTGCGGCTCGGTGAGATTCATCGAACCGGTCCAGGTACCCTCGATCATCTTTGGCAGGTAGGTGCTGCGCTGCTCGTCGGTGCCGGCCAGCAACAGGGCCTCGATCGCCCCGTCGGTGAGGAGCGGACACAGCGCGAAACTCATGTTTGCGCTGTTGATCATTTCGCTGCAGGGTGCATGAATCAGCTTGGGCAGGCCCTGACCGCCAAAATCGGTCGGGTGCTGCAGCCCCTGCCATCCGCCCTCGGCGTACTGGCGAAACGCCTCCTTGAACCCGCGCGTCGTGTTCACCCGGCCGTCCTGGAAGGTCGACGGGTTCTTGTCACCTTCCAGGTTCAGCGGCGCGAGCACGCCCTCGGCCAGCTTGGCGGATTCGTCGAGCACCGCCGATGCGGTGTCGTATCCGGCGTCCTCGAAGCCCGGCAGCTTCGCGATGGCCTCGATGCCCGCCAGTTCCTTCATGGCGAACAACATGTCCTTCACCGGGGCGCGATAGCTCATGGCATCCTCGACGGAAGTCGCGACGGTGCCGTCGCGGGTGGATCGACGTTTACAGTAACTTGACGAGCTCTGGTACGGCCGTGAAGAGGTCTGCCTCGAGGCCGTAGTCGGCCACGCTGAAGATCGGGGCCTCCGGGTCCTTGTTGATCGCCACGATCACCTTGGAGTCCTTCATGCCGGCCAGGTGCTGGATCGCGCCGCTGATGCCGCAGGCGATGTAGAGACTTGGCGCCACGATCTTGCCGGTCTGCCCGACCTGCCAGTCGTTGGGCGCGTAGCCCGCATCCACCGCAGCGCGGCTGGCGCCGAGCGCGGCGCCGAGCTTGTCGGCCAACGGCGTGAGCACTTCGGTGAACTTGTCGCTCGACCCCATGGCCCGGCCGCCCGAGACGATGATCTTGGCAGCGGTGAGCTCGGGACGATCGTTCTTCGTCACCTCGCGCCCGACGAAACTGCTCAGGCCGGAGTCGGCCACGGCGGCGAGGCTTTCGACTGGAGCACCGCCGCCGCTGGCAGCCGCCGCGTCGAAGCCAGTGGTCCGGATCGTGAGCACCAGGGTCTTGTCGGCGCACTGCACCGTGGCAATTGCACTGCCCGCATAGATCGGCCGCTCGAACGTGTCGGCGGCGACAACCCGGGTGACGTCGCTGATCTGCGCCACGTCGAGGTTCGCGGCCACGCGCGGGGCGACGTTCTTGCCATGTGCGGTGGCCGGGAACAGCAGGTGGCTGTAGCCAGCCGCAATCTGGAGTACCTGCGCGGCGACGTTCTCGCCCAGCTGTTCGGCCAGCGTCGCGCCGTCGGCATGCAACACCTTGGCCACGCCGGCGATTTGCGAGGCCGCCTGGGCCGCACCCGCCGCGCTGGCGCCGGCCACCAGCACGTGTACGTCGCCGCCGCATTGGACGGCTGCTGTCACTGTGTTGAGGGTCGCGGGCTTGAGAGTTCCGTGGTCGTGTTCGGCAATGACGAGGATGGACATCATGCCTCCTGCCGGGCCGCCCCAAGGGAGGCATGCGCCCCCGCGGGGGCCAGCGAACGGGTGTGAGCGTAGGGGTTGTTCATTTCTAGATCACCTTGGCTTCGTTCTTGAGCTTGGCCACCAGCGCAGCGACATCGGGCACCTTGACGCCGGCGCCGCGTTTGGCCGGATCGCTCACCTTGAGCGTCTTGATCCGTGGTGTCACGTCGACGCCGAGATCTGACGGTTTGAGTACCTCGAGAGGCTTCTTCTTCGCCTTCATGATGTTGGGCAGCGTGACATAGCGCGGCTCGTTCAATCGCAAGTCGGCCGTGATCACCGCCGGCAGCTTGACCTTGATGGTTTCGAGGCCGCCATCCACTTCACGCGTGACCGCCGCGTATCCGTCGGCAAGCACGACCTTCGAGGCGAACGTGGCCTGTGGCCATTTGGCCAAGGCAGCGAGCATCTGGCCAGTCTGGTTGCAGTCGTCGTCGATGGCCTGCTTGCCGACAATCACCATACCGGGCTGCTCCTTGTCGATCAGGGCTTTGAACAGCTTGGCGACGGCCAGTGGCTGCAGCTCCCCGCTCGACTCGACCAGAATCGCGCGATCGGCACCGATGGCCATCGCGGTGCGCAGGGTCTCCTGGCACTGGGCCACGCCACAGCTGACCGCGACGATCTCGGTGACCGCGCCCTTCTCCTTCAGACGAACCGCCTCTTCGATGGCGATCTCGTCGAACGGATTCATGCTCATCTTGACGTTGGCGATATCGACGCCGCTGCCGTCGGACTTCACGCGTACCTTGACGTTGTAGTCGACGACGCGTTTGACGCCCACCAGTACCTTCATGCCGCAATGCTCCTGGTTCCCGAGAACCTGTGCTTGGTTCGAAACAATTGATTTTACGCGGCGCCGCGCGCTGCGATGGCAGCGCCACGCGAGACATTGATCGGTCGAATCGCCAGCCAGCCCACCACGAAGAACAGTCCGGTCGACAGTATCGCGAGACGATGGTTGCCGGCTGTCGCCCAGGTGACCAGGCCATAGGTGACGGGCCCGACGATCGAGGCCAGGCTGGTCGCGAAGGTCCACAACCCGTAGAACTCGGCCAGTCGCGCGCGCGGCGCGAACAGGCCGACCATCGCCCGTCCAGCGGATTGGCTGGATCCCATGCACAGGCCGGCGATGACGGCGGCGATCCAGAACAGCATCGGAGACGTCGCGAGATACGCCAGCGCCGTCATCACGACCCAGCCGATCAGAGTTCCACCCAGGGCCGGCTTGTGGCCGATTCGATCCTGCAGATAGCCGAAGCCGAACGCGCCAATGGCGGCCGCGATGTTGACCAGAAAGACCAGCATCATGGTCTCGATCTGCTTGAATCCAAGCGCCTGCTCGGCATAGACGGCCGCCAGCGCGATGACGACCGCGATGCCCGCCTGATAGAAGAATCCGCAGACCATCAACCAGACGAAATCGCGGTAGGAGCGTGCGCTCAGCCAGGTGTCACGCAGGCGCGCCAACGCGGCTGCGATTCCGGTGGCGCCCGCAGGCGCACGCTGCGGTTGGGAATGCTCCTTCAGCAGCCAGAACGTCACCAGCGCCGCCAGGCCGTAGACGACGGCCGTGATCCACATCGTCACTGGAACGAACTCGGTTGCGGTGGCGCCCCTGGCTTGGGCAGAGAGCACGTAAGCCAGGCTGAGGCCGAGCGTCAACATGCCGCCGAAGTAGCCGAAGCTCCAACCCCAGCCCGAGACTCGACCCAGGGCTTCGGGCCGGCTCAGTTCCGGCAGGAACGCAGCCGTCAGCGACTCGCCATAGGCGTAGAACATGTTCGACACGACGATCAGGGCGATCGCCAGGCCGACATCACCCTTGCCGATGAACGACAGTCCTGCGGTCGTGACGACGCAGCCAGCCGTGACGACGATCAACAACCGTTTCTTGGCCGCCCGCACGTCGGCATAGGCACCCAGCGTCGGCATCGTCAGCATGACGATCGCTCGCGACAACCCCAAGGCAACGGTCCAAGCCAGTGTCGCCCAGCTCGCAGATCCGGCCACGGCACCCACGAAGTAGGCATTGAACACCGCAGTTATGACGACGGTGGTGTACCCGGAGTTGGCGAAGTCGTACATCGACCAGCCGAATACCTCGCGCTTGCGCACGCCGTCGTTCAAGGCCTCCTGCGGAAACCACGCCATCAGCTGCTCCTAGAGTGTGGTCAGCTGCGCCTTGCCCGGGCTGACGTGCGGCCATCGAGGAAGTCAGGGTCTTGTCGGCTGGCCCTGGTGCCCGGAGCGGGGATCGAACCCACATGCCCTCTTTCGAGAGGCGGCGGATTTTAAGTCCGCTGCGTCTGCCAATTTCGCCATCCGGGCCTGTCGTTCCGGCGATTATCGGCGGCCCGGATCTGCGAACAGGCCACGCGCGGCTGGCGCGCGTGGCTACTTGGCTGGAGGCGCGACCCGGAGTCGAACCGGGCTAGACGGATTTGCAATCCGTTGCATAACCGCTTTGCTATCGCGCCGATGGCAAGAAGGGGAAGCTGAAGCTTCCCCTTCTACTATCTGGAGCGGGAAAGGAGTCTCGAACTCCCGACCTCAACCTTGGCAAGGTTGCGCTCTACCAACTGAGCTATTCCCGCACGGTCTGCCGACGCGCTCAACACCCGACGGCACTCGCAAATTATAGCCAATGCCCTGCACGCGGGGCGCGCCGCCAGTCAATGCGGCAAGACGTCGCCGCCCAACGCGGGCTTGGTGACCTCTGCCTTCGGCGCGTCTATCTTCGGCGCCGCCTCTTCGTCCGGCAGTGCCTGCGGCACCGAAACCAACGCCAGCTCCAGTACCCGATCGATCCAGCGAACCGGCACGATCTCGAGGCGGTTCTTCACATTCTCCGGAATGTCCTGCAGGTCCTTGACGTTGTCTTCCGGAATCAGCACCGTCTTGATGCCACCACGGTGCGCGGCCAGCAGCTTCTCCTTCAAGCCGCCGATCGCCGTGACCTCGCCGCGCAGCGTGATCTCTCCGGTCATTGCCACATCGGCCTTGACCGGAATGCCGGTCAGCGCCGAGACGAACGCGGTGGTCATCGCAGCGCCGGCGCTCGGGCCGTCCTTGGGCGTTGCACCATCGGGCACGTGGATGTGGATGTCGCGTTTCTCGAACTGATCGTCCTTGATACCGAGGCGCTGGGCGCGGCTGCGCACCACCGAGCGTGCGGCTTCGACGGACTCCTTCATCACGTCACCGAGCGAGCCAGTGCGGATGATGTTGCCCTTGCCCGGCATCACGGCGGCCTCGATCGTCAGCAGATCACCACCGACCTCGGTCCATGCGAGACCCACGACCTGCCCGACCTGGTTCTTCTTTTCGGCGCGTCCGAAATCGAACTTGCGCACACCCAGGTAGTCATTCAAGTTGTCTTCGTCGACAACGACCTTGCCCTGGCTCTCCTTGAGCTGGATGCTCTTGACGGTCTTGCGGCAGATCTTGGAGATCTCGCGCTCGAGCGAACGCACACCCGCTTCACGCGTGTAGTAGCGGATGATGCCCCGGATCGCCGATTCGGTGACGTCCATCTCTTCGTCCTTGACGCCGTTGTTCTTGCGCTGCTTGGGCAGCAAGTAGCGCTGCGCGATGTCGACCTTCTCGTCCTCGGTGTAGCCCGCCAGCCGAATCACTTCCATCCGGTCGAGCAGTGCAGGCGGGATGTTGTTGAGCCCGTTCGACGTGGCGACGAACATCACGTCGGACAGGTCGAAATCGACCTCGACGTAGTGGTCGCTGAACGTATGGTTCTGCTCGGGGTCCAGCACCTCCAGCAACGCCGACGAGGGATCGCCGCGGAAGTCCATTCCCAGCTTGTCGATCTCGTCGAGCAGGAAGAGCGGATTGCGCACGCCGACCTTGGTGAGGCTCTGCAACACCTTGCCCGGCATCGAACCGATGTACGTGCGCCGGTGCCCACGGATCTCGGCTTCGTCGCGTACGCCCCCGAGGGCCATGCGAACGAACTTGCGGCCCGTGGCCCGCGCGACGCTCTGGCCCAACGACGTCTTGCCAACGCCCGGGGGGCCGACCAGGCAAAGGATCGGCGCCTTGACCTTGTCCACCCGTTGTTGCACCGCGAGGTACTCGAGGATCCGTTCCTTGACCTTCTCGAGCCCGGCATGATCCTCGTTCAGCACCGCTTCGGCCAGGCGGAGGTCGTGCTTGATCTTGGTCTTCTTGCTCCATGGCAATCCGACCAACGTGTCGATGTAGTTGCGCACCACCGTGGCCTCGGCCGACATCGGTGACATCAGCTTCAGCTTCTTCAACTCGCCGTCGGCCTTCTTGCGCGCCTCCTTGGGCATGCGCGCCGCCTTGATCTTCTTCTCCAGGTCCTCGAGATCGGCACCCTCTTCGCCGTCGCCGAGCTCCTTCTGGATCGCCTTGACCTGCTCGTTGAGGTAGTACTCGCGCTGGCTCTTCTCCATCTGGCGCTTCACGCGTCCGCGGATGCGCTTTTCGACCTGCAGGATGTCGACCTCGTGTTCGAGCAATTCCAGCAACTTCTCGAGCCGCTTGGCAATCTCAAACAGATCGAGCACCGACTGCTTGGCCTCGAGCTTCAACGGCAGGTGCGCAGCGATGGTGTCGGCCAGCCGGCCGGGTTCATCGATGCCGGCGATCGACGTCAGGATCTCAGGCGGGATCTTCTTGTTGAGCTTGACGTACTGATCAAACTGCTGGGTCACGGCACGACGCAGTGCCTCCACCTCGGGCGACGGCTCGGCGGCCGGCGGGACCGGCGACACCTCAGCGACGAAATACTCGCCGGGGTCGGCGATATGGCGCGTCTCGGCTCGCTGGATTCCCTCGACGAGCACCTTCACAGTGCCGTCAGGCAGCTTGAGCATCTGCAGAATGCTCGAAACGCAGCCGACCCCGAACATGTCTTCCGGACGCGGCTCGTCCTTGCCCGCGGCCTTCTGGGCCACCAGCATGATCTGGCGTCCGGCCTCCATTGCGGCTTCCAGAGCTTTGATCGACTTCGGGCGGCCCACGAACAGCGGGATCACCATGTGCGGAAACACAACCACATCGCGCAGCGGCAGCAGTGGAAGCGTGATGGGGTCAGGCGGTAAGACCGGATGTCCGGACATTCGAACCTCTCTTTCTCAGGCCGACATGGGGCCTGAGATCACAAATGCAAGTATCGGCAATCCGGGGCTGGACTTCAGGCGCTGGCCTTGGCCTGTTCCCTATAGACCAGAAGGGGTTTTGACCCGTCCTCAACGATGTGTTCGTCCACCACCACCTTGGCCACACCGTCAAGGGTGGGCAGGTCGAACATGGTATCGATCAGTACATGTTCCATGATCGATCTCAAGCCACGCGCACCGGTCTTGCGGGCCAGCGCCTTGCGGGCGATGGCTGCGAGTGCCGACGGACGGATCTCCAATTCAACGCCGTCCATGGCAAACAGCTTCTGGTATTGCTTGGTCAGCGCGTTCCTCGGTTCGGTCAGGATTCGAACCAGGGCGTCCTCGGTCAGTTCACCCAACGTGGCCACCACGGGAAGGCGTCCGACCAGTTCCGGAATCAACCCGAACTTGATCAAGTCCTCGGGCTCGGCATCTCTGAAGAGGTCTGCAGCTCGCTTCTCGCTCTTGCTGTGCACGGTGGCGCCGAAACCGATTCCCGACTTCTCGGTGCGGTTCTGGATCACCTTCTCGAGGCCATCGAAAGCGCCACCACAGATGAACAGGATGTTGGTGGTGTCGATCTGCAGGAAATCCTGATTGGGATGCTTGCGGCCGCCCTGGGGTGGCACCGATGCCATCGTGCCTTCGACCAACTTCAGCAATGCCTGCTGCACGCCTTCGCCGGACACATCGCGCGTGATCGACGGGTTATCGGACTTGCGGCTGATCTTGTCGATCTCGTCGATGTAGACGATGCCACGCTGGGCCCGCTCGACGTCGTAGTTGCAGTTTTGCAGCAGCTTCTGGATGATGTTCTCGACGTCCTCGCCCACATAGCCGGCCTCGGTGAGCGTCGTCGCGTCGGCGATCACGAAGGGAACATTCAGCAGGCGCGCCAGCGTCTGCGCGAGCAAGGTCTTGCCCGAACCCGTGGGCCCGATCAGCAAGATATTGCTCTTGGTCAACTCGACCTCGTCCTTGCCCGCCAGGTGCTTCAACCGCTTGTAGTGGTTGTAGACCGCCACCGACAGAGTCCGCTTGGCCACTTCCTGGCCGATCACGTACTGATCCAGGCTATTCTTGATCTCGACCGGCGTCGGCAGATCGGATCGGGCCGCCTTGGCCGCCGCGCCGTCCGGAGGCGATTCGTCGCTGATGATGTCGTTGCACAGCTCGATGCATTCGTCGCAGATGAACACCGACGGGCCGGCAATGAGCTTCTTCACCTCATGCTGGCTCTTGCCGCAGAAGCTGCAGTACAGCACTTTCTCGCCGGTGGTGCCCTTCTTGTCGGCCATGTGGGTATATACGCGCGAATCGCCCGCTCGGTTCCCGGTGAATCAATGATAGTCCAAGCGCGGGCCGCCCCTGTCCGGCGCAGACCACGTGCGAAACACCTGGCTCCCAGGGCGTGGATTACGCACGCTTGTCGAGGACCTGGTCGATCAGGCCATAGCTCTTGGCCTCGTCGGGTGACATGAAGAAGTCGCGCTCCATGTCGGCCGTGATCTTCTCCAACGACTGACCGGTGCGCTCGGCGTAGATGCGATTGAGCTGCTCGCGGGTCTTGATGATTTCGCGCGCGTGGATCTCGATGTCGGTTGCCTGCCCCTGGGTTCCCCCGGAAGGCTGGTGAATCATGATGCGCGAGTTCGGCAGCGCGAACCGCTTGCCCTTGGCGCCCGCAGCAAGCAGGAACGAACCCATGCTCGCGGCCATGCCCATGCACAGCGTCGACACATCTGGCTTGATGAACTGCATCGTGTCGAAGATCGACAGGCCGGAGCTGACGCTGCCACCGGGCGAGTTGATGTAGAGCGAGATGTCCTTGTCCGGATTTTCGCTTTCAAGGAACAATAGTTGGGCGACCACCAGGTTCGCGGTTTGATCGTTGACCGGGCCGACCAGGAACACCACCCGCTCGCGCAACAGCCGGCTGTAGATGTCGTAGGCACGCTCACCACGGCCCGACTGTTCGATGACGATAGGCACCATGCCCAGGCCTGTGGTCTCCAACGCGCTCATGAGGTTCCTTCGAGGAAAGAGGTCGATAGCGGCTCGATTATGTCGCGCCAGCTGAAGGGCGCGCCCGCGGGCCGAGAAACGCCGTGCGCCGGCCCTCACGGGCCCGCAGCATGCACCCGCGCGTGCAGGCCCGAGCGACCGCCTCAGGCTTCCATCAGTTCGTCGAACGGCAGCGTCCTGTCGACGACATTGGCGTTTTTCAGCACGAATTGCGTAACGTTCGATTCGATCACGACAGCCTCCACCTCGGCCATGCGCTGCCGGTCCGAGAGATACCAACGCATCACCTCGGCGGGCTTCTCGTAGCTCTGGGAAAGCTCCTCGATATGGGTCTGCAACTGCTCGGGCCTGGCCTGCAACGCATGCTTTCGAACCAGCTCGGCGACCACCAGCCCCAGACGCACGCGACGTTCGGCCTGAGGTTGGAAGATTTCGGTGGGGATCGGCGCGTTCTCGGCATCCTTGAGGCCGCGCTTCTTCAGGTCTTCGCGCGCCGAGTGGGTCATGCGCTCGAGTTCGGCGTCGACCAGTGCCTTGGGCACGTCCAGCACAGCGACCTTGATCAGGGCATCCATTGCCGCGGACTTGTTGCGCGCCAGCACACGGAACTTCACCTCACGTTCGAGGTTCTTCTTCACGTCGGCGCGCAACGCCTCGATCGAACCGGCCGTGATCCCCAGAGACTTGATGAACGCCTCGTCGACCGCCGGCATATGTTGCGCCTCGATCTTCTTCATCGTCACCATGAAATCTGCTTCCTTGCCCGCGACATCCTTGCCGTGATAGTCGGCCGGAAATTTCAGCGGAAAGGTCTTGGATTCGCCGACTTTCATGCCACGAACGGCCTTGTCGAACTGATCCAGCATCTGCCCTTCGCCGATCACGAAGGCGAAACCCTCGGCCTTGCCGCCGGCGAATGATTCCCCGTCGATCTTGCCGTCGAAGTCGATCGTCGCGCGGTCGGTTTCGGCCGCCCCTTGCGCGGCTGGCCGCTGCGCGAAGGTACGACGCTGCTTGCGGAGGATGTCGATCGTTCGGTCGATCGCGGCGTCGGTGACTTCACAGCTGGCGCGCTCGAGCTCGATGACGGCCAGATCTCCCAACGCAACGTCAGGGTAGATCTCGAAGGTCGCATCGAACACCATGCTGCCTTCAGGCGCACCTTCCTTGGGCGTGATGCGCGGCGTACCCGCGACCCTCAGCTTGGCTTCGTTGGCGACATTCGCGAACGCCGCGCCGATCTTGTCGTTCATCACCTCGTACTGAACCGAGTAGCCATAACGCTGAGCCACGACCGACATCGGCACCTTGCCGGGGCGGAATCCGGCGGCGCGTACGGTCCGTGACAGCTTCTTCAGCCTCGATTCGACTTCCGAACTGATCTCCTGCGCCGGTACCGTCAGCGTGATGCGGCGTTCCAGCTTTTCAAGGGTTTCGACGTTGACTGCCATATTGGAGCTCTGCTTTCAAGGGTTCTGGTGCGCGGGGCCGGACTCGAACCGGCACGCCGGTAAGGGCGTCAGGACCTAAACCTGGTGCGTCTACCAATTTCGCCACCCGCGCAGATTGGGAATAGACAAGACAGCGGGATCCACCTACGACCCCTCAAAGGTGTGGCAAATCGACAATTTTACGCTGCCGCCGCAGGCGGTCTCCGGACCCGGAACCACGCGGCATACATCGCCGGCAGCGCGAGCAGCGTCAGCGCCGTAGCAACGATCAGTCCGCCCATGATTGCAACCGCCATCGGGCCCCAGAACACGCTGCGCGAAAGCGGGATCATCGCCAGCACCGCGGCGGCGGCCGTCAGCACGATTGGGCGGAACCGGCGCACGGCCGATTCGACGATCGCCTCCCAGGTCGGCACACCACGCGCGCGGTCCTGTTCGATCTGGTCTATCAGGATCACCGAGTTGCGCATGATCATGCCCATCAGCGCGATCACGCCGAGCAGCGCGACGAAGCCGAATGGCCGGTTCAGCACCAGCAACGCGACGGCAACCCCGGCGATCCCGAGCGGGCCGGTCAAAAACACGAGCATCGCGCGGCTGAAGCTCTGCAACTGCAGCATCAGCAAGGTGAAGATGATGAACAACATCATCGGCACGCCGACGGCGATCGAACCCTGGCCCTTGCTCGCCTCCTCGACCGCACCGGCCACTTCGATCCGGTAGCCGGGCGGCATCTCGGCTGCGATCTTCTGCAGCGCAGGCCAGACCTGCGCCGTCACCGTCGGCCCCTGCAGGCCCTCGACGATGTCACCCTGCACGGTGACCGCGTAGTTGCGCCCTTCGCGCCACAGCACGCCAGGTTCCCACGCGAAGCCCACCTTGGCGATCTGCATGAGCGGGATCGAGCGGCCGCCGCTCGTGGGCATATAGGCGTTGCCCAGGTCGGTGATCGCGTTGCGTTCGTCTGCCGGTTGTCGCAGCACGATGTCGATAAGCTTGTCGCCTTCGCGGTACTGGCCGATCGTGCTGCCCGACAGGATCGTGCGCGATGCCTGCGCCAGCGCCTGGCTCGTCACGCCAAGTGCACGGGCCTTGTCCTGATCGACCTCGAGGCGCAAGACTTTGACCGGCTCGTTCCAGTTGTCGTTCACGCCGCGCATGTACGGATTCGCACGCAGCACGTCCTTCGCGCGATCGGCCCATTGGCGGACCTGCGTGGCATCGGTTCCGATGACGCGGAACTGCACTGGGTACGGCACCGGTGGCCCGTTCGGCAGCAGCTTGACGCGGCCGCGCGCCTCGGAAAACTCACTCGCCAGGATGGCCGGCAGGCGCACGCGCAGGGCCTCGCGTTCCTTCAGGTCCTTGGGCAGCACGATGGCCTGCGCCACGTTCGACTGCGGGAAGATCTGATCCAGCGGCAGGTAGAAGCGCGGCACACCACTGCCGATCCAGGTCGTGACACTGGTGACGCCGGCCTCTTCGCGCATGCGCACCTCGAAGCGTTGCGCCATGGCGTCGGTCTGCTGGATCGTCGAGCCCTCTGGCAGCCACAGATCGACCAGGATCTCGGGTCGGCTCGAATCGGGAAAGAACTGCTGTTGCACACGTCCCATGCCGGCGATGCCAAGCAGGAAGCTCAGCACGGTGAGCCCGATCGTGATCCAGCGGTGCCGCACACACCAGTCCACCGTGCGCCGGAAGCGCACGTAAAAGGACCCGGTGAACAGTTCGGCTTCGTGTGCGTCGCCGTCGACCTGCTTTCGCGTGCGCAACAGCCGGAAGCCCAGGTAAGGCACGAAGAAGACCGATACGAGCCATGAGATCACGAGCGCGGCGGCGGTGACGGCGAAGATCGCGAAGGTGTATTCGCCCGTCACCGACTTCGCCAGACCGATCGGCAGGAAGCCGGCGGCGGTGATCAGCGTGCCAGTCAACATCGGCATCGCGACCAGGTCGTAGGTGGCAGTGGCAGCACGCATCCTGTCATAGCCCTCTTCGAGCTTGCGCACCATCATCTCGACTGCAATGATCGCGTCGTCGACGAGCAGGCCGAGCGCGATGATCAGGCTGCCCAGCGAAATCTTGTGCAGCCCGACGCCCCAATAGAACATCGTGACGAAGGTGATCGCGAGCACGAGCGGGATCGTGATGCCCACCACGAGCCCGGGCCAGATGTCGATGCGCAGCGGCTTGGTGTGCAGCCCCAGACTGATGAAACTGACCGCCAGCACGATCACCACCGCCTCCATCAGCACCGCGACAAATTCGCCCACCGAGCGCGACACCGCGGCCGGCTGGTCCTGCAACTGCGACAAGGTGATGCCGACCGGCAACTCCTGCTGGATCGTTGCCGCTGCAGCACGCAAGGCCTTGCCCAGATCGACTATGTCGCCGCCCTTGGCCATTGAAACGCCGAGCGCAATCACTTCCTGGGCCTGATGGCGCACCTTGACTTGCGGCGGGTCCTGGTAGTCGCGCCGGATTTCGGCGATGTCGCCCAGCCGCAGCGCGCTCGCGACGCCCGTCGCCGGGTTGATGGCACGGATCGAAAAGCGTTTCAACTCGTCGACCGAGTTGAACTGGCCGCCAATGCGGATCTGGAAGTTCTCGCTGCCGGCGTTGAGCACGCCCGCCCCTTCGACCGCGTTCTGCGCGCCGATCTGCGCGATGACCTGGTTGAAATCGAGCCCGAGTTGCGCCAAGCGCTTTTGCGAGATCTCGATGAAGACCTTCTCGGGCAACGCGCCGAAGGTGTCGACCTTGGCCACGTCGGGCACCTGCAGCAGGCTTTGGCGGACCCGATCGGCAAACACACGCAGCTCTTCCTTGCTGAAACCATCGGCCGCGAGCGCGAAGATCGAGCCGTAGACGTCGCCGAAGTCGTCGTTGAACACCGGCCCGACCACGCCGGATGGCAGCGTGCTGCGCATGTCACCGACCTTCTTGCGTGCCTGGTACCAGACGTTGGACACCTCTTTGGGCGGCGACGAGTCCTTCAACTGCAGGATCGTGAGCGACTCGCCGGGCTTGGTGTAGCTGCGGATCTTGTCCGCGTAAGGTACTTCCTGCAGTGTCTTTTCGATCTTGTCGGTGACCTGCTCGGCCATCTGCTGCGCACTGGCGCCAGGCCAGAACGCCTGCACCACCATGGCGCGGAAAGTGAATGGCGGGTCCTCGTCCTGGCCGAGGTGGAAGTAGGCCACGAAGCCCAGCACCATCAGCACCAGCATTAGATAGCGCGTGAGCGCCGGGTGTTCGAGCGCCCAGCGCGAGATGTTGAAGCGCGAAGCGCGTGTATCCACGCCCGAGGTCGGGAAGTCCATCGTGCGGCTCCGGGTCAACGGCTCGCCGCGGCCACGGGCGCCGGCACGCGCGGGGCGCCATACAGCGTTACCTTCTGACCGGGCGTCAACGTGTGCACCCCGGCTGTGACGATGATCTGGCCCGGTTGCAGCCCGGCGGCGACGACGACCTCGTTGCCATCGGCACCCGCGACCACGATCGGCTGCACCCTCACGGTCATATTCGTCTTGTCGAGCAGCCACACGGCGGTCGAGCCTTGTTGCTGCATTACCGCCGTCAACGGGAGCTTGGTGATCCCCGGCAGCGGCGGCAGATCGACGATCACGCTCGCGGTCTGGCCCAGCCATACCGCCGCACGACCGATGTCCGCCTTGACCAGAAAAGTGCGTGTCGCCGGGTCCGCGGCTGCCGACACTTCACGCAGCGTGGCACGCAGGGGTTCCACTCCAGCACCCCAGAGGCGAACGCGCAATGCACCGTCCTTGCCGAGCAACGCGCGCATCGCCGCCACCCCGTCTTCGGGCACGGCGAACACCACATCGCGCGGGCCGTCCCAAGCCAGGCGAACGACCGGCACGCCCGCCGCGACGACCGTGCCGGCCTCCGCCTCGACTGCGGTGATGACGCCGGCCGCGTCGGCCAAGAGCGTACCGTAGGCGGCCTGGTTGCCTTGCACGCCGGCCTGCGCCCGGGCCTGCTCGACCTGCGCTTGCGCGGCCTTGAGCGTCGACTCGCGGCGCTCCAGCTCGGCCGAGCTGATGAAGCCCTGGTCGCGCAACTCCTTGAAGCGGCGGTAGTCTGCGGCTGCCTGTGTCGCGCTCACTTCGACAGCGCTCACCGCGGCCCGGGCCGCGTCCTGGCCAAGCTTCAGATCCTGCGGGTCGAGCTGCGCCATCACCTGGCCCGCGCGCACCGTGTCACCGAGGTCAACCGCACGCCGCACGATCTTGCCGCCGACGCGGAACCCCAGCCGCGACTCGGTTCTCGCGCGGATCTCGGCTGCATACTCATGCGCGCCACCCGCCGTGCCAGGCTCGACCGTCATCGTGCGCACCGCGCGGACGGGTTCGGGCACAGGCTCGGGCTTTGAACAGCCGCCGGCAAGGGCCGCTGCGAGGGCAGGAATGATGAAGAGTGTGCGTTTCATGGGAGCCACGGTTGTGCCTTGTTCTGGGGGAATGGCGTCAGGTCACAGTGCTTAGTGACTGACCGGTCAGTAATGTATTGTCGGCTGCTGGGCGTGTCAAACGTCGGCCGCCGGCATCCCCAGGCGCCGCGAGGACAATCCACTCCCGTGAGCGTTGAACACTACGAGAACTTCCCCGTCGCTTCGGTGCTGTGCCCGCCGGCCCTGCGGCCCGCCGTGGTGGCGATCTACCACTTCGCACGCACGGCCGACGACATCGCGGACGAGGGCTCCGACTCGAGCACCCAACGCCTGGCAGACCTGGCCGCCTACCGGTCCGACCTCGATGCGGTCTTCGCGGGCCGTGTGCCGTCGGCACGCTGGCAGCCGGTATTCGAGCGCCTCGCTGCGGCACGCTACTCCCATGCCCTGCCCCACGCACCGCTCGCCGACCTGCTCGACGCCTTTATGCAGGACGCCCGCAACCCGCTGTACGCAGACCGAACCCAGTTGCTTGACTATTGCAGCCGATCGGCCAACCCGATCGGGCGCCTGCTGCTGCACCTGTACGGGGTGGATGACCCAACATCACGGCGCCGGTCGGACGCCATCTGCAGCGCGCTGCAATTGATCAACTTCTGGCAGGACTGCAGCGTCGACCTGCCACGCGGACGGGTGTATATCCCGAGCGAAGACGCACGCCGGCACAGTGTCGATCTTTCGAGCCCGCAAACCTTGACCGACACCGACACCACGCGCGCCCTGCTCACCGACCTGTGCGCCTGGGCCCGCGGGCTGCTGCACGAAGGCCAGCCCCTCGCAACCGATCTCCGCGGCCGGGCCGGCTGGGAACTTCGCCTCGTCGTGCAGGGGGGCTTGCGCGTTCTTGAGAAGATCGCGCGCATGGGCCATTCGACGATCCGGCAGCGACCAGTACTGTGCGCCGCCGACATCATGCCGATCGCATGGCGTGCACTGTCGATGCGCGGGCATCCGAAGGTCACGCCGTGACGCCGCAACAGTACGTACAGGAGAAGGCCGCGCGCAGCGGGTCGAGCTTCTACTACGCGTTCATGTTCCTGCCACCGCCCCGGCGCGCCGCGATCACCGCGTTCTACGCCTTCTGCCGCGAGGTCGATGATGTCGTCGACGAGGCGCATGATCCGTCGGTGGCGGCAGCCAAGCTCGCGTGGTGGCGCCAGGAAGTCGCAAGCGCGTTCGACGGCGAGCCTTCGCATCCGGTGATGCAGGCGTTGCGGCCGCTGGCGGGCGACTTCGGCATCGAGCAGCGCCACCTGAAGGCCGTGATCGACGGCTGCCAGATGGACCTGGACCAGACGCGCTTCCTCGACTATCAGGCACTCGCCCGCTACTGCCACCTGGTGGCCGGCGTCGTCGGCGAGGTCGCGGCCAACATCTTCGGCCGCACGCAAGACGTGACCGTGCTGTACGCGCACAAGCTCGGCCTGGCCATGCAGCTGACTAACATCATCCGCGACGTGGGCGACGATGCGCGCCGGGGACGGATCTACCTGCCGGGATCGGAGTTGCAGCGGTTTGGCGTAAAGGCGGGCGAGATCCTGGAGCGAAATGCACCCTGGGGCTACAGCGACCGATTTCTTGCACTGATGCAATTCCAGGCCGAACGCGCGCATCGCATGTACGACGAAGCGTTAGCGGCGTTGCCAGCACAGGATCGAGCGGCGCAGCGCCCGGGCCTGATGATGGCCAATATCTACCAGACCCTGCTGCGCGAGATCGAGGCCGACGGTTTTCAGGTCCTTCATCAGCGCACCTCGCTGACGCCTCTACGCAAACTGTGGATAGCCGCGCGCACGCAGTGGCTTGGCCAATAGGAATGAACACGCCGAAGCGAATCGCCGTCGTGGGCGGCGGCTGGGGCGGCTTGGCGGCGGCCGTCGAGGCCGGCGAACTCGGCCACCAGGTGGTGCTTTTCGAGATGGCCCGCCATACAGGCGGTCGCGCCCGCAGTGTTCAGATCGATGCCAACACAACGCTTGACAACGGGCAACACATCTTGATCGGTGCCTACACCGAGACGTTGAGACTGATCCGGCGTGTCGGTGTCGACCCCCAATTCGCGCTGCTTCGCCAAGCGCTGGAGATCCGCTATCCAGACGGAAGCGGCCTCAGAATGGCTCGCGGCCCGGCTTCGTTCGCTTTCGCAATGGCGGTTCTGGGTGCGAACGGCTGGACCGCGCATGACCGGTGGACGCTGCTGCAAACGGCTGCTTCGTGGTGGCGCAATGGAATGCGAAATCCTGGCGTTCGAACTGTGGCCGAGTTGTGCGCCGCGCTGTCAGAGCGCGTCAGAAACGACTTGATGGATCCGCTTTGCATTGCTGCCCTGAATACGCCGTCGAGCATCGCCAGCGCCGATGTCTTCCTACGCGTATTGGCCGATGCGCTGTTCGGCGCGCGCGGAAGCTCAGACATGCTGTTGCCGCGCCTGGGCTTGTCTGCCCTTCTTCCGAATGCGGCGTTCGCCTGGCTGCAGGAGCGGGGCCATCGAGTGCAAACTGGACATCGAGTTCAAGGTCTGCTGGCCACCACCGGGAAGTGGCTTGTCGACGGCGAGCCTTTCGACGCTGTCGTGTTGGCCTGCAGCGCTTCCGAGGCGGCGCGGCTGACGAATCCGATCGCTCCGCAGTGGGCCGCGAAAGCCGCGGCGTTGCGCTACGAACCCATTGCAACCGTCTATCTTCAACGAAACGCGGAGGCCTTGCGCTGCCCCCTGCTCGCGCTTCGATCTTCGCCACAGGCGCCAGCCCAGTTTGCGGTCGACTTGGGCTCATTGGGCGTCGCCGGGCGGACGGTGGCCTTCGTCGTAAGCGGCGCGCGCACTTGGCTCGAACAAGGTCTGGATCGGTTGGCAACTGCCGTGCAGGCGCAAGCCCTGTCGGCCCTCCCGGGACCCTTTCCAGGGCCATCGGCGCTGTTGTTGCATACCACCGTCGAGCGTCGAGCAACCTTTGCCTGCACACCTGGACTGGCGAGACCGCCGACTGAAATTGCGCCGAGTCTGGTTGCTGCCGGCGACTACATTGCCGGCCCCTACCCGGCGACGCTCGAGGGTGCCGTGCGGTCCGGAATCCTCGCTGCCAGAACCGTTTCCGCCGGTGCGAAATCGTCAAATGGGGTCGCGGGGGCCGGCAGTCTGCCAGCACCTGCTTCCGCTATGCAAAAATCCGTCGCATGACTGGAAAGCAACCGATCGCACCGAGACAGGCGAAGGCTCCGGCGATACAGGTAATGGGCCGCATGTTCGATTTGCTGGGCGTGCTGGCGTCGCACCAGGATCCTGTCTCTCTCAAGTACCTGACCGAGAAGACTGGGCTGCACCCTTCTACTGCGCACCGGATTCTCAATGACTTGGTCATCGGTCGATTCGTAGATCGACCCGAAGCGGGCAGTTATAGGCTAGGCATGCGTCTGCTCGAGCTGGGCAACCTGGTGAAGGCGCGCCTGGACGTGCGCGACGCCGCGCTTGGCCCGATGCGTGAGCTACACAAGCTGACGCACCAACCAGTCAACCTGTCCGTGCGGCAGGGCGACGAAATCATCTACATCGAACGCACGTTCAGCGAGCGCTCAGGCATGCAGGTTGTACGTGCGGTCGGTGGTCGGGCCCCGCTTCATCTCACGTCGGTGGGAAAGTTGTTTCTGGCGTTCGACGACCCGCAACGCGTGCGGTCCTACGCCACGCGCACCGGACTGGCGGGGCACACGCGCAACAGCATCACCGACCTGGGCCGCCTGGAGCGAGAACTCGCACAAGTTCGTCAGACAGCCGTGGCGCGAGACGACGAGGAACTCGAACTGGGCGTGCGGTGCCTGGCTGCGGGGATCTTTGACGACCAATCCAATCTGGTCGCCGGCCTGTCGGTCTCTGCGCCTGCCGATCGCCTCGAAGAATCGTGGCTAGAACGCGTCAGGGCCACCGCTGCCCAGATCTCCGCCGCTCTCGGACACCGCGGCTGAGAGTCCTGAAATGCTCAGCGCGTCCGCCTTGGGGAGTGGCGGAGGTGAGTCATTGATCCAGCGGCGAATGCGTTCCGCGTCACCGATACGGGAGTACCGACCGGTCGAATCAAGCAAGACCATGATCAGATTGCGGCCCGCCAGTTGCGCCTGCATCACCACGCAGCGACCGGCCTCTGAAATGAATCCGGTCTTCTGAAGACCGATCTCCCACATCGGGCTGCGCACCAACGCGTTGGTGTTGCGGAACTGAACCATTCGTCGACCGACAGGAACCGCGGCATTGGGTGTCGTCGAATACTGGCGCAATACGGGGTGCTGATAGGCCGCCTTGACCAGGAGCGCTAGGTCGTGTGCACTCGATTGATTCTTGCTCGAAAGCCCCGTCGGCTCGACAAACTGGGAGTCGTGCATGCCCAGCTCCAGGGCTTTGCGGTTCATCGCCGCAACTGCCTCGGACATGCCGCCGGGGTAATTCATTCCAAGTGAGTAGGCCGCACGGTTCTCCGATGACATCAACGCCAGATGCAGCAGCTCCGCACGTGTCAGCTGCGCGCCGACCTTCAGCCGGGACTGGTTGTTCTTGGGTGTGTCCAAGACGACTCGTGCGACCGTCAGTGATTCGTCCAACGACTGCTCCGCGTCGATAACTACCATCGCGGTCATCAATTTCGTGATTGATGCGATCGGCAGGACGGCCTGAGGATTCTTGCTGAATATGACCTCATCGGTGTCTTGGTCGACGACCAAGGCCACGCTTGACTTCAGATCCAATGGATCGTCGGTCGAACGCAATCCCTGAACTTGTCCGGCCGACGGGCGGGCCGGTATCGCGCGAACCGTGCGCCGGCTCTTCTTGACGGCCGGCGAATCCAACTTCGATTTGGCCGCCGCCGAAGGCCGGCTGGATGACTCTGCTGCCAAGCTTGGCGTGGTTGCAATGCAACAGAGAGCGATGGTGGCAATGCTCGCCCACACCGCCAACCCAGCCCTGAACGACGTTATTGGATCTTGATCCTGCATGCGCTGTCACGGACGCATCGGGCAACTCGCCGACCGTGGAAGTGTATCGACACCTCAAAAGTCGCGCAATATCAAAAACTTAGGTAGTTTTCCTCAAGTGAGGGGTGAGCGCCAATTTCACACGGCAATTCAACACGCATCGGCCGCGTCTCTGAAATGCTGCGCTAGCCTTGCGCGGCCACCCGATCCGCGTTGTGGTGAAGTTTGTTCAACGCTGCCAGGTAGGCCTTGGCCGAAGCGACAACGATGTCCGGGTCAGCGCCAACGCCATTGACGATGCGTCCCCCGAGCTGCAGCCGAATCGTGACTTCGCCTTGTGACTCTGTACTGCCGCTGGTGATGGCGTTCACCGAATACAGGAGCATCTCTACGCCCGAATGCACCCGGGACTCGATGGCCTTCAGGCTCGCATCGACCGGGCCGTTGCCATCGCTCTCAGCACTGTGTTCGTCGCCGCCGATCGCAAACATGACCCGCGCGTGTGGGCGTTCGCCAGTCTCGCTTTGCTGTCTCAGCCCAAGAAGGCGGTAGTGCTCGTGATGGGCGGTCACGCTTTCGTCGCTGACCAGAGCAATGATGTCCTCATCGAAGATCTCGCTCTTTCGGTCGGCCAGGTCCTTGAAACGCGCGAAGGCCGCATTGATCTCCGCCTCGGACTCGAGCTGGATGCCCAACTCCTGCAAACGCTGCTTGAAGGCGTTGCGTCCCGACAACTTGCCAAGCACGATTCGGTTGGCCGACCAGCCCACGTCTTCGGCGCGCATGATCTCGTAGGTATCGCGCGCCTTGAGCACACCGTCCTGGTGAATTCCCGACGCATGAGCGAATGCATTGGCACCGACTACGGCTTTGTTGGGCTGGACGACGAAGCCCGTGGTCTGGCTCACCATTCGCGAGGCGGGGACAATCTGAGTCGTGTCGATGCCCAGATCCAGGCCGAAATAGTCCCGGCGCGTTCGAACCGCCATCACCACCTCTTCGAGCGAGCAGTTACCCGCCCGCTCACCAAGACCATTGATCGTGCATTCGATCTGTCGCGCGCCGCCGATCTTCACGCCGGCAAGCGAATTGGCGACGGCCATACCCAAATCGTTGTGGCAATGCACGGACCAGACGGCCTTGTCCGAGTTCGGGACACGTTCGCGCAGCGTCGCCAGGAACGCCCCGTACAGTTCCGGTACGGCATAGCCGACCGTATCCGGGATGTTCACCGTCGTCGCGCCCTCCTTGATCACCGCCTCCAGTACGCGGCACAGGAAGTCGACGTCCGACCGATAGCCGTCTTCCGGCGAAAACTCCACGTCGTCGCAGAGGTTTCGCGCAAACCGCACCGAAAGCTTGGCCTGCTCGAACACCTGATCGGGTGTCATGCGGAGCTTCTTCTCCATGTGCAGTGGACTGGTGGCGATGAACGTGTGAATGCGGGCACGGGCGGCGCTCTTCAACGCCTCGGCAGCACGCGATATGTCGCGGTCGTTGGCTCGCGCCAGCGAGCAGACCGTGCTTTCGCGAATGGCGTCGGCGATCGCCTTGACTGCTTCGAAATCGCCATTGGACGAGGCCGCGAATCCGGCCTCTATGACATCGACACGCAAGCGTTCGAGCTGCCGCGCTATGCGCAACTTTTCGTCGCGCGTCATCGATGCGCCGGGTGACTGCTCGCCATCGCGCAACGTGGTATCGAAAATGATCAGCTTGTCAGCCATGTTGATGTCCCATGTTCGTTTAGCGCCAAAACGACAACGGCCCGCTTGTGAATTCACAGCGGGCCGTTGATCCGGAAGATGATGCTCGAGTTCGGTCAGCGTGCCCTTGGCACTCCTAGTAGTAGCAACGCGATGCAGAACCGACTGAACATAAAACCACTATAGCACGGCACCACCGCGACCGGCATCAGCGATGCAGGCCCGCTTCGTCCGGTTCTTCGGTCGATGTGGCGATCACGCTGACCGGCGTCCCCTTGGCCTTGCGATAGGCGTAGACCGCATAGCCGGAAGACCCGTAGACGCAGAACAGGGCAAACAGCACCACTGGCGGATGGATGTTTATCACCGCAATGCCCAGCGCGATGGCGACGATCACGATGAACGGCACCGTGCGCTTGAAGCTGACGTCCTTGAAGCTATAGAACGGCACGTTGGTCACCATCGTCAGGCCCGCATACAGCGTGACCGCAAATGCCGTCCAGGTCAGCCATTCCACGTGGGCGGCATCCTTGATGCCGTAGTCGTCCAAGACCCAGATCAGGCCTGTGACCAGCGCTGCCGCCGCGGGGCTTGGAAGCCCCTGGAAGAAACGTTTGTCGACGACGCCGATATTGGTGTTGAAGCGCGCCAACCTCAACGCCGCGGCTGAGCAATAGACGAAGGCAGCAATCCAACCCAACTTGCCAAGCCCCTTGAGGGACCATTCATAGACGATCAGCGCCGGCGCGGCTCCAAAACTTACCATGTCGGACAAGCTGTCCATCTGCTCGCCGAATGCGCTCTGCGTATGCGTCATCCTGGCGACGCGTCCGTCCAGGCTGTCGAGCACCATGGCGCAGAACACACCGATGGCCGCATTCTCGAAGTGCCCGTTCATCGCCATCACGATCGCATAGAAGCCACCGAACAGGGCCGCCAGCGTGAACAGATTCGGCAGGATGTAGATGCCTTTGCGACGCAGCCGGCTCCCGTCGGCGGCAGAGCCCGATTCATCGGAATGCATTCGATCCGGTTCGTTCATGGAATGACGATCGCCTGTTTCAATGCAGTCGGCATGAAGCGTGCGACCCGCAAACGCTAAGGCGGGTCACTCCACTTGAACGCCAGGATAGCGCAACCACCCTTGTACCGAGTCGACGCCCCGCGCGCGGCAGACATGTCCAGTGGCCGGACACCGACCTGATGCATCTCAATTCCGGCTCTTGTCGACCAGCTTGTTCGCCTTGATCCAGGGCATCATCGCACGCAGCTTCTCGCCAACGACCTCTATCTGGTGCTCTGCGGTCAGGCGGCGCCGCGACAACAAAGTGGGCGCCCCCGCACGGTTCTCCAGGATGAAACTCTTGGCGTACTCGCCGGTCTGGATATCGACCAGCGCGCGTCGCATCGCAGCCCGCGACGCCTCTCCGATCACCTTGCCGCCGGTGACGTACTCCCCGTACTCGGCATTGTTCGAGATCGAATAGTTCATGGTGCCAATCCCACCCTCATACATGAGGTCGACGATCAGCTTGAGTTCGTGCAGGCACTCGAAATAGGCCATTTCCGGCGCATAGCCGGCCTCAACCAGGGTTTCAAAACCAGCCTTCACCAACTCGACGCAACCACCGCAAAGCACCGCTTGCTCCCCGAACAAGTCGGTCTCGGTCTCTTCGCGGAAGTTGGTTTCGATCACACCGGCCTTGCCGCCACCGTTGGCTGCCGCGTAGCTGAGCGCCAGGTCGCGCGCCTTGCCCGACCGATCAGCATGCACGGCGATCAGGTGCGGCACACCGCCGCCCTGGGTGTACGTGTTGCGCACCGTGTGGCCCGGCGCCTTGGGCGCGACCATCCAGACGTCAAGGTCCTCACGAGGCATCACCTGACCGTAGTGGATGTTGAATCCGTGGGCAAACGCGAGCGATGCCCCTTTGCGGATATTTGGTTCGACCTCATCGCGGTAGACCCCGGCGATCTGCTCATCGGGCAGCAGGATCATGACCACGTCGGCATTCTTTACCGCGTCCGCGATCGTCGCGACCTTCAGTCCGGCCTTCTCGACCTTCGCCCACGAAGCGCCGCCGCGCCGCAGGCCGACAGTCACCCGCACGCCGCTGTCGTTGAGGTTCTGCGCGTGGGCGTGCCCCTGCGAACCGTAACCGACAATGGTGACATTCTTGCCCTTGATCAGGCTTAGATCTGCATCCTTGTCGTAGTAGACCTTCATGACATCTTCTCCTATGAGTTCAGTTTGTCTGCGTCTGGCTGGAGCCTCGGGTCAGACGCGCAGGATTCGCTCGCCGCGGCCGATGCCGCTGGTTCCAGTCCTTACGGTTTCCAGGATGGCCGTCCGGTCGACGCCATCGATGAATGCGTCGAGCTTGGCGGCATCGCCGGTCAGCTCGATCGTATAACTCTTGTCCGTGACGTCGATGATGCGGCCACGGAAGATTTCGGCCATCCGCTTCATCTCCTCGCGTTCCTTGCCGACCGCGCGGACCTTCATCAGCATCAATTCGCGCTCGGTAAAGCTGCCCTCCGTCAGGTCGACGACCTTCACGACCTCGATGAGGCGATTCAGGTGCTTCGTGATCTGCTCGATCACCTCGTCAGACCCGGTCGTCACGATGGTCATGCGCGACAGCGACGCGTCCTCCGTCGGCGCGACCGTCAGACTCTCGATGTTGTAGCCGCGCGCTGAGAACAGCGCCACCACGCGCGACAAGGCGCCCGGTTCGTTCTCCAACAACACGGCAATGATGTGTTTCATATCGATTCGTCCTTCGCGCTCTTTGGTCTCGGCCGCGTCGGCTACCCGCTCTTGGCCACGCTCGTCGAAGTTGAGGTTGATTGGGTTTGGATTCGCGGGATCTGTGCGGCGGCCCAGTTGGCCGGGCGCGGTCACACCGGGCTCAGGGGCTGTCAGGCTGGCCCTACAGGTCCTCAGACCCCAGCAGCATCTCCGAGATGCCCTTGCCGGCCTGCACCATCGGCCATACGTTCTCGGTGGGATCTGTCCGGACGTCGAGAAATACGGTGCGATCCTTCAGCCTGATTGCTTCCCGCAGTGCCGGTTCGACATCGGCCGGTCGCTCAACCAGCAGCCCCACGTGTCCGTAGGCCTCTGCCAGCTTCACGAAGTCCGGTAGCGCGTCCATGTAGCTGTGCGAATAGCGCCCACCATAGTCGAGTTCCTGCCATTGGCGCACCATGCCCAAATAGCGGTTATTCAGCGAAACGATCTTGACCGGCGTCTTGTATTGCGCGCAGGTGGACAGCTCCTGAATGCACATCTGGATCGAGCCCTCACCGGTGATGCAAAAGACCTCGGCATCGGGTTTAGCCAGCTTGATGCCCATGGCGTAAGGGAGACCCACGCCCATCGTTCCCAGGCCACCACTGTTGATCCAGCGTCTGGGCTCCTCGAAGCGATAGAACTGCGCGGCCCACATCTGGTGCTGCCCGACATCTGATGTGATGTAGGCGTCCATGTTGCGCGTCAACTCCCACAAGGTCTCGACAACCTGCTGCGGCTTGATCACCTCGGTGCTGCGCTTGTAGCTCAGGCACTCGCGGCGTCGCCACTCGTTGATCTGGCTCCACCAGGCCGACAGGGCGGTCGCATCGGGTCGGGTCTGGCTTTCCTTCAACTGGGCAATCAGATCCTGCAATACATCCTTCACGTCGCCAACGATGGGAATGTCGACCCGCACGCGCTTGGAGATCGACGACGGGTCGATATCGATATGCACGATCTTTCTCTCGACCGACGCGAAGTGCTTCGGGTTACCGATCACGCGGTCATCGAACCGCGCGCCCACGGCCAGCAGCACGTCGCAGTTCTGCATCGTCATATTGGCCTCGTAGGTCCCGTGCATGCCGAGCATGCCGAGAAACTTCGGGTCACTGGCCGGCGTGGCGCCAAGCCCCATCAGCGTGTTCGTGCACGGGAAGCCCAGTGCATCAGCGAGTTCGCGCAATTCGGCTGAGGCGTTACCCAGGATCACACCTCCGCCGGTGTAGATGTAGGGACGCTTGGCCTGAAGCAACAGCTGCAATGCTTTGCGGATCTGCCCGGCGTGGCCCTTCTTCACCGGGTTATAGGAGCGCATCTCGACGCGCTGCGGATATGAAAACGGCGCCGTCATCAGCGACACATCCTTCGGAATGTCCACCACCACCGGCCCGGGCCGACCCGTGCGCGCGATGTGAAATGCCTTCTTGATCGTCAAGGCCAACTCGCGCACGTCCTTGACGAGGAAGTTGTGCTTGACGATTGGGCGCGTGATGCCGACCGTATCGCATTCTTGGAACGCATCGAGGCCGATCGCGGGCGTCGGAACCTGCCCGGTCACGATGACCATCGGAATCGAGTCCATATACGCGGTCGCAATACCGGTCACTGCGTTTGTCACGCCCGGGCCCGAGGTCACCAACGCGACGCCAACCTCGCCGGTAGCTCGGGCGTAGCCGTCGGCAGCATGCACGGCTGCCTGTTCGTGGCGCACCAGAACGTGCTGGATCGTGCCCTGTTTGTAGAGCGCGTCGTAGATGTACAGGACGGCCCCGCCCGGGTAGCCCCAGACGAATTTGACGCCCTCAGCCTGCAGACAGCGAACAAGGATCTCAGACCCGTTGGGATCCGAGTTGGGAGTGGTTGACTGCAGCGACGCCATTGCAGCGCGCTTGACTTCCGCGGCAGACATATCCATTTCGAACCTTTGTGAATTTCTCTGACGAAAAACCATCGGTGCCCCTCCTCGCGCCCTCGTGAGGCGGAATCGGAACCTGCGCGGTCCGTGATCAGGGCACCCTGGTCGAATGCCCGCTCGGGACCAGAAAGAGCGTTGTGCGAAGCAACATTATTGCACCGTGGCGATTGGCGGCAGTCCCTCCGGGCCCATGGGTGACCCGATGCGATAATCGCGCCGCCCAAAAAGCCGGGCGCGAGCGCACCGGACTTCCCCCTTGGCGACCGACAAAGAACTCTCCGATTTCCTCAAGAGCGTCGAAAAGCGGGCCTTCAAGCGCACGGCTTATGCGGTGCGTAACGATGAGTCGGCGTTGGACATCGTGCAGGACTCGATGATTCGCCTGGCCGAGAAGTACGCGGATCGGCCGAGCGCCGAATTGCCGCTGCTGTTTCAGCGCATCCTGTCCAACGCGACGATGGACTGGTTTCGGCGCCAGCGCGTCCGCAACGCCGTGGTGCAGAACTTCTCGGATTTCGAGTCCGACGGTGAGGGCGGGGAATTCGATCTCTTGGAATCCCTTGAGACGATGGACGGCTCGATGGGGGCGGAAAGCGCAGCGGACACTGTTGGCAGGGCACAAATCCTGCTTTTGATCGAAGGCGAAGTCAGTCAGTTGCCGCAGCGTCAACGCGAGGCATTCCTGTTGCGTTACTGGGAGGAGCTCGATGTGGCTGAGACAGCCGTGGTCATGGGATGTTCGGAGGGCAGCGTCAAAACACACTGCTCGAGGGCGGTCCATGCTCTGGCCACAGCCCTGAAGGCCAAGGGAATCACACTATGATCAGTGTCAAGAAGACCATCGCGGGTTCGTTTGGGCCGACACCGCGAGTCGAAGCGTTGGAGGCGCGGCTGGCGCTGCGGATCGCTGCGCACCTCAACGAGCGGGCGGAGCAGATACCGCACGACATCACCGAACGGCTCCGCGTGGCGCGTCTTCAGGCGCTGGACCACGCTCGCGCATTGCGAAAGCTCTCCCCGGCGCCGGCCGAGTCTGGTTACAACCTGCAGGGTGCCACGCTGTCATTGGGCGGCCCCCCGTCGTGGTGGCTGCGTGCGGCCTCCCTGTTGCCGCTGGTCGTCTTGGTGGGCGGATTGGTCCTGATACAGCATCGCTACATGCAGCAGCAGATCGAGGCCGCCGCCGAAATCGATGCCGCCCTGCTGACCGATGACCTGCCGCCGCAGGCATTCAGCGACCCCGGCTTTGCCGAATTCCTCAAGGCGCCTCGCCCGCAGCAATGAAGCCTGTCGTGGCAGTTCGTGCCCTGCCGAAGTTGATTGTGCAGACGTCCGTCGTTGCATTGCTGGCGGCTGTCGCAGGGATTGGCGCCGCGTTCGCGCAAGGTCCTCTGCCGCCGGCCAGTCAATCTGGATCTGCAAAGGCCACCAGCGGTCCAAACTGGCAGTCGTTAACACCTGCACAACGATCGGCGCTGTTGCCGCTTCAAAACGATTGGGCATCGATCGACGCGTCGAGCAAGGCCAAGTGGCTTGAGATCGCCGGGCGCTATCCAAGCCTTCCGCCCGAGGAGAAGGGGCGTATGCAGGCAAGAATGACCGAGTGGTCGCGGTTGAGCCCTGGGGATCGCGGTCGTGCCCGCGTGACCTATCAGGAGACCAAGCAAGTGCCCGCCCAGGAGCGTCAGGCTCAATGGCAGGCCTACCAGGCACTGCCTGAGTCGCAACGCCAGGCGCTGGCCTCGCGCGCCAAGCCTGAAACGTCGGCCACCCGGCCACCGGCCCCGATCTCGACCCCGGCCGGCAAGCCCGAACCGGCGCAGAGCAGCAAGCGCAATGTCGTTCCGAGCCCATCGCAGACTGCAACGCTCGCCAAGTCGGTCGGGCCCACCGTCGTGCAGGCGACGCCTGGCGCCACCACGACGCTGGTGACGCGCCAGCCGGCGCCACCGGCACACCAGCAAACCGATATGCCCAAGATTGCAGCGACACCGGGGTTCGTTGATCGGACGACGCTGCTGCCCAAGCGCGGTCCCCAGGGCGCTGCCACCCGCGGCCCGAACCCGGCGCCCACTGCAAACCCATGACCTGCGGGCCTGACCAGGCTCGAACCTGCGAGGGGCCCGCTCCCAGCCTGCGTCGCCGCATGGCATGCATGTTGTACGAGGGCGTGCTTCTTTGTGGCGTCGTCGCCGTGTCAGGCTTCCTCTACTCGAGTCTGACGCAACAGCGCCATGCGCTCCAGGGCAGTTCGGGCCTGAAGCTGTTCATGTTTCTTGTGCTTGGCATCTACTTCGTCGGATTCTGGTCCACGGGCGGCCAGACACTGGCCATGAGGACCTGGCACATCCGGCTGGAAACGAATGCCGGGCAGCCGGTCACGCAACTTCGGGCATTGGTGCGGTACGTGCTCAGCTGGGTCTGGTTCCTGCCGGCGCTGGCGTCGGCGCACTACGCGGGCGTGCGAGGCCTTGGCGCAACCCTTGCCATTGTCGTGTCGGGCATGTTTGCGTATCTGTTGCTGGCGCGGCGGCACCCAAGTGGGCAGTTCCCACATGACCTGATCTGCGGCACCCGCCTGATCGATCTGCGATTTGCCGCACGCAAGCCGGCACAATCGGCGGCATGACGCCGCCCCACAATGGCCGCACCGGTGCCGCAGGCCTTCTCTTGTTCACCCTGTGCGGCGGCGTCTCGACTGCTGCGCTGTGGCAACTATGGGGCGCCGGATGACCCAGCCCGTGTCGGTCTGCGTGTACTGTGGCTCAAGGCCTGGTACCCGCCCTTCGTACCTACGCGCCGCCGCGCAAGTCGGCGAGTCCATCGGCCGGCGGGGCTGGCAACTCATCTACGGCGGTGGTCGCGTCGGACTGATGGGCCATCTTGCCGACGCCGCGTTGGCAGCCGGCGCCCGCGTCGTGGGCGTGATCCCGGAGTCGCTGATGCGTCGCGAGGTCGGACATCCCGGTTTGACCGAGCTGCACGTGGTGGACACCATGCACGAACGCAAACGCCTCATGGCAGACCGGTCCGACGCCTTCATTGCGCTGCCAGGCGGGATCGGAACTTTCGAGGAGCTGTTCGAAGTCTGGAGCTGGCGCCACCTGGCCTACCACGATCGACCGATCGGGTTGCTCGACGCGGACGGCTACTACCAGCCGCTCGTGGCGTTGATGCGGCAAGCCGCGCTGGGGGGGTTCGTCACCGCCGATCAGATCGGCATGGTCGACGTTGACAGCGAACCCGAGGCCTTGCTCGATCTGATGGCCCAGAAGGCGGTACGCGCCGTCGCACCGGACGACTTCGGACGCATCTGACCTGCCGGTCGCGTTAGACGGCGGCCTCGTCGGTTTCGCCGGTGCGGATGCGAACGACCTGTTCGACCGCGCTGACGAAGATCTTGCCATCGCCGATCTTGCCCGTCTTGGCCGCCTTGACAATCGCATCGATGCAGCGCTCGACTTCCGCGTCCTTCACCACGACCTCGACCTTGACTTTGGGCAGAAAGTCGACGACGTACTCTGCACCGCGATACAACTCCGTGTGGCCCTTCTGCCGGCCGAAGCCCTTGACCTCCGTGACGGTCAGCCCCGAGACGCCGACTTCGGCCAGCGCCTCGCGCACCTCCTCGAGCTTGAACGGCTTGATGATCGCGGTAATCTGTTTCATGCTGGACTCCGAGTAACTGTCATTCTCAAGGCAGATTTAAGCACGGAACTTCGACGTGATGGGATAGCGCCAGTCCCGCCCGAATGCACGGTGGGTGATGCGAATGCCGATCGGTGACTGCCGCCGTTTGTATTCGTTGATCTTGATGAGTCGCGTGACGCGTTCGACGTCGGCCCGATCAAAGCCTGCCTGAACGATCTGCTCGATGCTCTGGTTCTCTTCCATGTAGCGCGAGAGGATCGCATCCAGAATCTCATATGCCGGCAAGCTGTCCTGATCGGTCTGGTTCGGTCGCAACTCGGCCGACGGCGCGCGCGTGATGATGCGTTGCGGAATGACCTGCCCCTTGCTGCCGTCCGCGAGCACGGTAGGAAGGCGGTTGCGCCACGCGGCCAATCGGTACACCAGCGTCTTCGCCACATCCTTGATCACGGCAAAACCACCGGCCATGTCGCCGTAGAGCGTGCAATAGCCGGTCGCCATCTCGCTCTTGTTGCCGGTCGTCAGCACGATCGAGCCATGCTTGTTCGACAGCGCCATCAGCAAGGTGCCGCGGATGCGGGCCTGGATGTTCTCCTCGGTCGTGTCGTCGGGCAGGCCGCTGAACTCGGCGGCCAGGCCGGCGCGGAATGCGTCGAACATAGGCGTGATGGGAATCTCGTCGTAGCGCACCCCCAGCCGCCGCGCCATCTCGCGCGCGTCGATTCGAGAAATTTCAGCGGTGTACTGCGACGGCATCATGACAGCGCGCACCCGTTCTGCGCCGAGCGCATCCACCGCCACGGCCAACACCAGCGCCGAATCGACGCCACCCGACAGGCCGATGATCACTCCGGGAAACCCGTTCTTGCCGACGTAGTCGCGCACGCCGGTCACCAGCGACAGCCAAGCCTGCTCCTCCAGTGACGGCATCGGGTGGCAGGTGCCGTGCACCTGCCCGCCGGACTCGAGTTCGACCCAGACCAGTTCCGGCTCGAAGCTGCGGCCGCGCACCCGCGTGATCCCGGCGGCATCCACCGCGAAGGATGCACCGTCGAACACGACCTCATCCTGCCCGCCGACCCCGTGCGAATACAGCACCGGGCAGCCCGCCGCGCGGGCGCGCTCAGCCATGCGTGCCTCACGCTCGCCGCCCTTGTCGAGGTGGAAGGGCGACGCGTTCAACACGCACAGGACCTGCGCTCCGGCGGCAACGGCAGCCGCGGCCGGTTCGTCGAACCACGCGTCCTCACAGATCAACACGCCGAACCGCAGGCCATCGGCCTCGAACACGACCGCAGGCATGCCCGCATCACGCCCGCTGACGAAGTAGCGGCGCTCATCGAAGACCTGGTAGTTGGGCAGTTCGCGTTTGCAGTAGGTGGCGATCACCGCGCCGCCTCGAAGTACCGAAGCGCCGTTGAACCGTTCGGGCGTCGCGATCGATCTGCTGCGGGCCGCGCCATTGCCCTGGACATCCACCGGGTGCCCGACCACCACGGCCAGACCTGGGAACGGCGCCAACTCGCGCGCCAGGGTCTCGAGTTGCCTGGCGCAAGCATCCATGAAGGCCGGCCTCAGCAGCAGATCTTCCGGCGGGTAGCCCGACAACGCCAGTTCCGGTGCGATCATCGCCACCGCGCCCTGCGCATGAGCCTGTCGCGCGGCATCGACAATGCGGAGCGCATTGCCAGCCAGATCGCCAACCGTGGCGTTCATCTGCGCCAGTGCGACACGAACCTTGGACACGGGTGATCTTCAGTGGACGACCGGGAGCGCAAAGATTATGTCATTCGGGTCAGTGACGATCCGTCTGCCATCGACGCCAGCGCGTGGAACCGCCTGCTCGGGTCGCAGTCCGAGCCGACGCCCTTCATGCGCCACGAGTACCTCTGCGCCCTGCACCGATCGGCCAGCGCATGCGATCGCACAGGCTGGTCGCACCGCTTCCTGACGCTGTGGGCGGCCGGCAGCCTGTGTGCCGCGGCGCCGGTGTACCTGAAGGACCACTCCTACGGCGAGTACGTGTTCGACTGGGCCTGGGCCGATGCCTATCGGCGTCACGGTTTGGCCTACTACCCGAAGCTTCTGATCGCCGTGCCGTTTACCCCGGTGCCCGGTTCGCGACTGCTGGCGATCGACGCGCCCTCGCGCAGCGCGCTGCTCGGCGCGGCGCATGCCATGGCCCGAGACAACGGCCTGTCGTCGGCGCACGTGCTGTTTCACGACCAGGCCGATGCCGCCGCCCTTACCGGCGCCGAGTGGTTGGCACGCCAGTCGGTTCAGTTTCATTGGGACTGGACGTCCGCAGGCGAACCGAGCGACTTCGCGGAGTTCCTGGCCAGGATGCAGCGCGACAAGCGCAAGAAGATCGCACAGGAGCGACGCAGGGTGGCAGATGCCGGCGTCACGTTTGCCGTCTACCAGGGCACGCAGATCGACGAAGCGTTGTGGGACTTCTTCTATCGCTGTTATGTCTTGACCTATCGCGCTCATCGATCGACACCGTATCTCACGCGCCGCTTCTTTCGCGAGTTGGCCGAGTCGATGGCCGAGAATTGGGTCCTGTTCGTGGCTCGGGCAGGCGACGAATCCATAGCTGCCTCACTGATAGCCCTTGATCCAAACCGACGTCATGCGTACGGACGCTATTGGGGCGCAACCCGGTACATCGATTGCCTGCACTTCGAGGCCTGCTACTACCAGCCGCTCCAGTGGTGCATCGAGAACGGCTACCGCCGCTTTGAGGGGGGCGCACAGGGTGAACACAAGATGGCGCGTGGCCTGTTGCCGGTCCGCACGCATTCATCTCATTGGCTGGCACACCCCGCGTTCGCACAGGCGGTCGACCAGTACCTGCAGTCGGAGACGCAGGGCATCGATGCCTACGTCGACGAACTGAGCGAGCGGGTCCCGTTTCGACGCGCAAACTGATCGGATCGCCTCACGGCGCATCAGGGTTGCTTGAAATCGCCCGCCAGCACGAACGCCAGTGCCTCGGGCTTCAAGTGCACCCGCAACGCGTTGTTCACCTGCCCTGCATTGAGCCCCGCAATCGCCTGATCCACGCGCTGAGCGAATTCGAAGGTCCGGGTCAACTCCAGATTGCGTGCCAGCGCACGGGCCAAACGTTCGTCTTGCGCACGCGACAGGCGCCGGTAGTTCAGCAGCGATCTCTTGGCATTCTCGACCTCGTCAGCGCTGAACCCATCGGCCAAGGCCTTGGCGATCTCTTCACGGAACGCCCGTTCGACCCTGTCGCGATTGGCCGGCGCGAAGATTGCACCGCCACTCCACACCGAATGCGCATCCAGATCGCCCCAGTCCACCGCCGTCCACACGCCGTACGACAGGCCCTCTCGTTCGCGGATGCGCTTCCACAGCCGCGAATCGCCACCGCCACCCAGAATGTAGGACGCGAGCGAAAACGCCGGATACACGGCATCGTTGTCCGACAGCGCCAAGCGCAGCTGCGCTCCGAGAACGGCGTTCTGCTTGTCCGGCGTCGGCGTCGAATCGCGGCCGGGCACCGCAGCGAAGATCGGGCGTTCCACCCGCGTCGCCGGCATCTGGGCCGACCAACCGCCAAACCCGGCCGTCAATGCGCGCTGAACCGTGTCGGGATCGAAGTCGCCGACCGCGGCGAATTGCGCGTGGGCGGCGCCGTAGAAGCGCGTGTGAAACGCCTTGACTTGGTCGACCGTGACTGCCTTCGCGTCCTCCAGCAGTTCGTCGAAACTGCGCGCGCGCCGCACGTCTTCGCGTGGGTAAGGGTCGCCGCGACGAGCGAGTGCGTTTTCGACGATGGCATCGGGGTCATCGCGCTGGGCCTCGACGGCGGCCAGTGTTTGGCGTTTCAACTCATCGAGCGCTGCCTCGGGAAAGGTCGGTTCGCGCAGCAGCTGCGCCAGCAACGCAATCGCATCGCCGATCGTGTCGCGGCGGGCCAGCATCGAAACGCTCACCTGGTCCCCGGTCGCCGAAATGCTCAGCTCCGCCTTCAGCGCGTCCAGCCGATCCTGGATCTGCTGGCGCGAAAGCTGCGTCGTGCCCTTGTCCAACAGGGCCGCGACGAACTCGGCGACCTCGCGTTGGCCCGCGAGGCTGCGCACGTCTCCGGTGCGAAACTGCATCGACACGCGCACCGTCTGACCTCGGGTCGGTTTGGCCAGCAGCGCCACCTTCATGCCGTTGGCCAGTGTTAGGCGCTTCGTCTTGGCCTCGATGTTGGCGGGCGAGGTGTCGAACGCGGCCACCGCGGCCGCAGCCGATTGCGGCTTGAATGACTGCATCTGCAGTGCCACGTCGACGGGCGCTGGGTTCGGCGCGCGCTGCGGCCGTTCGGTCGGAACATAGGTCGCGACCGTGCGATTGGCAGCCACGAAGCGCGATTGCGCGACCCGCTGTACCTCGTCACGCGTAAGCGCGCGAATGCGGTCGCGCAGCAGGAAGTACAAGCGCCAGTCACCCTGGGAGACCGACTCGGACAATGCTATGCCCACGGTCTCCGGGTTGGCGTATCGCTGCTCCCAGGTCTTCAGCCACTTCGATTGCGCGCGTTTGAACTCCTCGTCGGTCAACGGTGTGGCGGCAACCCCCTCGATCACCGAAACCAGTTCATCGGTGGCGCGTCGCGTGTCCTGGCCGGTGTTGAACTGCGCACCAAACAACGCGAATCCGGGGTCAGACAACGCGGACGCCTCGGCAAAGACTGCCGACGCAAGGCCCGCCTCGACCAGGTGCTTGTGGGCACGACCCGACGGGCTGTCGCCAACGATCAGCGCGAAGAGTTCGACCGCCACGTAGTCCGGATGGGCTCCGGCTGGCACGTGGTAGCCAAGCATCACCATCGGCGTTCCCCCTGCGCGACGCAGCGTGACGCTGCGCTCGCCGTCCTGCGCAGGGTCGAGCGTATACAGCCGAGGCAGGCTGCGCTTGGGCTTGGGAATGCGGCCGAATGACTGCTGTATCCAGTCCAAGGTGCGCGCAGGCGTGAACTTACCGGACACGATCAATGTCGCGTTATCCGGCTGGTAATAGGTGCGATAGAACGCCCGGAGCCGCGCGATGTCGACGTTCTCGACGTCGCTGCGCGCGCCAATGATCGACTTGCCGTAGTTGTGCCATTGGTACATCGTGGCCATCGTCTTCTCGAAGAGGATGCCGCCAGGGCTGTTCTCTCCCATCTCCATCTCGTTGCGCACCACGGTCATCTCGGTATCGAGATCGCGTCGTGCGATGAAGCTGTTCACCGTCGCATCGGCCTGCCAGCCTAGGTACCAGCGCAGGCTCTCATCGTTCGCCGCAAAGCTTGCAAAGTAGTTGGTTCGGTCGAACGATGTCGTTCCGTTGGCCTGCAGTCCACGCTTGGAGAATTCGGCCCACACATTGCGGGTGGTCGGCGTGCCCTTGAATATCATGTGCTCGAGCAGGTGCGCCATGCCGGTCTCGCCGTAGTTCTCATGCCGCGATCCAACACGGAAGGTGAGATTCACCGTCGTCGTCGGCTTGCTGTCATCGGGCGCGAGCAGTACCTGCAGGCCGTTGGCCAACCTGTATTCGGCGATCCCCTCGACCTCGGCGACAGGTGTTGGCCGCGCGGCCGCAACGCCTGCCAGAAATGAAGCGAACAACAGACCGACAACCTGAGACGCGATGCGCATATGGACTCCTGCCCGATTTGCGGGCGATGGCGCCAGTTTAGGCAGACGACGCGCATGATTCGCCGACAGGCGACGAATCGGCGCATGGGTTCGGAGCGTAGCCGGCCGCAGCGTCAGCCGCGGTGCTTGGCAGCCCATGCCGCCATTCCAGCCTGCACCTCCTGGCGCGCTTCGTCGGGGCCTTCCCAGCCCAGCACCTTGACCCACTTGCCAGGCTCGAGATCCTTGTAGTGCTCGAAGAAATGCTGAATCGTCTGCAGTCGCAGCGGATTCAAGTCCTCGGGCTTTTGCCACTGCGTATAGAGCGAAAGGATCTTCTCGATCGGAACCGCGAGCAGCTTGTTGTCGCCGCCGGCCTCATCGCTCATCTTCAAGATGCCGATCGGGCGGCAAGTCACAACGACCCCGGAGATCAGCGGCACCGGTGTGATCACCAGTACGTCGACCGGGTCACCATCATCGGCCAGCGTCTTGGGGATATAGCCATAGTTGCACGGATAGTGCATCGCCGAGCTCATGAACCGGTCGACGAACAACGCCCCCGTTTCCTCATCGACCTCGTACTTGATGGGGTCGGCGTTCATCGGGATCTCGACGATCACATTGAATTCATCGGGTGCCTTGACACCGGGGCTCACGTTGTGAAGGCTCATATGATGCTCGTGTTCACAGGGGAAACCCGAATTTTACCGGCTCGCCTTGCGCTGCATTAACGGGTTTGCCGTGAACATCCCTTAGGATGCGCGCCGGGCGCCGGTAGGCTGGCGATCAACTCGCACTGGCCACCACGACGGGCGCAAGAAATCCAAAGTTCAATACAAGGAAGGAGAAACCTCCATGTCGATGATGACGGCGCTCTATGTGGCGCTTGCCTGCGGTTTGGCCGCTGTGGTCTATGGCTTCGTTCAGCGCAGCTGGATTCTGCGCCAGGACGCGGGCAGTGCCCGCATGCAGGAGATCGCAGGCGCGGTGCAGCAAGGCGCTGCGGCCTATCTGGCTCGGCAGTACAAGACCATCGCGATGGTCGGCGTCGTGTTGGCCGTGCTGATTGCAGTCTTCCTGGGCGTCAAGACGGCGGCCGGCTTCGTGTTGGGCGCCCTGCTCTCGGGCGCTTGCGGCTTCATCGGCATGAACGTATCGGTTCGCGCCAATGTGCGCACGGCGCAGGCTGCAACCAAGGGCATCGGGCCGGCGCTGGATGTCGCCTTCAAGGGCGGCGCGATCACCGGCATGCTGGTGGTGGGGCTGGGACTGCTGGGCGTCAGCGCCTTCTTCTGGTACGTCTCTGGCGGCTCCAGCGTCGATGCCGAAACGCTCAAACCGCTGCTCGGCCTGGCATTCGGCGCGTCGCTGATCTCCATCTTCGCGCGGCTGGGCGGCGGCATCTTCACCAAGGGCGCCGACGTCGGCGCCGACCTTGTGGGCAAGGTCGAGGCCGGCATCCCGGAGGACGACCCGCGCAACCCGGCCGTAATTGCCGACAACGTGGGCGACAACGTCGGCGACTGCGCCGGCATGGCGGCCGACCTGTTCGAGACCTACGCCGTGACGCTGATCGCGACGATGGCGCTGGGCTCGCTGATGGTCACCGGCGCCACGATCAACGCCGTGGTCTACCCGCTGCTGCTGGGCGGTGTATCGATCATTGCGTCGATCATCGGCTGCCAATTCGTCAAGGCCAGCCCCGGCATGAAGAACGTGATGCCGGCGCTGTACAAGGGCCTCGCGGTGGCCGGGGTGCTGTCGCTGATCGCGTTCTATTTCGTCACCACGATGATGTTCCCGCAGGCCATCACGCTGGTCGGCGGCGGCACCGTGTCAGCGATGGGTTTGTTCGGTGCCTGCATCGTGGGCCTGGTGCTCACGGCGGCGATGGTGTGGATCACTGAATTCTACACCGGCACGCAGTACGGCCCGGTGCGGCACATCGCCCAGGCGTCGACCACGGGCCACGGCACCAACATCATCGCCGGCCTGGGCGTGTCGATGCGCTCGACGGCCTGGCCGGTGCTGTTTGTCTGCGTCGCCATCCTGACGTCGTATCAGATGGGCGGCCTGTATGCCATCGCCGTGGCGGCGACCTCGATGCTGAGCATGGCCGGCATCGTGGTGGCGCTAGATGCCTACGGCCCGATCACCGACAACGCTGGCGGCATCGCCGAGATGGCCGAGTTGCCCAAGAGCGTGCGCGATGTGACCGACCCGCTGGACGCGGTGGGCAACACCACCAAGGCGGTGACCAAGGGCTACGCCATCGGCTCGGCCGGGCTGGCCGCATTGGTGCTGTTTGCCGACTACACCCACTCGCTGGAAGGCCGCGGCATGAACGTCACCTTCGACCTGAGCGACCCCAAGGTGATCGTGGGCCTGTTCATCGGCGGCCTGATCCCCTACTTGTTCGGCGCGATGGCGATGGAGGCCGTCGGCCGCGCCGCCGGCAGCGTCGTGGTCGAGGTGCGCCGCCAGTTCAAGGAGATCAAGGGCATCATGGAAGGCACCGCCAAGCCCGAGTACGGCACCGCGGTGGATATGCTGACCAAGGCTGCGATCAAGGAGATGATGATCCCGTCGCTGCTGCCCGTGGTGGTGCCGATCATCGTCGGCCTGCTGCTCGGGCCGGCGGCGCTCGGCGGCCTGCTGATGGGCACGATCGTCACCGGCCTGTTCGTCGCGATCTCGATGTGTACCGGCGGCGGCGCCTGGGACAACGCCAAGAAATACATCGAGGACGGCAACCACGGCGGCAAGGGCAGCGAGGCCCACAAGGCCGCAGTCACTGGCGACACGGTGGGCGACCCGTACAAGGACACGGCGGGCCCGGCGGTCAACCCGCTGATCAAGATCATCAACATCGTCGCGCTGCTGATCGTGCCGCTGCTGCCGGCGGCCTCGGGCACCGGCAAGGCGCATGCCGGGTCCGCTCCGGCGACAGCCGTGACCGCCGCGGCCGCTGCACCGTCGAAGGATGCGATGGCTGCCGCGGCGCAGGCCGCTGCGGACGCCGCGTCGATCAAGGTCGAGGGCGGCGTGGTGAAGTTCTACTTCGCCACCGGCAAGGCTGAGGTGCCCAATGGCGCGGCTGCAGCGCTGGCCAGCGTCATCACGGGCGTGGCCGAAGGCAGGAAGGCGCTGGTCAGCGGCTTCCACGACGCCACCGGAGACGCGGCGATGAACGCCGAACTGGCCAAGCAGCGTGCCATCGCAGTGCGCGACGCGCTGAAGGCAGGGGGCGTCGACGAAGGAAAGGTCGAACTCAGGAAACCCGAGCAGATCAACGCCGGTATGGGCGCCGAGGCGCGACGTGTCGAGGTGACGCTGCAATAGGTGCGAGACGGATCGATCGATCCCACAGGGCTGGCATTGCCGGCCCTGCTGCATTTGGCGCTGGTGTGAAACGAGAAACAGCCGGTCGGATCAGCGGGCCGAACGGGCGTTCGTGAGGCCCGCGACCGTGGTGAGCGGGAGGAACGGGCGAAGCGCCGACGACGGCAAGGCGATGAATCCGTGATGCCGGTAGAAGTCGGCTGCTGTTCCGTCCTTCGCATCCACTGACCTATCCCCCCCCCGCAAAGCGTACCAGCCGAAGGTCAGTAGAGTCCGTTTGCCGTCTCCGTGGAAGCCGGATGGTTTTGAACTAGAGGTTGGCCGCTTTGCCGGGTTGCCCTGATCGCAGCGTGGCGAACTCGCTCGGGGTCAGGTTCACGCGGTGCAGGCAGGGCCGACCCGCCTGGGCATCAGGCCTACCCTGAGCCCCAACCCGGTTTGTCAGTCCCTGGTGATGGCATCGCGGCGAATGTATGGGCGTACGTATGGACGTAGACCGCGGAAAGCCAAACGGGTCAGCCCCTTATGAGAGCTAACCCGTTGAATTGAATGGTCGGGGCGACAGGATTTGAACCTGCGACCCCTTGTCCCCCAGACAAGTGCGCTACCAAGCTGCGCTACGCCCCGACGAAGTTGTCGATTATAGAGAGAGGGCGGGGTCGCTCAATCGGCGAGCAGTTGGCGAATCGACAGCAGTTCGATGCGCAGTTGTGCGAGGTCGACTTCGACGACCTCAGGCACCGGCAGCGCCGGCTCGGCGGTCGCCGCGGACCGCTGAATTTCCTCGCCGTCGAATTCCGGCTCGTCAGCGACGACCATCGCGGCCGCGTGGGCAACGTGATTCGAATCATGATGCGAATTGCCACCCTCGGCCAAGCGATTGCGCGCGCCGCTGATCGTGAATCCCTGGTCGTACAACAGCTCCCGAATCCGACGGATCAGCAGCACTTCGTGGTGCTGGTAGTAGCGCCGATTGCCGCGCCGCTTGACCGGTCTGAGTTGGGTGAACTCCTGTTCCCAATACCTCAAGACATAAGGCTTCACGCCACAAAGCTCGCTGACCTCACCGATAGTGAAGTAGCGCTTGGCCGGGATCGCAGGAAGCGATTTCTCCATTTAAATCAATAAGGTGGGACGGAAAAGCTAGACTTTACTCGAACTCACCCTCGGCCGGCGTGTCGCCCTGCACGATTGACTTCAGCTTATGGCTGGCATGAAAAGTCACGACGTGGCGTGCCTTGATCGGAATCGCCTCGCCCGTTCGCGGATTGCGCCCGGGCCGTGGCGCCTTGCGGCGGATGTTGAAATTGCCGAATCCCGACAGCTTGACGTCCTGACCCTCGACCAGCGTATGGTGGACCAACTCGAAGAACGCCTCGACCATGTCCTTGGACTCGCGTTTGTTGAGCCCGAGCCGCTCGAACAGCAATTCCGCCAGCTCCGCCTTGGTCAGCGTCGGCGTCTCCAATGACGGCAGCGCCACCTGGTGGCTCGGCCCACTGTCCTCCGTGCTCATGAATCCCCTCGGTTGCTGTGTCCGCGCTCTCAGCCGCGCAGTCGGCCGCCGACCCGGTCTTGCACCCGGTTCTTCGCCGCCTGGACTGCCGACTCGATGCGCTCATCGGTCAACGTGGCCTGATCGTCCATCAATTCCAGGCGCACCGCCATACTGTGTTCACCCGGTTCGGCAACAACGGCGCCGGAGGCTGGGCGATACAAGTCGAACAACGTCGCCCGGCGCACCAGACCCGACGGGTCGTCTGTCAACGCGCCGATCAATGCATCGTGAGTGACGCCGGCCGTGACGACGAAAGCCAGGTCTCGCCAGACCGACTGATGCCGAGCGATGGCCGAGAAGTTCGGCACGTCGCGCTCGAGCACCTGCGCAAGGTCCAGCTCGAACAGCAACGGCGCCTGTGGCAATTCATAGCCTTGCCGCCAGCGTGGGTGAAGTTCGCCAAGCACGCCCAGCCATTGATCTCCCAACCACAGCGAAGCGCTGCGTCCCGGGTGAAGCGCAGGATGCGTGACGCGCTGGAAACGGACGGACCGCGGCGCCAGCAGCGATTCGACGTCGCCCTTCAGGTCGAAGAAATCCACTCGCCTTTCAGCCTGACCCCATTGCGTCGTCGCAGCCGGACCGTAGGCCAGGCCCGCCACTCTCATGGGTTGCGCGATACCCGCCACCGCGGTGTCGCCGGCCGGAACGGTATCGTCGCGCCTGAACACACGGCCGAGTTCGAAGATCCGCACGCGCTCGGCTTTGCGCGCCAGGTTGTAGCGCAATGCTGCTATCAGGCTGCCCAGCAGGCTCGAGCGCATCACCGCCAGAGGCGCCGCGATCGGATTGAGCACCCGGATCGGGTTGTCGTTGCCGGTGAGCTCGCGCTCCCAACGCTCCTCGACGAAGCTGTAATTGATGGTCTCCTGGTAGTCCAGCGCCGCCAGTGCATGCCGCAGCACGAAGCTGCTGCGGGCGTTTTCGGCGCGCGTGCGCGCCGTGACTGGAGCCTGCGGCGCGGACTGTGGCAGCCGGTCGTATCCGATCACGCGGATGACCTCTTCGATCAGGTCTTCCTCGATCTGCAGATCGAAACGCCAGCTGGGCGGTGACACGGTCAATTGCCCCGGCGTCTCGCTGAAATCCAGGCCCAATCGCTTGAAGACACCGGCGCAAGTGCTCTGGTCGATCGGCATGCCGATGACCTTGGCCGCGCGCGCGACCCGCAGCGTGACCGGCTTTCGCACCGGAAGACTGGGTTGCTGGTCATCCAGCGGCCCCGGCTTGCCGCCGCAGATCGACACGATCAGCTGAGTAATGCGATCAATGTGCTCGACGGTCTGTGCAGGGTCGACGCCGCGCTCGAAACGATGGCCGGCGTCGGTGGCGAAGTTGAATCGCCTCGACCGCCCCGCGATCGCATTCGGCCACCAGAAGGCGGCCTCGACGTACACATGCTGCGTCGCGTCGGAGACCGCGGTGGCGTCACCGCCCATGATGCCGGCCAGCGACTCGACCTGCCGCGCGTCGGCGATGACCCCGACCGTGGCGTCGAGTTCGACCGTGCTGCCGTTCAGCAGCTTGAGCGTCTCGCCGGCACGCGCCCAGCGCACGACGAGCTTCTCGTGGATCTTGTCAAGATCGAAGATGTGCGACGGCCTGCCAAACTCGAACATGACGTAGTTCGATATGTCGACAAGCGGGCTGACCGAGCGCTGGCCGCAGCGGGCCAGGCGGTCCACCATCCACGATGGTGTCTTCGCACGCATGTCCACGTCGCGCACGATCCGGCCCGAAAACCGGCCGCACAAGTCGCTGGCTTCAATCTGCACCGCCAGCCGATCACCGTGTGTCGTCTCGACCGGCGTGAATGCGGGCGTGCGCAACGCAGCGCCCGTCAATGCGGACACCTCGCGCGCGATGCCATAGACCGACAGGCAGTGCGCGAGGTTCGGCGTCAGCTTGAGCGTGAAGATCGTGTCGTCGAGGTTCAACACCTCGCGCACCGCGCTCCCCAGGCGCGCATCCGGCGCCAGCTCGAGCAGGCCTTCGTGGTCCTCGCTGAGTTGCAGTTCGCGCGCCGAGCACAGCATGCCCATGCTCTGGACGCCGCGCAGCAAGCCCTTGCGGATCTGGAACGGCTTGCCATCCTCGCCCGGCGGCAGTTCGGCACCGACCAGCGCCAGCGGCACGCGGATGCCCGCACGGGCATTCGGCGCGCCGCAGACGATCTGCAACGGACCATCCTTGCTGTGCACGCCGGCGTCGACGCGACATACCCGCAAGCGATCGGCATTCGGATGCGGCTCCGCCTCGAGGATTTCGGCCACCACCACGCCCGAGAACGGCGGTGCCACCGGACGCATCGACTCGACCTCGAGCCCGGACATCGTCAACAGGTCAGCCAGCGCCTGGGTCGACAGCGGTGGATCGCAGAACTCGCGCAACCAGGATTCAGGGAACTGCATGATCAGACGGTCCGGAGGTTCACTTGAACTGCGACAGGAACCGAAGGTCTCCGTCGAAGAACAGCCGCAGATCGCTCACGCCGTAACGAAGCATCGTCAACCGGTCCGGGCCCATGCCGAACGCGAAGCCGATGTAGCGCTCGGGGTCGAGTCCGAAGTTCCGAATCACGTTCGGGTGGACTTGTCCCGAACCAGCAACCTCGAGCCACTGGCCCTTCAGGGGCCCGCTCGAAAACGCGATGTCGATCTCGGCCGATGGTTCGGTGAACGGAAAGAACGACGGCCTGAACCGCAACTGCAGATCCTCGTTCTCGAAGAACAGGCGACAGAAGTCGGTGAACACGGCCTTCAGGTCCTTGAAGCTCACGTTCTCGCCGACCCATAGGCCCTCGCATTGGTGAAACATCGGTGAATGGGTCGCGTCGCTGTCGACACGGTAGGTGCGCCCCGGCGCGATCACGCGGATCTCTGGCATCGGATCGCGATACGCGTATCGCGCCGCGTGCGCGCGCGCATAGCGCACCTGCATCGGCGACGTATGCGGGCGCAGGTTCAGCCATCGGCCCGCCTCGTCCTTCATGTCCACATAGAAGGTGTCCTGCATCGAGCGCGCGGGATGGTCCTCCGGGTTGTTCAACGCCGTGAAACTCATCCAGTCGGTCTCGATCTCCGGCCCGTCGGCCACGTCGAATCCGATCGATCCGAAGATGGCTTCGATGCGCTCCATGGTGCGAGACACCGGGTGCAGCCCACCCTGGCCGCGCTGGCGGCCGGGCAGCGTCACGTCGAGCGCCTCGGCCTTGAGTTGCGCCTCCAGCTCAGAGTTCGCCAGCGCCTGCCTGCGGCCCTGCAATGCCGCCTCGATGCGCTGCTTGGTCTGGTTGATCTGCGCGCCGCGGCTCTTCTTGTCGTCGGCCGACAGCGACGTCAGCGACTTGAGCAGCTCGGTCACGCGGCCAGCCTTGCCGAGGAAGCGTGCCTTGGCATTCTCCAGCTCGGCAGGAGTCGGCGCAGCGTCAAACTCCGCCTGCGCGCGTTGGACCAGTTGATCGAGATCGTTCATCGGCTGGACAGGCGTGAATCGGACAAAACAAAGCAGGCCGTCCCGAGGTGACGGCCTGCCGGGGTTTCGAGCGCCGGCGCATCGCTGCGCCGGCACTGCGATCCATCAAGCGAGTTGGGCCTTCACCTTGGCAACAATGCTGCCAAACGCGGCCGGATCCTTGACCGCGAGTTCGGCGAGCATCTTGCGATCGATCTCGATCGAGGCCTTCTTCATGCCGGCCATGAACTTGCTGTAGCTCAGGCCAAGTTCGCGCGAGGCAGCGTTGATGCGGGCGATCCACAGCTGGCGGAACACGCGCTTGCGCGTGCGACGGTCGCGGTAGGCGTATTGGCCCGCCTTCATCACCGCCTCTTTGGCGATGCGGAATACGTTCTTGCGGCGGCCGCGATAGCCCTTGGCCAGGGCCAGTACCTTCTTGTGACGGGCGTGCGCCGTGACACCACGTTTGACGCGAGGCATAGGTCAGCTCCTTGTTGAGTGCGTCAGTCGATCACAGACCGGCGAAGGGCAGCATCGCTGCAACGTGACCCATGTTGGTCTCGTGCACGCTGGTCGCGCCGCGCAGATGGCGCTTGCGGGTCGTGGACTTCTTGGTGAGGATGTGGCGTTTGAAGGCCTGACCGCGCTTGACGGTACCACCCGGACGCACGCGGAACCGCTTGGCCGCGCTCTTCTTGGTCTTCATCTTGGGCATGACTGCTCCTTCTTGGTGGCTGCCGGAGGCGGATGCAAGACGCTCGCATCGCTTGGTGAAGCCTACGGTGGCTCTTGGATTCCGATGTCGCGGCGACCAAACCGCGGCATCGGAGACTGCTTCGATCGAGGGCTACTTCTTCTTCGGCGCCAGCACCATGATCATCTGGCGCCCTTCCAACTTTGGCATGTGCTCGACAACCGCCACATCGGCCAGTTCGTCGCGGATGCGTTCCAGCAAGCGCATGCCGATGTCTTGGTGGGTGATCTCCCGGCCGCGGAACCGCAATGTCACTTTACCCTTGTCCCCGTCTTCGGCGATGAACCGGCGCAGATTGCGCATCTTGATCAGGTAGTCGCCTTCGTCGGTGCCGGGCCGGAACTTCACTTCCTTGACCTCGATGACCTTTTGCTTGGACTTCGCTTCGGCCGCTTTCTTCTGCTCCTGGTACTTGAACTTCCCGTAGTCCATCAACCGGCAAACCGGCGGATCGGCGGTCGGGACGATTTCGACCAGGTCCACGTCGTACTCACCCGAGAGACGCAATGCTTCCGTGATGCTCACGATGCCCAGAGATTCATTCTCCGGTCCGTTCAATCGCACCTGCGGCGCCAGGATCTCTCTGTTGAGCTTGTGCTTGCGCTCGGCATTGGGTGTGCGACGGTCGAAAAAAGTAGCGATGGTTCAAACCCCTTCAGCGGCCCCAAGGCATACAGGCCACAGACAAAATCAAACGCGCGCCGAAAGCTCAGGCCTTACGGGCGATGTCGTCCGCGATCTTCGAGGTGAAGTCTTCGACGGTCATCACACCGAGATCCACGTTGCCTCGGGCGCGCACCGAAACGGCCCCGCTTGCCTTCTCCTTGTCGCCAACGACCAGGATGTACGGAACCTTTTGCATCGAATGCTCACGGATTTTATAGCCAATTTTCTCGTTGCGCAAATCGGTCTGAACTCTAACTCCTTGTTTTTGAAGCATTTTCGCGACTTCAACGGCGTAATCAGACTGCGCGCTCGTGATTGGCGCCAGCGCGACCTGCACCGGGGCCAGCCAGGCGGGCAGCGCACCGGCATGCTGCTCCAGGAGAATGCCGATGAAACGCTCGAGGCTGCCGACGATGGCCCGGTGCAACATGACCGGGTGCGCCCGCCCGCTCGTCTCGGTGACGTACTCGCCGCCAAGGCGCTCGGCGGTGTTGAAGTCGACCTGCATCGTGCCGCATTGCCAGGGGCGTCCGATGGCGTCCTTCAGCGTGTATTCGATTTTCGGGCCATAGAAGGCGCCCTCGCCCGGCGACACCTCGAACTCGCAGCCCGAGCGCCGCATGGCCTCCATCAGCGCGTGCTCGGACTTGTCCCAGAGCGCGTCCGCGCCGACGCGCTTGTCCGGACGCGTCGCAACCTTGTAGATGATTTCGTCGAAGCCGAAGTCCCGATAGACCTTCTGCAGCAGCGCCGTGTAGGCCACGCATTCATCGAGGATCTGGTCCTCGGTGCAGAAGATGTGCCCGTCGTCCTGCGTGAATCCCCGCACGCGCATGATGCCGTGCAAGGCGCCGCTCGGTTCATTGCGATGGCACTGGCCGAACTCGCCATAGCGCAGCGGCAGGTCGCGATAGCTGCGCAGCGCGGACTTGAAGATCAACACATGGCCAGGGCAGTTCATCGGCTTCAGCGCGTACTCGTGCTTTTCCGACTCGGTCGTGAACATGTTGTCGCGGTAGTTGTCCCAGTGCCCGGTCTTCTCCCACAGGCTCTTGTCCAGGATCTGCGGGCCCTTGACCTCCAGGTAGCCGTTGTCGCGGTAGACCGCGCGCATGTACTGCTCGACCTGCTGCCACACCGTCCAACCATTGGGATGCCAGAACACCAGTCCCGGCGCCTCTTCCTGCATGTGGAACAGGTCGAGTTCGCGCCCCAGCCTGCGGTGATCGCGTTTCTCGGCTTCCTCCAGCATCGTCAGGTACTTCTGCAATTCGTCCTTGGTGGCCCAAGCCGTGCCGTAGATGCGCTGCAGTTGCTCGTTCTTCTGATCGCCACGCCAGTACGCGCCGGCGACCTTCATCAGCTTGAAGTGCTTGAGCCTGCCTGTGCTCGGCACGTGCGGGCCCCGGCACAGATCGATGAAGCGGCCCTCGCGGTACAGGCCGATCGGCTCACCCGCCGGGATGCCGGCGATGATCTCGGCCTTGTACTTCTCTCCCATGTCCAGGAAGAAGCGAACGGCCCCGTCGCGCTCCATCACCTCGCGCTGCACCGGTTCGTCCTTGCGTGCCAGCTCGCTCATCCGGGCCTCGATCGCGGCCAGGTCCTCCGGCGTGAATGGGCGCTTGTAGGCGAAGTCGTAGTAAAAGCCGTTCTCGATTACGGGCCCGATCGTCACCTGCGCGTCGGGGAACAGTTCCTTGACCGCATAGGCCAGCAGATGCGCCGTCGAGTGGCGCAGGACGGCCAGACCGTCCGGATCCTTGTCGGTCACGATCGACAGCGTCGTGTCACGCTCGATTCGGCGGCTCGTATCGACCAGTTCGGCCGCGTCGCCGTTCCCGATGCGGCCGGCCAACGCGGCCTTGGCGAGACCGGGGCCAATCGCCGCCGCGACCTCGGCCACCGTGGGGGGACTTGCGAACTCGCGGTGCGAGCCGTCGGGCAATGAGATCGTGATCATCGGAGTCTTCCAGGCGAGCAACAAAAAAGCGCGGTGGTGGCCGCGCTCTTGTTGAATGGGAAAAGGTTGGCGTGAACGCGCGGCCGATCAGGATTCGGTGTGCAAACCGATAGTTCGCGGTGTCATAACCATGGTGCCTTTCCCCGGTCCTTGTAGATGAATGAGTCCCGATTCTAGTGCAGCCCTGTCGGCAACTCGCTGGCAGCCACGCGGATTCAGGCCAGCGGTTCAGCCTCGATCGAGGTCTGCCCCACCAGCGCCTCGAACTCGTCGGCCAGGCGCTGGCTCTCGGCGAGCGCACGGCGCCACACCCGCATCCGGCCTTCGCGGTCGTCGCCGAACAACTTGAAGTCGCCGCGGTCCGGCAGTTTGGCGCCGGGCAAGGTACGAACCCAATCGGGCCGCGGCGCCAGCACGACGACGTTGTCGAGTCGCTCGCTGGGGCGATGCCGGTGCTTGAGCGGCTTGTCCAGCCAGCCCGGCACCAGGCGCGGCTGGAAATGCGGAATCAACGCCAACCCATCGGGCATGCTCGCGTATTCCAGGTGCAGGTGGTAGTCGGTGATGCCGCCATCCCAGTAGGCGCCGCGCGGAGCGCCTGGGATGTCGTGCACCGCGTCGAGCCAGAATGGAATCGAACAACTCGCGAGGATCGACACCGACAGGTTTGCAGGCGTCAACGGCACCCGTCGGGTCCGGTAGTCCCGGGTGGCGAACGGCAACGGGTCACGCATGTCGGAAAACACCACGCGCTCGAGCAACCACCCCATGGCGCGGCGCTGCAGCGCGTTGGCCGCGAACGCACCCATGTAGCCCAGCGGCGTCCGAATTCGTCCTTCGCGCGCCAGCGGACCGCGGCCCCGGCTCGTGAAGACATGCAGCCTGTGATTCGTCTGCGTCAGCAGCTGCGCTGCACAGGCGTCGAAACGACGGCGCAGCGTCGCCCCAAACACCTCGCTGACATGTGAAGCCTTGGGTGCCTTTCCCGGCGCATGGGTGTAGCGCTGAACGATGTAGTCCTCCGCCATTTCGGCCAGCGCAGCATCGGCATCGTCGAGGCAGGCCGCCGCCATGCGCCAGGCACCGATCGAGGCTCCAAGCAGGTGCACGGGTCGCGCGCACCCTTTCAGCCAATGTCCGAACAGGAATCGATCGAGCGGGTTGAGCACCAGACCTTTCGGGCCGCCGGCCGCGCCGGCGACGACACGTATGTCGCTCGCGCGCAGGCCGGCTTCGCGCAGCCGGGCCCGCGCGCGCGGGCCGGCGAAGACCTGCAGCGCGCCCGCGCCAGCAAGGTTCGGCATCGGATCTGCCCCGAGCGCGGCCAGCGCTGCCGTTCAAAGGCGCCGCAACGCCGTGCGCAATTGGTCGCCCAGATCAGGACGATCCTTGAACGGATCGGTCGGGTTGCGTTGCTGCATCACATCCTCGAGTCTTGTCTGCACGGTCCCGAGCGCATGCGGATGGCTGTAGATGTAGAAGCGCTGGTCGCGCATGGCCTCGAACACCTTGCCCGCGACCTGAGCCGCGCTGACCTTGCCACTGGTGACCGCCTTCTCGCTCATCGCCTGCGCAATCATCTGGCTGCGGGTGGCCTTGGCCTCGCCATCGATCATGCTCGCGGGGCGGTTGCGATGGCTTTGGTGAATGCCGGTTGCGACAAAGAACGGGCACAGCACATGCGCGTGCACCTGGGTCGTCACAAGAGCCAGGTCCTGATACAGCGTTTCGCTGATGCTGACCACCGCATGCTTGCTGACGTTGTAGACGCCCATGTTGGGCGGGTTCAGCAGCCCCGCCATCGACGCGGTGTTGACGATGTGGCCTTCATAGGCCGCGTCGCGTTGCGCAGCGGCGAGCATCAGCGGCGTGAAGACGCGAACGCCATGCGCCACACCCATCAGATTGACGCCGATGACCCATTCCCAGTCCTTCAGCGTGTGCTCCCAGATCAGGCCCCCGGCACCCACGCCGGCGTTGTTGAACACGAAGTGCGGCGTCCCGAAGCGGCGCACGGTGGCCTCGGCCAGTGCTTCGACTTCCTTCGCGCTCGATACGTCCAGTCTATGGGCAAGCACGGTCGCGCCCAGCGCCTGAATCTCGCGCGCGGCGCAGTCCAGGGCGTCGGGCTGCACATCGGCCATCACGACATTCATTCCGCGACGCGCGGCCAGCCGCGAGGCTTCGAGCCCGAAGCCCGACGCGGCGCCGGTGATCACGGCGGTATCGCCTTTGCCCAGATGGGTATCGCTCATGTTGCCTCTCAGACGGTCGTCACGGGATCTGCTTCACCGAATGCCGGGCATGGCCCGCGCGAGCAGCTCATCGATGGGAGCGCGGGCGTCGAGCAGGCCGAACGCACCGCCGCCACCCAAGTCTGCGCCCAGACGCGAAGCGCAGAAGGTGTCGAAGACCGCCGGCGGCGCATGCTGCCGCAGCAGCGCCGCCTGCAGCGCCAGCGCCACGTCGCGGGTCAACCGCCGTGCGTCGATTTCGTCGCGCACGCCGTCGACGCGCGCCGGCAACGCGTTGCACAGCCGATCGAACGCCGGATGCCCGCCGCGCGCCGGCGCCAGCTCGTGCATCAGCGCGTCGGTCACCGGGCCGGTTCGCAGCGCGCGCAGCAGGTCGAGTGCCATGATGTTGCCTGCACCTTCCCAGATCGAGTTCAGCGGCATCTCGCGGTAGATCCGCGCCATCGCACCCTCGCCCTGCTCCTCGACATAGCCGTTGCCGCCGAGGCACTCCATGGCTTCCTGGCCGAACAGGCTGCCGCGCTTGCAAATCCAGAACTTGGCGATCGGCGTCAGCACGCGGCGCATCAGCGCCTCGTGGCCGCTGGCGTCGTTGCCGTTCTCGCTGTGGTCGAGGGCACGCGCCAGGCGCAGCGCCAGCGCCGTGGCCGCCTCGCTCTCGAGCGCGAGGTCGGCCAGCACGTTTCTCATCATCGGCTGGTCGACGAGGCGCTTGCCGAAGGCCATGCGCTGCGCGGTGTGGTGCAGCGCGAGCGCCAGCGCGTGCCGCATCAACCCGGCCGTGCCGAGCGCGCAGTCCAGGCGCGTGATCGCGCCCATCGCCAGGATCTGCGGCACGCCGCGGCCCTCTTCGCCGACGAGCCAGGCTGTCGATCGGTCGAACTCGACCTCGGAGCTCGCATTGGCATGGTTGCCCATCTTGTGCTTGAGCCGCTGGATGCGCAGCACGTTGAGCGTTCCGTCGGGCAGCCAGCGCGGCAGGAAGAAGCAGCTCAATCCCCCAGGCGTCTGCGCCAGCACCAGGAACGCGTCGCACATCGGCGCCGACATGAACCACTTGTGCCCGGTCACCATGTAGCGCCGGCCCCAGGCATCGTCGCCGTCGTAATCGGCGCGGGTCGTGTTCGACCGCACGTCCGAGCCGCCCTGCTTCTCGGTCATACCCATGCCGAGGGTGACTGCGGACTTCCGATCGAACGGCAGGAATCGCGCGTCGTACTGGGTGCTCGCGATACGCGACTGCCAGGCTGAATAGAGCGCGGCGTTGACCCGCAAGGCCGGTGTCACGGCATAGCTCATCGACACCGGGCAGAGCACCGAGGGCTCGGCCTGGGTGAACAGAATGAAGGCAGCCGCGCGCTCGACATGCGCTCCCGCAGGCTTTGACCAGGGCGTACCGTGCAATCCGTGCCGCACCGCCGAACCGAGCAGCGCGTGGTAGCTGGGGTGGAACTCGACCTCGTCGATCCGGTGGCCGAAGCGGTCGTGCGACCGCAGCGCCGGCGCATGGTGATTGGCCAGCCGCGCGTGCGCCACCATCTGCGCCGAGCCGACTTCGGCACCCAGGGCGGTGAATCGCGCCGCATCGAAGCTTGGCAGGTTGAAGCGCAGCGCGTCGCGCAAACCGGCGTCGGCCTCGAACAGGTTGACGTCGACGAACGGCGTGCTTTGGTTCAGGACTTCATGCGTCACATGGGTCATGATCCACTCCTTTGCATTTGCACGTGCGCAATCTGGTCCTCGAGGTAGACCGACGATACGGCCTCGAATCCGTGGCGGCCGTAGAAGCGCTGCAGGTGTTCCTGAGCGCTGATTCGAATCGGCCGGCGCGGCCACGCCGCATTGCAGCGCGCCACGCCCTCGCGCATCAGCGCATGCCCTTCACCCCTGCCTCGAATCGTCGCGTCGACGACGACGCGGCCGATCGAAGGCTCGTCGAACTTGACTGCCGGATCCACGACCCGAAGATAGGCCAGCAATGCGCCGGCAGCATTGCGCCCCAGCAAGTGCCAGGCATGCCGATCGACGCCGTCGGGGTCGAGATACGGCCCCTGCTCCAGGACGAAGACGCGTGCGCGCAGCGCCAGCATGTCGTAGACACCGTCGACGCCCAGGTCCTCGAACCGCTGCCAGGACCAGCCCAGGGTCACGTCACACCAGCTTGACCAGCTGCTTGCCGAAGTTGCGGCCCTTCAGCAGGCCGAGAAACGCCTCAGGGGCGTGCTCAAGACCCTGGGTGATCGTCTCGCGGTACTTCAAGCTCCCGCTGCCGACTCGTTCACCCAGCTCCTTCAGGGCCTGGGGCCAGAGTTGCATGTGTTCGCTGACGATGAAGCCCTGAACCTTCATCCGGTTGGTCAGGATGACTTGCGGCACCGCCATCGGGATCGGCACGCCGTTGTAGCCGGCGATCATGCCGCACATCGCCACGCGCGCGAACGCATTGGCCTGCAGCATCACCGCATCGAGACCCATGCCGCCGACGTTCTCGAAACATCCGTCGATGCCTTGCGGGCAGGCCTGCCGCAGCGCCGCCGCAAACGAGGCAAGATCCCTGTGCGCCTTGTAGTCGATGCAGGCGTCGAAGCCCAGCTCGCGGACCACGTAGTCGCATTTCTCGGCACCGCCCGCAATACCGACTGCGCGGCACCCCAGCGCCTTGGCCAGTTGCCCCACGACGCCACCGACCGCGCCGCTGGCCGCGCTGACGACCACCGTCTCGCCTGGCTTGGGCGCGATGATCTCGTTCAGGCCGTACCAGGCCGTCACGCCGGGCATGCCCACCACGCCGAGATACGCCGACAGCGGCACGCGCGAGGTGTCGACCTTGCGCAGCGCGCCTCGTTGGTCGGCGCCCACCCGCGAATACTGCTGCCAGCCGCCCGATCCGACGACCTGGTCGCCGGGGCTGAATGCAGCGTTCTTCGACGCGACGACCTCGCCCGCCGTGCCGCCGATCATCACCTCGTTCAACGGTTGCGGTGCGGCATAGTTCTTGGCGTCGTTCATGCGGCCGCGCATGTACGGATCCAGACTCAGGTAGTAGTGGCGCACCAGCACATTGCCGTCGCGCAATTCGGGTACCGGCGTTTCGACGAGGCGGAAATTGTCGACCGTCGGCTCGCCGATGGGTCGCGAGACCAGAAGGATCTGCTTGTTGACAGGGCTCATCAGGATGACACCTCCGGTGGATTGCGGCGCTGCATCTTGACGCGGCCTTTCGGCGTCGGTAGAGCCCGCAGGTACTTGAACGTGCCCGTGGCGTGCGCGCACAGTTGGCTGTCGCCATCGAACACCGAGGCCTCGCAGAACGCCAGCGTCGAGGTCTTGTGCAGAAGCTTGCCACAGGCGCGCAACTCGCCTTCAGCGGGCCGCAGGAACGTGGTCTTCATCTCGATCGTGGCTACCCCAGGACCACCGGTCGGGTCGTACCGGTTCACGCTGCGCGCGGCCTGAGCCATCGCCACATCGAGCATTGTCATGAGCACGCCGCCATGCGCCACCTCCCACGCATTGAGATGCGCCTCGGCCAGGTCGACCCGCAGTTCGGCTTTGCCATCGCCGAACCCATGCAGCTCCAGCCCCAGCTGCTCGACAAACGGAATGCGGATCGGAAACTGGATGCGGCTGCCCGACATTCGCGGTCACCCCCCCGAGATGCACGACACGCCGCCATCGACGGCGAGAATCTGCCCGGTGATGTGCTTGCCGGCCGCGGAGGCGAACAGCAGCGCTGCGCCCTTCAGGTCGTCGTCGTCACCGATGCGGCGCAGCGGCGCATGCGCGGCCAGCGTGTCCACGCCCAGCGTGCGCAGCGTGTACTGGGTCATCTTGCTCGGGAAGAAGCCCGGCGCCAGCGCGTTGACGGTAATGCCGTGCTCGCCCCACTCGGAAGCCAGCACGCGGGTGAAGTTGACCACCGCGCCCTTGCTCGTGTTGTAGGCCACCGTCTCCATGCCGGGCGGGTTGCCGCCCAGGCCGGCGATCGACGCCACGTTGATGATGCGGCCGTTCTTGCGCGGGATCATGCTGGCACGACCGATCGCCTGGCTGAACACGAAGATGCTCCGGATGTTCAGGTTCATCACCTTGTCCCAGGCTTCGAGCGGATAGTCTTCGGCTGGTGCGCCCCAGGCCGCGCCGGCGTTGTTGACCAGGATGTCGACATGGCCCATGCGCTCCAGCGTCTCGGTGCAGACCCTTTGCGCCTGCGTTGCGTCGCTGGCGTCGGCCGCGATCCAGCGTGTGTCGATGCCACGCGATTGCAGGTGCGCGGCGGCCTCCTCCAGGTCGGCGGCCTTGCGCGACGACAGCATGATCTTGGCGCCGGCCTCACCCAGCGCCTCGGCGATCTGCAATCCCAGGCCGCGCGAGCCGCCGGTGACGAGCGCCGTCTTGCCAGAAAGGTCGAACAGATTCATCACGGGTGTGGACATTTCAGCTCCTATCGATTCGAAGTAGGATCCGGCGGCATCGCTCACGCCAGCTTGAAGTGCGCCAGCGCGGCCTTGGCGATCGGTGCACCCCACTCCTGCAGGAAGTGGCCGCCTTCGGCCACCTCCATCGGTGGCGGGCAATTGCGGATGTTCTTCTGCAGTGCACGCATCGGCGCCTCGCCGAGCACCGGGTCCTTCATGCCGATGGCCATGAACGACTCGCCGCTCCATTTGCCGCTCAGGAACTCGCGCGCGGTGCGGCTGATCGCCGCTCCCGGCGCGTCATCGCCATCGGGCACCAGGTTCGGGAACGCCTGCAACGCGGCCTTGTAGCTCGGATCGGGAAACGGTGCGTCGTAGGCAGCGACCTCGCCGGGTTTCATGTCGGTCTTGCCGCGCACGAACAACTTGCCCACGGGCAGGTCCGCCTGTGCATTGGAGTAGGCGCGCCATTGGCGGAATCCTTCGGTGACCTGGCCGGTGCCGAGGCCGGTGTTCATCACCAGCAGCCGGGTAAATCGCTGCGGCATCTCGTGCGGCAAGGTCAATCCCAGCAGTCCACCCCAATCCTGGCAGACCAGCAGGATGTTGGTTAGATCCAGCCGCTCGATGAAACGCATCAGCATCGAACGATGGAAGTCGAAGGTATGAAACGATTGATCGACCGGCTTGTCCGATCGCCCGAAACCGATCAGGTCGGGCGCCACCACGCGCAGTCCGGCGGCTGCGAACACCGGGACCATGTGCCTGTACAGGTAGCACCACGATGGGTTGCCATGCAGGCACAGTGCGGTTGCCTCCGCCCCGCGCGGCCCTTCGTCGAGGTAGTGCACACGCAGGCCCGCGCAACCAGGCAGGTCGTCGATGTAGTGCGGCGCGTATGCAAAGCCCGGCAGATTGTGAAACCGCTCGTCGGGGGTTCGCAACGCCTTCATGGCTGTCTCACAGCACTTCGAACACGCCGGCCGCGCCCATGCCACCGCCGATGCACATCGTCACGCACACGCGCTTGGCGCCGCGGCGTCTGCCCTCGATCAGCGCATGGCCGGTCAGGCGCTGGCCGCTGACGCCGTAGGGGTGGCCGATGGCGATCGCGCCGCCGTCGACGTTGAGCCGGTCCATCGGGATGCCGAGCTTGTCGGCGCAGTACAGCACCTGCACCGCGAAGGCTTCATTCAACTCCCACAGGTCGATGTCCTGCACCGTGAGGCCCAGGCGCTTCAGAACTTTGGGGATTGCATAGACCGGGCCGATTCCCATCTCGTCGGGCTCGCAACCACCGACCGCGAAGCCGAGGAAGCGACCGAGCGGCTTCAGGCCCTTCCGCTGCGCGATCGACTCATGCATCACGACGCAGGCGCCGGCGCCGTCGGAAAACTGGCTCGCGTTGCCGGCGGTGATCACCCCGCCCGGCATGGCTGAGCGGATGTCCTTGATGCCGTCGTAGGTCGTGCCCGGGCGCAGGCCTTCGTCCTTCTCCACGGTGACTTCCTTGCTGCGCAGGCCCAGCACCGCGTCGGCGACACCGGCCGTGACCGTGATCGGCACGATCTCTTCCTTGAACTTGCCGGCCTCCTGCGCGGCGCAGGCCTTCTGCTGGCTGGCCGCGCCGTACTCGTCCTGGCGCTGCTTGGCGATGTTGTAGCGCTTGGCCACGTTCTCGGCCGTCTGCAGCATGGTCCAGTAGATCTCGGGCTTGTTCTCCTTGAGCCAGCTGTCGGCGAGCATATGGGTGTTCATCTCCTGCTGCACGCACGAGATGCTCTCGACGCCGCCGGCGACGTAGATGTCGCCTTCGCCGGCGATCACGCGCTGGGCGGCCATCGCGATGGTCTGCAGCCCGCTCGAGCAGAAGCGGTTGATCGTGACGCCGCATGTGCTCACCGGCAGGCCGGCGCGCAGCGCGATCTGGCGCGCGATGTTCATGCCGGTGGCGCCCTCGGGGTTGGCGCAACCCATCAGCACATCCTCGACCTCGGCGCCGGCGATGCCGGCGCGCTCGACCGCGGCCTTGACCACATGCCCGCCGAGCGTGGCGCCATGCGTCATGTTGAAGGCGCCCTTCCAGCTCTTGGCCAGCGGCGTGCGGGCGGTCGAGACAATCACTGCGTTGCTCATGGCAGATCCTTTCGCATCGGGAATCAGGTGAGATTCTTGCCCTCGGCGACCAGCTTGGCCAACAACGGCGCCGGCTGCCAGAACTTGGCATCGTCGCGCGGGTTGCGCGCAAAGCGCTTCATCGCCTGCGCCACGTTGAACAGGCCCTGGCTGTCGGCGTAGCACATCGGCCCGCCGCGGTGCAGCGGGAAGCCGTAGCCGGTGAGGTAGACCATGTCGATGTCGCTGGCCTTGCTCGCGATGCCTTCCTCGAGGATGCGCGCGCCCTCGTTGACCAGCGCATACACGAGGCGCTGCACGATCTCTTCGTCGCCGATCTTGCGTGGCGTGATGCTGGCCTCTTTGCGGTAGTCCTCGATCATCTTCTCGACCAGCGCCGACGGTATCGCGTCGCGCTTGCCCTCCTTGTAGTCGTACCAGCCGGCCTGCGTCTTCTGCCCGAAGCGGCCCAGCTCGCACAGCAGGTCGGCGGTCTTGCTGTAGCGCAGGCCCGGCTGCTCCACCGCGCGGCGCTTGCGGATCGCCCAGCCGATGTCGTTGCCCGCCAGATCGCCCATGCGGAACGGCCCCATCGCGAAACCGAAACGCTCGATCGCCTTGTCCACCTGCTGCGGCGTGCAGCCCTCGTCGAGCAGGGTTCCGGCCTGCCGGCTGTACTGCTCGATCATGCGGTTGCCGATGAAGCCGTCACAGACGCCCGACACCACCGCGGTCTTCTTGATCTTCTTGGCGATCGCCATCACCGTGGCCAGCACGTCCTTGGCCGTCTTCTCGCCGCGCACCACCTCGAGCAGCTTCATCACGTTGGCGGGGCTGAAGAAGTGCATACCGACCACGTCCTGCGGGCGTTTGGTGAAGGCGGCGATCTTGTTGACATCCAGCGTCGAAGTATTCGATGCCAGGATCGCGCCAGGCTTCATCACCGCGTCGAGCTTCTTGAACACCGCTTCCTTGACGCCCATCTCCTCGAACACCGCTTCGATTACCAGGTCGGCATCCTTGCAGTCGTCGTAGTTCAGCGTGGGCAAGAGCTGCGCCATTCGCTGTTCGTACTTGTCGGCCTTCAGCTTGCCGCGCTTGACCTGCGACTCGTAGTTCTTGCGGATCGTCGCCAGACCCTTGTCCAGCGCCTCCTGCTTCATCTCGAGAATGGTCACCTGCATGCCGGCGTTGAGGAAATTCATCGCGATGCCGCCGCCCATCGTGCCGGCACCGATGATGGCGATCTTCTTGATCTCGCGCAGCGGCGTGTCCTCGGGTACGTCGGCAATCTTGCTTGCCGCGCGTTCGCCGAAGAACGCATGGCGTAGCGCCTTGCTTTCCGGCGTGAACATCAGCGCCATGAAGGTCTCGCCCTCGTAGGCCATGCCATCGTCGAACTTCTTGTTCAGCGACGCCTGAACCGCATCGACGCATCGAGCCGGCGCCGGGAAGTTCCTGGCCAACGCCTTGACGGTGTTGCGCGCGAACTGGAAGTACGCGTCCGGGTTCGGATGCGTCACCTTCAGGTTGCGCACCAGCGGCAGCGGCCGCCTCTCGGCCACATCCTTGGCGAAGGCAATCGCGCCGACGATCAAGTCGCCGTCAATCAACTTGTCGAACAACTTCTGCCCCGGCAGCGCGGCGAGCAGCTCGCTCTTCACCGGCTCGCCGCTGACGATCATGTTCAGCGCCGTCTCCACGCCCAGCACGCGCGGCAGCCGCTGCGTGCCTCCGGCGCCCGGCAGGAGTCCGAGCTTGACCTCGGGCAGCGCGACGTTGGCACCTGGTGAGGCCACGCGATAGTGGCAGCCCAGCGCCAGTTCGAGGCCGCCACCCATGACGACGCTGTGCATCGCGGCCACGACCGGCTTGGCCGAGTTCTCGCACAGCCGGACCAGGCTGTGCAGGTTGGGCTCGGCCAGCGCCTTCGGCGAGCCGAATTCCCGGATGTCGGCGCCACCCGAGAACGCTTTGCCGGCACCGGTGATGACGATCGCCTTGACGGCGCTATCAGCCTGGGCGCGCTCGAGCCCGTCGGCGATTGCCCGGCGGGTGGCGAGACCCAGCCCGTTGACGGGCGGGTTGTTCAACGTGATGACGGCGACGCCGTCGCGGACTTCATAGCTGGCGCTCATGGATCACCTCTTGCGGCGCTGGAACGACGTTGGAAAAGCACGATCGTTCGATTCTATGGGGCTAAAGAGACCGGCTGCTGTCCCTGTTGCGACATCGCCGGCTGGGTCGGAGGCTCGATGCGAGGCTAGACCTCCAGCCACTCCTTGCGAATATACGCGTTGCCCTGCAGGTCCGCCGGCGTGCCCTCGAAGACGATCTGCCCGTGCCCCATGACGTACAGCTGCCTGGAGATGCGCAATGCGATCGTCAGCTTCTGTTCGACGAGCAGGATCGACACGCCGCGACTGGCAATGCGTTCCAGCAGGTCGGCGACGAGTTCGACCATCTTCGGCGCCAGCCCTTCGGTGGGTTCGTCGATCATCATCAGGTCGGGGTCGCCCATCAGCGTGCGGCAGATGGTCAGCATCTGCTGCTCGCCGCCCGACAGCACGCCGCCCGCGGTGTCGGCGCGCTCCTTCAGGCGCGGAAAGAGCTCGAACATGTCGTCCATGCTCCAGCGCCCGCCGGGCTTGGTCGACTTCATGCCCAGGATCAGGTTTTCGCGCACGGTGAGCTGCGGAAAGATGTCGCGGTTCTCCGGCACGTAGCCGAGCCCGCAGCGCGCCACCTGGTGCGGTTTCATGCCGATGAGTTCGCGGCCCTTGAAGACGACCGAACCGGTGCGCACGACGTCGCCCATGATGGCCTTGATCGTCGTCGACCGACCGACGCCGTTGCGGCCGAGCAGCGACACGATCGCGCCCTCGCCGACGCTGAAGTTCACGCCCTGCAGGATATGGCTCTTGCCGTAATAGGCGTGCAGGTCGCGCACTTCAAGCATGACCGGCCTCCGCATGGGCCACGCCGAGATAGGCCTCCTGCACCGCGGGGTTGGCCCGGATGCGCTCCGGCGTGTCGGTGGCGATCACCTGACCATAGACCAGCACCGAGATGCGGTCGGCCAGGTCGAACACCACGCTCATGTCATGCTCGACGATGACCAGCGTCTTGCCCTCGCTGACGCGGCGGATCAGCGCTACCGCATGTTCGGTCTCCGAGCGGCTCATACCGGCGGTTGGTTCATCGAGCATGATCACGTCGGCCCCGCTGGCGATCGTGATGCCGATTTCGAGCGCGCGCTGTTCGGCGTACGAGAGCACGCCCGCCGGCACATCGCGGCGCGATGCCAGATTGATCTGCTCGAGGATGGCCGCGGCGCGCTCGCTTGCGTCGTGCGCGCGCTCGACTAGGTGCCAGAACGAGTAGCGGTACCCCAGCGACCACAGCACGCCGCAGCGGATGTTCTCGAACACCGACAGGCGCGGGAATATGTTGGTCACCTGGAAGCTGCGCGACAGCCCGCGGCGGTTGATCTCGAACGGCGCCAGGCCGGTGATGTCCTGCCCCTTCAGCCGCACCTGACCCGACGTGACCGGGAAGCGCCCGCTGATCAGGTGGAACAGGGTCGACTTGCCGGCGCCATTCGGGCCGATGATGGCGTGCCGCTCGCCCTGCGCCACGTCCAGGTTGACACCGCGGATGATCGGCGTGACGCCGAAGCTCTTGTGCAGATCGACCAGCTGCAGCGCCGCATTCATGATGCCGCCCGCCTGCGTTGCGCCTCTTGCGCGGCCGAGTGAAAGGCCTCGGAAACCTTCGGTGCGATGCGTCGCAGCGCCAGCGTGCCGGCGATCAAGAGCACGCCGATCGCAACCCAGACGACCGGCGAAGTGGCGTCGTAGCCGATCCAGAACACGCGCATCGCCGGCCCCTCGGCCGCCTTCACCAGCAGGTGGTGGCTGGTCTCGACCAGCAGTACCCCACCGGCGCCCAGCATCACCACCGGAATGAGGGCCAGCGCGTAGGCGGGCAGCACCCGCCGCAACGTGCCGGCGGCGAGCAACGGCTGGTGCATCAGCAGCAGTCCGCCCAAACCCCAGGGCGCGTACATCACGACCACGACGAACATCAGGCCCACGTACAACAGCCATGCGCCGGTGTAGTCCGACAGCGAGATCTGCAGCGCCGTCATCAGCACCGCGCCGATGATCGGGCCGATGAAGAATGCGATGCCGCCGATATAGGCCATCAACAGCACATAGCCCGAGGGCCCGGCGCCGACCACGCTCGAGGTCACGATCTCGTAGTGGATCGCAGCCAGGCCGCCCGCCACTCCGGCGAAGAAGCCCGAGACGCAGAAGGCGATGAAGCGCACCATCTGCGTGCTGTAGCCGATGAACTCGGCACGCTCCGGGTTGTCGCGCACCGCGTTGCACATGCGTCCCAGCGGCGTGCGCGTGAAGGCGTACATCGCTGCCATGCAGATCAGGCACCAGGCGGCGATCAGGTAGTACACCTGGATCTGCGGGCCGAAGCTGATGCCAAACAGGCGCAGCGTGGATGTGCGGCTGGTCGAGATGCCGCCTTCACCACCGAAGAACCCGCGCAGGATCAGCGAGCAGGCCGCCACCAGTTCGCCGACGCCGAGCGAAATCATCGCGAACGCCGTCCCGGCGCGCTTGGTCGAGACCCAGCCAAAGATGATGGCGAAGCTCAGGCCCGCCAGGCCGCCCACCAGCGGCATCACGGGCAGCGGAATCGGCAGCTTGGCCGAGCCGACCACATTCAGCGCATGCGCCGTCATGAAGCCGCCCAGGCCGTAGTACACGGCATGACCGAACGACAGCATGCCGGTCTGGCCGAGCAGCATGTTGTACGACAGCGCAAAGATGATCGCGAAGCCCATCAGGCTCATCATCGTGACCGACGCGCCGCTCGAGAACACGAACGGCAGCACCGCCATGGCCAGCGCGGCCACGCCCCACACGACGAGGTGCCGGTACGGACCGGGTTGCGCGGTCATGTGTCGCGATCCCCCATCAGACCCTTGGGCCGGAAGATCAGCACCAGCACCAGCAACAGGTACGGGATGATCGGCGCGACCTGGGCCACCGTGGCCATCCACAGGTCGCCACCGATCGATTCGCGCGTCACCGTCACGCCCAGCCGCGCCAGCACGTCGGCCAGCGAGACGTTCAGCGCCACCGCGAAGGTCTGTATCAGCCCGATCAGCAGCGACGCGACGAACGCGCCCGGCAACGAGCCCAGCCCGCCGACCACGACCACCACGAACAGAATCGGCCCGAGCGACGCCGCCATCGCCGGCTGCGTGACCAGCGCCGGCCCGGCGATCACTCCGGCCAGCGCGGCCAGCGCGCAGCCCACGCCGAACACCAGCATGAACACCAGCGGTACGTTGTGGCCGAGCGCGCCCACCATGCTGGGGTGCGTCAGCGCGGCGCGGATGATCAACCCGACGCGGGTGCGCGTCAGCAGCATCAGCAGGCCGATGAACACCGCCACCGACATCAGCAGCATGAACATCCGGAATGCCGGATAAGTGGTGGCGAACAGCGTGAACGCGGAAAAGTTCAGCGCGTCGGGCACGCGGTAGTCGACCGGGATCTTGCCCCAGATCATCTGCACCAGTTCTTCGATCATGAACGCCAGACCGAAGGTGAACAACAGCTCGGCGACATGGCCGTGCTTGTGCACCGTACGCAGGCCGTAGCGCTCGACCAATGCGCCGATCACTCCCGCCAGCAGTGGCGCCACCACCAAGCCCGGCCAGTAGCCGACATAGCGGCTGATCTGGTAGCCGAAATAGGCGCCCAGCATGTAGAAGCTGGCATGGGCGAAGTTCAGCACGCCCATCATGCTGAAGATCAGCGTCAGCCCGCTCGCCAGCAGGAACAGCAGCATGCCGTACAGCAGGCCGTTCAGCGTCGAGAAGATGATCAGTTCAAGCATGGACGGGCAGTCATGCGCGCCGGCTAGCGACACCGCGGGCCGCACGAAGGCGGCCCGCGGTCGGACTTGGAGGTTTGCGCCCGCTCAGTTCGGGACGGTCATCTTGCAGGTGGTCGGAATGACCGTGTCCTGGGCCTTGATCAGGCCGACGGTCTTCCAGCCCCAGCCGGTCTTCTCTTCGTCGTGTTTGGTGCCCGAGCCGAACGACGAGATATACATGTCCTGGAACAGCGAGTGGTCGCTGGGCCGCATGAAGACCTCGGCGCCGAGCGAGTTCTTGAACTTCATGTCGGCGAGCACCGCGGCCACCTTCTTCGGATCGGACGACTTGGCCTTGTTCAGCGCGTCAGCGAACATCTCCATCTGATTCTTCATGCGCAGATACCACCAGCCCTGCTGGCTGGCGCCGCCGTACTTCTTCAGGAAGGCGTCGGCAAAGGCCTCCATCTCGGGTGCCGGCACGTTGGTGTGCCACTCGCTGATCTGGTAAACCTGATGGTCGAGGCCGGTCTGCTTGATGGCCGTCGGGCCGCCGGCGCCGCCGGCGTAGTAGGTGTACCAGCCAACCTTGAGCCCGGCGTCGGCCGCGGCCTTGAGCAGCAGCGACATGTCGTTGCCCCAGTTGCCGGTGATCACCGAGTCGGCGCCCGAGGCCTTGATCTTGGCGATGTAGGGCGCGAAGTCGGTGATCTTGAGCAGCGGGTGCAGTTCATCGCCGACGATCTGGATGTCGGGGCGCTTTTCCTTCAGCATCGCATTCGCCGCGCCACGCACCGCATGGCCGAACGAATAGTCCTGCCCGATGATGTAGACCTTCTTGATGCCCGCCTGGCCCTTCATGTAGTTCGTCAGCGCGGCCATCTTGATGTCGGAGTTGGCATCCCAGCGGAAGTGCCAGTAGCTGCACTTCTCATTGGTCAATGCGGGGTCGACCGCGGCATAGTTGAAGTACAGCACCTCCTTGCCGGGGTTGCGCTCGTTGTACTTGGCGATGAATTCCGAGATCGCGATCGCCGCGCCCGAGCCGTTGCCCTGGGTCATGAAGCGCACGCCGGCGTCGATCGCCTTTTGAACCTGGACCAGGCTCTCCTGCGGGCTGCCCTTGTTGTCGTAGGCCACGGCCTCGAGCTTCTGGCCGCCGATCACGCCGCCCTTGGCGTTGATCGTCTCGACCAGGAACTGCAGGTGTTTCAGGCCATGCTCGCCGATCGTGGCGCCGCCACCGGACAGCGGGTCGATGTAGGCAATCTTGACCGTCTGCGCCAGTGCGCCGCCACAGGACAGGATCGCAGCGACCAAACCGAGGCCGATTCGCTTGCTCAAACGATTCATGGAGACTCTCCTACATTGTTGAATCCAGATCATCGAAAGGTACTCGAAACCACCCTGGCGGGACTTCGGTAACTACCCGAAGGGGCCGGGTGTCGGCTAGGTGTCACCCTCCGGGCAGTTTGTGCGCCCGGAACTGTTCGCGCAGCTTGTTCTTCTGCATCTTGCCGGTCGCACCGAGCGGAATGGCGTCGACGAACACCACATCGTCGGGAACCTGCCATTTGGCCACCTTGCCCTCGAAGTGGGCCAGGATCTCCTCGCGCGTGGCCTGCGCGCCGGGCTTCCTCATCACCACCAGCAGCGGCCGCTCGTCCCACTTGGCGTGCGGCACCGCGATGCAGGCCGCCATCGCGACGGCCGGGTGCGCCATCGCGATGTTCTCCACGTCGATCGAGCTGATCCACTCGCCGCCCGACTTGATGACGTCCTTGCTGCGGTCGGTGATCTGCAGGAATCCGTCGGGGTCGATCGACGCGACGTCGCCGGTGGGGAACCAGCCGTCGATCAGCGGGTCGCCGCCCTCGCCCTTGAAGTAGCTGGTGATGATCCAGGGCCCCTTGACATGCAGGTCGCCGCTGGCCCGGCCGTCCCAGGGCAAGTCCTTGCCGTCGGGGTCGACGATGCGCATTTCCACTCCGAACACCGCCCGGCCCTGCTTGGCCATCACGGCGAGCTGCTGTTCGCCGTCCAGCGCCAGCTGCGACAGCTTCAGGTTGCACACGGTCCCCAGCGGTGACATCTCGGTCATGCCCCAGGCATGCAGCACCGTCACGCCGTAGTCGTCGCGAAACGATTTGATCATCGCCGGCGGGCAGGCCGACCCGCCGATCACCGTACGCCGCATGGTCGAAAACTTCAGCCCGTGCTGCTTCGTGTGGCCGAGCAACCCGAGCCAGACCGTCGGCACGCCCGCTGCCAGCGTGACGCGCTCCGACTCGATCAGTTCGTAGACCGATTTGCCGTCCAGCGCCGCGCCAGGAAACACGAGTTTGGCACCGGTCATCGCCGCGCCGTACGGAATGCCCCAGGCGTTGACGTGGAACATCGGCACGACCGGCAGGATGCAGTCGCGCGCCGACAGCGACAACGCGTCCGGCAGCGCGCCGGCGTAGGCGTGCAGCATGGTCGACCGATGGCTGTACAGCGCACCTTTGGGGTTGCCGGTGGTGCCGCTGGTGTAGCACAGCGCCGCGGCGCTGCGCTCGTCGAACTGGGGCCAGGCGTAGTCGCCGCTTTCGGCGCCTATCCATTCCTCGTAGCTGCGCAGGCCCGAGATGCCGGTGTCGGCCGGCAATTGGCCGGCGTCACACAGGGCGATCCAGTGCTTCACCGTCTTGCAGCGGGACCAGACCGCCTTGACGATCGGCAGGAACGTCATGTCGAAACACAACACCTGGTCTTCGGCGTGGTTGGCGATCCAGGCAATCTGGTCCGGCGCCAGCCTGGGGTTGATCGTGTGAATCACACGCCCGCTGCCGGTGATGCCGAAGTACAGCTCCAGATGCCGGTACCCGTTCCACGCCAGCGTCGCCACGCGGTCGCTGAACGCCAGCCCGAGGCGGTCGATCGCGTTGGCCACCTGGCGCGACCGCTGCGCGACGTCCCGGTAGGTGTAGCGATGCAGATCGCCCTCGACCCGGCGCGAGACGATCTCCGCGTCGTGGTGATGCCTTGCCGCGAATTCGATCAATCCCGAGATCAGCAGCGGTTGCTCCTGCATCTGGCCCAGCATGGTCATCTCCTTGTCGTGTGGTCGATGGGGTGCAGTATTGCGTCGCATCGACCGGCTTCGAATGGGGTGATTCCCCGTGCCGTCCCGCGTCCGCAGCCCGCCGGACCGACAATATCACCATGAATGCACCGCACGAACTCGGCTCGGTGTTGGCGCCCCGCTGGCGCGACGCCGGTTTCATGCTGGCCATGGGGCCGGCATTCCACACCCGCCTGCCGGCGCAACCCCTGCCCGACGTCCACTGGGTCGCCCGCAGCTGGGCGCTGGCCGGCGAACTTGAGCTGGCCGAATGGTTGCACTACGACTCGGCCCTGGCGATGCTGGCTGGCAACGTGACTTCGACGCAGGGCACCGCCTTGGCCAGCGTGTACAGCGGCCACCAGTTCGGCGTGTGGGCCGGCCAGCTCGGCGATGGGCGTGCGCTGCTGCTGGGCGAGATCGATTCGCCGCTCGGAGCGCAGGAAATCCAGATCAAGGGAAGCGGCCTGACGCCGTATTCGCGCATGGGCGACGGGCGCGCGGTATTGCGTTCGTCGATCCGCGAGTTCCTGTGCTCCGAGGCAATGCACCATCTGGGCATTCCGACGACGCGCGCCCTGGCGGTGATCGGCTCGCCGGCGCCGGTCCGGCGCGAAACGGTGGAGACCGCAGCGGTCGTCACGCGCGTCGCGCCCAGCTTCTTGCGCTTCGGCCATTTCGAGCACTTCGCGCATACGGCCAGCGACGGCGAGGCGCTGCGCCGTCTGAGCGATGCGGTGATCGATCGCTTCTTTCCAGAATGCCGCGACGCGCAGCTTCCAGTTCTCGCCTGGCTGGAGGCCGTGGCGCGGCGCACGGCGCGCCTGGTGGCCGACTGGCAGGCCGTGGGCTTCTGCCACGGTGTGATGAATACCGACAACATGTCGATCCTCGGGCTCACGATCGACTACGGCCCGTTCGGCTTTCTCGATGCGTTCGACCCTGCGCATGTCTGCAACCACAGCGACCACCAGGGCCGCTACGCCTTCGCCAACCAGCCCAGCGTCGCGTTCTGGAACCTGCATGCGCTGGCCCAGGCCCTGATGCCCCTGATCGGCGACGATGTCGAGGCTTTGCGAGCCGCATTGGAGCCCTACAAGGACGAGTTCAGCCGTGCGATCCAGCAGCGCCTGCGCGCCAAGCTCGGTCTGCGCGCCGAGCAGGATGGAGATGCGCAGCTCATCGACGATCTGCTCAAGCAGATGTCGTCCGCCGGGGCGGACTACACGATCACGATGCGTCGCCTGTGCGCGTTCGACAGCGCGTCGACTGCACTCAACGCGCCCGTCCGCGACCTGTTCATCGACCGGCCGGCCTTCGATGCCTGGGCCGATCGATACCGCGCGCGCCTGGCCCAGGAGCCCGGCGACGATGCCGAGCGCGGGTTGCGCATGAAGCGGGTCAACCCGAAGTACATCCTGCGCAACCACCTGGCAGAGGACGCGATCCGGGCCGCGCGCGACGGCGATTTCACCGCGACACAACGCCTGCTGCAGGTGCTGGAACATCCGTTCGACGAGCAACCCGAGCACGAAGCGTATGCCGGATTCCCGCCCGACTGGGCGCGGCGGTTGGAGATCTCCTGTTCGTCATGACCCCCGGCGCCTGTCGAGCAACATGCCACTGGACAATGCGATGACCCACGACCACGACGACCCGCGCTATCCCGTTCACAAGGACGACGAGGAGTGGCGCAAGCAGTTGCAGCCGATGCAATACCTGGTGGCGCGCCAGGCCGCGACCGAACAGGCCTTCAGTGGCAAGTACTGGAACCACTGGGCCGACGGCACCTACCGATGCGTCGGCTGCGGCCAGGTCCTGTTCGACAGCAGCGCCAAGTTCGACGCCGGCTGCGGTTGGCCGAGCTGGTGGAAGGAGGTCGATCCAGGCCGGATCGAACGGCTGGTGGACCGCACGCATGGCATGGCGCGTGTCGAAGTACGCTGTGCCAATTGCGGCAGCCACCTCGGCCATGTCTTCGACGACGGCCCCGAACCCAGCGGCGAGCGCTACTGCATCAACTCGGCCGCAATCGACTTCGCGCCCAAGGCGTGATCCCTGACCGGTAGCGCACCGGAGCTACACTGCGCCGCGCATGAAACTGCTGCTCGACTTTCTCCCGATCATTCTGTTCTTCGGCACCTTCAAGTACGCCGAGGCCAACAAGACTTGGGCGGCGGCCTTCGCCAGCCAGCACCTGGGTTTCTTCGTCGCCGGCGGCACGGTCGGATCGGAGGAGGCACCGGTACTGCTGGCCACCGTGGTCGTGATCGCGGCCACGCTGGCCCAGGTGGCTTGGCTGAAATGGCGCGGCCGCAAGGTCGACCTGATGCTGTGGATCAGCCTCGCGCTGGTCGTCGTGCTGGGTGGACTCACCGTGTGGTTCCACAGCGAGACCTTCATCAAGTGGAAGCCTAGCGCCTTGTATTGGGCGATGGGCCTGACGTTCTGGATCAGCCAGGCCGTCTTCAACACGAACCTGCTGCACTCGCTGCTCGGCCAACAGATGGAGCTGCCGATGCGGGTCTGGCATCGGCTCAACTTCGCCTGGATCGCGTTCTTCGCCGTGATGGGACTGCTGAATCTGTGGGTGGCCTACAGCTTTTCCACGGCGACCTGGGTCAACTTCAAGCTGTTCGGTGGCCTCGGCCTGATGCTGGCCTTCACGCTGGTGCAGGGTCTGTACCTGAGCCGCTATTTGAAGGACGAAGCGCCGCGGGAGACACCCCGTTGAGCGTCGGTGCGACCGACATCGAACGGACCCTGCGCGATGTCTTCGCGCCGGTTGCGCTCGAGGTTCGTGATGATGGGCACCTGCACGTCGGCCACGCCGGGGCACGCGAGGGCGGACACTTCTCGGTACGAATTTCCAGTGCCCGCTTTGCCGGGCTGACGCGGGTTGCTCGACATCGCCTCGTGTATGATGCCTTGGATCGCTTGATTCCATTGGGAATCCACGCGCTTGCCATCGAGGCTCGCGCACCCGATGAGCCCGGCCCGGCCCCCTGACTCCAACGCCCGCTGTCGAGACCAGTGCCTTTGGCACCCAAGCCTCCAGCCCCAAGCCTGAAAGGCCCTCGTTCCATGACTCACTCGATCCTCGTCCGACGCTTGGCCGTGATCGCTGCCGCCGCCTGTCTTCCGCTGGTGGTCCAGGCGCAGAACATCACCACGGTCAACGGCAAGGCCGTGCCTAAGGCGCGCGCCGACCTGCTGATGAACCAGGCGGTTCGTGCCGGGCAGCAGAAGTCGCCCGAGTTCGAGGCGCGGGCCCGCGACGAGGTCGTGCTGCGCGAGATCTTCGCGCAGGAAGCCGAGAAGCGCGGCATTCCGGCCACTGCAGACTACAAGGCCCAGATGGAGCTGTTGCGACAGACCATCCTGATCCGCGAGCTGTTCGAGGATTTCAAGAAGAAGAACCCCGTCACCGATGCCGAGGCCAAGGCGGAGTACGACAAGTTCAAGTCACAGGCCACGGGCACCGAGTACCGCGCACGCCACATCCTGGTCGAGAGCGAGGACGAGGCCAAGAAGCTGATCGTCCAGATCAAGGGCGGCGCCAAGTTCGAGGACCTCGCCAAGAAGAATTCCAAAGACCCTGGATCGGGCGCCAACGGCGGCGACCTCGACTTCGCAAAGCCCGAGTCCTATGTGCCCGAGTTCAGCAAGGCCCTGGTCGCGCTGAAGAAGGGTGAGATGACCGAGACGCCGGTGAAGACCCAGTTCGGCTACCACATCATTCGGCTGGACGACGTGCGCGAGGCCCAGTTCCCGGAGTTCGACGCGGTCAAGCCGCAGATCGAGCAGCGCCTGTCCCAGGTGAAGCTGCAGAAGTACCAGGAAGACCTGCGCAAGGCGGCCAAGACGGACTACAAGTTCGCGCAATAGGCTCCGCGACGCGAGCGGGCCGCGCAACGGCATTCGGCCCGCCGCGCCCGCCTGCGGCGACCGACAACGTCGCCGGCGTTCTTCAGGCCAGCAGGCGCCCGGCTTCGATATGCAATTGGCGGTCGCAGCGCGAGGCGATCGCTGCGTCATGCGTCACCAGCAGCAAGGTCGTGCCGGCCTCGCGGTTCATCTCGAACATCAGCTCCATCACCCGCTCGCCGGTGGCAAAGTCGAGGCTGCCGGTGGGCTCGTCCGCCAGCAGCACGGCCGGTTCGACGACGAACGCACGTGCCAGCGCGACCCGCTGCTGCTCGCCGCCCGACAGCGTGCGCGGGTAGTGCGCCAGCCGCTCGCCGAGACCAACGCGCTTGAGCATCTCCGAGGCCCGCGCTCGGGCGTTGGATGCGCCCAGCAGTTCCAGCGGCAGCATCACGTTCTCCAGCGCATTCAGGTTGCCGAGCAGTTGAAAGCTCTGGAACACGAAACCCAGCTTGCGCGCACGCACCGCCGCACGCGCGTCCTCGTCGAGTGCGAACAGGTCGGTACCCGCGACTCGGACCGTACCGGTGGTCGGCACATCCAGACCGGCAACGATCGCCAGCAGCGTGCTCTTGCCCGAACCCGAGGCGCCGACGATCGCAGCCGACTCGCGCTCGCGCAGCGAGAAATCGATCTCATGGAGAATCGTCAGCACGCCGGTAGAGTCGCTGACCTGTTTGGTGACATGCTCGGCGGCGATGATGGAATCGGTCATGAATCGAATTAAAAGGGATTGGTCGCGCAGGGCGTGGCTCGCGCACTGTAGCGTGCTCCTTGCGAGCCTCGGCTCCGCCCCCTCGCATCCGGCAGCGGACGCAAGGCCAGTGAACCGAACCATCCTCGTGGTCGGCGACAGCCTGTCGGCCGAGTATGGGCTGGCCCGCGGCACCGGCTGGGTGGCGTTGCTGGACGAGCGTCTGCGCCGCGAGAACCTGCCGGCAACGGTGATCAACGCCAGCGTCAGCGGCGACACGACCTCGGGCGGAAGGTCCCGGTTGCCGGCGCTGCTCGCCAAGCACAAGCCGACCCATGTGATCGTCGAGCTCGGCGGCAACGACGCCCTGCGTGGCTTGCCGCTGTCGCTGACGCGCGAGAACCTCGGCTCGATGCTGCACGCCGCGCGCGCGGCCGGCGCGAAGACGCTGTTGCTGGGCATGCAGATGCCGCCGAACTACGGCCGCACCTACACGAAAGAGTTCGAGGAGTTGTTTGTCACGGTCGCCCGACGCGAAGGCGCGGGACTGGTGCCGTTCCTCCTGGCAGGGGTGGTCGACTCCCCACAGGCCGAGACCCTGTTCCAGCCCGATCGAATCCACCCCAGCGCGGCAGCGCACCCGATCATTCTCGACAACGTCTGGCCCCAGCTGAAGCGTCAGCTTCGGTAGCGCGAGGCCTCAACGCGGCAGCGCATCAGGCAGGCACCGAAACCCGCTTCGCCGATAGGCAGCCGCGATGGCTCGCGACTCATTGCATCTGATTGCGCGGGTTGTTCGAGCGCGATTCCGGCGGCTTGGCCTTGCTTTCGGGCTCGCTGCGCTTTTCGGGCTGCGGCGCATGCTGCCCTTCGCGCGCCATCGGCGGCTGTTGCGGCAACGGTGGCCGTGACACCGGCTGTTGCGGTGCGTTCCGCGGCGGCTCCACACGCACCGGCGCGGGCAGGTTCGGAGCTTGTTGGCGGCCGCGCTTTTCGCGCTCGACGCCTGGCTCCTCGGGCCGCCGTCCCGACGGCTGGGGCTGCGCTGTCGGTGATGTCTGGATCCTGGCCGGTGGGTACGGCGTCGTCACCTGGCCTTGCACGGCGGGTGGTGTGACCGTTGTCGTGGTCTGCGGCGCCGGCACCTGCCGTTGCGGGATCCGTTCGCTGCGCTGGTCGACCGCGGCCGGCGCCGCACCGGGCATCACTGCGGCCCTGGGTGGCGCGGGACGAGCCTGCGTCGCCGGGACGGCGCCCCCCGGTACCGAGACGACCCTGGCGGGCGCCGGTGGCGGTGCATGCCGCTGCCACGGTTGGTTCGCGAGATTCGTGCGCAACGACGGATCGACCTGTACCACGGCGGGCGCCACCGGGCGGCGCGCGCCCAGCACATTGGACGGCACCACCGTCACCGCGCCTGGCACGCCCTGGTTCGTGTACATGATCGGCCCGGTAGGCACGGTCGCGGGTGACGGTGGATGCAGATGGCGATGACCGGCGTTGACGCCGCGCAGGTAGACCGAGCTCACCGTGTAGTGCGGCACATAGGCCTCGCGCGGCGCGAGCGGAACCCATCCGACCACCGGCGACGGATACCCGCCGATCTGGACGCCGACGCTCACGTTCGGACCGCCCACCCAGGCCACCAATGCGGGCGCGTAGACCGGCCGTGCCACCCAGCGCCCGGGTGCCCAGCACCAGCGGCCGCCGTGCATCACCCAACGGCCATAGTGGAACGGCGCAAAACCCCATGGCGCCTCGTCGACCCAGGTCCAGCCCCAAGGCCGGACCCAGGCCCATTGGCCGTACCGATAGGGTGCCCAGCCGGACACCACCGTCGTCGGTACCCATAGCGCGCCGTATTCGGCGTGCATGTCCCAGCGACCGTATCGGTCGAGGTCTTCCCAGCCGGTCATTTCAGGCGACACGTAGCGGGCCGATGCGAACCGGTCATCCTCGCGATTGGCGCGCGCCACCCAATCGGAGAATTCGTCGCGCTGGATCTCGGACCACGTGTAGTGGGTTGCGCGCCCTGCCCCTTCCTGCCAGAACTCGGCACGACGCCCGGCGGGCACGTTCAGCACGCTGTCCTGCGCCTCGAAGCGGATATCGCCGCCCCATGCGCTCGCAAAGCTGGTGTCGTTGCGGCGGTCGACTCGGTAGTGACCGGCGCGCAGCGGCAGGAATCGCCCTTCGGCCGTCACGATCTCTATCTCTCGCGCGACCTCGGTCGAGCGCGCCCGCACCGCCACGGAGCCGATATGCAGCTGCATCTCGATGCGGTCGTCGTCGAGCCGACGAATCTCCAGTTCGGTGCCGCCATCCAACCTCACCGCAGTGGAACCGATTCGCAGTTCGGCGCGACCCCCGCTTTCCACCGACACGCGGTCACCGCCCGTCAGCGGCCAGTTGCGCTGCAATGCGATCCATTCGCCAGCGGTGGAATCGAACAACCAGCCCTGCCCCCAGCTCTCGCTGACACGGCCGACGCGACCCGGCGGGTCGTCGCTGGCGAAGGCCGGTGCTGCAGGCAGGGCCGCCAGGAACCACACGCAGACGGCCAGCCAGGCAGCAAACCGTCTGTGCAACCAAAGGCATCCGTGAACAGGGGCCGATCGGGGGTGGGTCATCGTCACTCTTCGGGCATATATGACCTTCAACGCGCCAGGGCCGGATCGCGCTGACCGGGGTGGGGCCTCTTGCATCGGACGGCGTGAACCCGCATTGACCCCACACTCTACCCGGCAGACCATGGAACGGTCCGATCAATTCACGAAACAGACACATATGCCCGACTTCAAGACGCTCCATGTGCGCCAACAGCCCGACTTGCCGCGCATCGCCCGCATCACCCTCAACCGGCCCGATCGGCTCAATGCCATCGGCGCGGACATGCCGCGTGAGATCCGTGAAGCCGTGCGGTGGGCGGAGTCAACCGACGAGATCCACGTCATCGTGCTCGACGGTGCCGGCCGCTCGTTCTGCGCCGGCTACGACCTGCAGGACTTCGGCTCTGGCCGCACCGAACACGCGTGCCAGCAGGAACGGCAACCCTGGGACCCGATGATCGACTACGCGGCGATGAAAGGCTACACGGAGGACTTCATGAGCCTGTGGCGCTGCCGCAAGCCCACGATCGCCAAGGTGCATGGCCACGCTGTCGCCGGCGGCAGCGACATCGCCTTGTGTTGCGACCTGCTGGTGATGGCCGAGAACGCGCAAATCGGCTACATGCCCACCCGCGTCTGGGGCTGTCCGACCACCGCAATGTGGACGTTTCGCCTCGGGCCGGCACGCGCCAAGCAGCTCATGTTCACCGGCGACCTGATCGACGGCCGGCGCGCCGCCGAATGGGGACTGGCCAATCTCGCCGTACCCGAAGCACAGCTCGAGACGACAACACTGCAACTGGCGCAACGCATCGCGGGCGTACCCACCTCGCACCTGGCAATGCACAAGCTGGTGGTCAATCAGACGATGCTGACGATGGGCCTGGAGCAGACCCAGATGTTCGCGACCGTCTTCGACGGCATCACGCGCCACAACCCGGAGGGCCTGTGGTTCAGGCGTTATGCGCAGGTCGAGGGCTTCAAGGCCGCCGTGCAATGGCGCGACAGCGGCCGACCGATTCCAGAAGGCGATGAGGCGCGCGAACGCATCGCGGAACTCGAGGCCCGTCTGCGCGAGCGCGACGGTGGCGCGTGAGCGCTGGCAAGGCCGGGCTCCACAGCCATGAGCATCGAACGCAAGGCAATCGCTGGACTGAAATGGACCGGTGCAGCCAAGTTGATCGGCCAAGCCGCAAGCTGGGCAGTGACGCTGGTCGTCGTGCGTCTGCTCGCACCCGGAGACTACGGCCTCATGGCCATCACGGTGGTTGTCGTCTCCGTGTTCTCGAGCATCGCCGAGTTGGGCCTCGGTGCGTCGATGGTCCAGGCGCCGACGCTGCCATCGCAGGAGCTCGCGCAGATCAGCGGTCTCGCATTAATTCTGAACCTGGCAATCGGCTCGCTGGTGGCACTCACGGCGCCGGTCATCGGAGAACTGTTCAACGATACCCGACTGACGGCCGTCATCCAGGTGTCTGCGTTGCAGTTCATACCCGCCGCGCTATGCACGGTTCCGCAAGCTGTCGCGCACCGGGACATGCGCTTCAAGTGGCTGGCGTGGGTCGACCTCATGGCGGGCGCGGTAGCCGGCCTCACGACCCTCGCACTGGCGCTTCAGGGAGCAGGCGTCTGGGCGCTGGTGCTCGGAAGTCTGTCAAGTAGCACCGTCCGCGCGGCAATGCTTCTTCGCGACGGTATTGTTTGGCCGACCCTACGCTTCGCGGACACGCGTCGCCATCTGCGGTTTGGCGGTGCAATTACGACCGCAAGGCTCGCCTGGCAGGTCGTCAATCAGTCGGATGTCTTGATTGCAGGACGCTTCCTGACGCAGGAAGCGGTTGGTCTCTATTCGGTTTCACTGCACGTCGCGACATTGCCGATGCAGAAGATCATGGGCATCGTCAATCAGGTCGCGTTCCCGGCCGTGGCGAGATTGCAGGCCGATCCCGATCGATTGCGCGAGCGGCTGCTATTCGCGCTGGGGCTTCTCAACCTCGTCGCCGTACCGCTGACCTGGGGAATTTCAGCGGTCGCGCCGGAGTTCGTGGCGCTCGTTTTCGGCGACAAATGGGCAAGTGCCGTGTATCCGCTGCAGGTCCTGAGCCTGATCGTTCCGCTCAAGATGATTTCGGCGCTGATAACGACAGCGACCCTCGGCGTCGGAGCGGCTACCCTGGATCTGCGCAATACGATGATCAATGCAGTCGTGCTGCCGCTGGCATTCCTCGGCAGCGTCCATTGGGGCGTCGACGGTCTGGCCAGTGGTTGGGTTGTTGCGCTCACCATCGTCCTTGCATTGACCCTTCCACGGATGTGCAAGGTTCTCGGCCTCACGATCCGCGAGGTGGCCCGCACGGGCTTCACACCGATGCTCGCAGGCGCCGCAATGTACGGGGTGATCATGATGGTGCGAGCGCTGCTCGCGGAAGCTGAAGTCGCCTATCGCCTGCCAGCGCTGATCCTCGGAGGCACGCTGGCCTACCTCGCCGTCATCACGGTGCTCAAGCGCAGCATCTGGAATGATCTGGGACGAGTGATCGCGGCCCTGCGAGCTTCAGCATGATTGCGGCGCGAGCCGCGCCGCAAGGCGCCGCGCGAAGATCTTGGCGTGAACCGTAACGGCGGTGAGGTGGTCGCCCGGAACTGTTTCAAGTTCGGCGTTCGGCGACACCTTCCTCCACCAGATCCGCGCTTCGTCGATCGACTCCGACTCCTGTTCGGGCCAGAACACGAAGATCGAGCCCGGATAGCGCAGCGGCACATACTCTGCCGCCGCATCCATGAATGTGGAGATCAGCGTCTCCCGGTCGGCAGGACGGTCGCGTCCGAGCCCGCTCGGCGCCGACTCGACCACGGGTTGCCGACGAAGCGGCAGCCGAAAGACTTTACCGAGCTTGCCCAGCAACAACTCGACGCGCGCGGCCGGTGACCCAGAGATCCAGGCGTCGGCGAACCAGCGCAGGTGCCGAATTGACGCTCGCCGCACTGCATCCGAGGTGCGAAGCCACGGCCCCAATCGCTCGACCAGCCTGCGCAGGGCGCCATACCGCGCGTTCCTTGCCGATGTCCGAAGGATGATCAGCCGCTCGACCGATTCGCCGGCCTCGACCAGGCGTTGCGCCATCTCAAGCGCGATCAGGCCACCGTTGCAGTTGCCGCCAAGGAAGTACGGGCCCTGTGGTTGATGCGCGCGCAACGCCCGCAAGTGCCGTTCCGCCATCTCCTCGATGCTGCCAGGCGCAGGTTCGCCGTCAAGCCCGCAGGGCGTCACGGCGAAGAACGGCTGATCCGTACCCAGTTCACGGGCGATCTCGCGACAGTACAAGCCACCGCTTACATAGTCGCCGTGCACAAAATAGAACCGTGGTCTTCCGCCCGAGGTTTGAAGCGGCACGATGGCCGGATGCACCTTGCTCGGCGCCAAGCTCGCAGCGACATGTTCGACGGTCGATCCGGTGAGCAGAACAGAAAGCGGAAGATCGACACCAAGTGCCTCATCGACTGCGGCGCTCATTTGCGTTGCGAGCAGCGAATCACCTCCCAGGTCGAAGAAATCATCGCGTATACCAATTGGCGCGACCTCCAACAACTGCTCCCAGATACCCACGAGCAGCGCCTCGGTCGGATCGCGCGGGGAAATGTATGTCTGATCCAGCAGCGGCCGCTCGCGCGATAGGGCGGGAAGCTGGGACCGATCGACCTTGAGATTCTCGTTGACCGGAAGCCGCTCGAGTCGTACATATGCGCAAGGGATCATCGCTGGGGGGAGTCGCTCGGCGAGTTGCCGTCTTAGCACGCTAGCGCTCGGCTCTTGGCCAGCGTCTGCGACGTAATACGCGACCAATCTACGCTCGCCGGTGCCGTCGGTTCGCGCGACGGCAGCCGCTTCGCGAATTGATGGCAACCCTTGCAGCGCTGCCTCGACCTCGGCAAGCGCGACGGTTACGCCGCGAATCTTGACGCGGGAATCCTTGCGGCCGAGTTGTTCGAGACAGCCGTCCGGCGCCATGCGCCCCAGATCGCCAGTTCGGTAGGTTCGTCTCGGCAAGTCACCAGGGTCGGCTCGGAATGCCAAGGAAGTGGCATCCGGACGATTCCAATAGCCACAGGCCAGATACTCGCTGCGCACCGCGATCTCCCCCGTGGCACCTGGCGCGACGGGCGCGCCGTGTTCGTCGACGACGAACACCTCCATGTCCTCCACCGGATAGCCGATCGGCACGACGGCACTCGAGAGCGCCGTTTCCTTGCACAGAAGAAGGCGGCGCACGATCCCCGTTTCGGTAGCCCCGAGCCCGTTAGCCAGGATGCAATCAGGGCCGAAGTGGTGACGGAACAGTTCGACGTCGATCGCCGCGGCCTGGTCGCCCTCGAGCCGGATCAGGCGCACCGACGAAAACACGCGGGCGCCGCGCACGAAGCTTCGGAAGATCGTCGGCACGGAGTGGTAGATCGTAATGCGCTCGCGATCGACGTAGTCGGCCAGTTCGTCTGCAGTCGAGTTCCGCACGTCGAAGGGGAAGGACGCGGCACCGTTCAGCAGCGCGGAGAACATGCTCGAGACGGCACCGCTGAAGCTCGCGGACTGCAGCAGCGTCAGCCGATCTTCCGCAGTGATTCGCAGCCCGTTCGTATAGCGCATCACGTTGTGGAGTACGTTACGGTGCGAATCCACCACGCCCTTTGGTTGGCCGGTCGAGCCTGTCGTGTAGTAGATGTACGCGTAGGCACCTGGCGCCACGTCGATCTCGGGGTTCGCAACTGATGACCCGGGATCGAGGTTGTCGATATCGAGGATCTCCAGACTCGAACCCGCGAATTCGCGCAGGGTGTGCACAGCCGAAGTACTGGCGATTGCCAGCGGCGCGCCAGAATCGCGCAGCATGTAGGCCACCCGTTCGCGCGGATGCGCCACCTCGAGTGGGACGTAGAACTTGCCAGCCTTCAGGACACCGAGGATCGCCGCAATGAGCCAGCATCCCTGATCGACGACGACGGCCACTGGTTCCGCGCGGTTGCCGCGCCTCGCAAGTACGCCATGGGCAATGCGATTGGCTTCTTCATTGAGTTGCGCGTAGGTCAGTGAGGTGGATCCGAACGTCACCGCGCGCCGGTCCGGCCCGCGCGCGACCTGCTCCTCGAACCGGCAGACGATGTTGCCTTCGACCGCTTCGCGCGTGAACGGCACAAAATCTTCTGCGACCGCGGCAAACATGATCACCCTCCCAGCTCAACGGCGATCGAGACCGCATTGAGCCGCAAACGCCTCCGGCGCGACGCATTCGTGATGCAGGAAATCGAAAGTCGCCGACTAGACAGTCTGTCAGCCTTGCGCGTTGTCGTCCAGACCCGGGAACAGTATGCTGGTGTAACCGAGCTGCCTGAGGTCGCGCATGCGCGTCGGGTATAGCCGTCCGATCAGGTGGTCGCATTCGTGCTGCACCACGCGCGCATGGAAGCCCTCGGCTTCGCGCTCGATCGGTCGACCAAGAGGGTCGTAGCCGCTGTAGCGGACATGCAAGTAGCGCGGCACCACGCCGCGCAGACCGGGTACCGAGAGGCAACCCTCCCAGCCCTCCTCCTGCTCGTCCGACAGCGGAGTAATGACCGGGTTGATCAGCACGGTCTTGGGTACCGGCGGTGCATCGGGATAGCGCTCGTTGTGGTCGAAACCGAATATCACGAGTTGCAGGTCGACGCCGATCTGCGGCGCAGCCAGGCCAGCGCCGTGAGCCGCCTCCATGGTGTCGAACATGTCGGCGATCAATGCGTCCAGCTCCGACGTGCTGAACTCGCGCACCGGTGCCGCCACCCGCAGCAGCCGCGGGTCACCCATCTTCAGGATCTCGCGCACCGCCATCGATCAAGTCCTCACTTGAAACTCACCGACACCGTGGGGTCGCCGGGCAGGCCCTGGTAGGTGACCTCGACGGCCAGGCCAGGCTTGGGTGGCAGCAGCTTGGAGAACGAGCCGAGGCTGATCAGGTCGCCCTTCTTCATTGCCCGGCCCTCGCGCGCCATGTCCTGCGCCAGCCACACCACGGCGTTGAGCGGGTGGTCCATGACGTCGCTGCCCTTGCCGCGGTCGAGCTCGGTGCCGCCGCCCTTGACGATCGCCGTGAAGTCGCGCAGCGCGTCGCTGAAGGCCTGCGTGCGCTGCACCGCGATCGGCGTGCCCAGCACGCCGAGACGGGCACCGACGTTGATCGCGTTGATCGCCGCGCCATTGAGCTTGCCCGGTGCGTCGACCATCAGGTCCGGCAACTCGATGAACGGGATCACCTGGTCGATGTGCTTCAGCACGTCGGCCGGCTTCCGGGCCTTGTTGATGCCGGCATCGCTGACACGCACCAGCATGTCGGCCTCGAACAGCGGTCGCGCCCCGAAGGCGGCATCCACCGTCGCGCCATTCTTCAGCAGCATCGGCGCATACAGCTTGCCCCATACGGGCGAGTTGTGATTGAAGCGCTTCTGTACGGCCGGATTGGTCAAGCCGGCCTTGAAGCCGACCGGCTTGCCGAGTTGCTGCTCGAGAAACCGATTCACCTTGGTCCGCGAGCATTCGCCATCCGCCGCGGAAAGCCCCTCCGGATTCGCAGCCGGCTTGCGCGCCATGTAGTTGGCCACCATCGCCGCGGCCTCGACATCGCTGAGGCAGGCGGCCGATGCGGGCGCCGCGTTTGCCAGCGCCAGCGCGGCGGCAAAGATTGAAAGCGTTCGGTTCATCGAGGCGTCTCCTTGCGGCAAATCGAAGCGGGACCCATTATCCCGTGGTGCGACGCAGGCGCCGGTCATCCGCACCCGGATGGAAGAGCAGGCCGCGCAAATGCTGTTCGTCGATCACCGGAACGCCCAGATCGCGCGCCTTGTCGAGCTTGCTGCCCGCCTCGTCGCCGGCCACGACGAAGTTGGTCTTCTTCGACACCGAGCCGCTGACCTTGCCGCCGGCCGCTTCGATCAACGCCTTGGCCTCGTCGCGACTCAGACCCGGCAAGGCTCCGGTGAGCACGAAGGTCTTCCCGGCCAACGGCCTGGGATACTGCTCAGCCGCCGATCCAGCGTGCTCGTCCCAGGTGATGCCGCAGGCGCGCAACTGCTCGACGACCTCGCGGTTGTGCGCCTGGTCGAAGAAGGTACGGATGCTCTCGGCGACGATCGGTCCGACGTCGTTGACCTCGAGCAACTGCTCGGTCGTGGCATCCACGATGCGATCGATTGAGCCGAAATGCAGGGCCAGGTCTCGCGCGGTCGATTCGCCGACATGGCGTATGCCCAGGCCGTAGAGGAAGCGCTGCAGGGTCGTGCTCTTGCTCTGCTCCAGCGCGTCGACGAGGTTGCGGGCGCTGCGCTCGCCCATGCGGTCCAGCGCGGCCAGCTTGCCGACGCCCAGCTTGTAGAGCTCCGGCAAGGTCCGGATCACACCGCCATCGACGAGTTGATCGACCAGCTTGTCGCCCAGGCCCTCGATGTCCAGCGCGCGCCGCTGGGCGAAATGCAGGATCGCCTGCTTGCGCTGGGCGCTGCAGTACAGGCCTCCGGTGCAGCGCCAGTCGGCCTCGCCCTCCTCGCGCGCGATGGCACTGCCGCAGACCGGACACCGCCCCCCCAGCGCCTTGCGGAGGTCGAATGCGTCTCCCGCGTCGGCCGGTCGCCGATCCATGACTACGGCCACCACTTCGGGAATGACGTCGCCCGCCCGCCGCACGATGACGGTATCGCCGACGCGCACGTCCTTGCGGCGCGTCTCGTCTTCGTTGTGCAGCGTCGCATTGCTGACCGTCGTGCCGCCGACGAACACCGGCTCCAGCTTGGCGACCGGCGTCAGCTTGCCGGTGCGGCCGACCTGGATCTCGATGTCGAGCATCCGCGTCATCTGTTCCTGCGCCGGGTACTTGTGCGCCACGGCCCAGCGCGGTTCGCGGGTCTTGAATCCCAGGCGCTGCTGCAGGGCGCGATCGTTGACCTTGTAGACCACGCCGTCGATATCGAACGGCAGCGCATCGCGCCTAGCCGCGATCGACGCGTGAAACGCGACCAGTCCAGCGGCGCCGCGCACGACACCGCGTTCGGCGCTTACCGGCAGCCCCATCGTTGCCAGTGCGTCCAGCAGCGCGCTGTGCGTCACCGGGATGTGCCAACCCCTCACCTCGCCCAATCCATAGGCGAAGAAACTCAACGGCCGTTTGGCGGCGATTGTGGAATCGAGCTGCCGCACCGCACCCGCGGCGGCGTTACGCGGATTGACGAAAGTCTTCTCGTGCTTCGCGCCGGCGGCGATCAACTCGCGTTGCCGCTCGTTCAAGCGCTCGAAGTCGTCGCGACGGATATAGACCTCGCCACGCACCTCGAGAACTGGCGGCTCGGCGCCGATGAGGCGCAACGGGATCTGCCCGATCGTGCGCACGTTGTGCGTCACGTCCTCGCCGGTCTCGCCGTCGCCGCGCGTGGCCGCCTGCACCAGGATCCCGTGCTCGTAACGCAGGTTCATCGCCAGCCCGTCGAACTTGAGTTCGGCCGCATAGTCGACCGGCGGCGCATCGCCGGAGAGGTCCAGCGCCGCACGCACGCGTGCATCGAATTTCTCGGCACCCGAGGCGCTCGTATCGGTCTCGGTTTCGATCGACAGCATCGGCACCGCGTGCCGGACCGGCTGCAGGCCCTCGAGCACCGCGCCGATCACGCGCTGCGTCGGCGAATCGGGTGTGCGCAGCTGCGGATGTTCGGCCTCGATGGCCTGCAGCTCCTGGAACAGCCGGTCGTACTCCGCGTCGGGAATTTCGGGCGCGTCCAGTACGTAATAACAATGCGCGTGGTGCTGCAGCATGGTTCGCAACTCGGCGGCACGCTGGGCGGGCGTCGGTGGCTTCGGTGCGGTCATGACCCGATTCTCGGATATCGCGACCGGCTCGACGCGGACCGATCGTGTCCGCACAGGCCCTGTGCAAGCCGGCAAGCGCGCCCACGTCCGACGCGCAGGCCATGCGCACGCGAGCGAGATCGGCGAGACTGATGGGGTCATTCTCCAGCCCGGCATGAGCAGGCGTTCTGTCCGGCAACGGACGCAGAGCCGCGAAACACCACGAGGACCGCATGAATCACGACTTCGACCTGATCACGATCGGTGCCGGCTCCGGCGGCGTGGCGGCCTCGCGCCGCGCTGCGCTGCACGGCGCAAAGGTTGCGATCGTCGAATCCGGCCGCGTCGGAGGCACCTGCGTGCTGCGGGGCTGCGTGCCCAAGAAGCTGCTGATGTACGCGGCGTCGTACGGCGACGCCGCGCACGACGCCGCCGGCTATGGCTGGCAGTGGCCGGCCGGCGCCGCCCCGACCTTCGACATGGCGCGCTGGCAGGCCGCCAAGCGGGCAGAGACGGCGCGGCTCGAGAGCGCGTACCGCGACCTGCTCGCACAGGGCAAAGTCGAGCTGATCGAAGGTTTCGGCCGCATCGCCGGTGCGCACAGCGTCGAAGTCAACGGCCGCCGCCTGAGTGCACGCCACATCCTGATCGCCACCGGCGGCGCGCCGGTCCGCGACAGCATCGCGGGTATCGAGAGCTGCGCCACTTCGGACGATCTGCTCGACCTGACCGAGCTGCCCGACCGCGCTGCGGTGGTCGGCGGCGGCTACATCGCGGTCGAGTTCGCGTCGATGCTGTCGCGGCTGGGCGTGCAGGTCACGATGTTGTTCCGCGACCGGCTGCCGCTGCGCGGTTTCGACGAGGATCTGCGCCTTCGCCTGGCCCGCAACCTCGGCGACGCAGCGATCGAACTGCGTCCGGGCCAGGCGCCACGCCAGATCGCGCATCACGGACCGGGCTGGCGTCTGTGGCTGCCCGACGGCAGCCAGATCGATCGGCCATGGGTCCTGAACGCCACCGGGCGTCGCCCCAATACCGCGGGGCTGGGTCTGGAAACGATAGGTCTGACCACCGACGCGGGCCACGCGCTGGCCGTCGACGCCAGGCTTCAGACCGCAGTCGACCATGTGCACGCGATCGGCGATGTGACCAATCGCAGGCACCTGACCCCACTGGCCATCGCCGAAGGCCGCGTCTTGGCCGATCGCCTGTTCGGCGGCGCGGCCGGCATTCCTGTGAACCTCAATCGAATTGCCACCGGCGTCTTCACGCTGCCGCCAATCGGAAGCATCGGTCCGACCGAGGCCGAACTCGCGTCGACCGGTCGAACGCTGCGCATCTACGAAGCGGACTTCAGGCCCATGCGCCACGCCTTCACCGGACGCCCGCAGCGCTGCTACATGAAGCTGCTGGTCGACGACGCAAGCGACACCGTTCTCGCGGTGCACATGATCGGCGACGACGCGCCCGAGATCGTGCAAAGCCTGGCGGTGGCGCTGACGGCAGGGGCGACCAAGACCCATTTCGACGCCACGCTGGCGGTACATCCGACGGTTGCCGAGGAGTTCGTGCTGATGCGCACCCCGGCGCGCCGCGTCAACTGAGTGGCCGATCACGCGTCAGCTGAACAGCCGACGCGTGGTGGGCGATCCGGCGCTGAGGTCGCGCGCCTCGAATGCGCGGTACATCAGGGCCAGCTCCTGCCCGATGGCGCCGAACGCATGCAGCGTGATCGGTTCGCCCTGATCGTCCACCAGAGTGGCGTCCATGTCTTCGGCCAGACCACGGGCAACCTGCTGCCACAGTGCGAACGGCTCGGCGCCCTCAGCAGTCTGCGGCACGTCGAGCGACAACGCGACTTCGCGCAATGGGCTTTGTTCCGGCTGCTCGGCCAGCGCCACGCGGGCATCGAACACCAGCACCAGCACGGGCGGCGCGTGCTCCTCCGCCGCAGCCAGCACCAGGCGGCCCGACACAGCACCCGGCACGAAGCCATAGCGCGCCGCACATTGCTGCAGATAGCCCAGCGACCAGGCCACGGAGTTCGAGCGCAGCGTCACCGTCAACTGCGCGTCGTGTTGGCTGGCGAAGCCATCCAGTTCGCGCGCGCGCGCCACGACCTCCAGCATGTCGGGCAACTCGATCATCGCTCCGGTGTTCTCGGCGAAGTCCTGCAGTTTCTGCGCGAATTCCGAATACTCGATCTCGTTGAGCGCACCGCTGCGGTTCGCCAGTTGCACACCGGCCTGCAGTTCGCCGTAGCGCTGTTCGGGCGCGATCGGCTCCCATTCCCCGCTGTCGGCGTTCAGACCTTCGATCAAGAAGGGCTTGCTGCCCGCGCGCCTCGTGATCGGCGCATGAGCCAGCACGAATTCGCCGCTGACCGGCGCCTCGACCCGCAACGTCGCAATGGCATCGATCAGCGCATCGATGCGCGGGCCGCGCCGCGGCTTCGTGTCGACCGATGCTTCGACGACCGGTGGCGCAAGCACCGCGCCCGAGCCGAGCGTCGGCTCGACGCGCTCGCCCCTGGCGACAGGGTGCGGCTGGCGCGGGCTCGCGCGCCGGGCATTCCAGGCGCCATGCGCAACGATCAATGCCAACACCACGCCCGCCACGATCGCCAATGCCGCGGTCAGCGTCATGAAGCTTGGTCTCTCAAGCCGCCTCGGCCAGGCTGACGGCGGCGTCAACGTCGACAGCGACGATGCGCGACACGCCTTGCTCCTGCATCGTCACGCCGATCAGCTGTTCGGCCATCTCCATGGCGATCTTGTTGTGGGAGATGTAGAGAAACTGCGTCTGCCGGCTCATTTCGGTCACCAGCTTCGTATAGCGCTCGGTGTTCGCATCGTCCAGCGGTGCATCGACTTCGTCAAGCAGGCAGAACGGCGCCGGGTTGAGCTGGAAGATCGCAAACACGAGCGCGATCGCCGTCAACGCCTTTTCGCCGCCAGACAGCAGATGGATCGTCGAATTGCGCTTACCCGGCGGCTGCGCCATCACCTGAACACCGGCATCGAGAATTTCGTCGCCGGTCATCACCAACCGCGCGGTGCCGCCGCCGAACAGGGTCGGGAACATGCGGCCGAAATGCTCATTCACCTGGTTGAAGGTCTGCGCCAGCAGCTCGCGCGTTTCGAGATCGATCCTGCGAATCGCGTCCTCCAGCGTGCCGATCGCCTCGTCGAGATCGGCGCTCTGGGCGTCTAGAAATCGCTTGCGCTCGCTCGCAGTGGTCAACTCCTCGAGCGCCGCCATGTTCACGGCCCCCAATGCTGCCACTTCGCGCGCGAGACGGTCGATCTCCGAGGCCAGCCCGCCAAGCTTGACGCCACCCTCGGCGATCGTCGCGGCCAGTCGCTCCAGGTCGACCTGCGCCGCACTCAGCTGTTCCAGATACTGCGCGCCGCCCAGTTGCGCGGCCTGCTCCTCGAGCTGCAGCCGGGTGATCTTCTCGCGCATCGGCTCCAGGCTACGCTCGAACTCCATGCGCTGTTCGTCGGCGCGCTTGAGCTTGGCGCTCAGGTCTTCGTACTCGCTGCGCCGCGCGGCCAACAACTGCTCGCGATCGAGCTTGAGCGCCAGGGCGCCCTGCAGGCCGGTCTGAGCAGCGCTGTCGTCGAGTCCATCGAGCTCCAGCTTCAACTGCTCACCGGCGCGTTGATTGTTGGCGACCTGCAGGGCCGCGGTTTCGATGGCGCGCTCGAGTTCTGCGCGGCGCGCCGACAGCGCCCGTGCCTCGAACTGCGTCTCCTGCGCCTGTCGCTCCAGCCCGCGCAGCGCGTCGCGCGCGTCGGCCAAGGCGCGATCGGCCACGAGCGTGGACTCGTCCAGATCGGCATGCAGCTGCTGCGCGTCGGCCAGCTGCTGATCGAGCTGCTCGAAGGCCGATTGGCCGCCGCTCTGACGTTCACCCAGCGCATGCAACTGGTTGTCGATTTCGGCGATCTCCGCATCGAGCTGCGACCGGCGTGAGGACGCGGCTTCGGCCTGTTGTGTCAAGCGCAGCAGTTCGACCTGTCCCTGGTGGGCATCCGCCTGCGTCTGGGTCGCCTCGCGCCGCAACGCCACCAGGCGTTGACTCGCTTCGGTATAGCCCGCCTCCAGGCGGACGAGCGCCGACTTGGCTTCGTCGGCAATCAGGGTCTGGGCCCGCGATTGCCGCTCGAGATTCTCGATCTCCTGGGCCCGGGCCAGCATGCCGTCGTGTTCGCTATCGGGTGCGTGGAAGGCCACGGCGTAGGCGCTGACCGTATGACCTTCCCGCGTCATGATCACTTCGCCGTGCGTGAGCTTGCTGCGGTGGGCCAAGGCCTCGTCGATGTCTGCGGCTGTATAGACACCCTCCAGCCAATCGCTTAGCAGGGCCTGCAGACCGGCGTCGCCGAGGCGCAGTAGATCGGCCAGTCGGGGCAGCGTACGGTGGGTGTCGGGGGTGGCGGCCTGCGGCAGCGTGAAGAACGCCAGGCGCGCCGGTGGCGCATCGTCGGCGAAGGCGCGCACGCTCTCGATGCGGCCGACCTGCAGGGCGTTGAGTCGTTCGCGCAGCGCCGATTCGAGGGCGGTCTCCCAGCCGGGTTCGATGTGCACGCGGGTCCACAGCCCTTGCAGGCTGTCCAGGCCATGCCTGGTCAGCCAGGGCTTGAGCTTGCCTTCGGTCCGGATCTTGTCCTGCAGCGCACGCAACGCTGCGAGCCGGGCAGCCAGATCGGACTGCTTGCCGGCCTCGTGATTGACTTGTTCGTGTTGGGCGCGGCGGCGTTCGTCGAGACCGGGGAGTTGGTCCTGCAATTGGTGCAGCGTCGACTCGACGGCACGATGGCGCTCGTCGGCAAGCGGCACCTGCCGCTGCAGGTCGACCAGTCGCTGTGGATCAGGGGCCACCAGGCCTGCGGCCTCGGTTGCAAGTCGCTCGCGCCGCGCTCGCAGCGATCGCGCCTGCTCGTCCAGGTTGCGCGCATCCGCGGCCAGCAACTGGATCTGCTGCTGCACCAGGCTCACGGCCTGGCGCTGCTCGTTGGCGCGCGTCTGCGCGGCGCGGACCGCGTCATCCAGCGCCGGCAAGGTGGCTGCATGTGCCTCGACGGCAACGGACTGATCGTGCGCGGTCTGCTCGGCCGACACGATCTGCTGCGCCAGTCGATCCCGCTCCGCCTCGTCCGACCCGCGACGCTCGCTCCACTGTGTGTTCTGAGACGCCAGGTCGGCCAGGCGCTGCTCGACGCGCTGCCGACCCTCCACGACGTAGCGGATGCGCTCCTCGAGACGGCTGACCTCGAGCGAGGCCGCGGCCAGATCGCCTTGCGCGCCGTGCAGCGCGTCGCCTGCGGCGTAATGCGCCTGGCGCACCGCCTCCAACTCGGCCTCCACATGCCGCAGCTCGGCGGTACGCGCCTGCAGCGCATTATTCGCATCCGACACCGCCTGCTTGACGCGCCGCTCTTCGTTGGCAGCGTCGCGATGCTTGAGGAACCAGAGCTGATGCTGCCGCAGCGTCTGCTCGTCCAGGAGCCGGCGATAGGTTGTCGCCACCTCGGCCTGGGACTGCAGCTTCTCCAGGTTGGCGTTAAGTTCACGCAGAATGTCCTCGACGCGCGTCAGGTTCTCGCGCGTGTCCTTCAGGCGGCTCTCGGTTTCGCGGCGCCGCTCCTTGTACTTCGAGACGCCGGCAGCTTCCTCGAGGAACATGCGCAATTCCTCGGGCCGCGACTCGATGATGCGGCTGATCGTGCCCTGCCCGATGATGGCGTAGGCGCGCGGTCCGAGCCCTGTGCCAAGGAAGACGTCCTGCACGTCGCGGCGGCGCACCGGCTGGTTGTTGATGTAGTAGCTCGAGGTGCCGTCGCGCGTGAGCACGCGCTTGACGGCGATTTCGGCGAAGCTGTTCCATTGGCCGCCCGCACGTGCGTCCTCGTTGCTGAAGACGAGCTCGACGCTGGCGCGGCCCGCTGGCTTGCGCTGCCCGGAACCGTTGAAGATGACGTCCTGCATCGACTCGCCGCGCAGCTCGCTGGCCTTGCTCTCGCCGAGCACCCAGCGCACGGCATCGATGACATTGGACTTGCCGCAACCGTTGGGCCCGACCACCCCCACGCGTTGGCCCGGGAGCTGAAAGGTCGTGGGTTCGGCGAAGGACTTGAAGCCCGAGAGCTTGATCGAATTGAGGCGCATCGTCGGCCGCGGTCGGCTGTTCTGATCCGGAAAATCAACGTAAGTAGTTGATCTAAAAGGATATTTCTGGTTTCTCGCGAAGGCCGATCATAGCACCGCGCTACCGCATCTCTTCCCGGCCGAAGGGCGCCAAGAGGTCGGGCGGCAATCGGCTCCGGTATTCGGTACCCGGCTCGAACTCACCACGGTTGCCGTTGTTGTCGCCGGCACGCCGGTGCAGCGTCAGTCCGTCCTCTCCGACTGCGCGCCAACCGGTCGCATTGTTCGTGGCTGGCGGCAACGCTGTCGAGAACGCCCGACTGCGCTGTTCCGCCACCCCAATTTCGTACCCGTTCGCCTGGGTTGTCATTGGGGCGCGGATGGTAGCATCGCGCGCCCTCGTCGTTGCAGGTTCGGATCGATCCCATGCCCCGCAAGCCCGCCCCTTCAACACTGGCCCGCGCGACCCGGCAGCGCCCGGTTCCCGATCAGTCGCCTAGCGCGCCGAGCAAGGAACTGCATGTCTTCCCCAATCCCGCGGCTCAGCGCGACTACGTCATCGAGTTCCGCATCCCCGAGTTCACCTGCCTGTGCCCGCTGACCGAACAGCCGGATTTCGCGCAGTTCGAGATCCAGATGATCGCCGACGCGTTGTGCATCGAATTGAAGAGTCTGAAGATGTACTTGTGGAGCTACCGCAACGAGGGCGCGTTCCACGAGAAGGTGACCAACCTGATCCTCGACGACATCGTCAAGGCCACCGCGCCCCGCTTCGTGCGCATCCGCGCGCGCTGGAACGTGCGTGGCGGCATCTACACCGATGTGGTGGCCGAGCATCGCGCGCACGGGTGGAGCCCGGCGCCGCGCGTGGAGTTGCCTGAAACGCGACATGAACCCGCTGCTGGCTAGGCTGTATCCCTATCCGTTCGAGCGCTGGCGCGAGCTGACACTCGGCATCCAGCACACTGGCGGCTTGCGACCGATCAGCCTGGGGATCGGTGAGCCCAAGCATCCCGCGCCGGCGCTGATCGAGTCAGCCATCACCAGTTCGCTGCATGGGCTGTCGACCTATCCGCCGACCTTGGGTGAACCGCGGCTTCGCGCCGCGGTGGCCAGCTGGTTGCAGCGGCGCTACGGCGTGGCGGTCGACCCAGCGACGCAGGTGCTGCCGGTCAATGGTTCGCGCGAGGCCCTGTTCGCGCTGGCACAGGTCGTGATCGACCCGGCCCGCGAGGGCGCCACCGTGGTCTGCCCGAACCCCTTCTATCAGATCTACGAAGGCGCGGCGCTGCTGGCCGGTGCGCGCACCTCATTCGCCAACAGCCAACCCAAGCGCCATTTCGCGGTCGACTGGTCCGAGATCGATGCGGCGACCTGGGCCCGCACGCAGTTGCTGTACATCTGCTCACCCGCCAACCCCACCGGCGCCGTGATGCCGCTCGACGAATGGCGGCTCCTGTTCGATCTGTCCGAACGCCATGGCTTCGTGATCGCCAGCGACGAGTGCTACTCGGAAATCTACCTCCGCGACCAGCCTCCGCTCGGCGGCTTGCAGGCGGCACAGGCACTCGGCCGCGGCGACTACCGCAATCTCATCACGTTCACGTCGCTGTCCAAGCGCTCGAACGTGCCTGGCATGCGTTCCGGGTTCGTCGCCGGCGACGCCCAGCTCATGAAATCGTTCCTGCTCTATCGCACCTACCATGGCAGCGCGATGAGCCCGGTGGTGCAGGCGGCCAGTGTCGCTGCCTGGGACGACGAAGACCACGTGCGGGCCAATCGAGAACTGTATAGAGCCAAGTTCGCCCAGGTGACGCCGATGCTGGCTTCGGTTCTGGACGTCGAGTTGCCCGACGCCGGCTTCTACCTGTGGGCCGGCATACCCGGCGGCGACGACGTCGCCTTCGCACGCAGCCTTCTCGCTCAATACAATGTAACGGTGTTGCCCGGCAGCTTGCTCGCGCGCGACGCGCACGGGGTCAATCCCGGTCGCGGTCGAGTTCGACTGGCGCTGGTCGCGCAAACCGCCGAGTGCCTCGAGGCCGCGCAGCGCATCGTGCAGTACACCCGCTCACTGTGAGCCACTCATGACCCAATCATCGCAATCCATCATCGACCTGGCCTGGGAAGGCCGCGCCAGCCTGAGCCCGGCCAACGCGGATCCGAAGATCCGCGCGGCGGTCGATCAGGCGATCGCAGACCTGAACGCGGGCCGCATCCGGGTCGCCGAACGCCGCGGCGTTGGCGACTGGAGCGTCAATCAATGGGTCAAGAAAGCCGTGCTGCTGAGCTTTCGCCTGAATGAAAACCGCGCCATGCACGCCGGTGAACTCGGCTTCTTCGACAAGGTGGCGCCGAAGTTCTCGCACCTGGACGAAGCGGCGATGCGCGCCACCGGCGTGCGCGTCGTGCCGCCGGCGGTGGCGCGGCGCGGCAGCTACATCGCCAAGAACGTGGTCCTGATGCCGAGCTACGTCAACATCGGCGCCTATGTCGATGAAGGCACGATGGTGGACACCTGGGCCACCGTCGGTTCCTGCGCGCAGATCGGCCGGAACGTGCATCTGTCGGGCGGCGTGGGCATCGGCGGCGTGCTCGAGCCGCTGCAGGCCAATCCGACGATCATCGAGGACAACTGCTTCATCGGTGCCCGATCGGAGGTCGTCGAGGGTGTGATCGTCGAGGAGAACTCGGTGATCTCGATGGGCGTCTACATCGGCCAGAGCACCAAGATCTACGACCGCGCCACTGGTCAGGTGAGCTACGGCCGCATCCCGGCCGGTTCGGTCGTCGTTTCCGGCAATTTGCCCAGTGCGGACGGCAAGTACTCGTTGTACTGTGCGGTCATCGTCAAGCACGTGGACGCGCAGACCCGCGCCAAGACCAGCATCAACGATCTGCTGCGCGCCTGACACCTCTACGACCCAAGGTCACCCTGCACCCGGAGATCCCAAGATGAGCGGCGGCAATATGGAGAAGGTGCTGCGCATGATGTCGGAGAAGAACGCCTCGGACGTGTTCCTCTCGGCCAACATGCCGATCCTGATCAAGATCCATGGGCAGATGTTGCAACTGTCGGATCAGTCGCTGACGCCCGGGCAACCGCGCCAGCTGCTGTCCGAATTGCTGACGCCGCAGCAGCTCGAGGAGCTCGACGACACCGGCGAGTTGAACCTTGGCCTGGGGATGGAGGGCATGGGCGTCTTTCGCATGTCGGCGTTCCGGCAGCGCGGATCGATCGCGGCGGTGTTCCGCCACATCCCGAGCGAGATACCCGCTCTGGATACCTTGAATCTGCCGGCCTTGCTGTCGACGCTCGTGTTGGACAAGCGGGGCCTGATCCTGATGGTCGGTGCCACGGGCACCGGCAAGAGCACGACGCTCGCGTCGATGCTCGAATGGCGCAACCAGCAGATGGCGGGGCACATCCTGACCATCGAGGATCCGATCGAATACATCTTCACCAACAAGCGTTCGCTGGTGAATCAGCGCGAGGTGGGCCGCGACACCGAGACGCTGCAGACGGCGCTGAAGAATGCGCTGCGGCAGGCGCCCGACTGCATCCTGATCGGCGAGATCCGCGACCGCGAGACGATGACCTCGGCGATCTCGTACGCGCTGTCGGGCCATCTGGTGCTGGCCACGCTGCACGCCAACAACAGCTACCACGCGCTAGGGCGGATCCTGTCCTTCTACACGCCGGAATCGCGCCCCGCTCTGTTGAGCGATCTGTCGTCGGGGCTACGGGCCATCGTGTCGCAGCGTCTGCTGCGCGCGACCACCGGCGGGCGCATCCCGTCGGTCGAGGTGCTGCTCAATACCAAGCTCATCGCCGAATTGATCGAACAAGGCGAATTCGCCGGCATCAAGGAAGCGATGGAGAAGTCGATGGCCGAAGGCTCGCAGACCTTCGAGGCGGATCTTGCGCGGCTGATTGGCGAAGGGCTGATCACCCGCGACGAAGGCCTGTCCCACGCCGATTCGCCAACCAATCTGATGTGGAAGCTGCAGAACGACCAGACCCCGATCGCGCGCGCGCCGCAGAAGACCGAAGACCCCGACACCGCGTTCTTCACCGAGATCGCGCTGGACGTGGTACCCGACAATCCGACGACGCGCGGCGCGCCGCTGACCCGCCGCTGATCGCTGGCAATGGACGAGACCCTTCGCCTCCTGGAGGCGCTGATCGCGCGGCCGTCGGTCACGCCCAATGACGGCGGCTGTCAGGCCCTGATCGCCGCCCGGTTGTCGTCGGTTGGCTTCCGATGCGAGAGCATGGAGTTCGGCCCGCCGGACGCCCGTGTCGCCAACCTGTGGGCGGTGCACCGTGGGTCCCGGCCCGGACCCACGGTCGTGCTGGCCGGGCACACCGATGTCGTGCCGACCGGGCCGCTCGAACAATGGCGCAGCGATCCGTTCGTGCCCACGCATCGCGATGCGCGCCTGTACGGCCGCGGTGCGGCGGACATGAAGACCTCTATCGCCGCGATGGTGGTCGCGAGCGAGGAACTGGTGCGTGCCAGGCCCGATCACGCCGGCGCGCTGGCAATCCTCTTCACGAGTGACGAAGAAGGCCCTTCGGTCGATGGCACCGTGCGCGTGGTCGAGGCGCTGGTTGCGCGCAACGAGCGGCTAGACTGCTGCATCGTCGGCGAACCGACCTCGGTCGAGCAGCTGGGCGACATGATCAAGAACGGGCGCCGCGGGTCGCTGAGCGGCCGGCTGACCGTCAAGGGCGTGCAGGGTCATGTGGCCTACCCGCAGCTGGCGCGCAACCCGATCCATCAATTGGCACCGGCGCTTGCGGAACTGGTGTCGATTCGATGGGACGACGGCAATGGCCATTTCCCGGCCACGACCTGTCAGGTCTCGAACGTGCACGGCGGCACGGGAGCCGGTAACGTGATCCCCGGCACGGTGGCGATGGACTTCAACTTCCGCTTCAGCACCGAATCGACACCGGCCTCGCTGAAGGCCCGCGTCGTCGAAGTGCTCGAGCGCCACGCACTCGAGTACGACTTGAGCTGGGTACTCGGTGGTGAGCCGTTCCTCACCGTACCCGGCGGCTTGAGCGAGGCGCTGACCCAGGCGATCCATGCCGAGACCGGCCAGACGCCCGTCTTGTCGACGACCGGCGGAACGTCGGACGGACGCTTCATCGCCAGGATCTGTCCGCAGGTGGTGGAGTTCGGCCCGGTGAACGCCAGCATCCACAAGATCGACGAGCACGTGGCCCTGCGCGACATCGAACCGCTGAAGAACATCTACCGGCGAACGCTGGAGGCGCTGCTGGAATGACCGTTCTCGAGCTGATCGAGCGCAGCAGCGCCCGCCTCGAACAGGCGGGCGTTTCGTTTGGGCATGGAACCGACAATGCGTTCGACGAGGCCGCCTGGCTGGTGCTGTGGCGCCTTGGTCTGCCGCTTGACGGGCTGGATGCGGTGGCGCAGCGCCAACTCGACGACACGCAGTCAGCAGCGGCCGAAGCGCTGATCGGCGAACGAATCACCACGCGCAAGCCCACCGCCTATCTGACGCGCGAAGCCTGGCTGCAAGGGGTGCCGTTCTACGTCGACGAGCGCACGATCGTGCCGCGCTCGCTGATCGCCGAGGTCATCGCCGACGGAACACTCGATGCATGGGTGCCTTCCAACCTGCGGCGAGCGCTCGACCTCTGCACCGGCAACGGCAGCCTGGCGGTGCTGATGGCGCTCGCCTGGCCCGAGGCGCAGGTCGATGCCGCGGACATTTCCCAGGACGCGCTGGACGTCGCCCGCATCAATGTCGACCGGCATGGCCTGTCCGCGCGCATCAGACTCGTGCGCAGCGATGCCTTCGAAGGCCTGCCCGATCGCTACGATCTGATCGCCTGCAATCCGCCGTACGTGAACGCGCAGTCGATGGCCGGCCTGCCGGCGGAGTTCCGGGCCGAGCCCGCGTCGGCGCTGGCCGGCGGCCCGGATGGCATGGACTTCATCCGCCGCTTGTTGCGCGATGTGCCTGCGCGGCTGAATGACGGCGGCATCGTGGTCCTGGAGATCGGGCACGAGCGCGACCATTTCGACGCGGCGTTTCCCGGCCTGGCGGTGATCGGCCTGCCGACGAGCCTGGGCGACGATCAGGTCCTCTTGCTGACACGCGACGCCCTGGTGCAACGATGATCGCCTTGCGCGACGTGACCCTGCGCCGTGGCGCCAAGGTGGTGCTCGAACACACGAGCGTGACCGTGCAAGCCGGCGAGAAGGTCGGCTTGGTGGGGCGAAACGGCGCAGGCAAGTCCTCGCTGTTCTCGCTGCTTGCGGGTCGGTTGCATGCCGATCGCGGTGACGCCGAGTTGCCGCCGCGCTGGCGCATCGGCGAGGTGGCACAGCACATGCCCGAGACCGATGACGGGGCAACCGAGTACGTACTGCAGGGCGACGACGTGCTCATGCGGGCGCAGGCCCAACTGGCGGATGCCGAGCGAGGCGCCGACGGCCATGCGATTGCCGATGCGCACCTCGCGCTTGAGGAGGCGGGAGTTTTCGACGCGCGTGCGCGCGCCCAATCGCTGCTGCTGGGCCTGGGCTTTCGCATCGAGCAACTCGACTTGGCCGTCAACAGCTTCTCTGGCGGCTGGCGCATGCGCCTGCAACTGGCCCGTGCGCTGATGTGCCCGGCCGATGCGCTGTTGCTCGACGAGCCGACCAACCATCTCGACCTCGACGCCCTGGTCTGGCTCGAGAGCTGGCTCAAGCGCTTTGCCGGCACGCTGGTCGTGATCAGCCACGACCGCGAGTTCCTCGACGCCGTCACGCGCGTCACGCTGCATGTCGACAAGGGACGCATCGAGCGCTACACGGGCAACTACAGCGCCTTTGAGGAGGCGCGCGCCGAGCGGCTGTCGCAGGCGCAGGTCGCCTTCGAGCGCCAGCGCGAAAAGATCGCGCAGCTCACGCGCTTCATCGAACGCTTCCGCGCCAAGGCGACCAAGGCCAAGCAGGCGCAGAGCCGTGTCAAGGCGCTGGACCGCATGGAGCGCCTGGCGCCGGTGCTGACCGAAAGCGATTTCCAGTTCGAATTCCGCGAGCCGGCCAACCTGCCAAACCCGATGCTGGCGCTGCGCGACCTGGACTGCGGCTACGGAAACACCCCGATCGTGCGCCGGGTCAACCGCACGGTGCTCGCGGGCCAGCGCATCGGTATCCTGGGTGCCAACGGCCAGGGCAAGTCGACGCTGGTGAAGACCATCGCCGGCAGCTTGTCGCCACTGGCCGGAACGATGACCGCGGGCAAAGGCCTGGCGATCGGCTACTTCGCCCAGCAGGAGATGGATCTGCTGCACGAAGACGATGCGCCGCTGCAGATGATGACGCGGCTGGCGCGCACGCTGGGCATCGACGTGCGTGAACAGGAACTGCGCAACTTCCTCGGCCAGTTCGCATTCGTCGGCGATATGGTGCATCAACGGGTCGGCACGCTGTCCGGCGGCGAGCGGGCACGGCTGGTGCTGGCCACGATCGTCTGGCAGCGCCCCAACCTGCTGCTGCTGGACGAGCCGACCAACCACCTCGACCTGAACACACGCGAGGCCTTGTCGATGGCGCTCAACGAGTTCGAGGGCAGCGTCATGTTGGTCAGTCACGACCGCGCGCTTCTGCGCGAGGTGTGCGACGAGTTCTGGCTCGTCACGGCCGGCGGCGTGGAGCCCCTCGATGCCGACCTGGACGAATACCAGCGCTGGCTGCTCGAAGTGTCGCGCGCCAAGGCGCGCGGCACCGAGCCACCCGTGCGACCGGGCGGCGAGCCGACCCTGGCGTCAATCCTGCCGGCCGGCGCACCGCCGGCAAACGCGTCGCAAGCCGCCGCGTCTGCGCCAGGCTCCGCCAGCCGCCGCGACGAGCGCAAGCAGCAGGCGCAGTCGCGCACGCAACTCGCCAACCGCACGCGCCCGCTGCGCACCGAGATCCAGCAGATCGACGCGAAGCTCGAGAAACTCGGCGCCGAGAGGGCCGAACTCGAAACCGCGCTGGTCGCAGGCACCCTGGAAGTCGCCGAACTGGCCGAGGCTGGCCGGCGGCTGAACTACAACGCAGCCGAAACCGCGATGCTCGAGGAGCGCTGGCTCGAGTTGCAGGCGCAGATCGAGGCCCTGAACACCCAGGCCGGCACCTGATCCCCTGTGGCACCCAGGGCTTACGAGAAGCCCGAGACTCTGGCCTTTACGCCCCCCAACCCATCAGGAGTCCACCTTGGCGCTCGAGAAAGTTCTCTACACCGCACACGCCACCGTCACAGGCGGCCGCACCGGCACCGCGAAATCCTCCGACGGCGCGCTGGAAGTCAACCTGTCCACCCCGCGCGAACTCGGCGGCGCCGGGGGCCCCGGCACGAACCCCGAACAGATGTTCGCCGCCGGCTACTCAGCCTGCTTCCTCGGCGCGCTGAAGGCCGTGGCCGCACGCCAGAAGATGAAGCTGCCGGACGACGTATCGATCAGCGCCGACGTCGATATCGGCCCTGCTCCGACCGGCTTTGGTATTCAGGTGGCGATGCGAATCAGCGCACCCGGCGTGCCTCGTGAACAGGCCGAGGCCCTGGTTGCCGCCGCGCACAAGGTCTGCCCATACTCGAACGCCACGCGCGGCAACATCGACGTCGCGTTGAGCGTGGTGTAGCAGGGCGGGCGTCAGCCGGCGGCGGCGCGCCGCGACAGCAGTTCCAGCAACAGTTCCACCCTCGCCTTGGCGGGCGTCAACGCGCCCGCCGACGGCAGTGCAGGATTGGGCGGACCGTCGGGCTCGAGGATCGCACCATCTGCGCAACGCGGGGCGCGCAGCACACGCACGCCCGCGGCAACCGCCCACTCCAATGCCTGCTCGACGCGCCCATGCACGGTGCCATTGCCGGTGGCGGCGACCACGATGCCCGCGACCCCCTCGCGCACCAGTGCATCGACCAGCCTTCCGCTCGCACCGGCATGGCTCGTGACGATCTCGACTGCGGGCCAGCTCGACACGTCGGGCTCGACGATGGCGATACCCATGGCCTCAACGGTGGGCCAGGCGCGCAGTCGGTGCAGGCGCCCCTGTTCGAAGCGTGCCAGCGGCCCGACGTCACCCGAACCGAAGGCATCGATCCGGTTTGCGTGCACCTTTCGAACAGCGGCGGCACCATGCACCGTGCCTCCCATGACGACCAGCACGCCATGCACACCGCTGGCGCCGTCGCACGCGATCGCCACCGCGTCGGCAATGTTGCGCGGCCCGTCGGACTGACGAGAGTTGACCGGACGCATGGCCCCGGTCAGTACCACCGGCTTGGCCGGCGCCAGCAGCCTGTGCAGCAGGTACGCGGTCTCCTCCATCGTGTCGGTGCCATGGGTAATCACGACACCCGCCACGTCGGCGCGCGCCAGGTGATGCGCCACGCGCCGCGCCAGCGTCTGCCAGACCGCGTGCGACATGTCCTTGCTGTCGACCTGAGCCACCTGTTCCACCTCGAGCCGTGCGCCGGCCAGCTCGGGAACGCCAGCAACCAAAGTCTCGACGCCGAGCTGGGCCGACTGGTAGCTCAGATCGTCACCGGCCTCGGGCGCCACGCCCGCAATCGTGCCGCCAGTGCCCAGGATCACCACAATGCTTTGCATTTTCCGCCCATCTGGATAAAAATACAGATACTGTATGAATGCTCAGGAGATCCCGTGGAAGAAAGCCCCAAGCTGACTGCCCGACAACAACAGATCCTCGATCTGGTTCAGAGCGCCATCGAACGATCCGGTGCGCCCCCCACCCGCGCCGAGATCGCTGCCGAGTTGGGCTTTCGTTCGCCCAATGCGGCAGAAGAGCATCTTCAAGCGCTGGCTCGGAAGGGCGTGATCGAACTGATCGGTGGCACCTCGCGCGGCATTCGCCTCAGACCAGAGACTCTACGCGCACTCAATCAAACCCGGGGCAAGCAATTCTCACTGCCCCTGCCCAGCCTGGCGCAACTGGCGTTGCCGCTGGTCGGCCGTGTCGCTGCGGGCAGCCCGATCCTGGCTCAGGAACACATCGACCAGACCTACCTGGTCGAGGCCAGCATGTTTCCGCGCCGGCCCGACTACCTGCTCAAGGTGCGTGGCATGAGCATGCGCGACGCAGGCATCCTGGACGGTGACTTGCTCGCGGTGCAGAAGACGCGCGAGGCGAAGAACGGCCAGATCGTCGTCGCCAGGCTGGGCGACGAGGTCACCGTCAAGCGCCTGCGCCGCACGCGCAACACCATCGAGCTGATCCCGGAGAACCCCGACTTCAAGACCATCGTCGTGCCATTCGGCGATGTCGATTTCGAACTCGAGGGCGTGGCGGTCGGACTGGTTCGCAATACGATGTTGATGTGAGCGCGATTCTGAACCTGCGCCCCCGGCTCAAGCCTCGCAAGGCGTCGCGCTGCGACGAATGCGACACCTTCGAGCAACTGCCCAACGTCGGCAGCGCGATGGCCCGCGATCTGCGCAATCTGGGCCTGACGCATCCCCGGGAGCTGGCGCACCGTGATCCGTTCGTGCTGTACCGGGCCTTGTGCGCGCACAACGGCAAGCGCCAGGATCCGTGCGTGCTCGACACCTTGATGGCCATCACCGACTTCATGCGCGGCGCGGCTCCCGCGCCTTGGTGGAGCTACACGGCGCAGCGCAAGGTGCTGTACGGGCAGGTCAGATAGCTTGCGGTGAATCGGTCAACCGCCGGGCTTCAGCGTGAGTGCGTGCACCGGCGGCTCCGCCGTCCACAACGGCATATCCTGCACACGCGCCCAGGGCTCCACGAAGCTCCGGTACCAAGGCGACCAGGCAATACCGCTCTGGCCCGAGCTGTGCATGAAGCGCGAGTTGGCCGGGTCGGCCAGGTCGTACAGCGCGCGCAGTGACGGTCCGTGTTCGTCCAGGTAGTACTCGCCGGTGCTCGCGTCGGCCTTGAAGTTCACCCGCGACACATTGACGGTGTACGTGTCGCCGCCCACCGGGTTGCGCAATTCGAACCATCGTGCCAGCGGTCCGACGCGCGAGAACGGCCGATGCTCGGAACGGGCCTGGTGCGCGCGCCCCCATGACCAGCGAGTCACGTCGGCGCCCTGCGCCACCTGCAGCTCGTCCAACGCCAGCGTGAAAGCACGGTCAACCTGGCTCTGGCAGCTTTCTGCTTCAGGTGTCGACTTGTTGTCGCACCACCAGGCGTCGTCGCGTTCGAGCACACCCTCGAGCGCATCGCGAAACGTGCGACTCCCGATCGCGCGTTCATAGGCCGCACCGAGCTCGTCGGCAAAGACGAGCTGGGTCAGATGCCGGGCCCAGGCCCAGAAGATCAGCGGTGCCGCGCGATCGGCCGCCATCGTGCCGTCGAAGCCCTGCAGCTCGGCCTTCGCCGCGGCGGCCTGCGCGTGGCTCGAGTTCGCGCGCAGCAGCCAGGGCAGGATCTTCGGTACGGCCAGCGACTTCACGTCGGCCTGCATCGCGCGCAGATCGTCCAGGCCGTGCTTCGACCTGGCCTCCAGGAGCTGCTCGATGCGCTGCTGCCGGTAGGGCACCGCCCATTCGCTGGTGATGTAGTGCGGGTAGTCGGCCGGCACGACGCGCTGGTTGGCGGTGGCGATCCATCCGCGCTCCGGGTCACGATCCTGCGGCAGAGCGTCGGCGGGCAGCCAGCCGTCCCAGTCGTAGCGCGCGTCCCAACCCGGCGCAGGCACCAGGCCTTTCAGATCGTTCTCGGCCTTGCGCACCGGCACGCGGCCCGCTGCGATCCAGCCGATGTGCCCTTCGGAATCGGCCACCACCATGTTCTGCATCGGTGCGACCCAGCCGCGCGCAGCTTCGATGAACTCGGGCGCGCTGCGGGCCCGGCTCATCGCCAGACCGACGTCCACGATGTCGACGTCGGGGTCGAGCGCGGTCCAGCGCAGCGCAATCGCGTAGCGCGGCTTGCCGTTGGCGCCGAGCACGTCGTCGACCACGCCCGCGTCGGAGATCAACGGGCCGTGGCGCGATTGGCGCACGGTGATCGCGACATCGGGTTTGCCTTTCACCTTGATGACCTCGTTGAACGAGGTCAGCGGTGCCCAGCCCTGCGGCGTCTGCACCAGGTTGGGATCGTCGGGCTTGAAGCGCTCGAGGTAAAGATCCTGCACGTCCGGGCCGGTGTTGGTGAAACCCCAGGCGATCGACGGATTCTGGCCGAGCACGACGATTGGCAGACCCGGCATCGTGGCACCCGCCACCTTGACGCCTGGCGCCTCGAGCCGCGCGAAATACCACAGCGCGGGCGCCGACAGTTTCAAGTGCGGGTCGTTGGCGAGCAAGGGCTTGCCGCTTTGCGTCCGTTGGCCAGACAGCACCCAGTTGTTCGAGCCCGCGCCCTCGATGCCCGATTGCGGCGCGGCCGCCAGCAGGCGATCCCAGGCTCGATCCACCGCTGCTGTGCTCGTGCCGGCGTCCAGCTTCAAGCCGCGCAGCAGCGCCACATAGTCGGCAGTCGGCAACGGTTTCTCACCGGGATAGGGAGGAATCAGTTCGTCGATGCGCGCCACCGGCAGCTTGTGCGCCAGTCTCAGGCGCAGCAGTTCGGTGGACCAGTTGCCGCCGAGATCCCACGCCATCATGATGGCCCAAGCCATGCTGTCCACCGGTTCCCAGTCCTCGGCCGGAACACCGAGGATCAGCATCTCGGGTGGACGAGCGCGCATCTGGGTGCGCACAGCCGCATTGATGCCGGCGGCATAGGCCGACAAGGCCTCGCGCGTCGGCGCCCTGGCGCTGGCCCACTGCGCCACCGCGGCGCGCCGCACGCCCAGCGCCCGCAGGAAGCGGTCCGACTCGAGCGCGCCTTCGCCGAAGGCCTCGGCCAGCCGTCCAGAGCCGATGCGACGGTGGGTCTCGAGCTGCCACAGTCGGTCCTGTGCGTGCACGAACCCCAGCCCGAACATCAGGTCGCGCGAATTCTCGGCCCTGATGCTCGGAATGCCATGCGCATCGCGCTGGATGCGCACGGGCCGGCTCAGGCCCGGCACCGTCAGCTCACCGTCGGCGATTGGCAGGGCGCGGCTGCCATAGGCCCAGGCCGCAATGGCAACTGCCACGGCCAGGCCGAGCAGCGCCCACAGACTTCGACGCAACCACCTCATCGGACCCCCCGTCGAACGAACACGCGCGCTCAGTCGAGACCCAGGAAGTCGCCCTTGCCCACTTCGACCCCGTTGTGGCGCAGCAGCGCGTACAGCATCGTGGCGTGAAAGAAGAAGTTGGGCAGTGCGTAGTGCTTGAGGTAATTCTCGCCCTTGAAGCGCCGAGGGTCGCGATTGCGCGCGGGAATCACGATGTCGCGCTGCTCGCTGCCCTCGAAGGCAGCGGCGGGCACGGTTTCGATGTACGCCAATGTCCGCCGAATGCGCTCACGCAATTCGTCGACGCTGGTCTCGTTGTCTTCGAAGACAGGAACCTCCACGCCCGCCAGACGCGCGGTGCAGCCCTTGGCGGAATCGGCGGCGATACGCACCTGCGACGGCAGAGGCAGCATGTCGGGCGCCAGGCGCAATGTCATGTAGACCGACGGGTCGAACTTCTTCGCCTCGGCATGCGCGCGTGCCTTGTCCAGCCAGACGAGCATGTTGCCCAGGGTCTTGACAAATACCGGCACACTGGCTGAGTACATCGAGATAGGCATCCAGGTCTCCTTGAGTTGTGACGTGATGATGAACCCGGATGCTAGCGCGGCTCTCGTCGTCGCGCCGGAGCGGGCACAATTGCCCGCAAGCCCATGAACATCATCATCCTCGACGACTACCAGGATGCGGTGCGCAAGCTGCGCTGCGCATCACGGCTCGAACCCTACCCCGCCAAGGTGCACACCAATACGGTCAAGGGCATCGGGCAGCTCTCGGTGCGGCTGCGCGATGCCGAGATCCTGGTGCTGATCCGCGAGCGCACCCAGTTCCCGCGGCAACTCCTGGAGAAACTGCCCAAGCTAAGGCTGATCGCACAGACCGGCCGTGTCGGCCCGCATATCGACGTCGACGCCTGTACGCGGTTGGGCATCGCGGTGGCCGAGGGCATTGGCTCGCCGGTGGCCCCGGCCGAGCTGACCTGGGCGTTGATCATGGCGGCGATGCGGCGTTTGCCCCAGTACATCGGGACACTCAAGCACGGCGGCTGGCAGCAGTCGGGGCTCAAGTCCATGTCGATGCCGCCCAATTTCGGGCTCGGCATGGCGCTCAAGGGGCGCACGCTCGGCATCTGGGGCTACGGCAAGGTCGGACAACTTGTCGCCGGCTACGGCCGCGCGTTCGGCATGCATGTGCTGGTCTGGGGCAGCGAGCCCTCGCGGCAGAAGGCCGTCGCCGACGGGTACTTCACCGCCGACAGCCGCGAGGCGTTCTTCGCGTCCAGCGATGTGCTGTCGCTGCACCTGCGACTGAACCCCGAAACACGCGGCATCGTCACGGCGGCCGACCTGAGCCAGATGAAGCCCACGTCGCTGTTCGTCAACACCTCGCGTGCCGAGTTGGTGCAGGAAGGCGCTCTGGTCGCCGGCCTGAACCGATGCCGCCCGGGCATGGCCGCCGTCGACGTGTTCGAGAGTGAGCCGATCCTGCAGGGCCATCCGCTGCTGCGCCTGGAAAACGCCGTCTGCACGCCGCACATCGGCTACGTCGAGCAGGACAGCTACGAGCTGTACTTCGGTGCCGCCTTCGACAACGTCGTCAACTTCATCCGCAATACGCCGACCCACATCGTCAATCCCGATGCGCTGAAGGTGATCCGCTGATGTCGGCAGGCGCCGACTCCGGGCGCGGGGTGGCGCACGCGCGCTGGGCGCTACTCAGCGGCAACTTCGCGATCGCCTGCGGCGTCATGGCACCGGCTGGCGTGATGAATGACCTTGTCGATTCGCTGCGGGTCAGCGTCGCGTGGGCCGGGCAACTGACGACGATCGGCGCCGTGGTGCTGGCCGTCGGCGCGCCGACGCTGGCCGCCTGGGTTGCGGGCAGCGATCGCCGCCGTTTGCTCACATTCTGGCTCGCCTGGTACGGCGTGGGCCACCTCGTCTGCGCCCTGGCACCGGACTACCCCACGCTCGCCGTCGTGCGCACGATCACGCTGCTCGGCGCGGCCGTCTTCACGCCGCAGGCCGGCGCCGCGATCGGCGTGATGACGCGCCCCGAAGCGCGCAGCGGCGCCATCACCTTCGTCTTCCTCGGATGGGCGGTGGCCTCGGTACTGGGCATGCCGATCAACGCCTATGTCGCCGAGACGGTTGGTTGGCGCTGGGCCTTTGTGCTCGTCGGCGCGATGGCGGCGATGGCCGCGCTCTGGGTCTGGCACGCCATACCGGACGGCGTGCGCCCGGCCGCGCTGTCGGCCGCCCATTGGCGCGAGGTGCTGACCAATCCGGTCCTGATGGCCATCGTGTCGGTGACGGCAATGGCCGGGGCCGCGCAGTTCACGCTGTTCTCGTACATGGCCCCGTACTACCGCCAGACGCTGGGGGCGTCACCGGCACAGATCGCATTGCTGTTCCTGATCTTCGGTGCCGTCGGCCTGGCCGGCAGCGTGGCCGTGACACGCACGATCGACCGCGTAGGCCCTGGCCGCATGGTTGCGCTGCTGTCGGCCTGCATGATCGCGACCTTCGCACTATGGCCGTGGGCCACCAGCGTATCGACGATGGCGCTGGTGCTGATTCCTTGGGCGCTGGGGTGCTTTTCCGCGCAGTCGTCGCAGCACGCAAGGCTTTCGGTGCTGGTACCGGCGTTTGCGCCGGCCTCGATGGCGTTGAATTCCTCGGCGATCTATGTCGGCCAGGCCGTCGGCGCTGCCACCGGCGGCGCGCTGTTGACGGTCAGCGGCTACTCGATGCTGCATCGCGCTGCGCTGGCCTGGATGGTGCTCGCGTTGGGATTGAGCCTGTGGGCCGGCCGGCGCTCGATGCGGCTGCTGACCACATGAGCGCCGCACGGCCGTTCCGAAGGCCGAGCGCGTCTCGCGCACCGCGCGAGCCATGCGTCGGGACGGCCCGCAGGGCAAAGGGGGCGACATGAGCGACGCGGCGCTGCGCCACCCGGCATCGGCGGGCGAGCTCTTCACGGCCTTCACGCGGCTGGCGCTGCAGGGCTTCGGCGGTGTGCTCGCGGTCGCGCAACGCGAACTGGTCGAGCGCCTGCGCTGGCTCACCAAGGATCAATTCGTCGAGTTGCTGTCGCTGTCGCAGGTCCTGCCCGGCCCGAACATTGTGAATCTCGGGCTGATGTTCGGCGACCGCCATTTCGGCTGGCGCGGCGCGCTGGCCGCGACGGCCGGCTTGCTGGCCGCGCCGCTGCTGATCGTGCTGGCGCTGGCGGCGCTGTATGCCCGTTTCGCCGCGGTGCCCGAGGTGGCCGGCGCGCTGCGCGGCATGGGCGCGGTAGCGGCCGGGCTGGTGCTGGGAACGGCATTGAAGCTCGCCCCGACGCTGAAGACCAACCCGATGGGGCGCTGGCTGTGCGCGGCCATCGTTGCCGCTGCCGCGTTGGCCCTGGGCTGGCTGCGCTGGCCGATGGTGTGGGTCGTGCTCGGGCTCGGATTGCTCGGCTACCTGATCGCGTGGCGCCGACTGGCAGCCGCTGCCCGCGCATGACCGCCGACACCTTCTGGGGCCTGCACGGCCTCGGCGCGCGCGACCTGCTGCAACTGGCGGGCCATTTCGCGCTGCTGTCGCTGCTCGCGGTGGGCGGGGCCATCACGTCGGCCTCCGACATGCAACGCTACCTGGTCGGCGATCGCGGCTGGATCGACGCCCTGCAGTTCAACGCCGCGGTGGCCATCGCGCAGGCCGCACCCGGACCGAACATCCTGTTCGTGGCACTGCTGGGCTGGAGCGTGGCCGGACCGCTCGGCATGGTCGCGACGATGGCCGGCATCATGCTGCCGTCGAGCCTGCTGACGGCCGTGGTCAGCCGCTACGGCCGCGCCCGGCGCGACGCATTGGGCGTGCGGGCGTTCAGTGTCGGCCTGGCGCCGTTGACGATCGGCTTGCTGCTGGCCACCGGATGGGTGCTGGCACTTCCGTCAAGCGGACACTGGGGTGCGATGGCGCTGGTGCCGGTGACGGTGCTATTCATGCTCAAGACTTCGCGCAGCCCGCTGTGGGTGATCGCGCTCGGCGCCTTGGTGGGCGCGCTGGGATGGGCCTGACGATCGGCGGCGTGATCGGTCTGCCGCTGTTCATCGCGGCGGGCCTGATGGACATCACGCCGGGCGCCGGGATGGCCCGGACGCTCAGGCAAACCGCCCCTGCAGAAACCAGCCGCCGCCATCGATCGCCTGTAGCGGCAAGCGCGCGCGATAGATCCACACCAGCGCACCATCGGCCGCCAACGCGATGAAATAGTCGCGCGATGCGAGCGCGCCGTCCCACCAACCGGATTCGATCCGTTCGGGGCCGGCCAGCAGTTGCAGCGCCGCGCCGTCGAGCCATGGGCGCGAAGCCTGTTCACGCAACGCCAGCGGCTCGCGCAGCAGCCACAGCGGGCGCGCGAGCGTGCCGGCGACGCCGGGCTGCACCATGGCCGGCAGAGCCGATGCCAGTGCCGGGGTCGGCACGGCCGCTTCGGCGGGCACCCATGCTGCCGCGCGCTCGGGCCGGTGGTCGGCCACCAGAGCGATGCGTCGCACGCCCTCGCGGCCCAGACGCGCCTGCAATCGCTCGACCAGGCGCACCAGGCCTTCGCGCTCGGCGCCGCGGGTCGGAAACAGCTGCGCATTGGGTGGCGCCGCGTGCACCAGCGCGTCGCAACGCAGGCTCAACTCGAGCGCCGGCGCACTCAGCGGCAGGCGCCCCAGGTGCTCGGACAGCAGGGCCAGCAGATGCGCGAGTTCGGCCGATGGTTCGGCCAATGCGATTTCCAGCAGGCTGTGGCTCTGGATGCGTTGCCGCGCTTCGTGATGCATCGCCAGCGTGAAACGCGCGACGCGTGCATGCCTCACGCCGGCCCAGGCCAACAGCCGCGCCAGCAGCACCCGGGCGCCGGCCAACAGTTGTTCGACACTGTCGGCGCGCGAGAACAACTCGATGCGCTGATCGAAGGCCGGCGGCCAGATGATCGGCTGCCGCGGATCGGGCGCATCGCCCCGCGCGCGGTCGAGATCGGCCAGCAGGTCCACGCCGAAGCGCCGCGCCAGGCCGGCGCGCGGCAGGTGGCGCAGGTCGGCCAGCCGGTGCAGGCCCATGCCCTGCAAGGCCTCCCAATGTTCGCGCCCCGGCCCAAGCAGCCACACCGGTGCATCGTCGAGCAAGGCCCGCGACGCGGCCGGGTCGTGGCTGTGCGCTCCGCAGGCCAGGTCATCGCGCCAGCGTGCGAGCAACGCGGCCCCGCGCGCGGCGGGCGCACTGGCGATCTGCAGGCGATGCCCCAGCGGACGCAGCACCTCCCGCAGGCGTTCGAGCAACTTTCTGAAACCCCCGAAATAACGCAGGCAGGCCTCGACCTCCAGCAGCACGACATGCGCCGGTACTCCGGCGCCCGCGGTGGATTCGATGCACACGCTGGGCGTGAAGGCCAGCGCCGCGAACGCCACTGCCTGCAGTGCCTGCGCATCGCGCACGGCATCGGCCTGGCCGAGCAGCAGGTCTGCCGCCAGCGCGAGCGCCGTGGCGCGCTTGAGGCCGGGCTGGATGCCGAGCGCTGCCGCCCTGGCATCCGCGTGCGTGATGCGATGCGTCTCGATCAATGCCAATGGGCGATCGCGCAACCCGGGTTCCAGCGTCGCCGCGAACGTTTCCAGCGACAACTGCGGCAGATGGACGGCGATCCACAGCATGGCACGGCGCTCGGCGTTGCATCAGCCGGCTCGTCGAGGAGCAGCGAGCATGGGAGCGGACACCTCACCACGACTCGAGCGCGATCGGCAGACCGGGCGCCGGCACCGAATGCCGCGCGGCCCGCGCGCGCAGGCGCTCGGTGAGCACCGGCGGCAGCGCCAGCACCAGGGGATGCGCCAGCGGCGGACCGCGGCGCTTGAGCAGGCGCACCGACAGACTGTCGATGCCGGCGCATGACAACGCCAGCCGCAGCGGCGCGGCGCTGGGCTTGCAGCGCGCGTCGATCTCGCGAAACAGGAACACCGGCCCGTCGTGCGACTGCGCCGCCAGTTGCAGCCGGCGCAACGCATCGGCCCGCACGCCGACCGGCAACCAGGCGAGCGCGGCACCGACATGCCCGCTCTTCAGGGCCTGCTCCAACGCCCACAGCAGATCGGCGCTCGGCAGCAGGCGCCGCAGACCCGCCGCACGGCACGCGCCTTCGCGGCCATAGATGACGAGCAGTTGCCGCGCATCCACCCCGAGCTGTGCCAAGGCCCAGCCGCAAAGCGCAGCCGGCGGATCGAACAGCATCACGCCACGGCCGGCCTCGTCGCCCTGCCCCGCGACCAGGGCCAGCGCCGGCGCCAGCAAGCGCATCTCACCCAGGCCCGGGTGCGGCAGCAGCAGCTCGGTCAACACCCGGTGCGGCCAGCCGCCGCCCGGCAGCTCGGCGTCGAGCGCGGAAAAACCGCTGGCCGTGACCGCGCCGCGGCCCGCACCCAGCTGGTGGGCACGCCAGAGCGCCGGATGCAACGCTTCCGGCGCTGCAAGCACTGTCGATCGATCAACGAGAACAGGTGAGAGGTTCACGAGAATACTGTACGTTCATACAGTATTCCTGGCAAGCCCTGTTTCAGGGCTCGGCGACCGCCCGGATTCCGGGCAGCACGACTGCGGCTACCCGAGCGAGCGCGCCAGCACCTGCGCGCACAGGGCCACCGCGGTGTTGGCCTCGGCGATCACGCGGCCCATCGTGATGAAGCCGTGGATCTGGCGCTCGAAACAAACGTACTGCGTCGGCACGCCCGCCTGCGACAGCCGGTCGGCGTACTGCCGGCCTTCGTCGCGCAAGGGGTCGAAGCCTGCGGTCAGCACCAGCGCCGGCGGCAGCCTCGACAGGTCGGCGTGCAGCAGCGGCGACGCGCGCCAGTCGTCGTAATGACGCGCATCGTCGATGTAGTGGCCGCGGAAGTAGGCGATCGAGTCCGCCGTGAGCATGTAGCCTTGCGCATTGGCGGTGTGCGACGGCGCGACCGCCCGCATGTCGGTGGCGGGATAGATCAGCAACTGCAATCGCGCCTGCGGCCCCTGCGCGTCGCGCAGCACGATCGCCGTCACGGCCGCGAGATTGCCGCCGCCACTGTCGCCGCCGAGCGCCACGCGCGCCGGATCGACGCGCAGCGGCTCGGCGTTGGCGAACACCCAGCGCGTGGCAGCCAGGCAATCGTCGAGCGCCGCAGGAAAGCGATGTTCCGGACCGAGCCGGTAGTCCACCGCCACCACCACGCAACCCGAGCGCTGCGCCAGCTCACGGCACAGCACGTCGTGCGTGTCCAGGTCACCGATCGTCCAGCCGCCGCCGTGGTAGTACACCAGCGCGGGCGCCGCTGGCGCCGCAGCGGCCACGTCCGGCCGGTACAGGCGCATGCCGACCGCGCCGTGCGGCCCCGGCGCCTGCAGGTCGTGCACCTCGGCCATCGGCATTGCGTCGGGCTGGGTGAACGTGCGGCGCTCGCGATACAGGCGGCGCGCCTCGACGGGCGCCAGCGTGTGGGTCGGCGGCACGCCGCGTTCGGTCATCAGGTCGAGCAGTGCGCGGGCATTCGGATCGAGCATTCACGACTCCTTGGTATGGCCAGCGGCCAGTCTATCGAACACCGGCCCGGCCGATAATCGCCCCCCTGGCAACCCGTCGATCGACAATGACCCGCATGTCGCAGACCCAATCCGCGGCCACCATCGAGGCATTGCCCGAGGCGCCGCCGGCCGATTCGACGGCATGCCTGTTGCGCGGCCATCGGCCGGGCGACATCGGTTGGATCGTCTCGCGGCACGGCGCGATCTATGCGCAGGAGTACGGCTGGAACCTGGAGTTCGAGGGTCTGGTCGCGCAGATCGCCGGTCAATTCCTGCAGCGCTTCGATGCCGGGCGCGAGGCCTGCTGGATCGCCGAGCGCGAGGGCCAGAACATTGGCTGCGTCGTCCTCGTGCAGGCGCGCGACGAGGCGACCGACGAGCGCGAGCACGGCGTCGCGCAACTGCGGCTGCTGCTCGTCGAGCCTGCCGCGCGCGGTCTGGGTGTCGGGGCGCGCCTGGTCGCCGAATGCGAGCGCTTCGCGCGCCAGACCGGTTATCGGCGCATACGGCTTTGGACCCAGGCCAACCTGGTGGCTGCGCGAGCGATCTATCGCAGGGCCGGGTATCTTCTCGTCGGCAGTGAGCCGCACTGCAGCTTCGGCGCCGATCTGGTCGGCGAGATCTGGGAACTGGCGCTCTGATCGGCGGTGTCGGGCGGGCCGTGCGCCTCGGCGCGCCGCGTCAGGCGAATTCCTGGCGCACTCCCTGCGACATCAGTCGGCGAATGATCCACGCCAGCAGCATGCAGGCACCGAGCGACAGCGCCACTGCCATCACCCGCGCTGCGGTGGCGAAGCCACCGAACACACCGGCCGCCTCGCGCGGCAGCGCCGAGCGGCTCAAGGTCGAGTCGATCAGGCTTTGCAGCATTTCCTGCTGCAGCCACAACCCAAACAGGTTACCGAGTATGGCCACGACGGCCAGACCGATGAACACCCGACGCGCCCACTCGAGGCGCAAGAGCAAGCCGATCGCAGCGGCCAGCGTGGCCACCGACAGCAAGAGCCCGATGCCCGCGACCCAAGGCAGGTGAGCCACGACCAGACCTGTCAGCAGGGGCAGCGACTTCGGATCCATCGTCAGGCTGAGACCCGGAAGCAAGGATGCGATCGCGGCGTTCTGCACCAATGCGCTGACGCTGGCCAGCGCGCCCAGCACGATGAAGACCCAGGCGGTCACGCTGACGAACAGCGATCTCGAACCGACGTTGAATGTCTGCGGCATGGCCTGGTCCTCCTCGTCACAACTCGACCGTCCGGTCCGCGCGGCCCGCTCCCGGATGTTGCTTGTCGAATGTGACGCCCATTCTTCTGCCGCGCGCAATGAGCGTCATTCCCCGAAGCAGGGGTTCATCGCCAGAACTTCGGACGGGCTGTGACAAACGGACGACAGATCAGCCGTGGCGCAGAGCGTCGGTCGGCGGCACGCAGCCTGGCGCCGAACTGCCCGAGCTCGAGCGCCGCGAGCCCGTGTCGATCATGTTCGCCGCTGCCAGCGGCCACCACCGGGCCCGCCACAATGACCGCGGTCGCCGTCCGGTTGCGCGTCGTGACAGGGGCAGGTCCAGTCGCCATTCATGCGAATCGGATTGTGGTCGGGCGTTGCCGCGTATTGCTGCTGTGGCTTGTTCCCGCCCTACATCAAGCAACTCGCCCATGTGCCGGCCATCGAACTCGTGCTGCACCGTTCGCTGTGGTCGTTGCTGTTCGTGCTGGGTCGCCTGGCTTGGCTGTGGCAGCAGGGCGGCGGGCATTTCGCCGGCGGCGAAGTAGCCACCGACCTGTGGCTGGTCGCAGCGAGCCCGGTGATGGCGGTGCCGCTGCTGCTGTCCGCAGTCGCCGCGCGCGCGCCGCGCGCAGGCACCGTGGCGCGACACCGCAAAGCGGCATCACGCGCAACTGATCGACTGCCTTTCACCACCATGACTATCCCTCGTTTGCTTACGGTCGCATGCGGCGCCGCACTCGCCGTAGCCGGGCTCGCCCATTCACAACCTGCTGGCGAGACCGCGTCGATACCCATCATGATCGGGCTGGGTGCCGAGAACGTGCGACTGCCGGGCGATGAATACATGGGCCTGGTCGGTGGTTCGCTGTTGTTCGGCGTCGGCGACGATTGGTGGCTCGGCCCTGCGGTCTACGGTGTGGCGACCGGCGAGCGCGGTGGCCTGTTCGTCGGCGGCGTGCAGGTCCTGCGGCGCTGGCGCGTCGCCGACGGCTGGCAGCTGCAGGCCAGCATGTACGCCGGCGGCGGCGGCGGCGCGTCGGCACCTGTCGGCGGCGGCCTGATGCTGCGTCCCGAAATCGGCCTGCTGCGCGAGCTGGGCCCCGTGACCGCCGGCCTGACCTTGTCGCACGTGCGCTTCCCAACTGGCGAGATCAGCAGTTCGCAACTGGGCCTGCTGGTTTCGTGGAATGGTGAATTCCGCCATCTGGATCTGGCGGGCGCTGCGCCTACCACGCTCGAACGCACTGGCCTCGGCTTCGATCGACTGGCGGGCACGGTGACGAGCTACCAGTTGCGCGGCGAGCCGGAACGCCGTATCGGCCTCGTCGGCGTGCGCGCCGAACACCAGGATGCCGCCTGGCGCTGGGGTATCGAAGCCGCCGCCGCCGCGAAGGGCGACGCCGCGGGCTACATGGAAATCCTGGCGAGCCTAGGCCACAACTGGTGGCTTGGCGCGCCGTCGAACATGTCGCCGCGCATCGGCCTGCGCGCTGCCGTCGGCCTAGGCGGCGGCGGCGCGGTACCCACCGGCGGCGGCGGCTCATTGGCCAAGCTGACCGCCGGGCTGACCTGGCCGCTCGGCAGGGGTATTTCGGTGGGGGCGGAGTTCGGCGGCCTGGGTGCACTCGATGGGCCGCTGCGCGCGCGCAGCGCGCAGCTGTCGCTGGCCATGGACCTGGAGCCCGATCGATCGGCGGGGTCGACAGCGGCCACCGCTGCGGCGGTACGCACCGAATGGTCGGCCAGCATCCAGCACTACGCACGCGCCGAGCGGGTCGACGGCAGCCAGCAGGACCTGCAGACCATCGGCCTGAAACTCAATCGATTCGTCGGCGACTCGTTGTACCTCAGCGCCCAGGCGCACAGCGCGTTTGCCGGCGGCGCCGGTGCCTACTCGGTCGGCCTCGTCGGCGTCGGCCTTGCCACGCCGACAGATGGCAGCGCCTGGCAAGTCGGCGCCGAGGCGGTAACCATCCCCCGGCAAAGCCGGGGGCATTCGTTATGTGAGCCGCTCGAAGCGGCTGGCAGCGTTCATACGGCGGGCGCTTCGCGCTGACCTCTTC